>Ga0307499_10000819_pt1 | contig 10070 bp, 7 predicted proteins | sample 13_S_MG_FD_201363 | JGI IMG/M metagenome (GOLD analysis project Ga0307499, IMG submission 201363) | Soil microbial communities from Populus trichocarpa stands in riparian zone in the Pacific Northwest, United States - 13_S | ecosystem: Environmental > Terrestrial > Soil > Riparian zone > Trees... | reverse complement strand
CAGCCCGGGAGCGGCGGCCAGCAACCTGACGGCCGGCCCGGTCCGCCGTCGGCACCTCCTGCCGGCGGGCGGCAGGCCAACGCGGACCTGAAGGTCAACCAGCCCAGCGGGGATCAGTACACGACCTTCGTCGTGTCCGGTCGCGGCTGGCCGCCGGGCACCCAGGTCACCGTCTCAGTGGATGGCCGGCTGTCTGCCGACCGCGTTCTCGTCGACCGGGCCGGAGCATTCAACTACGTCATCAATCAGAGTCACGAGTTCTACGATCTGCTTCCGGTGGGCGTCCTGACCGCTCGGGCTCGCGGCTCGAACGGGATGACGATGCAGGTCAAGTTCGTCGTGCACCACTAGCGGCGGCCGGAGCGGCCGGCGCCGGGCCGCTCGGTCCACCACAGGTCCTCCTGCCGGGAGCACCAGGCGGGGTCGGTGAGGTGGGCGAGGTCGGCGGTGGTGATGATCGCGTGCTCGATCAGCGCGTCCACGACGACCTCGTCCGACAGCCGCACCCCGGGGCGGACCAGCCCGCGTTCGGTGATCTTGTGCCGGAGCACCTTGAGGTGCTCACCGACCCGGGCGGCCAGCCGGTCGCGGAAGGCCGGGTCGCGGTCGAACAGCTCCAACTCGTAGAACGCGTCGGTGACCTCGAGCGCGGCCCGGGCGATCTCCGGGGTGCGGGGCAGCGGGGTGCCCCGGGACGGCTCGACCAGCCAGGGCCGGCACCAGAGCAGGGCGACCAGGAACAGCTTGGTCATCGGGTCCAGCGAGAGCGGCACCACGGTGGAGTCGCCGGCCGGCCGGGCGGCGGCCCAGTCGGCGTCCGCGTCGTCCGGCTCGGCGGCGTCCGGCCGGGCGTGGTCGAGCACGGTCAGCCGCAGCGGCCGGCCCTCGTCCAGCATGGCCCGGGAGCCGACCAGCACCGAACCGGTCCGGACGAACCAGCCGCCGCGCGGGTCGCCCTGCTCCTCCAGCCGCGGCAGCCGGACCCGGGCGCCCTCGCTCTCGATGTAGAGCGCGTGGGTGCGGCTGAGGTTCGCGACCCAGGCGCCGCGGTCCATCGCGGCGATCACACCGGCCCGCCGGGACAGCCCGGGGCCGGCCGGGACGGTCAGGTCGGCGTCCTCGCCGCGGCCGAACACCAACTGCTCGCCGGCCGAGATCCCGGCCACCTGACCGTCCGGGGTGGTGACGGTCGCGGTCACGGACGTGATCCGATCCGTCACAGCCGCCGCCCCTTCACGTTGTCAGGTCTCCCCGGTCGTCCCGTTTTGGGTGAGTCTAGATCGTCGCCGGACCAACTATCCCGGAACTCGGGGATGGTCATTGCCGCCCGGTCGCGGTTCGCTGGTACAGCCCGAGGCGAGGCAGGGGTACGGCATGCAGGGGCGGTGACTGGTCGTGGGAGCGGATAGCGGGCAGGCCTGCCGGCGGGCAACCGGCGTGGCAGGCGGGGGCTGTCCGACCCGATCCGATCCACGACCTGGCGCCGAACGGGGCCCCTGATCCCGGCTCCTATCCCGCCTCGCCTCGGGTTTCGCTGACCGGGCAGTTGCCCGTCCGGCCAGCCCGAGGCACCCGGTTCCGATCCGAGCCACCGTCCCGGCGCGGGTCCGGATCCGGTCCAGGCCCGGCCGGCTTCCCGACGCCGGCCGGGCCGCCAGACGGCCGGGGTCCGGCCGCGGTAGGCAGTTCTCAACGGGGGGACTGCTCCCACGCCGCGGCCGGATCCCCGGCATCGGCCTGCCGGCCAGCCCGCTCGCCGCCGCCCGGGCGACCTGCCGGCCGCGGTGCCCCCGCTGGTGCCGCGGGATCGGCCGTCGCGCCGGATCACCGGCGATCCCGGCGCCCGCCGGGAGGGTCGGCCGCCGGGCTCGGGGGGACGCCGGGCCCGGCGGTCAGCGCAGGCCGGAAGCGGTGGAGCCACGGACCACCAGGTCAGGCTGGAAGACGAACTCGGTGCTGGGGCCGGCGTTGCCGGCGATCTCCTCCAGCAGCGCGCGGACGGCGGCGGCGCTCATCGCGGTGACCGGCTGGCGCACCGTGGTGAGCGGCGGGTCGGTGAAGGCGATCAGCGGCGAGTCGTCGAAGCCGACCACCGACACGTCCCGCGGCACGGCCAGCCCGCGCTCGCGGGCGGCCCGGATCACTCCGAGCGCCATCAGGTCCGACCCGCAGACGATGCCGGTGCAGCCGCGGTCCAGCAGGGCGCTGCCGGCGGCCTGGCCACCCTCGACCGAGAAGATCGAGTGCTCGACCAGCGCACCGCCCTCGGCCGCGGCGGCACCCTCGCCGAGCAGTTCCCGGATGGCCGCGGTGAAGCCGGCGATCTTGCGGATCACCGGGACGTACCGGCGCGGCCCGACCGCCAGCCCGATCCGGCGGTGGCCGAGCTCGACCAGGTGGGAGACGGCGAGCCGGGTGGCGACCCGGTCGTCCACCGAGACGAACGGCGCGGCCACCCCGGCCATGTAGCCGTTGATCAGGACGATCGGGATGCCGGCGGCGAGCAGCCGGGTGTACCGGTCCGGGCTCGCGGTGGAGTCGGCGTGCAGCCCGGAGACGCACAGGATGCCGCTGACCCCGCGCTCGACCAGCAGGTCGGTGAACTCGTCCTCGGTCGCGCCGCCGGGGGTCTGGGTGCACAGCACCGGGGTGTAGTTCTGCCGCATCAGGTCCCGCTCGATCGCCTGCGCGAAGGTCGGGAAGATCGGGTTGTCCAGTTCCGGGGTGATCAGCCCGACCAGGCCGGCGCTGCGCTGGCGCAGCCGCAGCGGCCGCTCGTAGCCGAGCCGGTCGAGCGCGGCGACCACCGCGGCCCGCCGCGCCGCGGAGACCCCTGGCTTGCCGTTGAGCACCCGGCTGACGGTCGCCTCGCTGACGCCTGCCTGCGTCGCCACGTCGGCAAGCCGGATACCCACAACACTTCACTCTAGGGGCTACAGCCGACGCTTGATCGCACGCCAGGTGACGCGCAAGTTTCTGCATGTTTCAGCAATGTCTTGACCGAAGCGTGTACCAGATGCACGATTCGTACCGCGCACCATGCGATCCGCCCACCCCCTGGTTTGGAGAGCGCCATGGGTACATCTGGACGATCCGTCAGCGCCGGTCGACCGCTCAGGGCCGGCCGACCCGGCCGAACCGGCGGCGCCGGCCGAACCGGCGGCGCCGGCCGGGCACCCAGCGCCGGCCGGGTCGGCCGGGTCGGCGGGGCTGGCAGGGGCGGCGGCGCCGGCAACGCCGGCAGGGTTGGTCGGGGCGGCAGGGCTCCGCGCTGGCTGCTCGCACTGGGCCTGCTGGCCGGGCTGTTGCAGGTCGGTCCGCAGGCCCAGCCGGCGGCGGCCACCCCGCCGGGCAGTCATCAGGTGATCGTCCACCTGTTCGAATGGAAGTGGGCCGACGTCGGCCGCGAGTGCACCACCGTGCTCGGCCCGAAGGGGTACGGCGGCGTGCAGGTCTCGCCGCCGCAGGAGCACGTCGTGCTGCCGGACCGGGGCTACCCGTGGTGGCAGCGGTACCAGCCGATCAGCTACCAGCTGGTGACCCGCAGCGGGAACCGGCAGCAGTTCGCCGACATGGTGGCGGCCTGCCACGCCGCCGGGGTCAAGGTCTACGCCGACGCGGTGATCAACCACACCGCGGGCAGCTGGCCGGCCGGCACGGTGGGCAGTGCCGGTTCCACGTTCAGCCACTACAACTACCCGGGCACCTACCAGACGCAGGACTTCCACCACTGCGGCCGCAACGGCAACGACGACATCGCCAACTACGGCGACGCGTTCGAGGTGCAGAACTGCGAGCTCGTCGACCTGGCCGACCTCGCGACCAACGCCGACTACGTCCGCGGCCGGCTCGCCGCGTACCTGAACGACCTGCTCGCCCTCGGCGTGGACGGGTTCCGGGTCGACGCGGCCAAGCACATGCCGGTGGCCGACATCGCCAACATCGAGTCCCGGCTGAGCCGCTCGGCGTACGTGTACCAGGAAGTGATCTTCGGTGCGGGTGAGCCGATCCAGCCCAACCAGTACGAGGGCAACGGCGACCTGCTCGAGTTCCGGTACGGCACGACGATCGGGTCGGCGTTCAAGGGCGGCCAGCTGGCGTCGCTGCAGAGCCTGGGCTCGCAGTCCGGCTGGGAGCCGAGCAACAAGGCGCTGGTCTTCACCGACAACCACGACACCCAGCGCTCCGGCGCCGGCAACATCCTCACCTACAAGGACGGCCAGACGTACACGCTGGCGAACGTCTTCGAGCTGGCCTGGCCGTACGGCACGCCGGTGATCATGTCGAGCTTCTCGTTCAGCAACAACGATGCGGGCCCGCCCAGCAACGGCGGCGGCACGACCGCTGACGTCAGCTGCGGCAACGGCTGGGTCTGCGAGCACCGGCAGCGGCCGATCCAGAACATGGTCGGCTTCCGGAACGCCGTCGGCTCCGCGGCGATGGGCAACTGGTGGACGAACGGGAACAACCAGGTCGCGTTCAGCCGCGGCAGCGCCGGGTTCGTCGCGATCAACCGCGAGGGCGGCTCGCTGAACAGGACGTTCAGCACCGGGCTGGCGGCCGGCACGTACTGCGACGTGATCCACGGCGACGTCAGCGGCAATACCTGCACCGGTCCGACCGTCGTGGTCAACAGCGCCGGCCAGGCGACGATCACGGTGAACGCGATGGACGCGGTCGCCATCCACGCCGGCAGCCTGGTCAGCGGCGGCGGCGGGCCGAGCCAGGTGCAGGTGACGTTCCATGAAAACGCGACCACGTTCTTCGGGCAGAACGTGTTCCTGGTCGGCTCGATCCCGGCGCTGGGCAACTGGGACCCGAACGCGGCGATCCCGCTGTCCGCGGCCACGTACCCGATCTGGGCGGCGACCGCCACGCTGCCCGGCTCGACCAGCTTCCAGTACAAGTACATCAAGAAGAACCCGGACGGCGCGGTGATCTGGGAGAGCGACCCGACCCGGTCGTTCACCACACCCGCCCGGGGGGGGGTGCCGCACACCCCCACCTGGCGCTGCCCCCGCCTGGGCGCCAGGACGACCCGGTCGCGGGCCGGCGAACAGCCGGCCCGCCACCGGCGGGTGACGACCCGGCTCCGCGGGTGATGCCTTGGCCCGCCGGGTGATGCGACCAGTGACGAGTTCCAGCCGCCGGTGATGGCGCAGAGCCGTCACCGGGTGGGCGAACCCGTCACCCGTCGGGAGAACCCGTCACTGGCGGGTGGGCCAGGCCGCCGGGATCAGCGGATCTGCATGCCGGAGATGGCGCGGGCCACCACCAGACGCTGTATCTCGCTGGTGCCCTCGAAGATCGTGTAGATCTTGGCATCCCGGTACCAGCGCTCGACCGGGTGATCGCGCAGGTAGCCGGCGCCGCCGAGGATCTGCACCGCCTTCTCGGTGACCGAGACGGCGACCTCGCCGGCCCGCAGCTTGCTCATCGAGCCCTGCGCCGCGTCGAACGGCTGATCGTTGCGGCCCATCCAGGCCGCCCGCCAGACCAGCAGCCGGGCCGCGTCGATGTCGGTGCGCATGTCGGCCAGGGCAAAGGCGATCGCCTGGTTCTCGATGATCGGCCGGCCGAACTGCACCCGGCCCTTGGCGTACTCCAGCGCGTACTCGTAGGCGGCCCGGGCGATGCCGATCGCCTGCGCGCCGACGGTCGGCCGGGTCAGCTCGAACGTACGCAGCGCCGCCTGCCCGCTGGCCCGCTGTCCGGACCGCGCCTTGGCCAGCCGCTCGGCCAGCTTCTCCCGGCCGCCGAGCACGCAGTTGCCCGGCACCCGCACGTCGTCCAGGAACAGGTCGGCGGTGTGCGAGGCGCGCAGGCCCAGCTTGCGCAGCTTCTTGGGCGAGGTGAGGCCCTTCGTGCCGGGCGGGACGATGAACGCCGCCTGCCCCCGGGTGCCCAGGTCCGGCTCCACGCTCGCGGTGACCACGTGCACGTTCGCGATGCCGCCGTTGGTCGCGTAGACCTTCTGGCCGGAGATGATCCACTCGTCCGCGGCCTCGTCGTAGCGGGCCCGGGTGCGGATCGCGCCGACGTCCGAGCCGGCTTCAGGCTCGGTGCTGCAGAATGCGCCCACCTTCGGGTCGGCCGCGTCGCCGAAGCACTGCGGCACCCACTCGCCGAGCTGCTCCGGCGTGCCCGAGCCGAAGATCGCGGCCACCGCCAGCGAGGTACCGAAGATGGCCATCCCCATCCCGGCGTCACCCCAGAACAGCTCCTCGTTCGCGATCGGCAGCGAGATGCCGCTCTCGTCGGCGTACGAGGTGGCCAGGAACTCGAAGCTGTACAGGCCGATCTTCGCCGCCTCCTGCAGCACCGGCCAGGGGGTTTCCTCGCGCTCGTCCCACTCGGCGGCGGCCGGTCGCAGCACGTCGGCGGAGAACCCGTGCACCCAGTCGCGCAGTTGCCGCTGCTCGTCGGTCAGCTCCAGGGTGAACCCCGGCATGGCGATCGCCTCCTAAGCTACTCGTCGGTAACTTTACGGAGGTCGGCTCGACGACCGCAATCCGGGCGTCGCGTACGTCACTCGCTCCGGTCGCTCCGGTCGAGCCGGCCGACCGCGGCGATGGCCGCCTGCTCGTTCGGATCCGGGCCGTCGACCTCGAGGAACGCGTCCAGCACCTCGACCGCCACAGCCGGGGCGAGCCGGGCCAGGCTGAGCGCGAGCACGTTCGCGTCGTTCCACTTCCGGGCGCCGCGGGCCACCCAGGGCTCCCAGGCCAGGGCGGCCCGGACGCCAGCGACCTTGTTCGCCGCGATCGAGACGCCGGTGCCGGTCCAGCACATGACCACGCCCAGGTCAGCGGCACCGCTGGCCACCGCGCGGCCGACGCTGGCACCGACCTCCGGCCAGTCCGAGGACGCCGCCGGCCGGATCACCTCATGCCCCGCCTCGACCAGGCGGGCCAGTACCGCCGCCGTCGTCCCGTTCGCGTCGTCCGCCTCGAACGCCACCCGCATCCGTCCATCCTGCCTTGCCTCGGCGGGCCCTGCCGAGCCAGTTGGGGTCCGGCGGGCTGTGTCCGGCGGGGCTGTGTCCGGCGGGCTGTGTTCAGCCGGTTTGTCCGGCGGGGCTGTGTCCGGCGGGGCTGGGGTTCGGCGGGCTATGCCGATTCGGTGCTGGACGGACCGGTGCGCCGGGCCGAATGCGACCATATCGGCCGGCACGGGGCGCTACGACGAGGAGTGACGATGCGGCGATGGGTCGGGCGAGGTCTGGCGGCGGCGGCCGTGCTCGCGGCGGCCGCGGTGGGCGGGGCCGCCCCGGCCGGCGCGGCTCAGGCCGGCGCGGCGGCGGGGTGCCCGATCGGCGGTGCGTGCGTGTACTCCGGCCCCAGCGAGACCGGTACGCAGGTGGAGCTGCCCGGCGGGTTCGGCTGCCGCTCCGCGGCGAGCCTGGGGCTGCCCCAGGTCCGCTCGGCGGTAAACCGCGGCGCCGAGCAGACCATCCTGCTGTACCTGGACAGCGCCTGCCGGACGCCGGCCAGCCCTGCCTTCGTGACCCGGCAGGTGGACAACATCGACCCGGCTGCGCTCAGCGTCCGCATCCGTCCACTGCCGTAACCCCTGACCGCGGACCACGCTGTGCCGCGGTGGTGGGGTGTGGTGATGCCGTGGTGGGGCCGGTGACGAGTTGCGGTCGCTGGTGACGGGTTTGCTTCGCCAGTGATGGCTCTGCGCCATCACCCGGGGCTCGCATCCGTCACCCGCGGCGGGCCCGTCGCTCGCGCAGGCGGAGGGGCCGTCACCCGCGGGCCGAAGGCGTCGACCGCTGAGCAGGTGTGCCGCGGTGGTGGGGTGCGGTGATGGCGTGGTGGGGCTGGTGACGAGTTGCGGTCGCTGGTGACGGGTTTGCTTCGCCGGTGATGGCTCTGCGCCATCACCCGTGGCCCGAACCCGTCACCCGCGGGGCCGAACCCGTCACCCGCGGGTGGAATCCGTCACTCCCGGGCTGCATCCGTCACACGCGGCGGGCCCGTCGCCCGCGGGCCGGAGCGGTCGCCGGCGGGGCGGGGTCGGTTGCCCGCGGGGCGGGGTCGGCGTTACGGGAGCAGGGTGTTGAGGAAGGGGTTGGTGAAGGTGCGGTGGGGGTCCAGGCGGTTGAGGGTGGCCAGGGTGGCATCCCAGCTGGGGTCGGGGCCCTGCCGGTAGGCGGCTGGGACGGTGCCGGTGAGGACGGTCTGGTTGGTCCAGGCGCCGGCGTCGGTGTAGGCCCAGCCCTTCGACCATTCTGGCCGGATCATCGCGTAGCCGGTGTAGTTGGTCAGTACGAACTCCTCCAGCCGGCGGTAGAACTCGTCCACGTAGGGGCTGGCGGGCAGGGTGAGCAGGTCCAGCCAGACCGCGACCGTCCACTCTGGATGGTCCGGGCGCGGGCGCAGTGCGGACAGGCCCGGTGGCCGCGCGCCGGGTACGCCAGGGTCGGCCGGCTGGTCCAGGCCGGTGACCCGGATCTCGACCGGGCCGTTCACCGGATACCGCCCGTCGGTCTGGTACGCGGTCAGCAGGTCCTGGTAGGCGGCGACGAACTCGGCGACCACCCGCTGGATGTTGGCCCGGCTGGTGAGCACCGCGTAGCCGTTGGCGGTCAGCCGCATCGTGGTCGGCCGGACGTAGAGCAGCAGGTTCGCGGACGGGCCCCAGAGGTCGGCGGACCCGGTCGCGGCCAGCCCGGCCGCGGTCGCGGCGAACTGGGCCTGGCCGAATGCCGGCGCCAGCTCCGGCTCGCCGGACACAATCCGGCCGGCCAGCCTGGCCACCGGCTCCGGGACGTTGTCCGAGAACGGGTAGTTGTACGGGGCCACCGCCGGCCGGGAGGTGAGCGGCCGGTTCGGGCTGACGCTCCATACCTTCAGCCAGGGCCGGTCGGTGAACGGGAACCAGATCGCCTCCACCCGGCCGGCCTGCTCGACGTAGCTGGCCAGCGTGCGGCCGGTGCCGGCGGAGAACAGCTCGTCGGCCGGGATGGTCAGGTCGCTGACGCAGCGCAGGCTCTGGTCGGCGCCGACCCGCAGGGTGACCTCGGTGACGAAGGCCCGGCCGAGGTGGGTGAGCAGGGCCGCGCAGTCCGGTTCGGACCGGTCGACCGTGCGCAGCCGGTAGCCGCCGGCCGCGGCGTCCCAGACCACCGAGGTGATCGAGAGCACCAGGTTGCACAGCGAGCCGTACGTGTGGCCCGGCAGCGGCGTCTCACCGGCGGCGGGGACGGCGGTGCCGTGCGCGTCCACGGCCAGCGCGCCGCCGACGGACAGGTCGCCCGGCGCCGGGACGGCGGTCAGCCCGTAGCCGGCGTCGCGCAGGTAGCGCAGTAGGTCCTCCATCGCGGCGCCGGCCTGCACCCGGACCGCGGCCGGATCGCCGCTGACCAGTTGCATGCCGGTGAGGTGGTGGGTGGTGTCGACCAGCACGGTCCGGAGCGCGCAGCCGTCGCCGGTGGTCAGCGTGAGCGGGGCCCAGCTGTGGGCGTGGCCCTGCGCGCGCAGCCGGTAGCCGTTCGCCTGGGCCCAGTTGGCGAGCAGGACGACGTCGGCGGGCTGGCGGGGCAGGCAGGTCCAGACATCGGCCACCCGGATCTCGCCGACCCAGTTGCGGTAGGCCTGCCGGAACAGCTCGATGGACGCGGGGAACTGCGGCGGGGCCGGGCAGCCCGGGTCGGCCGCGGCGGACAGCCGGGTCCAGGGCATCCAGCCGGTGGCCAGCGCGGCCGCGGAGCCAGCGAGGAACAGCCGCCGGGGTAACGGAGGGCCGGCGTCGCGGATGGTCGTCATGGGTGAGCCCCCTTCGGTTGGACCGGATTGCGCCGCAACGACCAGGGGCAGGTGATCGCGAAGTTGTCACTGCCTTACCCATCCGTACCCCTGCTGCCACCTCCGCCGACGGGGCCGGGTGGTGGGTCGGGCTGGGTGGTGGGGCGGGCTGCGCAGCCCGTCGGGCTGGGGGGCGGCCCGGCTGGGCGGCAGGTCGGGCTGGGGCGGGTCCGGCTGGCCGGCAGGTCGGGCTGGGTAGCAGGTCGGGCTGGGTGGTGAGTCGGGCTGGGTGGCGGGCCGGGCTGGGGGTGGGCCGCG
>Ga0307499_10000815_pt1 | contig 10107 bp, 9 predicted proteins | sample 13_S_MG_FD_201363 | JGI IMG/M metagenome (GOLD analysis project Ga0307499, IMG submission 201363) | Soil microbial communities from Populus trichocarpa stands in riparian zone in the Pacific Northwest, United States - 13_S | ecosystem: Environmental > Terrestrial > Soil > Riparian zone > Trees... | reverse complement strand
ACTTCCTGTCGCCGCAATGGGTCGAGATGCTCGAGCACACCACGGGTGAAGCGAAACACCTCGGGCTCGGCGTGGACATGGCCACCGGCACGGGGTGGCCGTTCGGCGGCCCGGCGGTGAGTGAGGCCGACAGTTCGAGCAGTCTCGCGCTGCTCGACGGCAGGCTCACGGGCAAGCCCACCGCGATGAAGGTGAAGCGGCCGGCTCCGGGTGGCGAGGGGCTCGTGCTCGATCCGTATTCGACTTCTGCACTCGACCGATACCTGCTCCCATTTTCCAAAGCGATTGCCGGAAAAGGGATGCGCGCCCAGTTCCATGATTCCTTCGAGTACTACAACGCGAGCTGGACGGCCGAGTTGCCTGCCGTGTTCCTGAAGATGCACGGCTACGACATCCAGACTTTCGCGGCGCAGCTCGGCGGCGCGCAGCCCATCGACGACGACACGCTCGGGCGCGTCAAGGGCGACTACCGCCGCACGCTCGCGAAGCTGCATCTCGACTATGTGAACGCATGGATCGCCTGGGCGCACGCGGAAGGGTTCAAGGCCCGCGAACAGGCGCACGGCGCGCCGGGCAACCTGCTCGACCTCTACGGCGCTGCAGACATTCCCGAAACCGAATCCTTCGGGTTGACGCAGCTTCCGATCGCGGGCCTGCGAGCCGATCCGGTCGGCGTGAGCGTCGATCCCGATCCGCCGTCGGTGATGGTGGGGCGTTTCGCCTCATCCGCGGCACATGTCATGGGCCGGCCGCTGACCTCGAGCGAAACGCTCACGTGGTTGCGCGAGAATTTTCGCGAGTCGCCCGCCGCGGCGAAGCCGCAGCTCGACCGGCTGTTCGCAGCCGGCATCAATCACATTTTCTATCACGGCACGGTCTACTCGCCGCCGGATGCGGAGTGGCCCGGCTGGTTCTTCTATGCGGCTACGCAGCTCACGCCCGCCAATCCCCTGTGGGAGGACTTCGGCGCGATGCACGCGTACGTGGCGCGAGTGCAGTCGGTGTTGCAGGCCGGCGTGCCTGACAACGACATCCTGCTCTACTGGCCGTTCGACGACATGGTCGATCACCCGGACGGGCTCATGGAGCAGTACGGCGTGCACGAGAACAAGTGGCTGCGCGAATCCTCGACGGGCCGGCTCGCCGCGAAGCTGCTCGCCAACGGCTACGCATTCGATTTCGTCTCCGACGCGCAGCTGCTCCGGGTCGACGTCAGCAAGGGTGAGCTCGTAGCGCCGGGTGGCCGATATCGCGTGATCGTGGTCCCCGCCGCGCGCCGCATGTCCGTCGAGACGCTGACACGGCTACGCGCTCTGGCGAAGCAGGGAGCGCGAGTTCTGTTCGAGTCGCTGCCGCAGGATGTGCCAGGTTACGGCCGCCTGGACGAACGCCGCTCGGCGCTGCGCTCGCTGCTGGCGACGCCGGAGCTGGCGTCCACGGTTACCGGTGACGCGCTCGAAGCGGCACTGCAGAAGCTTCGGGTGCCGCGCGAAGAGGCCCCGACGCGCGGTCTCGCGCACATCCGCCGTGCGCGCAACGAAAGGGGCGATAGTGGTCACGACTACTTCTTCGCGAATCTCGGTGAGCGCGCGTTCGACGGCTGGCTGCAGCTCGGCGTCGCGGACCGCTCCGCGATGCTCCTCGATCCCGTGAGTGGACGCGCCGGTGCGGCAGCCGTCCTGCGCGGGCGGGACGGCAAACTGCGGGTCTATCTGCAGCTCGCGTCCGGAGAATCGGCGCTGCTACGCAGTTACCAGTCGAAGATGCCGCTGCCCGTTGCGCGGCCGTGGCGCTATCTCAAACCCAGGGCCGACGGAGTGACACTGGCAGGTGAATGGCAGCTGCAGTTCGTCAAAGGCGGTCCGGCGCTGCCGGCGGCCGCACGCATGAGCACACTCGAGAGCTGGACGACGCTGGCCGACGCCGAAGCGCAACGGTTCGCGGGCACGGCGCGTTATCGACTCGAATTCGACGCACCGGCGGGTATCGCCGATGAGTGGCAGCTCGATCTCGGCGACGTGCGCGAGAGCGCGCGTGTGCGTCTCAACGGCCAGGATCTCGGCGCCGCCTGGAGCGTGCCATATCGCGTGCGGCTCGGCGGCGCGCTGAAGCCACGCGGCAACGTGCTCGAAATCGAGGTCACCAATCTGCCCGCGAACCGCGTTCGCGATCTCGACGTGCGCAAGGTTCCGTGGAAGGTGATGCGCGACATCAACATCGCCAGCGTCAAGTACCGGCCCTTCGATGCATCGGGCTGGGAAGTCGAGCCCGCCGGACTGCTGGGTCCCGTGAAGCTGGTGCCGCTCGAGCTAGTTAGCCCTCGATAGTCTTTCAGCGTCATTCAGCGTCGTTCAACATGGACCGGTCACGGAACATGCAGCGGTTCATGACCGTGAAGATGCCGGCGGCGCGCGCCTTGAGCGCGGCCGTCTCGTCGATGACGCCTTCCTGCAGCCACAGCGCCGGCACCTTGAGACGGATGCAGTCCTCGACAATTGCCGCCACGTGCTCGGACCGGCGGAACACGTCCACCACGTCGATGGGGCCCGCGCCCGCGAGCGCCGATTCGAGGTCGGGCCACGAGCGCACGCCCAGGATTTCCTGCGCCACCGGATTCACCGGCACGATTCGATAGCCAAACTTCTGCAGCGCCTTCGCAACGTTGTGGCTGGGCCGCCCCGGCGTCTCGGACAAACCGACGATGGCGATGCTGCGGATGCGGCGCAGGAAGGCGTCGATTTCCGATTTTCCGGGGTTCTCGAACATGGATTTCCTCGCGGTGTGCTAGCGTTCCGCCCAGATCAACCTGGGAGGGTAATGATGAGAGTTGTCAACATAACGGCCAATATAACGGCTGCGTGGCTTGCCTGCGCCCTGATCGCAGTTCCGGCAATGGCGGTCGACCCCGAGCCCGAAGCGACCGCGCCTAGCGAACCCGCAGGTCCTCAATTCGACTACAAGACCGGCGAGATCGTGCTGCCTAACAAGGTGGCCACGCTGCATCTCGGCGAGAAATACCGCTACCTGAATGCCGGCGAGACGAACAAGCTCCTGATGGCCTGGGGCAACCAGAGCGACAACTCGACGCAGGGCGCCATCGTGCCGGCCGACGTCGATCCCATGAGTGAAAACGGCTGGGCGGTGATCCTCACGTACGATACGGATGGTCACATCGACGATTCCGATGCGGCCGACATCGACTACGACGACATGCTCAAGGATATGAAAGAGGGCACCGAGGACAACAACGAGGCACGCAAGCAGGCCAACTTCCCCGCCGTGCACCTGATCGGCTGGGCGGAAGCGCCGCGTTATGACGCCGCTTCCAAAAAGCTCTACTGGGCGAAAGAGCTGAACTTCGAAGGCAGCCAGGCGCACACGCTCAACTACGACGTGCGCGTGTTGGGCCGCGAGGGCGTGTTGTCGATGAACGCGGTCGCGAGCATGAGTCAGCTGCAGCAGATCCGCACCGACATGCGGCCGATCATCGACGTCGCCGAGTTCAATGAAGGCTACCGTTACGCCGAGTTCAATTCCAAGACCGACAAGATGGCGGAGTACGGTCTCGGCGCACTCATCGCGGGTGGTGTCGCGGCGAAGCTCGGGTTGTTCGGCAAGTTGTTCGCGGTGCTGCTCGCGGCCAAGAAAGCGATCATCGTGGGCATCGTTGCCATTGGCGGCGCCATTGCCCGGCTCTTCGGCAAGAAAAAGGACCAGTCGGCCTGAGCGAAGACCCCCCAGAAATAGTTGAGGCATCCTTCGACGTTCACATCGAGCCGGGCGGCCACCACATCCGTGTGCCGCCCGGCGAGAACGTGCTGGCCGCGGCGCTCGCCGCCGGCATTCCACTTCCCTACAGCTGCCGCGCCGGCCGTTGCGCGTCCTGCAAGTCGAAGCTGATCTCCGGACGTATCGAGTATCCAGCGGGTATGCCGCCGGGCATCACCCCCGCCGAAGTCGCGCTCGGCGAGGTGCTGCTGTGCCAGGCGCTGCCGCGCAGCGACCTGTCGATCGAATCGCGGCGCGTGCCGGTGCGGTTGTCCAATGCAGCGATGAGTGAGCTCGTGTCGGTCGAGCCGTTGCCACTTCGCGCGCTGCGGCTGCGCGTGAGGTTCACCGAAGGAACGCTCGACGCCCGGCCGGGCCAGTATGTCGACCTGCGCAATCTCGCCGGTGACAGCGAGCGCGTCGCAGTCATCGGCGTGTACGCCGGAGGCCTCGATCTCGAATGCGCCGATGACGGCAGCATCCTGCACGGCTGGCTGGGCGCCGACGCGGTGACGGGCTCGACCTTGCGTGTCGCCGGTCCATTCGACCGGCCGAGGTGATGGACTAGATCCTGAAGCGATCCTTGAGATCGCCCGCCATTCGGCGGCTGACTTCGAGCGCGTCCGGCAGGCCGCGCAGATGCACGAAGTGCTGGCCGCTGGCATCGCGCGCGATGCGCTCCAGGTATTTCGTGTTCACCAGCGCGTTGCGATGGATTCGCACGAAGTTCGCCGCGAACTCTTCCTCGAGTGTCTTCAGCGAATCCTCGATGAGGTCCTCGCCATTCTGGTGCTTGACGGTGGTGTATTTCTGGTCGGCGTGAAAACAGAACACTTCTTCCACGGGAATGAGCTTGAGCCCGTCGCGGCCGCGCACGCCGATGTGCGAGCGGTGTGCGGGTTCTCGGGCCGCCGCGGCCACCTGCCGCAGCTGCGGGCGCGAAAGGCGCGCCGCCTTTGCGAGCGCCGCGCGCAGCTTCTCCGCGCGTATCGGCTTCAATAGATAGGCTACGGCTTCCGACTCGAAAGCCTGCAGCGCGTACTCGTCGAAAGCGGTGGTGAAGATCACCGCCGGGGGCTCGGGCAGCGCGGCCAGGTGACGCGCGACCTCGAGACCGTCGATGCCGGGCATACGCACGTCGAGGAGCACGATGTCCGGGGTGAGCTTGTCGACCAGGTCGATGGCCTGTTCGCCATGGCCCGCCTCACCCGCGACCTCGAACTCGCCGGCTTCCGCCAGCAGGGAGCGCAACCGATCGCGCGCCGGTGGTTCGTCATCGACGATGAGGACTCGCAGATTCACTCCGCACCTTCGACCGGAGTAGACGTGAACGGGAAGCGCAGGGTCACGATGTATTGATCGTCGAAGCGGCCGGACTTCACCGTGGCGCGCTCGCCGTACATGAGATCGAGCCGCTCCTTGATGTTGGCGAGCGCCAGGCGATTGCCGTCGCGCACCGTCAGGTTCGCGAGCGGCACCGGGTTGCGGACCACGACCGTGATCATCCCCTTGTTGAATTCGCCCGTGACGGTGACGACGCCGCCGTCAGGCCGCGGTTCGATGCCGTGATAGATGGCGTTTTCGAGCAAAGGCTGCAGCGTGAGTCCCGGGACCAGCGCGTCGGTGGGCAGTGATTCGATCTTCCAGTCGACGCGCAGCCGGTTGCCGAGGCGCAGCTGTTCCATGCGCTGGTACGTGCGGGCCACGTCGATCTCCTCGGCGAGCGGGATCTGCCCGCGCTTCTCGTTCAAGTTCGCCCTGAACAGCTCGGCCAGATCGAGCACCGCTTCCTCGGCGCGTGCCGGGTTGGTGCGCGTCAGCGCCGCGATGGTGTTCATGCTGTTGAACAGGAAGTGTGGCCGGATGCGCGCCTGCAATGCGTGCACGCGCGCGGTGGCCTGCAGCTCGACGTTGTGGCGCCATTCGTGGGTGACGTAGAAATAGCGCAGCGCCAGCGCCGTCACGACGAACGTTATGCCGGCGTTGCGCGCGAGAAATGTCCAGTGATAGTCGGGAAACATCGGCGTGCTGCCGAAGTAATAGGTGACGGCTGATACCAGAGTCACCAGGACCATGGTGATGCCGAGCACCATGGCGGCACTCACCGCGACGCTCTGGCGGCTGAGATAACCGCGCAGCAGGCACAACATGCTGGCGCCGCACAGCGCGATCCACAGCAGGAACATGGACGTGAGACCGAGGTCGCTCCAGAAGCCGAGCACCGCGGAATTTCGCGCCAGCGCCAGCAGCAGCGCGGTGAGCTCGCAGATCACGATGATGACCAGCACCGCGGATGCCGAGCAGAAGTTGGGTAGATAGAGCTGCCGTGGCTCCTCGGCTGGCGGAGCGTGGGCCTTCGAAGCGGGAACTTGCGGCGCGGGTCTCATGCACCGCGACGCGGCGGGTTCTTGAACAGGGCCTGCTTGAGGCGATGGGTCGCGGAAATGTCTTCATCGCCGAAGCCCTGCGCGACGAGCTCGGCGTATTCCGCGAGCATGGAATCGACCACGGGCAGCGACACGCCGAAGCGCGCCGCCATGTCACGGCAGATTCCCAGGTCCTTGGCATGCAGCCTGATGCGGAAGCCGGCCGGGTAACTCCCGCGCACCATGTTCGGAGCGCGATTCACGAAGTACCAGCTCGAGCCGGCGCCGGCGCCCAGCGTGGACACCACGCGTTCGAGCGGCAATTGATGCGCGCCAGCGAAGGCCATGGCCTCCGCGCAGGCGCGGATGATGCCCGCGCACATGATCTGGTTCGTGGCCTTGGTGGCCTGGCCGGCCCCGGCGGGGCCGAAATGTTCGATGGTCTTGCCCATGGCGGCGAGAATTGGTTTGGCTCGCTCGAAGGCGGCGGGTTCGCCGCCGGTCATGATGGCGAGCGTGCCTTTCTGCGCGCCTTCCACACCGCCGCTGACCGGCGCGTCGAGGAACTGCGCGCCACGCTCCGCGAGAAACGATTCCGCCCATCGAGCCGTATCGGCGCTCACGGTGGAACAGTCGATGACCAGCGCGCCCTTGCGAATTCCGGGGGCCATGGCTTCCAGCACCGCGCGAACGTCCGCATCGGCGGAGACGCAGACGACCACGGCATCGAGTTGCGCGGCGAAGTCGACGAGGGAAGTGGGGGATTTGCAGCCGAGCTCCGCGGCGAGCGCGGTGGCTTTATCGCTGCTGCGATTCCAGACGGCTTCGAGCAAGCCGCCGCGATGGAGATTTTTCGCCATGGGGGCGCCCATGGCACCGAGACCTGCAAAGCCGACGCGCATCATAGGCGCGAATTATCAGGTGCAAGCGCCACAAAGGAAAACGCCGTCCAAAGGACGGCGTCCATTGAGCATTTCGACGGAACTCAGCCTTGCGGCCCGCAGATGGCTTCCACGGTCTTGGCGGCATCGATGCGCTGCTGCGCGAGTTCGGAATCGCTCAGGAATTCGCGCTTGCCATCGGCGGTGGTGCGATACAGGCGCTGCGAGTTGATGGTGTTCTGGTAGAAGTCGCGCGCTTTCTTGCAACGCTCGTTGCGCGATGCTTCGAGGTCCTTCGCGACATTGGCGGCTACGCGCGAATCGTTTTGCGAAGCCGCGATGCGCTGATTGCTGGCGGCGAGCTGACCGTTCGACGCGGCCTGGGCGGCCGAATAGTTTCGCGCGGCCGCTTCCGGCGGACGCTGCGAGCCGGTGCTCACCAGCACCGCGCCCGGAATGGGTTTGTCGGTGTAGAGGGTGGTGCCATGTTCGTCCACGTACTTGTAGACGTCACCCGCCTGCGCCAGGTCTGGATGAACGAGGGCGCAAAAGAGAACGCCCGCAATGACGGCAAGGATATTGATATGACGCATTGGCCTTCCTCCGGTACGCGGATTATCGCAAAGACCGCCTATGAGAACCCTTGATGTCCATCACAGACAAGCCCCAATTCGGCCGCCTTGTCCCTAAAAGAAAGGGCCTCCCGGGTTTTGCCGAAGGTTTTCGGCAGCCCGTGAGGCCCTGAATCGCGATCTTCCCCGAGGCGGGCCGGGGAAGCCCCGGCCCGCTGGGGACCTGTATCAGTTGTTGTAGGCGCGCTCGCCGTGCGACACGGTGTCGAGGCCTTCGCGCTCCTGTTCTTCGGTTACGCGGAGGCCAATCGTCATGTCGATCAGCTTGAACGCAACCAGTGAGACGATACCCGACCAGAGCAGAGTCACGCCCACACCCCAGAGCTGTGAGATCACGTGGGCGCCCATGTCGTATGCGGCCGGATCCGGGTAAGCATTCGCGACGTAGTCGTACACGTCGGTGCCGCCGAGCGCGGGCGAGTTGAACACGCCCGTGAGGATGGCGCCGACGATGCCACCGATGCAGTGCACGCCGAACACGTCGAGCGAGTCGTCGTAGCCCAGCTTCCGCTTGAGTCCCGAGCAGGCCCACACGCAGATCACGGCGGCGATGGCGCCGATGGCGATTGAGCCCATCGTTCCCACCCAGCCGCAGGCCGGCGTGATGGCCACGAGGCCGGCAACCGCACCTGAGGCGGCGCCGAGCATCGTCGGCGTGCCCTTGACGACCCACTCAACGAGGATCCAGGCCATCGTGGCGGCCGCTGTCGCGAGCAGTGTGTTGGTGAACACCAGCGTCGCGAAGCCATTCGCTTCGAGGTTGGAGCCGACGTTGAAACCAAACCAGCCCACCCACAGCAGTGACGCGCCGATCATGGTCATGGGGACGTTGTGAGGCGGCAGTGCCGTCGTACCGAAGCCGACTCGCTTGCCGATCAACAAGCATCCGACCAGGCCCGCGATACCAGCGTTGATGTGCACCACCGTGCCGCCCGCGAAGTCCAGTGCTCCCTTGTTGAAGAGGAAGCCGTTGTGCGCGAAGACAGCGTCAGCGGCCGCCTGGCTCGTGTACGCATCCGGGCCGGCCCAGAACCAGACCATGTGTGCGATCGGGTAGTAGGCAAAGGTGAGCCAGATGATGATGAACACGAGCAGCGCGCTGAACTTCACTCGTTCGGCAAGGGCGCCGATGATGAGTCCGGGCGTGATCGCGGCGAACGTGGCCTGGAAGATGAAGAACCCAAGCTCGGGGATGTTCGTCGCCTTGCTGAAAGTGCCGGTGAGCGAGTCGCCGGTCATGCCTTTCAGGAACAGCTTGCTGAACCCGCCGAAGAATTGATTCGTGCCTTCGCTGAACGCCACCGAGTAGCCGTAGATGGCGAACATCAGAATGCCCATGCAGAAGATGATCATCACCTGCATCAGCAGTGACAGCACGTTCTTGCCGCGGACCATGCCGCCGTAGAACAGCGCCAGGCCCGGTATGGTCATGAGGATGACCAGCACGGTGCTCGTCATGATCCAGGAAATGTCACCCTTGTTGGGCGGCGGTGGCGCGTCAGCGCCAAATACCAGTGCCGGAACCATCAACAACAGCGCTGCGCCGAGACCGCGCATCAGGCTGCTACCCTTCGTTCTCTTCTTATCTTGATGCATGTAAAAGCTCCTCAACGACATCTCAGGCTGCCGCCGCGCCGGATTCACGGGTACGTATCCGCACCGCTTCACCGACTGGCGCCAGGAAAATCTTGCCGTCACCAGTCTTTCCGGTGCGGCAAACATTGCTGATGGCTTCGACGACGGCCTCGGCTGAGGTGTCGTCCAGGACGATTTCGACGCGCAGCTTCGGCACGAACTCCACTTGGTATTCAGAGCCCTTGTAGTGCTCCGAATGCCCTCGCTGCCTTCCGTAACCGGTGACTTCGGTGACGGTGATCCCCTGCACGCCGAGACGCGCGACTGCCATTTGCAGGTCGTCGAGCTTCCACGGGCGAATGATTGCAGTGATCATTTTCATCGCTTTGGCATCGTTATCCGATGGAGCGAGCGCTTGGCGCCCGCGTATGCTCCCACTCAGTCAATCGTTCTAAGCCTGTTTGCAAAGTGCAGGTTCCATGCCAGCCCCCTTGCCAGCGAATAGAGGGCCGCTGCAGCGCGAAAGGTGGCAGCGTTCCGGCCTTCGCGCCCAAATTTGGGGCGGTGGAATTACACACGCAACAAAACAGGGCAGACTGCCGCCAACTTGTTAGGAGAGCCGCCAGTGGAGATACCGAGAGTCGAAGAATTGCTCCGCAGCCTGATGCAGGGGCTGCCGCCAGGGCTCGCATCCGGTGCCAGCGGCCTGCGTGAAGATCTGGAGAACAGCTTCCGTGCCGTGCTGCGCGCCAACCTCAGCAAGCTCGATCTGGCAGGGCGCGACGAGTTCGACGCGCAACGCAAAGTGCTCGAACGAACGCGCACGCGTCTCGAGTCGCTCGAACAGCGGGTCGCGGAGCTCGAAGCGAAGCTGGCTCAATCCAT
>Ga0307499_10000814_pt1 | contig 10112 bp, 6 predicted proteins | sample 13_S_MG_FD_201363 | JGI IMG/M metagenome (GOLD analysis project Ga0307499, IMG submission 201363) | Soil microbial communities from Populus trichocarpa stands in riparian zone in the Pacific Northwest, United States - 13_S | ecosystem: Environmental > Terrestrial > Soil > Riparian zone > Trees... | reverse complement strand
AAGGGATTCAAATGCCTGACTCGCGACTTCGAAGAGCTTCTTGCCCTCGGCGGTGAGCATTGGGCCGGACGAGGTACGATGGAAAAGCGGGACTTCGAAATAAGCTTCCAGCTTCTTGACCTGATGGCTGACTGCGCTCTGGCTGATCTTTAGCTCTTCCGCAGCCGCCGTAAAACTTCCGCAACGGCCAACCGCCTCGAAGGAACGTAGTGGGTATAGCGGAGGCAGCTTTCGTCCCATCATCGCGGCAAAATTCCCTTGAGCATGAATGACATTCATGCGGCAGGTGAACATATTGCGTTTGTGTCACCCGGTCAAAAGAGCCGAGAAATAAACCGGAATGTGTCACGGCGTCGTCCCGGGGACGTGCCTCTGAGGGATATCTTATAGCCATGCAAAACACTGCCCGGGTCGTCGTGGTCGGCGGCGGCGTTGTCGGTTGCAGCGTTCTCTATCATCTGGCCCGCAAAGGTTGGACGGAGGCTGTGCTTTGTGAGCGAACCGAACTGACAGCCGGATCGACCTGGCATGCTGCAGGGCACGTCATCGAATACACGACCGACACCACCGTCAGTGCTCTCAACAGCTATGGCGCCAGATTATATTCCGAACTTGAAGAGCTGACCGGGCAGACGCCCGGCTATCATCGATGCGGCAATCTCCGGCTCGCGACCACAACGGATCGGCTCGACGAATTTCGCCGGTATCTGGGACTTGCCGAGGTCACGGGAGTGAAAGCGCGTCTACTCTCGCCAACCGAGATTTCCGACGCTTGGCCCTTGATGAATATGGAGGGGGTTCTCGGTGGCGTGCTGAACCCTGAGGACGGACATATCGCCCCGGCGGATCTCACCCAATCGTATGCCACGGGAGCCCGCCGGTTGGGTGCGAAGATATATCGAGAGACAGAAGTCATTGGTTTTACCCGATTGACGAATGAATGGATCGTGCACACCCCAAAAGGGGACATCCGTTGTGAACATGTGATCAGCTGCTCCGGCAACTATGCTCGACAGACGATGGATATGGTGGGGCTACCGGCCCACGCGGTGTCGCTGAAGCACCAGTACATTGTCACATCTCCGGTGCCCGAACTCATCAAGCGCCGTGAGGCTGGTCTTCCGGAGATGCCGGTCATGCGCGATCCGGAGCAGATGTTCTATGTTCGGCAGGAAGGCAACGCTCTTCTGATGGGCTGCTACGAGGGGCGGGGAGAGTGCGTCTTCACCGGAGGCGTTCCAAAGGGCTTCGGCATGGAGCTGTTTGCCGATGACCTCGACAAGCTCTTGCCCTACCTCGAAAAGGCCATTGAACGAATTCCCGTGCTCGGCAATGTCGGAATTCGCAGTGTAGTCAATGGTCCGCAACCCTACACACCTGACGATTTGCCGATCACCGGCCCAGTCTTTGGACTATCCAATTTTTGGGTCGGTGAAGGCAATCCAAACGGCGTCACTCTATCCGGCGGCATTGGCTGGCAATTGGCGGAATGGATCGTCGACGGAGCTCCATCCATCGATATGAGCGCTTGCGATCCGCGGCGGTTTGGTGAATTCGCCACCAGGAACTACTGCTTTCGCAAGACCGAAGAAGCTTATGAGCGCACCTACCTGATTCCAAAGCCGGGTGAGGAGCTACCGGCTTGCCGGCCTCTGAAGACCACCGCAATCCACGATCTTCTGGAATCCCGCGGGGCGGTCTTTGGATCTGTCTATGGCTGGGAGCGGCCAAACTGGTTTGCGCCGGCAGGTGTTCCCGCGCAGGAAGACTACACGTTCTACCGTCCGAAATATCTCGACTATGTGCTGGACGAATGCCGGTCGGCGCAAACAGGTACGGTCGTCGCCGATATCAGCCACGGTGCCAAATTCCGCATAGCTGGAGATGGGGCCGCCGAATGGCTGTCGAGACTCGTCGCGTCTCCGCTACCCGATCCCGGGCATCGTATCGACGCCTATGCACTGACCCCTGCCGGAACCTTCAGAGCGCACTTCGCCATCCTTCGCGAGGCTCCGACCGGCTTTCTTGTCGAGTCCGCGCCGGCGGAAGAACGGTCCTGCCTGGACTTTCTGGCGCGTGCTTTGCCGAAAGACGGCTCGCTAAGGCTCGAGAATCTGACGGGACGCGAGGGCGCGCTGTTCCTGTCCGGAGCTTCCGCACCGGGGCTGCTCTCGAAGTTCTCGCGGTCCGACATCGTAGATGTAGTATCGGAGCCCATGGACGACTCGGCATTTCCGCTGGCAACCTGGCGCAAGATGACGATCGGGTACGCACCTGTTCGGGCCGTTCGCACCGATCGACTTGGACTGCCCGGATGGGAGTTGCACTGCAGTTCGGAGATGCTGCGTCATGTCTTTCTGCAGATCGTTGGTGGCGCTGAGGCGGTCCGCCTCATTGGCGCCCGCGCGCTGAACCTCCTTCGTATCGAATCCGGCGTGCCGGCATGGGGGGCGGAACTTGGGGAGAGCCATACGCCGGCCGAGGTTGGTTTGATCGATTCCGAGGCGCCGCGCCGTCTGGTTCTTCTCGACCTCGGGAAGGTAGAAAGCCTGCCATATGGCGACGAGCCGGTGCACGACACTTCCGGTCGTTTGATTGGTCATACGACGTCGGGCGGTGTCAGCCCGGCCAGCGACCATGCGATCGCTCTTGCATTTATTGATGCGGAATCATGTCGTGTTGGAAATAGGCTCAGCGTTCGCCTGCTCAACGCTCCGTGCGAGGCCACTGTAGTGAAGAGGGCAGGTAGGGGGATCGGACTAACGGGGAACAGCGAGAGAGAGACTTGAGGCCAACCGACCGCGTCGTTACCGCGCAGGAGGGGCTGGTTGGCGATGGGCGTGGGCAGCTGTTATCCCATTGCGTGCGTTTAACGGCCTTGCCGATGGCGGGCTTGCATCTGCCCTACGAGCCTGGCGCCGATTGCCGGCCATTCGGAATGCAATATTGAAAAGATGACCGTATTCCGGACGCGTCCCGTCCAAACGATACGATCTTCTCTCAGAATTCCTTCGCGAACGGCGCCTAACTTTTCCAGCGCCGCGCATGAGCGGCCGTTCACTGCGTCGACCCGAAACTGAACACGATTGGCTCCGCTCCCAAATGCGTGCTGCAGCATTTCGTACTTGGCGGCGGTGTTCATGCCGGTGCCCCGCTGGTCCGGTCGGTAATATGTACCGCCGATCTCAAGCGACCGATTTTCAGGGTCGATGGAACTGTAGACGGTAATTCCAACGCATACGCGGTCGACGAGGACAGCAAACGGCATTCGGGCGCCCGTCCGGGAATCCGATTCCAGTCTTCCCCAGTATTTCGCGAAATGCGCGCCGGCCGCTGAATACGGATAGGCAGTCTGCCAGATCTCCTGGTCGGCGTTTGCCGCTACTTCAAGCTCGTTACGGTGGCGGCCCGCCAGCGGCTCAAGGCGAACAACCGCGTTCTCCATGACGATCGGCTGTACATCCATCGCGATCAGCCTGATTGCTGATCGCGGGCACCGGCGAGCGCGGCCAATACGCGATGCGGGAGCGCCGGTACTTTTTGGAGCCGAACTCCCGTCGCATGGCGTATCGCGTTCATCACCGCTGCCGGAGTGGGAATGATTCCACCTTCGCCGACGCCCTTTGCGCCGAACGGCCCAAGCGGTTCGGCATCCTCGACGAAAATAGTGTCAATGGGTGGAACGTCACCGGCTGTTGGAATGAGGTAGTCGTGCAGATTTTCGGTGCGGCCCGGGAGGAACTCCTCCATCAGGGCGAGCCCAATCCCCTGGGCAACGGCGCCTTGTACCTGACCCTCGGCCAGCGTCGGATTGATGACGCGCCCAACGTCGTGCGCAGCAATCACCCTGTTTACGGTTATGGTTCCGAGGCTGCAGTCGACCGTCAGATCCACGAGGTGCGCGCCAAAAATGTACGTCGCGAATGGCGTGCCCTGACCATCGGCGTCAATAGGTGTCGTCGGTGGGTCGAAAGTGCCGGTCCCTTCCAGCACGATCGAAGCGCTCCCGCCGATGGTCGAAAGGCGGTTCAGGTCGAGCGACAGCACCAATCCGTCCTGTCGCGCCTGGAGCTCCGATCCGTCGAGGAAGAGCTTCGCATTTTCACCGGCGTTCATCGCCAGCAGGATCTTGTTTCGCAGATCCTGGCCCGCGTTTTGGGCCGCGCGCCCGGAAATGTAGGTCTGTCGCGATGCCGAGCTCTTGCCTGCATCCAAGGTCAGATCGGTGTCGCCGACGACAGTGCGGAAATCACTCATTGGAAGTCCAACGGCGTCGGCCGCGATCTGCAGGATGACGGTACTCGAGCCTTGTCCGATGTCGACCGCGCCGTTGTAGAGAGTTAGCCCGCCATCGCGTTCCAGAGTAATGCGCATCGTCGACGGGTTCGACGATGCGGTGTTTCCGCAACCGTATATGCAAGCGGCCACGCCGACCCCTCGCTTCATCGGCCCTTTTGTGGAGTGATTGAAGGATTCGGCGGCGGCCCGCCTAGTTTGCCATTCATGCCGTAAAGCATCGAAACAAGCCAACTGCCCGACGCTATGCGACAACAATTGGCTTGTTACCGTTCGGTCGCCGGCACGCAGAGAGTTCATCCTCCTGATCTCGAGCGGATCCATCCCAAGTTGGATCGCTGCTTCGTCGATCAGGCCTTCCAGCATCAATGCGGCCTGTGGTACGCCGAAGCCGCGGAAAGCTCCGGCGGGAGTATCGTTGGTATAGTACATCTCGGCGACAAGATCCGCCGACTGCCAGCGGTACGGACCCGCGCCATGGTTGGGAACGCGACCTGCGATGGTCGGTCCCCACGAGGAATAGGCCCCGGTGTTGAACGCGCTGTCGAGCTTGTAGGCCAGGAAGCGACCGTCCTCGGCCACAGAAAGGCGAGCTTTAAGGCTTCCAGGGTGTCGCTTTGTCGAAGACGCCATCGACTCAATGCGGCCGTAGGTGCATCGGACCGGTTTGCCGAGATGCCAAGCCGCGATCGCCAGCGCGGGCTGCACGGAAAGATCGAGCTTTCCGCCGAAGCCGCCTCCGCAAGCCGTTGGAACAATCCGCACGTTCTGTGGCGGGATACCCATGATGCCGGCGACGAGATCGCGATCGAGATAGGGCGATTGGGTGCATGCGACGATTTCGATGCGGTCTCCCGGCAGGCGCCTTGCGTAGCCGGCTTCCGGCTCGATATAGGCATGCTCGATGAAGGATGTCTCGATGCTCCCGGTGACGGTCAGCGCCGCTTCCGCCTCGCTCGCGGGTACATCGCCGTGCTTCAGCTTGCCGACGCACATGATGTTATCGGGATGTGCTTCGTGCACGGCGGCCGCGCCCTTGCTTCGAGCGGCCTCAATGCCCGAAACAGGCGTCTCGGGAAACCACTCGATCGGCAGTTGATCCAGCGCGATGCCCTCGACGGCTTCGCGCGTGCCAACGAGAGCCATGATCGCCTCGCCACGATAACGTACTTGGCCGTCCGCAAACACCGTATGGTCCTGATGCTTTGAAAAGAAGCCGTAGGTCTTTCCGCCCGGGACGTCGGAGGCGGTGAAAATCCGGACCAGACCCGGATGTGCGGTAACGACGTTGGCCAAATTGCCGAGCCCGAACTTCGCACGATGGTGAGGAGACCGCACAAATCTCAACCAAAGCGCGTCAGGCGGTGCAGAGTCGGCTCCAAACAGGTCCGTGCCGCAAATCTTCGCAACTCCGTCGACCCGATCTACCCTGCTTCCAACTGCAATTCCTTGCGAAATTTCCTGCAGGGCCGGCGCGTTGCGGTCGACGACATTCAGAACAGCGTCGATGATCTTGCGATATCCGGTGCAACGACACAGCACGCCGCCGATTGCCTCCTCTACCTGCTCGCGAGAAGGCTTGGGCGTTTTGCGCAGCAGCGCGGTAGCCGCCATCAGCATGCCGGGCGTGCAGATGCCGCATTGTGCGGCGCCGGTGTGCAGGAAGGACTCCTGCAGATCGTTCAACTGGTGACCGCCCCCCGAGAGGCCCTCGACGGTCTCGACGGTCTCGCCTTCGATCTGGCCGGCGGCCACCAAGCACGAACAAACCGCGAGTTCGTTGACAAGAACCGTGCATGCCCCGCAATCGCCGGCATCGCAGCCGACTTTGGTTCCTGTCAGCTTGAGATCGTCCCGAAGCAGCTGAGAAAGGCGCTTGCCGCGTCCGGCGGCAACGCGAACCGGCGTGCCATTGAGAGTAAATTCGATGTCGCTGCTCAAGTCAGTGCGCATGGGAGAATCCGTTCTTGAGACCGGCCAATTCGGCGATGACTCGCCGCAACAGTTCGAGCGTGGCTTGCCCGCGATACACAGCCGTCGCTCTGACATCATCGATCGGCGAGAGATCCGCCAGGTGCGTCGGAGCGGGAACATCGAGGATGTCGGGGGTGACCGTCAATCCTCGAAGAGCGCCTTCGAGCGAAGACAGACGGCAGGCGACAGCCGAGCAGGCTCCAACTGAAAATCTAGCGTCGATGATCTTGCCCTGTGAAATTTCGAATCCCGCAGCGAGCATAGTCAAGGATATGACCAGATATCGTCGTGCTCCGAGCTTTCGAAATGTGGTGCGAAGATCTTTGCTGGGCCGTTTCAGAAATATGGCGGTCATGATCTCGCCAGGTGAAAGGGCCGTCTTGCGATTGCCGAAGAGAAAGGATTGAAGCGCTATCCGTCGAACCCCGCCAGCCGAGCTCAATTCGACATCAGCCTCGAACAAGAGGAGTGGAGGAACGCCATCGGCGGCCGGCGATGCGTTGCACAGATTGCCCGCGATCGTCGCTCTGTTTTGAATTTGGACGCCCCCGACCTTAAGCGCCGCCTGTTGCAGTGCTGCGAATGCAGGCGGAAGTTTCAAGGATGCGACCTCGCTCCAGGTCGTCATAGCCCCGATCCTGATCTCGTTCTGATCGAGTGCTATTCCACGGAGCTGTTCGATTTTAGACAGATCGACGATCGCGGTCGGCTTTACACGCGACCATGCGGCCAAGCCGGTTTGATAGCAGAAGAAGTCGGTCCCTCCCGCCAGGATGGCGACATTGCCAGGAGCCACTGCATCCAGTGCCTCCGACAGACTCTTAGGCCTGAAGAAATTGTGGTGCATGCCTCTCCGCCTTCTTGGATATCTGCCAAAATCTGGAATTGTATCCGTACGATCTGGATGTATGAAAACACATGAGCGAAGACTCAAATAATCCAAATAATTTCAATCAATTAATTGGATCGGGAGGCGTTTTTCCTGGGCGAATGTGAGCAGAAATTGGTGAATTCTCTCGTACAATATCGCCGATCAATCGTTCGGAATAGTAGTACAATTAGAAGCGTATTGCGGCAATGGATAATTGTGATACGATTGGTTGCCGGAACCATTGCCGAGGAGGGGCTGAATTCATGCGTAAACGTTTAGTCGGAATTGCCGCGTTCTGTGTTCTCGCGATGACCGGTTGGTCCGCGAGCGCGCAGGACGTCAAAATCGGAGACCTGTCGTCGTATAATCGATGGGCCGCATTTGCCGTGCCTTATCGAAACGGCTGGCAATTGGCGCTCGAGGAGATCAACGCCAAAGGAGGCGTACTCGGAAAGAAGCTCGTTGTCGTTTCGCGCGATGACGGTGGTACCCCCACCGACGCCATTCGCGCCGCCGAGGAACTGGTGACGCGCGAAGGCGTGACCGTGCTGATGGGCACCTTCCTTTCGAACATTTCTCTCGCCGTCGCGGACTACGCGAAGCAGAAGAAGGTGGTCTTCGTCCCGGTGCTTTCCGCGACCGACGCCCTGTCACTGGATCAGGGGAACCGCTACACGTTTCATTTCCGCGGTAACGTCTTCATGTATACCAACATGCTGGCCGAGCAGGCGAGCAAGCTCGGGATCAAGCGATGGGCCATCGTCGCGCCGAACTATGAATACGGTCAGTCGGCCGCAAAGGCATTCAAGCGTCTCCTGAAGGAGAAGCAGCCGGACGCCGAGATCGTTGTCGAGCAGTATCCCACGCTCGGCAAGGTCGACGGCGGCGCGCTTGCGAATGCGCTTGAAGAAGCAAAGCCGGATGGCATTTTCAACGCGCTGTTCGGTGTGGACATGGCCCAATTTGCGCGGGACGGCTTGTCGCGAGGCCTGTTCGAGAAGCGAACCGTGCTCAGTCTTGCATCAGGTTATCCCGAATACCTGTTGCCGATGAAAGACCAGGTTCCTCCGGGATGGATTACGCACGGATATCCCGCTGCGGAGATCAGCGAACCGTCGCACAGGGCTTTCATTGCCGCCTACCAGAAGAAGTACAACGAGCTGCCAGGCGCGTTTGCGATGATGGGCTATGTCGAGTTGATGATGATCAAGGACGCCATCGAGAAGGCAAAGTCAGTCGCTGCCGAGGACTTGGTTGCGGTCATGAAGGGGATGAAATTCAATTCGATCGTCGGTCCACTGCAGATCCGGGCATTGGATAACAAGGTCTCGATGGGTACCTGGGTTGGCAAGCTCGCGGTGAAGAACGGTGCCGGCGCCTTCGTCGATTGGTCCTACAAGGACGGCAGCAACTACATGTATCCGGAGGCAGAAGTGAAGGCGGTCCGCAAGGAGGACTGACCCCGCGAGGTCTGAAACCCGCTTTCCTGCTGGATCGTGTTCTCCCAGACTTGGACCGCTCGTTCGCGAGTGGTCCTTTTTTGTGCCGTTCAGTGCTGCGGCTCCCTGCGTGAAGGCGCTCGCCAACGACCATCTTGAGGGGGTGTGAGAGACCGGCCGGGCGGGCGGGGGAAATCGCATGCATTGCAATAGTCGTGAAATCCAATATTGTACTAGTCAAAAAATAGATTGCATCGTTAAATGGGCTGCGGTACATAGAATCGTACTACGGTAGTCAATCGATAAGCCAAGGAGCACCCACGATGGTGTCGGTTAAGAACGTCGCACTTGTTCAGAACGAGCCTTACACTCCTGGCTTGTCGACCGAATACGTTGCGCAGAAATTTGGTATTGCTCTCGACGAGGTCGCGAAACTGGGCTCCGCGGAAAATCCTTTCGGACCGTCGCCGAAGGCTGCGGCCGCGATCGAGAAGGGGCGAGCCAAGATAGATTTGTACCCGGAGTGGACGTCGAAGGCGCTGCGGACCGCGATTGCCAAAAAGTACGGCTTTGACGCTGACTGCGTTGTCTGCGGCTCCGGCGAGACCGAAGTGATCTCGTTCATCATCCGGACGTATGCCCAGGCCGGCGACCCGATCCTGATGTACGAACCCTGCTTCCCGATCTATCACATGTTCGCCGAGAACGAAGGCCGGGTGCCGGTCTACGTTCCGATGGGTCCGGACTTCGCGTTCGTGATCGATAATTACATTGCAAAGCTCAAGGAGGTTGCGCCGAAAATAGCCTTCCTCACCAACCCGCACAGTCCGAGCGGGCGGTTCATGGAAGAGCGCGATATCCGCGCGATCTGCGAAGCGGCCGGCAAGGATACGCTCGTCGTCCTGGACGAAGCGTATATCCACTTCACGCAAACCGTGGGCTCGATGCACCTGACCCGCGAGTTTCCGAATCTGATCGTTCTGCGGACATTTTCCAAGGCGTTCGGGCTTGCGGGGCTGCGGCTTGGATTCGGCATTTCCGCCAACAAAGCACTCATCACCCCGTTGCTCAATATCAAGCCGACCTGGAACCTGGGACACATGCAGGTCGAGGGCGGCATCGCTGCAATCGACGACGACGAGCATGTCAACAAGACCGTGGACCTCGTCGTGGACATGAGGTCCTACGTCACTCAAAAGATGGCAGGTCTCAATCGCTTCAGGATGGTGCCAAATTCGCGTAGCAACTTCTTCCTGATCGAGATCATGGACGGAAGTCTGGACTCGACGGAGGCCTTCGAGCAGTTGCTGAAGCGCGGCGTGATCGTGAAGGACGGGTCTGTATCTTTCCGCGGGCTTGGGAAACGATATCTGCGCAGCGATGTCAGCCACAAGGTACACATGGACAGGCTGGTTTGGGCGCTGAAGGAGATCGAAGCGTCGAAGTCCAAGTAGCCTCTTTTAACCACACGGGTAGACGTCAGAAGCATTATGGGTAAGCAAGATCTTCTCATTGGTATCGATGTCGGTGGT
>Ga0307499_10000812_pt1 | contig 10115 bp, 6 predicted proteins | sample 13_S_MG_FD_201363 | JGI IMG/M metagenome (GOLD analysis project Ga0307499, IMG submission 201363) | Soil microbial communities from Populus trichocarpa stands in riparian zone in the Pacific Northwest, United States - 13_S | ecosystem: Environmental > Terrestrial > Soil > Riparian zone > Trees... | reverse complement strand
TTCCCGAGGAGGCGCTCACGCCCGAGGCGGAGCGCCAGTACGTGTTCGTGGTCAACGACGGCAAGGCGGAGCGGCGCGAAGTGCGCATCGGCGGCCGACGGCCGGGCAGTGTCGAAGTACTGGCGGGCCTGACCGCGGGCGAACGCGTCATCGTCGAAGGAACGCAGAAGGTGCGCGATGGCGCGCCGGTGCGAGCCACCGAGATTGCGGCCGACGAGGCGCCGGGCGCCGCCGACGCGGGATCGCATGAAGCGAACAACGCCACGCCGGTGAGCGTGCGCCAATGACCAGAATCTTCAGATGGTGATTTCGGACCTGTCGGTGAGGCGTCCCGTCTTTGCGACGGTGATGTCGCTGTTGCTGTTCATCCTGGGCGTGGGCGCCATCACGCGCCTTTCGTTGCGTGAATTCCCCGACGTCGAACGTCCCGTGGTGAACATAGAGACGCGATACCGTGGCGCGTCCTCGGACGTGGTCGAGTCGCGCATCACGCAGGTCATCGAGAACGAGATCTCGGGCATCGAGGGCGTCGAGCGACTGAATTCCTCGAGCCGCGACGAGCGCTCGCAGATCAACGTCGAATTCACGCTCGAACGCGACCTCGACAGCGCCGCGAACGACGTGCGCGAACGCCTGTCACGGGTCGCCGCACGGCTGCCGCTGGAATCCGATCCGCCGCAGATCACCAAGGTGGACGGCGGCGCCGAGCCCATCATCTGGCTCAATGTCGCGAGCACCCAGCGCGACATGCTCGAGCTCACCGACTACATGCAGCGTTACCTCGTCGACCAGTTCTCGACCCTGGAGGGCGTGGCGTCGGTGCGCATGAACGGCGCGCGTCGCTACGCCATGCGCGTATGGCTGTCGCGCGAAAACCTGGGATCGCGCCAGCTCACGGTCACCGACGTCGAAAACGCCCTGCTGCGTGAAAACGTGGAACTGCCCGCGGGGCGACTTGAATCGACCGAGCGGGAATTCACGCTGCGCACCGACACCAACCTGCGCACCGAGGAGGAATTCCGCAACCTGGTCGTGGGCCGCGGACCCGACGGTTACCTCGTTCGGCTGGGCGAAGTGGCCGAAGTACGACTTGCCTCCGACGACGATCGCAGCATCTCGCGCTCCAATGGCGCCATTGGCCTGTCGATGGCCATCATTCCGCAGTCGAAGGCGAATGTGCTCGCCACCTCGAATGCCGTGAAGGCCAAGCTCGAGCAGCTGCGCCCGACACTGCCCAAGGACATCACGCTCGAGATCAACATCGACAACGGTGTGTACATCGCGGCGTCGCTCAAGAACGTGGCGCTGGCACTGTCCGAAACGCTGACTCTCGTGCTCATCGTCATTTTCCTGTTCCTCGGCACGGCGCGCGCCACGCTGATTCCCGCGGTCACCATTCCCGTGTCCATCGTTTCGGCCGCCATCGTCATGGCGATGCTCGACTATTCGGTGAACACGCTCACGCTGCTGGCCGCGGTGCTCGCCATCGGCCTGGTGGTCGACGACGCCATCGTCGTGCTCGAGAACATCGTGCGACGTATCGAGGGCGGCGAGAACGCCTTGCTCGCCTCCATCAAGGGCTCGCACGAAATCGGTTTCGCGGTCATCGCCACCACGCTGGTGTTGATGGCGGTCTTCGTTCCGGTGTCTTTCATGTCGGGCGATACCGGAAGGTTGTTCGGTGAATTCGGCGTGACCGTGGCCGCCGCGGTGGGATTCTCGGCGTTCATTGCGCTGAGCCTCACGCCGATGATGGCCTCCAAGCTGTTCGCCAACGGCATGCCTAAATCGCGCATGTCGGGCGGCATCGATCGCGTGTTCCACAACCTCGACGACCGGTATGCGGACGGACTGCGCCGCGCCCTGGCGGGCAAGCGTCCCCTGTGGATCGTCGGCTCCTCGCTGGCCCTGTTCGCCGTGCTGGTCCTGCTGCTGTTGAGAGGCTGGCCGTTCGAGGCTCTGCGTATTCCCAGCGAGCTCGCGCCGCAGGAGGACCGCGCCATGGTGCGCATCTTCGTGACCGCGCCCGAGGGTTCGAGCCTCGGCTACCTCGACCGACAGCTGCGCCAGGTCGAAGCCATCGCGATGGAAGAGGTGGAGAACGGCAACGCGCGCCGCGTGAACGTGCGCACCGGAGGTTTCGGCCGCAACGCGGACGTGAACACCGGCTTCATCGTCCTGCCGCTCAATCTCTGGGACCAGCGCGAAGAGAGCGCCGGCGAGATCTCGGACCGTCTCCGCCAGCGCACCCAGAACATTTCCGGCGCGCGCGTCAACGTCAACCAGGTCGGCAGCCCGCTCACGCGCAACAGCACGCGACCGCTGGCCATCGCGCTGGGCGGCGGCGACTACGCGGAAATCGTCACCTGGCGTGACAAGATCATGCAGCGCGTCGCCGCCGAAAATCCGCGCATCCTCAATCTCGAGTCGGACTACCTCGAGCGCCAGCCGCGCGTGATCGTGCAGATCGATCGCAACAAGGCGGCGGACCTGGGCGTCTCGCTGCAGACCGTTGGCCGCACGCTCGAGACCATGCTGGGATCGCGCATCGTCACCACCTTCGAGCGCGCCGGCGAGGAATACGACGTGATGCTGCAGGCGCGCAACTCACAACGTGCTTCGGTCGGGGATCTCGACAATCTCTACGTGCGCTCGGACAAGGACGGCGACCTGATTCCGCTGTCGGCCCTGGTGCACGTCGATGAACGGGCGGGCCCCACGGAGCTGCGCCGCACGGATCGCATGCGCGCCATCGAGCTCGCGGGCTCGCTGGCGCCGGGCTACACGCTGGGCGAGGCCGTCGCCTACATGGAGCGCGTGATTCGCGAAGAAGCTCCCGCGGCGCAGATCATCTACAACGGCGAGACTTACCAGTTCAAGAAATCCGGCGACACGTTGTGGATCACTTTCGCGTTCGCGCTGCTGGTGGTGTACCTGGTGCTGGCGGCTCAGTTCGAAAGTTTCATCCACCCGGTGGTCATCCTGGTGACCGTGCCACTGGCGCTGACCGGGGCGATGCTCGGGCTGTTCCTGTTCAATTCCACCATCAACATCTTCAGCCAGATCGGCTGCATCATGCTGATCGGTATCGCCTGCAAGAACGGCATCCTGATCGTCGAGTTCTCCAACCAGATGCGCGATCGCGGCGTCGAGTTCGTGGACGCCGTCATCCAGGCCTCCGCCACGCGTCTGCGCCCGGTGCTCATGACCAGCCTGTGCACGGCGTTCGGCGCCGTGCCCCTGATGCTGGCGCATGGCGCGGGAGCCGAGAGCCGGGAGTCCATTGGCGCCACCGTGTTTTTCGGCACCGTGGTGTCACTGGGCATGACGCTGTACGTCGTGCCGGCGTTGTACCTTCTGATCGCGCGTAACACGCGCTCGCCGGAGTACATGTCGCGCCTCATCGATGGGCTCACGGGCCGCCGTGACCCGCGTGGCACGCCCACAACGGCGTCCAGCTCCGTGCCCGAAGCCTGAACCCAGATTGCGCATTCGTGAGGGCTGGCCGCGTCGACAAAAAGCCACGGACTCTTTGACATAAAAGTGCCACGGGGAGCCGGAGCCGCCGCGCGCTGTCAACCGCGGCAGGCTCGTTCAAATAGCTGATTCAGTGAACAATTTCCGCACATCGGGCGGGTGAGCGGGAGGGTCGCTGGTAGACTTGTGGCCGTTCGTCCCTCCCCCTCCGATCCTTCCCGTCATGGCCCAGACTCCCTACAAGCAACTCGAGCAGGAATGGAAACGCCTCCATGCCTTCCGAGGGGCCATGGCAGTACTGCGCTGGGACGCGGCGGTCATGATGCCGCGCGGCAGCGCCGACGTAAGGGGTGAGCAACTCGCGGCGCTGGAAACCGAATATCACGCGCTGGTGACGGCCCCGAAGATCACGCGTCTGCTGGATCGTGCACAGGCGAACACCGCGAGTCTCGAGGACTGGCAGATCGCGAACCTGCGCGAGATGCGCCGCCAGCGTGACTTCGCGATCGCCACACCGGTGGCGCTGGTGTCGAGGCTTGCCAAGGCCGCCTCGAAGGCCGAAGTCAAATGGATGCAGGCGCGCGACTCGGGAAAGTTCGAGGACTTCGCGCCTCACCTGGAAGAGGTCGTGCACCTGGTGCGCGACAAGGCGCAGCTCCTCGGCCAGTCGCGCAATCTTTCTCCCTATGACGCGCTGGTCGATGAATTCAGCCCGGGCCTGACCTCGGCGGAAATCGACGCGATGTTCAAGTCGCTGGCCCGGCGCCTGCCGGGATTGATCCGCGAAGTGCTGGTGCGCCAGGAGGCGCAGCCGGTGTTGCCCATCGTCGGCAAGTTCAGCGCCGGCAAGCAGCGCGCGCTGGCGGTGGAGATCATGAAGGCCGTGGGATTCCCGTTCGATCGCGGACGGCTCGACGAGAGCGAGCACCCGTTCACCGAAGGTGTGCCGGGTGACGTGCGCGTGACGACGCGCTTCGATACCAGCGAGCCGTTCTCGGGTTTGTTAGGCGCGCTGCACGAGACCGGGCACGCCATGTACGACGTGGGACTGCCGCCGGAATTCGCCGACCAGCCGGTGGGCCGCGATCGCGGCATGGCGCTCGAGGAGAGCCAGTCGCTGCTCATGGAGATGATCATTTGCCGCGGGCGCCCGTTCGTCACGTATCTCAAGCCGCTGCTCGAGAAGCACTTCGGTGTCAGCGGGCCGGAATGGTCCGAGGAAAATCTCTACCGGCACCTCACGCGCGTGCGGCGCGGTCCGATTCGCGTCGACGCGGACGAGCTCACCTACACGCTGCACATCCAGCTGCGTTACGAGCTCGAAAATCAGCTGCTGTCGGGTGAGCTCGCGGTGCGCAACCTGCGCGACGCCTGGAATTCCATCATGGAACAGCGCCTCGGGGTCAAGCCGCAGAGCGATGTCGAGGGTGTGCTGCAGGACGTGCACTGGGCCGTCGGATCGTTCGGCTACTTTCCCTCCTACGCGCTCGGCGCCGTGATGGCGGCGCAGTTCTACGACGCATTGCGCGAGGCCCTGCCCAACGTGGATGGCGAAATCGCACGCGGCGATTTCTCCGGCCTCATGGGATGGTTGCGTCAAAACGTGCACGGAGTCGGCGCACGGGTCAGCGCCCAGGAACTGCTCAAGCTCGCCACCGGCAAGCCGCTGTCGGCGGCCGCCACGCTGCGTTACCTCGAATCGAAATACCTCGAGCCCGAGCCGGACCTGGCCAGCGCCCGCGGCATTACCATAGCCGCGGCATGATCATCGCCAAACCATGACCGCGGAGGCTGGCCGCTCCGCCGTCCCGTCACGGCTGTGGTTGCTGGCCGCTTCCGCGGCCCTGTGCATCGTCGCCGCGCTCGTCGTGCCTCCCATGGCGCAGCCGCTCTCGTACCACGCCTTCGCGGATTGCCGCACGATCTGGTCCATCCCGAATTTCTTCAACGTGCTCTCGAACCTGCCGTTCCTGGTCGGTGGCGCGCTCGGGCTCGCGCTCATCTGGCGGGGCGCCGGCGCCTTCGTCGATCCGCGCGAGCAGCTTCCGTACCTGGTGTTCTTCGTCGGCGCCGTGCTGACGAGCTTCGGGTCCGCGTATTACCACCTGGCGCCCGACAATCCGCGGCTGGTCTGGGACCGTCTTCCCATGACGTTGGGGTTCGCGGGCCTGGTGGCGGCGGCGGTCGCCGAGAGGGCAGACCTGCGGCTGGGTCTCAAGTCGCTGTGGCCGCTGCTCGCAGTGGGTGCGGGCACCGTCGTGTATTGGTATGCCACCGAGCGCATGGGCGCTGGCAACCTGATCCCCTATGCCCTCTACCAGGGATGGTCCATCCTCGCGATCGTTCTGCTGATCGCCGTGTTTCCCGCGCGCCGCTACAGCCATGGGGGCCTGCTGGTCTGGGCTGCCGGCTGGTATGGGCTTGCCAAGTTCTTCGAGACGTACGATCTCGGGATCTACCGCCTGACAGGCGGTCTGCTCAGCGGCCACACCATCAAGCATGTGCTGGCGTCGTGCGCGGTGTTTGCCATAGTTCGACAGCTGCGGCTGCGCCGTGCCCTCACAAACTCTACACTTGCGCATCCCGAATGAACGCCACGCCCGCATCCATCACCGCCGCGCCCGAATGGCCTTCGCAGACCGCGAAGAAGCTCGGCGCGCAGTTGCGTGGCCAGGTGGGCAAGGCCATCGAGGACTACCGCATGATCGGCCCGGGCGATCGCGTGATGGTGTGCCTGTCGGGTGGCAAGGATTCATACACGCTGCTCGATATCCTGCTGTCGCTGCAACGCAGTGCACCGGTCGATTTCGAGCTGGTGGCCGTCAATCTCGACCAGAAGCAGCCCGATTTTCCCGCCGACGTGCTGCCGGATTATTTGCGCGCCCTCGGTGTTCCCTTTCACATCATCGAGCAGGACACGTACAGCGTGGTCAAGCGCGTGATCCCGGAAGGCAAGACCATGTGTGGCCTGTGCTCGCGCCTGCGCCGCGGCGCGCTGTATCGGTACGCGGCGGAGAATGGCTTCACCCGGATTGCGCTTGGACATCACCGGGACGACATCGTCGAGACCCTGTTCCTGAACCTGTTCTTCGGTGGCCGGCTCAAGGCCATGGCGCCCAAGCTCAAGTCGGAGGATGGCCGGCACATCGTCATTCGTCCGCTGGCCTATGTTTCCGAAGCCCAGATCGAGCGTTATGCGCGGGCGCGGCGTTTTCCCATCATTCCCTGCAATCTGTGCGGCTCGCAGGAGAACGCGCAGCGCCGGCTGGTGAAGCAGATGCTGGCCGCGTGGGAGCGCGAGTATCCGGGCCGCACCGAGTCGATTTTCTCGGCACTTCGCAATGTCGAGACCGCCCACCTGGCGGATCCCACGGTCTTCGATTTCAAGAGCCTGGATGGCGAATCCGAAGCCGCTCGCTGATTCGTACTGGGTCGTCCCGGGAAAACTGCTGGCCGGCAAGTATCCGGGCGCCAAGAATCTCCAGGAACTCGAGCGGCGCCTGGGGTCGCTGCTCGGCGCCGGATTCGACGCATTCATCGATCTGACGGAAGCCGGCGAGCTGCCGCCCTACGAGGGCTATCTACCCGGCAGCGTGGTCTACGTGCGCAAACCCCTCACCGACCACGGGGTGCCGCGCGACAGCGCCCAGATGGCGGAGATTCTCGTTGCGCTGGCGCAGTTGCTGGAGGCCGGGCGCCGGGTGTACCTGCACTGTCGCGCCGGGATCGGACGCACCGGAACCGTGGTGGCCTGTCACCTGATCGAGCAGGGCCTGTCGCCCGAGTCGGCGCTGGGCCGGCTGAATGAACTCTGGCAGGGCAGCGACCGCTCGGACACCTGGCCGGAAGTCCCGGAGACCGACGAACAGCGCGATTTCATCCGCGGCTATGTTCCAACCGCCGATCCGACCCGTTCACCCGAGGTCCTCGATGCCGCGCGCACCCTGCGTGACCGCTTTCAGGGTGCGCTGCTGGGGCTGGCCGTGGGCGATGCACTCGCCGCGCACACCCAATTTCGCAAGCCCGGCAGTTTTGCGCCGGTGGGCGACCTCCTGGGCGGCGGGCCCTTCGACCTGCCGCGTGGCGCCTGGACCGATGACACCGCGATGGCGCTGCTGCTGGCCGAAAGCCTGCTCGAACGCGGATTCGACGCCAACGACCAGGTCGGCCGATATGCGCGCTGGCAGCGTGAGGGTTATGGCAGCGCCACGGGGCAGTGCGTGGGGATATCGGCGAACGTGGCACGCTCGCTGGCCACCGCCCTGTACAAGCGTCAGCCGTTCGCGGGCTCGCACGATCCGGAGCAGCTCGACAAGGATCCTCTGTCGCGGGTCGCGCCGGCGGTCATGTATTTCTTTGCGGATTCCGCCGCGGCCATCAGCCGCGCGGCCGAGGCCGCCCGTATCACCGTGCAGGCGCCCATGGCTCTCGATTGCGTCAGGCTTTTCGCCGCGATGCTGCGACTGGCGCTGGTCGGGCGGGAGAAGGACGCCGTGCTGCGGCCACCGCGCGAATCCTGGCTGTCTGCCAGTTCCCGGCCGGAGGTGCTGGCCGTATACGAGGGGTCCTATGCGCGCCGCTCGCCCCCGGAGATCACCGGTGGAGGCCACATCGTGCAGGCGCTCGAGGCGGCACTGTGGGCTTTTCATGGCAGTGAGACCTTTCGCGACGGCGCCTTGCGGGCGGCAAACCTCGGCCGCGACTCGGATGTGGTGTCGGCCGTCTACGGGCAACTCGCCGGCGCCTATCACGGAGTGAGTGCGATTCCGGGAATCTGGCGTAACAGCCTGATGAAGCAAGAAGAGGTCATAAACACCGCGGATCGACTTCTCACTCACGCTCTCGTGACCCTCGCAGACTGATGCCGAAGTACCCGCGAGTCGCTTAAATTACGCACCATGTCGTCCACGCGCATTCCCCGCGTCCGGCGGGCTCAACGCTCGTGGACGCGATTGTCCGACGAGCAGTTGCTCGCGATGCGCTTTTGCGATCTGAAGCTGAAGGTCGAACGCGCGCCGCTGGCCAAACATGTGCGCCGTCTCTATCGCGAGCTCGACAAACGGCAGATCGGATTCCGTCCGCATGTATGGCTGTCGGAGGAATGGTTCTCACCCGATGGAGTGCCGGGCATCGCGGTGCCTTTTTACCTGGCGCACCCGCGGCTCGAGCGTCTCGAGCGGCGCATGATGCGTAATGTCGAGGGCGGCAGCGCCGAGAGCGCGATGCGCATCCTGCGGCACGAAGCCGGCCACGCAATCGATACGGCCTATCGGCTGCGGCGACGCAGACGCTGGCGCGAGGTATTCGGTCTGGCGTCGAAGCGTTATCCCGACAGTTACACGGCGCGGCCCGGCAGCCGCCGCTACGTGCAGCATCTCGGCGAGTGGTACGCGCAGTCGCATCCCTGCGAGGACTTCGCCGAAACCTTCGCCGTGTGGCTCAAGCCGAATTCCACGTGGCGCCGCACCTATGCCACCTGGCCCGCATTCCACAAGCTCGAGCTGGTCGATGAGCTGATCGAGGACGTGCGCGGTTCGCGCCCTCCGGTGCGCAACCGCGACATCATCGAGCCGTTGCGCGACAACACGCGCACGCTGGCCGATCACTACCGCCGCAAGCTCAAGCGCTACAGCCAGTACCGGCGCACGGTGACCGATCACCTGCTGGAGCGCATCTTCACGGACCACCGCCCGGCCGCGGATGCGCGCCGCGCCAGCACCCTGCTGCGCGCGCATCGAACCAGCCTGGTGAGCTCGGCCATCCGCGAAGTGGGCGAGGAGCGTTATTGCGTCGAACAGATCTTCGGCATCGCGGTGGAGCGCGCCGAAAAGCTGCACCTGTGGGTGCGTGGCAGCCGGCGCGACGCCCTGCGTCATGCCCGCTCGATGCTGGCCTATCTCACGCGCCTGTACGCGCAGGGTGAAAGTCCGCGTCTTTCAGTATGAAGCTACTGCGCACGCTGGTCGTGATGCATACCACGCTGGTTCCACCTGAAAGTCTCGAGGGACACAGCGACAAGGAAATCGAAGAGTGGCGCACCGAGTTCGACGTCGTCTCGACGCTCAAGAAATCCGGTCACGAAGTGCGCTGTCTCGGCATTTCCGACAGCCTCGAAGAACTGCGCCGGGTCATCACCGAGTGGAAACCGGAAATCGTCTTCAACCTGCTCGAGGAATTCGACGGCATCGTCACCTACGATCAGCACGTGGTGGCGTTTCTCGAGCTGCTGCGCCAGCCGTACACCGGTTGCAATCCGCGCGGGCTGCTGCTGGCGCGTGACAAGCCGCTCTCCAAACAGCTGCTGTCCTATCACCGCATTCCTTCACCGCAGTTCGCGGTGTTCCGGCGCGGCATCAAGTTGCGGCTGCCGCGCAAGATCAAGTACCCGCTGTTCGTGAAGTCCACCACCGAGGACGCATCGCTCGGCATCTCGCAGGCATCCATCGTGACCGACAAGGCGCAGCTCAAGCAGCGCATCCAGTTCGTGTACGAACAGGTGCAGACCGACGCGCTGGTGGAGGAATACATCGAGGGCCGCGAGTTGTACGTCGGCGTGCTCGGTAACGAGCGGCTGCGCACGTTCCCCGTGTGGGAGATGGATTTCGGCACGCTGCCCGAGGTCATGGCCGGCATCGCCA
>Ga0307499_10000810_pt1 | contig 10149 bp, 9 predicted proteins | sample 13_S_MG_FD_201363 | JGI IMG/M metagenome (GOLD analysis project Ga0307499, IMG submission 201363) | Soil microbial communities from Populus trichocarpa stands in riparian zone in the Pacific Northwest, United States - 13_S | ecosystem: Environmental > Terrestrial > Soil > Riparian zone > Trees... | reverse complement strand
GAACCTGATCTCGACTTCGGACTCTCTTGGTGATTAAGGTCTGAAGCGGATGGATGTGCGATGCGCCGGCTGAAGAATTTTCTGCCAATTGTCCTGATTGCCCTGGCGGTGCAGATTTTTGCACCGATCGGCGCATGCTGGGCGGCGACCATCGCGGCCTCCGATCCGCTCGCCGGCGCCGTCATCTGCCACGGCAGTGCGGCGCCCGGCTCGGGGCAGACCGACCAGACCGGCCACCGTGCCCATGACGGATGCTGTTCGGTTTGCAGCGTGCTGCAGACCGGCGCGCCGGTCGACGTGCCGCAGATCTCGGCGATCGCCGTCGATCGGGTTGCCGAGCAGGTGGCCTGGTTCGATTTTGCCTTCCGGCTGACCAACGCCCGCGCCGGTTCGCACGCGCAGGCCCGCGCGCCTCCCGCCATTTCCTGACGACCTGGAACACCCGATGACCGGTGCGGCGATTGCCGTGCCGGTTGGTGCAGTCATTCAAGCCGGCCAGAGAGCTGGCGTCAGGAATATCTTATGTATCGTTATCATGCCTTGGGCGGCGCAAGCCTGCTTGCGCTCGGCAGCGCGCTCTCGCTTGTGCCGTCGGCCGCAGAGGCCCAGACGTCGCTGCCGGCGGTGACCGTCGAGGCGCCACGCGGAACGACCGCCAGGCCAGCAGCCCGCAAGCCGGCCGTCCGTTCGTCCGCCCGGACGCAGGCGCGGCCGCCTTCGGCCACCCCCGCGCCATCGGCCTCTCTGACCGCGGGGATTACCCCGAGCGTGGCGCGCGCGCTGCTCTATCAGGCGCCCACTGGCCAGACCGAGACCACCATCGATCGCAGCCAGTGGGACAACCGGCCGGCGGTTACCGTGGCCGACGTGCTGCGCGAGAGCCCCGGCATATCGGTGAAGCAGGGCAACGGGCCGCGCGATATCGGCATTTCGATTCGCGGTTCCAATGCCCGGAATGGTTTCGGTATCCGCAACCTCGTGATCTTCGATGATGGTTTTCCGGTCACGCAACCGGACGGGCTTTCCCGCAGCGACCTGATTGATCCGCGCGCCTATGGCGCGATCGATGTCATCCGCGGGCCGTCGTCGGCGCTCTACGGCAATTATGCCACCGGCGGCGCGCTGAATTTCCGTACCCGCCCGGGCCGCACCATCGATGGGGTCGAATACGGCGTCGATGGCGGCAGCTTCGGCTACCTCAACAATTATCTTGCCGCAGGCAAGAAGGTCGGCAATTTCGAATACTCGCTGTTTACGAGCGACGCGCGGGGTGACGGGTTTATCCAGAACAGCTGGTTCAATACCCAGACCGTCAATTTTCTGGGCACGTTGCACGTCACGCCCGACGACCGTTTCACGGTAAAATTCATCAATAACAATCTCGACACCCGCCTTCCGGTCCGGCTGTCGCTTAATCAGTACTATCAAAACCCGTTCCAGCAAGGCTGCGAAATGGCCGGTGTGGCTGGCTGTGGATCGGTCCCGCTGCTCATCAACGGCTTCAACGGCGCGCGGAGCAATGTCACCGCCGTGCAGGCCGGACTCGGCCGCGAGGACCGCCGCACCATCGTCGGCGGTCGCTGGGAGCACGATTTCGACAACACGACCACCTGGCGAAACCAGTTCGTGTTCGACGACCGCAATATCAGTCAGCCCACGGGCGCCGCCAGCGCCATCGGCGATTTCCCGTCCTACAATTACATGAGCGACGTGACCAAGCGTGGCGAAATCTTCGGTCTGGAATCGACGACCTATTTCGGCGCGTTCTACAACACGCTGACGGCGTCCAGCGACAACCGCAACGTCATGCCGGGAGGCAACGCTAAGCTCGGCCTTCTGGCGAGCAATACCTGGAGCGATACGTCGAACTACGGCGTTCGCGCGCGCGAAGAACTCAAGCTGGCGCCGAACCTGACGGCGGTCGCCGGCATCGGATGGGAAGCGACCCATCTGAAGGGAATCAACACTTCTTACGCCTACAACACGCCTAATGTCCCGACGGCGACGCCGGGCCTGCCGATCATCGCCGACCGTAATTTCCAGAACACGGCGCCCGAGTTCGCACTGCTCTACAAGCTGAATCCCGAGTGGCTGTTCCGCGCGCGTGTCGCCACGGGTTACGGCACGCCGCAGGTCGGTAACCTCTTCGTTCTATCGAACGGTCAGAACGGCAACAATACGCAGCTGAAGACGCAGCAGAACCTCGGTTACGACATCGGGTTCGACTGGACGCCGAACAACACGCTCAAGTTCAGTGCGACCGGCTTCTATGAATTCTTCAAGAACGAGCTGGTTTCACAGGCCACCCAGGTCGGCGCACAGAATGCAAGCTTCACGTTCAACGCACCGAAATCGGAGCATCGCGGCGTGGAGCTTGCCGCCGACTGGAAGTTCTATCCGGGCTGGCGGTTTACGGCCGCCTACACCTATCTCGACGAGGTGTACACCGAATATACCGAGAATTTGGTCAATGGCGCGACGTTCAGCTTCAACCGCGCCGGCAACAAGATTCCCGGCGTCTCGCCACACGAGCTGACGGCACGGCTCGGCTACGATCAAATGTGGGGGCCTCTCGCAGGCCTCGGGGCGTTCGTCGAGGTCCAGTGGAAAGATTCGTTCTACATGGACAACGCCAATCTCCTGAAGGCGCCTGGTTACGAGTTGGTCAATCTCAACGTCCACTACAACACCGATCTCAAGTCCGACTATTTCAAGTCGCTGAGCATGTATGCCGAAGTCAGGAACGTGTTTGACCGCACCTATGTTGCTTCCGCCAACAACATCGGCAACTCGGTCACTGCCGCCGGCGTTCAAAACCTCGCGAACGTGCTCGCAAACACCACCGGCTCGATCTACGCCGGCTCGCCGCGCGCGTTCGTGGCCGGAATAAAGCTGGCGTTCAAATGATAGGGACATCTTGCAGGAGGAGTACGGCCATGCTGCGAATGAGTTTGCTCGCGACGCTCGCGTTTTCGCTTTGCCAGACCACGGCGCAAGCGCAGATGAGCCATCATCAGCATGCCTCGGAAGCGGCGTGCGAGGAGGTCGAGTTGCGTTGCGCCTCGAAGGTGACGCCGGCCTTCGCGTCGGACGGAACGCTGTGGCTGGCCTGGATGGCGGGCGGCCGCATCTCGGTGGCGAGCTCGAAGGATCTGGGGCGCAGCGTTTCGACGCCGGTCCAGGTGACCCAGGAAAAGCTCAACCTCGACTGGGGGCCGGATGCGCGTCCCCAGATCGTCGTCGAGAAAACCGGCGGCATCGCGCTGGCATTTTCGATCTTCCGGGACAAGGCGTTCAACGGCCAGGTGCTCGCCACCAGGTCGATCGACGGCGGCCGGAGCTTTGCCGAGTTGCAGCCGATCACCGCAAACAACGAGAGCCAGCGCTTTGCGGCGCTCGGCCTCGATGCGGACGGCTCGGTGTTCGCGGCCTGGATCGACAAGCGCAACCGCGTGCCTGCGAAGCAGGAGGGCAAGAAATACGAAGGCGCAGGGGTGTTTTTCGCGTCATCGAAGGACGGCGGTGCGTCCTATGTCGAGGCGCGGCTGGCCAGCGACAACACCTGCGAATGCTGCCGGCTCGGCCTGGCGTTCGCCGGCCCTGGCCGTCCCGTGGTGGTGTTCCGAAACATCTTTGAAGGTGGCGTGCGGGATCACGCCGTCATGACGTTCACCGATCCGGCGACGCCGGGCGAGGTGCGCCGCGTCAGCAACGACGACTGGCAGATTTCCGCGTGCCCGCATCATGGGCCCAGCCTTTCGATCTCGCCGGCAGGCACCTATCACGTGGCCTGGTACACCAGCGGCAAGGCCCGCAAGGGGCTGTTCTATGCCCGCTCGGATGACGAAGGCCGGACCTTTTCCGATCCGCTTCCGCTCGGCCGTTCCGACCGCAACCCGACGCGGCCGTACGTGCTGGCGGGCCCGCACGGCACCACCATGGTCTGGAAGGAGTTTGACGGCGAAAAAACCTCGGTCAACGCAATGATTTCGCATGACGAGGGCAGGAGCTGGTCGAAGCCTGTCACCATTGCCTCGACGACTGACACATCCGACCACCCGCTGTTGGTCAGCGACGGACAGGCGACCTACCTTTCCTGGATGACCAAGGCCGACGGATATCGCCTGCTGCCGATCGGAGACGGATCATGAAACGCCTGCTGGCTGCAATACTCGTGCTTGCCTCCCTGGCCGCCGCGCCGGCAACGGAGGCGTCGTCCGACCTCAAGCCGTTCGTGCGGGGAAGCTGGCAGGAAATGCTGCGTTCGCACAAGGGACGTCCGACGCTGGTGCATTTCTGGGGCGTCACCTGCGGCCCCTGCAAGATCGAATTGCCGCTGCTCGGACAATTCATGAAGGACCATTCCGAGCTCGATGTCGTGATGATCAGCGCCGATCTCGTTCCGAACCTGCCCGGTGCCGCGCGCGCGATGCTGGAGAAGGCCGGGCTGGGGGCGGCGGAGAACTGGCTTTTCAGCGACGGCTTTGTCGAACGCCTCCGGTTCGAGATCGACCCGGCCTGGCAGGGCGAGATCCCGCGCACGCTGCTGATCGCGCGGGACGGAACGGTCACCACGATCGAAGGTTCGGCCGAAATACCCGACCTCGAAAAATGGCTGGTTCAGCAGAAGGTCGCGGCGAAATGACAAACGTGCATGGTGGACGGCGCGGCTATTCGGACGCCCTGGGGTAGACATGCGACGGCGGCTGGAGGTCTTCATTCCGATCGTGCTGTTCTCGATCATGGTGCAGTTGCTGGCGCCGATCGGGGCCTTTCGCGCGGTCGCACAGGCGCTGTCCGATCCGCTGTATATGGCGACGATCTGCTCCGGAACGGCGTCCGGGCAGGGCGCCTCACAGACGACCACCGTCGCGCCGCAGCACGGCGCCAACTGCTGCGGGTTCTGCGGCGTCAGCCATGGCGGCGCCGTTGCGGTCGATCCGCCGCCGTTGATCTTTGTTGTCCTGCAGCGCCAATACCGGCTTGTCGCATGGCTGGAAGCTGCGGACCCGATGCCGGCGGCGCGTGCAGCCTCGCACGCGCAGGCGCGCGCGCCACCCTCGATTCCTGACCTCACTTGACCCCATCAAATGGTGCGGCCGGCAGCCGTACCAGTTCGTTCAGTCGAGAAGGGCCGGCCAAAGAACCGGCGTCAGGAATCATTCATGTTTCGTCTTGCATCACGCGCCGGGTTCGCGCGCAGCACTCTGCTGGCGTCGGCCGCCATATTCGTAATCCCGTTCAGCGCCGAGGCGCAGAGCGAACGGCAAAGCCTTCCGCCGGTGACCGTCACCGCGCCGGAACAGAAGCGTGCCGCCGGTGTCCGTCCGCCACGCAACGCGGCGCGGTCTGCGCCTGCGCTGAGGCAGGTACGCGCTCCGGCGCCGCCGACCGCCAGCGACCAGGGTCAGGGCGTTCGCGGCGCGCTTGCCGTGATGAGCGCGCAGCAGGCGCTGACTGAGATCAACAACACGCCGGGCGGCGTCGCACTCGTGCCGGCCGCGGCCTACAGGAATTCGACCGTCGCCAACACCATCAAGGACATCCTGGATTATGTGCCGGGCGTCTTCGCGCAGCCGAAATGGGGCGACGACACCCGCCTTTCGATCCGCGGGTCCAGCCTGTCGCGGAATTTCCATCTGCGCGGCGTGCAGCTCTACATGGACGGCATTCCGATCAACACCGCCGACGGCTACGGCGATTTCCAGGAGATCGATCCGACCGCCTACAAATATGTCGAGGTCTGGAAGGGCGCCAACGCACTGCAGTACGGCGCGAACTCGCTCGGCGGCGCCATCAATTTCGTGATTCCGACCGGCCGCGATCCATGGCCGAACGGAGTGTCGGCCGATATGGGCGCATTCGGATTCAAACGGCTGCAGGCGAACGCCGGCGGCGCGAACGGTCCTTGGGACGGTTTCGTTACCGCGTCAACGCAGGCGTCCGATGGCTTCAGGGACCATAGTTTCGGCAGCAGCACCCGCGTCAGCGGCAATGTCGGCTATCAGTTCTCACCAGATGCCGAGACGCGATTCTATTTCAACGCCAACGAGATTCGCCAGCGCATCCCCGGCAGCGTCACCAAGCAATCGGCCTTGACCGATCCGCAAGCTGCCGCACCCGCAAACGTCGCGTCGGATCAGCAGCGCAACATCGATACCGTCAGGATCGCCAACAAGACGACGATACGGTTCGAAGACACCAAGGTCGAGTTCGGCGCCTTCGGCGTCGACCGCCATTTGATGCATCCGATCTTCCAGTGGCTCGATTACAGCTACAAGGATTACGGCGGTTTCGCCAAGGTCACCGATGACCGGTTCATCGGCGGTTTCCGCAACCGCCTGGTTGCCGGCGTCAACGTTCTGAACGGCAGCATCGACAACCAGCAGTTCGCCAATCTCGGCGGCCAGAAGGGCGCGCTGCTGTCGTCCTCGATCGACCGCTCGAAAAACACCTCCCTCTATATCGAGGACAGTTTCTATTTCTTGCCGAATGTGGCGGCGATCGCTGGAACGCAATTCCTCTACGCAACGCGGGGCCGGCAGGATCGCTTTCTCAGCAATGGCGACCAATCGGGATCGACCGAGTTCAATCTGTGGTCGCCGAAGACCGGCCTGCTTTGGAATATCGATCCGACCTGGCAGGCCTTTGCCAACATCTCGCGCAGCGCCGAGGTGCCGAGTTTTGGCGAAAGCGCGAATGTGCCGGGGGTAGCGGTCATTCCCTTCACCAGCATCCAGCCGCAGACCGCGACCACCTATGAAATCGGAACGCGGATGAAGCGGCCCGACTATGCATGGGAACTCACGGCCTATCGCGCCAACATCCGCAATGAGCTGCAATGTCTCTACAGCGCATTCGGCAATTGCAACGTTACCAACGCCGACCGCACCATTCACCAGGGCATCGAAGCAGGCGCGGGCGCTGCGATTTTCCGGGGTATCTTCAGCGACGGCCCGGTGCCGGACAAGCTCTGGCTGAATCTGGCCTACACGTTCAACGATTTCCGTTTCGACAATGATGCAGCCTTCGGCAACAATTTGCTGCCCGGCGCGCCGCGCCACTACCTCCGTGCCGAGTTGCTCTACAAGAACCCGAACGGCTTCTATTTCGGACCTAATGTCGAATGGGTGCCGCAGGCCTATTTCGTCGACAGTGCAAACACGCTGAAAACCGAGGCTTACGCGCTGTTGGGGTTGAAGTTGGGCTTCGACAATGGGGGGCCGATTTCGGCCTATATCGAGGGGCGCAATCTCACCAACAAGGCCTACATTTCAAGTGTCAGCATCATCAATCAGGCGACCGCCACGTCACCATTGTTTGAACCAGGCAACGGCAGGGCTGTTTTTGCCGGGATGAAGTACAGATGGTAGGTATCCACCCGCCGCAGACCAATGCGGAACCCGTTTGAACACGAAAGTCGGACCATGAAGAACATTACGCGCACGTTTGCTTGTGCCGCCGCCCTATTGGCTCCCTTGTGTGCGCCCGCGCACGCCCAGGAGGTCAAGGCCGGCGATCTCGTCATCACGCAGCCCTGGAGCCGGGCAACGCCCGGCGGCGCGAAGATCGCGGGCGGCTTTGTGACGATCGAGAACAAGGGCGCGGCGCCGGACCGGCTGATCAGCGGGGCCGGCGATGTCGCGGGCAAGGTCGAAATTCACGAGATGGCGATGAACAATGGCGTGATGACCATGCGTCCGCTCGACAAGGGTCTCGTGATCGAGCCCGGCAAGACCGTCAAGCTGGCGCCCGGCGGCTATCACCTGATGTTGATGGATTTGAAGAACCCGCTCAAGCAGGGCGACAAGGTGCCGCTGACGCTGGAGTTCGAGAAAGCCGGCAAGGTCGCGCTGTCGTTCGACGTGCAGGGCGTCGGTGCACAGGCCCCGGCGGGGCACGATCATTCAGGCATGAAGAAGTAGAGGAATAGCCTATGTCGAAAATTGCTCCTGTCGTCATCGCTCTTGCCGCGCTCGCGGCCTCGCCGGCAATCGCGCATGTCACGCTCGAGAAGCGGCAGGCGCCGGTGGGCTCGTACTACAAGGCGGTGTTCGCCGTGCCGCACGGCTGCGCGGGATCGGCGACGGTCAAGCTGCGGGTGCAGGTCCCGGAAGGCGTGATCGGCATCAAGCCGATGCCCAAGCCGGGCTGGACGCTCGAGACGGTCAAGGGCAAATACGCCACCGAGTATGAGCTTCACGGCAGCAAATTGTCCGAAGGCGTCAAGGAAGTGGTGTGGAGCGGCGGCAAGCTTGCCGACGACAATTTCGACGAATTCGTCTTCTCCAGCTATCTCACGGCGGGCCTGAAGCCGGACACCACGCTGTATTTTCCGGTGGTGCAGGAATGCGAGCAGGGTGTCAGCCGCTGGATCGATATTCCGGCGGAAGGTCATAGCGGTCACGGAGAGGGCAGCAAGACGCCGGCACCGGGCCTCAAGCTGACAACGAAGCCGTAAAGCGATCCGATGGCGCGCGTGCTCGCTGGCCTTGCCGCGCTGCTGTCGGCTCTTTGCATTGCCAGCGCTGCGTGGGCCCATGCGACGCTTGTCTCGTCGGAGCCGGCCGATGGCAGCGTGCTGACGCTGCCGCCGAAGATGGTGCAGTTGCACTTCAACGAGAGTGTCGCGCCGGCCGTGATCGGCGTCATCGATGCCGCCGGCAAGACGCGCGACGTCGCCACGCGCGCGGTCGGCCAATCCGTGCTGATCGTTTTGCCCGACGACCTGCCGCAGGGTACGCAAATCGTCAGCTACCGCGTGGTCTCGCAGGACGGCCACCCCGTAGCGGGATCGATGGTGTTCTCGATCGGCGCGGTGACCGGCGCCGCGCCGGCGGCGAAGGCGAGTCCACTTGCAGTGTTGATCTGGCTGGCGCGGATCGGGGTCTATCTCGGCCTGTTCATGGGCGTCGGCGGCGCCTTCTTCGCGGCCTGGATCGGGCAGGGCCCGAGCGGATCGACGGTCGGCCGCGGCGCGCTCGCGGTCGGTCTCGTCAGCGCGGTCGCCTCGCTCGGCCTGCAAGGTCTCGATCTTCTCAATCTTCCGCTTCGTGACATCGTCACGTCGGCGCCGTGGACGAGCGCGCTTGCAACCTCCCTCGGCCCGTCGCTGTTGATTGCGATCGGCGCGATGGCCATCGCCTTTTACGCCTGGAAAAGCCCGAGCATCCTGATCGCCAGGGTGTTGACCACATCAGCCATGGCGGGGGTCGGGCTTTCGCTCGCGGCCAGCGGGCATGCCGCGACCGCCACGCCGCAATGGCTGACCCGGCCGTCGCTGTTCCTGCACGGCTTCGCCGTGGCCTACTGGGTTGGCGCTTTGGCGCCGCTGGCGGCCATGGCGCATCGCCGCAATGACTATCTACCGCGCGCGCTCAAGCAGTTTTCACGCTTGGCGGTGCCGCTGGTAGGGCTGCTCATGCTGAGCGGACTGGCGCTTTCGATCATCCAGCTTGGCAGTGTGCGCGCGCTGATCGAGACCCCATACGGCAATCTTCTTTCGATCAAGCTGGCGCTGGTCATCCTGTTGCTCGCCCTTGCGGCGCTGAACCGGTTCGTCAGCACGCCTGCGGTGGTTGCCGATCACAACGACACCCGGCTCCTGCAGGGATCGATCGTGACGGAATGCGTTCTCGTGATTTGCATCCTTGCCGTGGTCGCCGGCTGGCGCTTCACGCCGCCGCCGCGGGCGTCCGCGGCTCCCGTTGCCACGCCGCTCTCGGTCCATATCCACACCGACGCCGCGATGTTTCAGGTACTGGTTTCGCCAGGCAAGGTCGGCGCCAACGATTTCGTGCTGCAGTTGATGACGGGGGACGCCGCGCTGCTGCCGGCCAAGGAGGCGACGCTGATCCTGAGCTTGCCGGAGCGCGGCATCGAGCCGATGGAGCGCCGCGCGACGCTCGGGCCGGACGGCAACTGGCATGTGCGCGGTGTCATGCTGCCGCAGCCCGGACGCTGGCGGATGCAAATCGACGCGCTGGTCACGGACTTTCAGAAGATCTTGCTGCAAGATGAATTGCAGGTGCAGTGACGTGGATCTCGTAGGACCTCCTACCCTTTTTCAAGTGGTTTCAAAGTCGCCTTGAGGCAAGAGTAGCGCCGGGCTCGCTGCTGTCCAGGACGCATCGCGCCGGCGACGCCGGT
>Ga0307499_10000809_pt1 | contig 10157 bp, 8 predicted proteins | sample 13_S_MG_FD_201363 | JGI IMG/M metagenome (GOLD analysis project Ga0307499, IMG submission 201363) | Soil microbial communities from Populus trichocarpa stands in riparian zone in the Pacific Northwest, United States - 13_S | ecosystem: Environmental > Terrestrial > Soil > Riparian zone > Trees... | reverse complement strand
GCAGAGTCGACTCCTCGCCCGGGCGGCCGATCACCTGGAAAGCGAGCGGCAGCCCCTCGGCATCGAAGCCGAAGGGGATCGACATCGACGGGTTGCCGAGGTGGTTCCAGGGCACGCAGTAGGGATAGAAGCGGCTCATCCCGATCACCGTGCGCAGCGCTCCCTGCCCCTCCCAGCGGCGGATCGGCAGCGCGCTGCCGCCCATCACCGGCATCACCAGCACGTCGCAGGAATCGAAGATCGCGTTGACCCGGGCGGCGTCGGCCGCGCGCCCGCTGGTCCTCGCCTTCTCGTAGAGCGTCGACGGCAGGAGCCCACCGAGCCGCCCGAAGCCGCGCGTGCGGCGTTCGAGCCGCTCGGGACGCGGTACTTCTCGGACCGTCTCGGCGACTCCGCCGAGGAAGCGCGCCGTGATGTTGTTGCCGATCCCGCCCCAATCGGGATCGCGCTGGAAGACCTCGTGGCCGAGCGAGGCCAGCAGCTCGGCGGCGTCGGCGACGGTCCGCTTGGCGTCGTCGGAGACCGTCGGCGGCGCCGCCGCGCGCGGCGCCAACGTCGAGTAGGCGACGCGGAGCCGCCCGGGGGCGGTCTTCGCCGACTCGACGAAGGGATGCTCGGGCGGGGGCGGCGCCTCGTCCTCGCGCGAGCCGCCGGCGACGACGTCGAGCCAGAGCGCGGTATCGATGACGTTGCGGCTCAACGAGCCGAGCACGGCGAGCCCGCCCCAGCCTTCGACCTCGGGCGCCAGCGAGACCCGCCCGCGCGACGGCTTGAGGCCGAAGAGCCCGCATGAGGCGGCGGGGATGCGAATCGAGCCGGCGCCGTCGCCGGCGGAGGCGATCGGCACCAGGCCGGCGGCCACCGCAGCCCCCGAGCCGCCGCTCGAGCCGCCCGTCGTGTGCTGGAGGTTCCAGGGGTTGCGGGTGACGCCGTAGGTCGCGGACTCGGTGAAGCCGCAGATCGCCAGCTCCGGCAGCAGCGTCAGGCCGACGACGATCGCACCCGCCTCGCGCAGTCGCCGCACCATCTCGGAGTCGGCAGCGGCCAGCTGCTCGAAGGCGTCCGTGCCGAAGGTCTTGACCTCACCGACGACGTCGACTTCGTCCTTGATCGCGATCGGGACGCCCAGCAGCGGCCGCTCGTCACCGCCGCGCAGGCGCGCTTCGGCCTGCTCGGCTTCCAGCAGCGCCTTCTCTGCGAAAACCTTGCGGAACGCATTCAGCTGCGGGTTCAGCCGCTCGATCCGGTCGAGGCTGAGCTGCACGAGCTCGCGCGGTGAGACCTCCCCCGCGCGCACCATCTCCGCCTGCATCGCCGCCCCCGCGAAGGCGATCTCCTCGCTCATGGCGACAAGGGTATTAGGCCTTCGCCGGCTCGGGCTCGTGGGCCCCGGACTCGAAGGCGAAGTCGGGCAACAAGCGGTCGAGCCAGGAGGGCATCCACCAGTTCCAGTCGCCGAGCAGCTTCATCGCCGCCGGCACGAGGACCAGCCGCACCAGGGTCGCGTCGAGGGCGATCGCCACGGCGCAGCCGAGGCCGAGCTCCTTGATCGAGGGCACGCCGGTGAGGACGAAGACGGCGAAGACGCAGGTCATGATCAGCGCCGCCGAGGAGATCGTGCGGGCGCTGGTCGAGAGCCCTTCGGCGACGGCGCGCTCGTTGTCGCCGTGCTCCATGTAGTGCTCGCGGATGCGCGACATGAGGAAGACCTCGTAGTCCATCGAGAGGCCGAAGACGACGGCGAAGATCAGCGGCACGTTGATCGTGTCGAGAGCGCCCTGGCTTTCGAAGCCGAACAGGCTGTCGAACCAGCCCCACTGGAAGATCGCGACGAGGACGCCGAAGGCGGCGCCGATCGAGAGCAGGTTCATCAGCACCGCCTTGAGCGGCAAGAGCAGCGAGCGCAGCATCGCCATCAGGACGAGGAAGCTGAGCGCGAGGACGAAGAGCACGATCTTCCACATCGAGCCGGTGATCAGGGCGCGCACGTCGCGGCTGCGCGCGGTTTCGCCGCCGACGTCGACCGTCGCGATCCGGGCCAGGCCGGTCGCGGGGAGGACTTCGTCGCGCAACCTTCCGACCAGCGCCATCGCCGCGTCGGTCTCGCTCCCCGCCCGTGGCGTCGCCTGGATCAGGGCGCTTTCGCCGGCGAACGAGGGCGACGCAACCGAGGCGATGCCCGGCGTCGCCTGCAGCCTGCGGACGAAGGCCGCGGTCGCCGCGCGCTCCTCGCGCGGGCTCGCACCCTGCTCGAAGGAGGCGACGATCTGCACCGGGTCGGTGCCGCCGCCGAGCTGACGGGAGGCCAGTTCGTTGCCCACGCGCACGTCGCTGTCCTTGGGGAACTGGTTCAGCGCCTGCGTGCCGGTGGTGATCGAGAGCAGCGGGATCGCAAGGAAGAGCAGCACGGCGCTGACGCCGATCACGGCCGTCCAGGGACGGGCCATGATGTTCGCGGTCCACCTCTGCCAAAAGGCCGATCCGGCGCTCGCCGGCCGCTCGGGCCGTCGCAGCACGCGCCGCTTGAAGAAGGTCAGGACCCGGGCCACGACCCCGCCCGGCAGGACGCGGTCGCCGAGCATCGCGATCAGCGCCGGCAGCAGCGTCGTCGCGGCGAGGATCGAGATCGCGACCACGGTCATCGCGCCGAGCGCCATCGAGCGCAGCGCCTGGTTGTCGACCATCCACAGGCCGCCGAGCGAGACGATCACCGCGAGGCCGGAGAAGGTCACCGCCAGGCCCGAGGTCGAGAGCGCCTCGGCGCGGGCGTCGTCGGGCTCGCGGCCGGCGGCGCGCTCCTCGCGGTAGCGGGCGAGGATGAAGAGCGAGTAGTCGATCGCCACGCCGATCCCGATCATCGACGCCATGTTGGTCACGAACACCGAGGTGTTCATCTGCAGCGAGATGAAGTAGATCAGCGCGCCGGTGAGCATCACGCTGACGAAGCCGAGCGTCAGCGGCAGCACCGCGGCGGCAAGCGAGCCGAAGACGACGAGCAGGATGATCGCGACGATCGGGAAGCCGCCCGCCTCGGCCTGGGAAAGGTCCTTCTTGGAGAGCTCCTGCATCCCCGCCCAGATCGTCGGCTGCCCGGCCATGTAGGTGGTGACGCCGCCCTTGGCGGTCCCCAGATCCAGGTCTTCGCGCAGCGACGCGGCCGCGTCGATCAGCTCGTCGCCGGAGAGGCCGCTGCGCAGCGGCAGCATCGCGACGCCCCCGCCGCCGCGCAGCTCCGCCGCGGCGCGGCGGGCTGTAGCCGGCGGCAGCGTCACGTCTTCGATCCCGGCGAGCGAGCCGCGCACTCGGTCGATCGCCGTCCCGACCGCGGCCGGACCGGCGCCGGGCGTCGCTTCGAGGAGGATCGCGATCCCGTCCGAGTCGCCGCCGAACTTGCTCTGCAGCGACTCGCTGACGGCCTTCGACTGGCTGCCCGGGACGTCGAAGCCGCCGCCGGTGAGGTGTTCGGTCTGCCGCGAGGCGAAGGGCAGCGCGAGGAAGAGGACGACGATCCAGCCGGCCAGCACCCAGCGACGTCGGCGTCCCAGAAATCCGGCCAGTCTGCTCATCGGCTCACGCATTGGCTGGTTGGCCAGCTTCCTGCAGAGAGGGGTGCGTGTCTGTGAGGAGGATCACTCCCCCCTGGCACATTGGTCGCTCCTATGTCAGGGAACACCTCTGAGAAACGGTGACCGTGTGGAGGCGCTTCGGGATTGGCAGAGCAGGTACCAGCTGTTTGCGACGTGCTCGACACGATCGAGCGGCGGAACTGGGAGCGGCTGCGCCGGCTCTTGCACCCCGACGTCCACTGGACGACGGCGGTCGAGGAGCATCTGCTCGGCCCCGATGCCGTCATCGCCGGCCTTGTGGGCGATCCGCCGCCGGCGCCGCCTGCCTACCACGAGCTACGCGATGGCCGGATCATCCGCTGGATCGACACGCCGGGTTGAGGTCGCCCCGCCACCCAACCGTAATAGGTGCGACCAAGTCGCCAGGCCGCTACTCGCCGGCGAGCAGGAAGCGGGCGCTGGCGGCGCCCGCCTCTAGCGCGGCGCTGATGTCCCGCCCCGGCTCCGAGAGCGCCTGCAGGGCGAACCCGTCGGCGGCGGCGAACAGGTAGGCGACGATCGCTTCCGCGTCGTAGCGCAGCTTCAGCACGCCCTCGCGCTCCTTCTGCTCGAGGATCTCGGCGACGTGCGAGCGGGTGCGGTCGAAGAGCTGCCCGACCTCACGCTGGATCTCCGGGTTGCGCCGCCCGGCGCTGAACAGCTCGTAGAGGAGCAGGAAGAAGGCCGGTTCGTTGTCGATCAGGTCGGTGAGGCTGGAGACCAGGACGTCGAGCACGTCGTCGACGCTCTTCGCCTCGGCGAGCGGCTTGTCGAGGCGGGCGACGCGGATCTCGGAGTCGCGGCGGACGACCTCGACCAGCAGCCGCTCCTTGGTGCCGAAGTAGTAGTGGAGGAGACCGCGGCTCACCCCAGCCTCGCGCGCGACGTGCTCGAAGGTCGAGCCGGCGGCGCCTCGCTTCGCGACGCTCTCACGCATCGCATCGACGATGCGATGCGCCTTTTCGCCGCTCAGCTCGCGTTCTTTGGTTGCTGCCTCCATGAGATCAGTCTAGGGCGCGAGCCGGGCGCCCAGCCCCAGACCGCCGCTAGGAGCCGTTGATCGAAGTCGTGGAGGTGTACTCGAACTCCTCCTCGGCGCCGAAGAGGGCGTCGAGGACGGTCTTGCGGGCATCCTCGCTGACCACCAAGGCGATGATTCCGGCGACGAGACCGAAGAGGATGAGGCGGCCGAGGCGGCTCTTCTTGCGCTTCCGCGGCCCCTTCAGCGCCTCGGAAGCCTGGCGCAGGCTCTCGGCGGCGGTGCGCAGATCCTTCTGCACCTTCTTGTCGCTGGTCACGGCCTTGACCGCGCCCTTGCCGTTGCCGGTCGCCCGGCCGTAGGCGCCACGGGCGGCTTCGAAGGCTTCGCGCAGGTTGTCGCGCAGCTCTTCGTCCTCGATCAGCCGGTTGACGTAGGGGTTTTCACGGGCGCTCGAATAGAGGTCCGCGGCCTGGCCTGCCTTCGTCTTGCTCATGCCATCTCCTCGCTGGTGAAGTCGGTTCAGGCGGAGAATACCCCGATAGTCGAATTTCCACCGGACGCGGCCCTCACGACGGGCCGATTCCGTCCAGCAGGACGCTGTTGCTGCGAAAGTTGAGGTCAGCGCGGCGGATGCGGCGCAGGCGCAGTGGCGCGAGGTCGGGACCGGGGAGCACGTAGCGCCGCACGTAGAGGCGCCCGACGCCTTCATAGGAGGCCTGGCGGAAGCCCGGTCCCAGCAGCCGCCTCGGCACCGGCGGCACCGGTCCGTTGGAGACGAAGTCGACTTCGTGCACAGTCCAGGCGTGGTCTTCGGCAGCCTGCACCTGGAAGGAGCCGGTCGAGAGGTACCAGCGCAGCGACGCCGCGCCCAGCGTCCAGAGGACGATCGCGCGCGGCGCGCGCGGTTCGCCGATGCGCGCGGCCACGGCGTTCCAGTCCGGCCGCTGCCAGGCGGGCGAGATGCTGGCGAGGAGACAAAAGCCGAGCGAATAGGCGAAGAGCACGGCCGCGACGGCGGCGCCGGCCCGGCGGGCACGGCGCAGCGTCGCCCCGATCGCCACAGCGACCAGCAACGGGACCAGGGCCGGCAGCAAGTTGCGGGCCAGGACGTAGTCCTTGCCGGGGGCCAGCACGGCAAGCAGCAACGGGGCGAGGACCGTCACCGCTGCGAGCGCGAGCATCGTCCCGCCCGCCCGCCGCTCCGAGCGGCGGCCGCAAACGACCAGCAGCGTGAGGCCGGCCAGAACGGCCGCCAGCGGCACGACCGCCGGCAGCAGCGTCTCCGGCCGTGCGATGACGTCGCCGGTCTCGCCGACCACGAACGTGGCTCCCGCCTCCCAGAGCCGGTGCCCGAGGCTGCGGGCGCCGATCCACTCGGCGTGTCCCATCGAGACCTGGTGGATCAGCAGCGGCATCAGCGCCAGGCCTGCCGCGACGGGGATCCAGACGCCCGCCAGCGCCCGCCGCCCGCGGCGCCGCAGCAGCCAGATCGCCTCGAGCGCGACCGGGAAGATCGCAAAGTAGTGCGTCGCCAGCGCCAGCGCCGCGAACACCCCCCAAAGCACCAGATCCCTCCGGCGGGCCTCGTTCAGGACGCGGACGAAGTAGAGGGCGGCGAGGGCGGTGAGCAGGACGAGCAGGGAGTAGTCGCGCGCCTCCTGGGAGTACCAGAGCAGCATCGGGTTGACGGCGACCAGGGCGGCGGCGAGGAGCCCCGTCCGCCTGCCGTGCAGCTCGACGCCGAGCAGGTAGGCGACCGGCACCGTCGCCACACCGGCCAGCGCCGAGAGTGAGCGCAGGCCGAGCTCGCCGGTGCCGGTCAGCTGTGTCCAGAGCCAGGCGAGGGCGTAGTAGAGCGGCGGCGCCGACTCGCTGAAGCCGACCGCTTCCATCGCGTGGCTGAAGTCGCTGCGCAGGACGCGGCTGGCGGTGACGACCTCGTCGTGGTGATAGGCCTGCACGCCGAGCGTGGCGAAGCGCAGCGCCGCGGCGCCGGCGGTGAGCCCGACGACGATCCAGAAGGCGCGCGAGCGCACCCGCACCACCTCACGCAGCGCCTCCAAGAACGTCGACAGGTTGCCCCTGCCCAGGGCTCCGGCTGCCTCCATGACTCCTCCTAGGCGAGCGCCGCTTCGATCGCCTTCGACACCTCATCGACGTAGACGAACTCCAGCGCGCCGCGCTCGTGCTCGGGGATCTCGGCGACGTCGCCCTCGTTGCGTTGCGGCACGATCACCCGCTTGATCCCCGCCCGCTGCGCGGCCAGCGACTTCTCCTTCAGGCCGCCGATCGGCAGCACCTGGCCGGTCAGGGTCACCTCACCCGTCATCGCGACGTCGTTGCGCACCGGCCGGCCGGAGATCAGCGAGCTGAGCGCGACGGTCATCGCCACCCCGGCCGAGGGCCCGTCCTTCGGCACCGCCCCCGCCGGCACGTGGATGTGGATGTCGTGTTGGGCGAACCAGTCCTCCTCGGCCGGCTTCGGCGCGATCTCGCGCCAGTTGCCGCGCACGTAGGAGAGCGCCGCCTGGGCCGACTCCCTCATCACGTCGCCGAGCTGGCCGGTGATCGTCAGCTTGCCCGAGCCGGGCATCGCCGTCGCCTCGATGAAGAGCACGTCGCCCCCGGTCGGGGTCCAGGCCAGGCCAGTTGCGACGCCGGGGTCCTTGGTCCGCCGGCGCTGCTCGGCGAAGACGCGCCGCCGCCCGAGCAGCTCGCGCGCCTTCTTCCCCGAGATCGTGACCTTGCGCTTCTGCTTGCCCTCGGCGACGTCGCGGGCGACTTTGCGGCAGATCGTGCCGATCTGGCGCTCGAGGTTGCGCACCCCGGCCTCGCGCGTGTACTCGTCGATGATCGCGGTCAGCGCCGGCTCGGCGAACTCGATCTGCGAGGGCTTCAACCCGTTGGCGTCGATCTGGCGCGGCACCAGGTAGCGGCGGGCGATGTGGCGCTTCTCCTCCAGCGTGTAGCCGGCGAGCTCGATCGTCTCCATCCGGTCCTGCAGCGGCCCGGGCATCGTGTCGAGGACGTTGGCGGTGGCGATGAACATGACCTCGGAGAGGTCGAACTCGAGGTCGAGGTAGTGGTCGCGGAAGCTGTCGTTCTGCGCCGGGTCGAGCACCTCGAGCATCGCCGAGGAGGGGTCGCCACGGAAGTCGGCGCCCATCTTGTCGATCTCGTCGATCATGAAGACGGGGTTGCGGGAGCCGGCGTCGCGCAGGGCGCGGACGATCGTCCCCGGCATCGCACCGATATAGGTGCGGCGGTGGCCGCGGATCTCAGCCTCGTCGCGCACGCCACCGACCGAGATGCGCTCGAACTCGCGCCCCAGCGCCCGCGCGATCGAGCGGCCGAGGCTGGTCTTGCCGACCCCGGGCGGGCCGACGAAGCAGAGGATCGGGCCCGGCGAGTCGGGCTTCAGCTTGCGCACCGCCAGGTACTCGAGGATGCGGTCCTTGACCTTCTCCAGGTTGTAGTGGTCGGCGTCGAGCACCTCGCGGGCGTGGGCGATGTCGAGGTTGTCCTCGGTCTCGCTGGACCAGGGCAGCTCGACCAGCCACTCGAGGTAGGTGCGGATGACGCCGTGCTCGGCTGCGGCAGGGGGCAGCTTCTCCAGCCGCGAGAGCTCGCGCTCGGCCGCTTTCATCGCGTTCTCGGGGAGATCCGCCGTCTCGACCCGTTCGCGCAGCTCGTTGACCTCGGCCTGCTGCTCGTCCCCCTCCCCCAGCTCGTCCTGGATCGCTTTCAGCTGCTGGCGCAGGAAGAACTCGCGCTGCCCTTTGTCGACTTCGGACTGGACCTGGGACTGGATCTGGCTGCCGAGCTGCACCACCTCGAGCTCGCGGGCGAGGATCTGCGAGAGCCTGCGCAGGCGGGCGCCGACGTCGACCTGCTCCAACAGCTCCTGCTTTTCCTCGGTCGAGATCCGCAGCGCGCCGGCGATCAGGTGCCCCAGCGCGGCCGGGTCCTCGATGTTGGCGACCGCCATCTGCAACTCCTCGGGCAGGTACGGAATGTGCTCGACGATCTCCGAGAAGGTGCGCTGCACGTTGCGGGTCAACGCCTCCAGCTCCGGGCCCTCCTCGACCGTGTCGGGCAGCTCGGCGATCCGCGCCACCAGATAGGGCTGCTCGGCGACGTAGGGCCCGAGCTCGACCCGCTGGGTGCCCTGGACGAGGATGCGCAGCGTGCCGTCGGGCACTTTGAGCATGCGGGCGACGAAGCCGACGACGCCGACCCCGTAGAGCCCGCCCGGCCCCGGCTCCTCGTCCTCCGGGTCGCGGGCAGCGACCATGACCAGCAGGCGGTTGGCGCCGAGCACGTCGTCGACCAACTTGATCGAGCGCTCCTGGCCCACCGCGAGCGGCGTCAGCGTTTCGGGGAAGGTGACCGTGTCGCGCAGCGGCAGGACCGGAAGCGCGTCGGGTAGCGGCTGGTTGGCGCGGATCGCCTCTTCGGCGTCGAAAAACGGCGCCTCGACCACCTCGAGCGCCGGCGAGCCCTCCATCAATCGCGCCCTATCGGCACCCGGCGGGTCGTCTGCGCCGGATCGCGCAGGGGCAGGTCGATCCGCAGCACGCCGTCTTCGTAGGTCGCCTTCGCGCGGTCTGGGTCGACGTCGACCTGCAGCTCGACCACGCGGCGGAATGGGCCCGAGGGGATCTCCACCTGCTGATAGACCCGCCCCTCGGTCTCCTGCACCGGCCGTTCGCCGACGATCGCCAGCTGCCGCCCGCTCACCTCGATCCCAACCTGATCCAGGTCCACGCCCGCCAGATCAACCTTGACCACGGCCCGCTGCGGGTCGCCGCAGTAGTAGACGTCGACATTCGGCGAGAACCCGGTGCTCCGCCTGCTCACATACGTGGTCCGCCCCCAGGCGCCCCCAAGCATCTGATCCATCTCGCGGCGCATGCGGGCGAAGTTTGCAAAGACGTCCCGTTCAGGCATCGCCGCAAAACATAGCCGCCAGCGAGAGGGTGTCAGCGCGCGGGTCCTGTCGCGGGGTAGGGGCGTCCTGGCTGAAGCTGACCCGCGCGAGAAGCCGTCTCGGGTGACGCTGGAAGCCGGTCGGGACCGGCTCCTACGCTGGCTGAGGCTGGCTCGCCCAGCGCGGGGGGCGCATGAGGAGGACCGGCTGGCGTGGGGGGACCAGGCCCTCGGGGCGGTTCTGACGAAAGGTCGCGCAGGGCTCGTCGAGCTGCAGGGCGCAGAGCTGGTTCTTGCGGAAGTAGCAGTCCTCGCAGGTCGGCGGTTTGGGCTTGCGCGGCACGGCGGCCATGTTGTCAATCCCGTGACACTTTCGTGACAGGCATTCCCGCAAATCGCAACGACTTCTAAACAAGCTGTTGACAACTTCCCCGCGTCTTGCGACAGAGCTGCAAGCGGAATCGACGGCGACCTCTCTCGCTACCATTCGTCTCTCCCCCGCATGGCAGTCGAAAATCGCACCCAAAAGCTCTCGGACTCCCCACAGCTCTTCGAGAGCGAGTTCCTCAACTTCTTCTCGCGGGTGCACCCGGCTATCCCCGCCGCCGTCTTCGTCCCGGTCGTCGTCGTCATGGAGTGGC
>Ga0307499_10000808_pt1 | contig 10158 bp, 11 predicted proteins | sample 13_S_MG_FD_201363 | JGI IMG/M metagenome (GOLD analysis project Ga0307499, IMG submission 201363) | Soil microbial communities from Populus trichocarpa stands in riparian zone in the Pacific Northwest, United States - 13_S | ecosystem: Environmental > Terrestrial > Soil > Riparian zone > Trees... | reverse complement strand
TCATCGAGCAGCTGCGCTCGAATCCGCGGCTCTCCGGCGCGCTCGCCGCGATCACTGCGGCGGTCGTCGGCGTCATCCTCAACCTCACCCTCTGGTTCGCGCTGCACGTGCTCTTCGCGCGCGTCGAGGAAGCGCAGGCCGGACCGCTGCGCTGGTACGCCTTCGATCCCGCTGCGCTCGACTGGAGAGCGGCCACGCTCGCGCTGGTCGCCGCGTTTCTCATGCTGAGGCTCCACCGGGGGCTGGTCGAGACCGTCGCCGTGATGGCGCTCGCGGGGGTGCTGCTGCGGTTCGTTCTTTGACCCACGTCAAAACCTCAACGGCAGCAGCGCGCTACTAAGGGACATGTACCAGATTCGGATCCACGGCCGCGGCGGCCAGGGCGTGGTTACCGCTGCCGAGATGCTCTCGATCGCGGCCTTCCGCGAAGGCAAGTACGCGCAGGCTTTCCCGAGCTTCGGCTCCGAGCGCACCGGCGCCCCGGTAGTGGCGTTCTGCCGCATCGACCAAAGGGAGATCCGCCTGCGCGAGCCGGTGATGCAGCCCGACGCGCTCATCATTCAGGACCCTACGCTCCTGCACCAGGTCGACGTCTTCGCCGGGCTCACGCGCGGCGGCACCATCCTGATCAACACCGCGCGCAGCTTCGAGGAGCTCGGCCTGAAGGAGCTCGTGGACCGGTTCAGGACCTGCGCGGTGCCTGCGACCGAGCTCGCGCTGAGGCACGTCGGCCGCCCGTTGCCGAACGCCGCCTTGCTCGGCGGGTTTTCGCCCCTTTCCCGGCAGATCTCGCTCGCTTCGGTCAGCGCAGCGATCGAGGAAAAGTTCTCCGGCAAAGTGGCCGCCGGCAACGTCGCCGCGGCGGCCGCCGCGTACGACTACGTGATGAAAGAAATGCATGCTGAAGCAGATTGAAGGCTCGCATGCGGTGGCCGAGGCGGTGGCGCTGTGCCGGCCCGAAGTGATCTGCGCGTATCCGATCTCGCCGCAGACTCACATCGTCGAGGGTCTCGGCGAGCTGGTAGCGGAAGGCGCCGTGGGACGCTGCCAGTTCATCAACGTCGAATCGGAGTTCGCCGCGATGTCGGTGGCGATCGGCGCCTCCGCCGCCGGTGCGCGCGCCTACACCGCTACCGCGTCGCAGGGCCTGCTCTACATGGCAGAAGCTCTCTTCAATGCCTCGGGGCTGGGCTTGCCGATCGTGATGACGGTCGCCAACCGCGCCATCGGCGCGCCGATCAACATCTGGAACGACCACAGCGACTCCATGTCGCAGCGCGACTGCGGCTGGATCCAGCTCTTTGCCGAGACCAACCAGGAAGCGCTCGACCTGCACATCCAGGCCTTCCGTCTTGCCGAAGAGCTGTCGCTGCCGGTGATGGTCTGCATGGACGGCTTCATCCTCACGCACGCCTACGAGCGCGTCGACATGCCGACGCAAGAACAGGTCGACGCCTACCTCCCGCCCTTCAATCCGCGGCAGATTCTCGATCCCGCCGAACCGGTCTCCATCGGCGCGATGGTCGGCCCGGAGGCCTTTACCGAGGTGCGCTATCTCGCGCACGCCAAGCAGATGGAAGCGCTGGAGCTGATCCCCGGCTGGGCGGAAGAGTTCCGGCGCGCCTTCGGCCGAGAAGCCGGAGGCCTCGTCCACAGCTACCGCACCGAGGACGCCGAGACCATCGTGGTAGCACTCGGCTCGGTGCTCGGCACCGTGAAGGACACGGTGGACGAGATGCGCCACCGCGGCGAGCGCATCGGGGTGGTCGGGATCGCCTGCTTTCGGCCCTGGCCGCTCGCCGCCGTGCAGCGCGCCCTCGCCGGCGCGAGACGCATCGTGGTGCTCGAGAAAAGCCTCGCCGTGGGCATCGGGGGCATCGTTTCGACCAATGTGCGCACCGCGCTCGAGCGCGCCGTCCCGGTGCACGCCGTGATCGCCGGCCTGGGGGGCCGCCCGATCACCAAAGCCGCCCTCCAGAAAGTCCTTTCTTCCGAGAGCCTCGAGCCAATCACCTTCCTCGACCTGGATCGCGCGGCGGTCGATCGCGTGCTCTGCCGCGAAAGCGAAGTGCGCCGCAGCGGGCCGCGCGCGGAAAACATCCTGCGGGAAAAGCATGGCCTTCCAACCCGTTAAGTACTACCAGACCGGCACGTTTACCGTCGGCAACCGGCTGCTGCCGCCCGAGACGCGCGCGGTGCAGGCCAACATGCGCCGCACCAACTCGCTCAACTCGGGCCACCGCGCCTGCCAGGGATGCGGCGAAGCGCTCGGCGCGCGCTACGCAATCGACGCGGCAATGGAGGCGACCAACCGCCGGTTGGTGGCCGCCAACGCCACCGGCTGCCTCGAGGTGTTCTCGACCCCGTACCCCGAGACATCGTGGCAGATCCCGTGGATCCACTCGCTTTTCGGCAATGCCGCCTCAGTGGCCACCGGAATTGCCGCCGCGCTCAAGGCGAAGAATCGCGGCGATGTGCGCGTCATCGCGCAGGGCGGCGACGGCGGCACCACCGACATCGGCTTCGGCTGCCTCTCCGGGATGTTCGAGCGCAACGACGACGTGCTCTACATCTGCTACGACAACGAGGCCTACATGAACACCGGCGTGCAACGCTCCTCGGCCACGCCGGCGGCCGCGCGCACCGCGACCACCACGCAAGGCAACGCCTTCAACCAGGGCAAGAACCTTCCGTTGATCGCCATGGCGCACGGGATTCCCTATGTGGCCACGGCGACGATTGCTCACTTGCGCGACCTCGAGGCGAAGGTGCGGCGCGCGATGGAGTTCCGCGGCGCGCGCTACCTGCACATCTTCGTGTCCTGTCCGCTCGGCTGGGGACATCCCGCCGACCAGTCGGTGCGCATCGCGCGCCTCGCCAAGGAAACCGGCCTGTTCCCGGTGTTCGAGGCCGAGCACGGCGAGGTCGTGAACGTGGCCAAGATCCGCAAGCGGCTGCCGGTAGAGGAGTACCTGAAGCCGCAGCGGCGCTTTGCGCACCTATTCGCGCCCGAGCTGAACCGCGAGGCCATCGCGCGCATCCAGGAGATGGCCGATCGCAACATCCGCAAATACGGGTTGCTGGATGCGTAAGCCTTTCGCCATCACGCTCGACCCGGGCTCGAGTCTCGCCAATCACACCGGCACGTGGCGCACGATGCGGCCGGTTTACGTCGATCGCCTGCCGCCGTGCAACCACGCCTGCCCCGCAGGTGAAAACATTCAGGGCTGGCTCGCGCACGCGGAGTCCGGTGACTACGAGGCCGCGTGGCGCGTCCTTACGCAGGACAATCCGCTGCCCGCGGTGATGGGTCGGGTCTGCTATCACCCGTGCGAGACCGCGTGCAATCGCGCGTCTCTCGACGCCGCCGTCGGCATCAACTCGGTCGAGCGCTTCCTCGGCGACGAGGCGCTCAGACGCGGCTGGCAGTTCGACCGGCCAAGCCAGCAGACTGGCAGGCGCGTGCTTGTGATCGGCGCCGGACCGTCCGGCCTGTCGGCGGCGTACCACCTGGCGCGCGCCGGACACGACGTGGTGATCCGCGACGCGGGGCCCTGCGCCGGCGGGATGATGCGCTTCGGCATCCCGAAATACCGCCTGCCGAGGGACGTCCTTGACGCCGAAGTTGCGCGCATCGCTGCCCTCGGAGTTTCAATCGAACTCAATACCAAGGTCAGCAACATCGCCGAGTCGATGCGGGGCTTCGACGCCGCGTTCCTCGCGGTCGGCGCGCACATCGGAAAGCGCGCCTACATTCCCGCCGGCAGCTCGGCGCGGATCCTCGACGCGGTCTCCGTGCTGCGCTCGATGGAGGGCGAGGAAAAGCCAATGCTCGGGCGGCGCGTGGTGGTGTACGGCGGCGGCAACACTGCGCTCGACGTCGCGCGTACCGCCAAGCGCCTCGGCGCGAAGGAGGCGATCATCGTCTACCGGCGCACGCGCGAGAAGATGCCGGCGCACGACTTCGAGCTCGAGGAAGCGCTGCAGGAAGGCGTGCTGGTCAAGTGGCTCTCCACCATCAAGCATGCCGGTGAAGCGTCGATCACGGTCGAGAAGATGACGCTCGACGACAAGGGCTTCCCGCAGCCCACAGGTCAGCTCGAGACGCTGGCAGCCGACTCGGTGGTGCTCGCGCTCGGGCAGGACGTCGATCTCTCCCTCCTCGACAACGTGCCGGGCATCGAAAAGAGCGACGGCGCGGTGCGCGTGGGCCCCAACATGATGACGGGGCATCCCGGGACCTTCGCCGGCGGCGACATGGTGCCCTCGGAGCGCACCGTCACCGTCGCGGTCGGCCACGGCAAGAAGGCCGCGCGCCACATCGATGCGTGGCTGAAAGGCGCGACTTATTCCAAGCCCCCGGCACACGAGGCGGCGACGTTCGACAAGCTCAACACCTGGTATTACTCCGACGCCCCGAAGACGGTGCGCCCGACGCTCGACGCGATCCGCCGCCAGTCGAGCTTCGACGAAGTGCAGGGCGGCCTGCAGGAGTCGAACGCCCTCTTCGAGGCGCGTCGTTGCCTCTCGTGCGGCAACTGCTTCGAGTGCGACAACTGCTACGGCGTGTGCCCCGACAACGCCGTGATCAAGCTCGGCCCGGGCAAGCGCTTCGAGTTCAACTATGATTACTGCAAGGGCTGCGGCCTGTGCGCCGCGGAGTGCCCGTGCGGAGCGATCAACATGGTCCCGGAAGAAATCTGAGATGAGCGCCTACGTGATCGGCGATATCGAGGTGACCGACGCCGCGGTCTACGAGGACTACCGTAGGCAAGTAGCGGCGACCGTACAGAAATATGGCGGCCGCTTCGTCGTGCGCGGCGGCAAGGTCGAGGCTCTCGAGGGCGGATGGTCGCCCAAGCGGCTGGTCCTGCTGGAATTTCCGTCGATGGAGCAGGCGCAGAAGTGGTACCGCTCGAGCGAATACGCGCCGCTCATCGCGTTGCGCCAGCGCGCCTCACGCGGCAAGCTCGTGCTGGTGGAGGGCGCCTAGCCGAGCCGCTAAGGCGCCTAGCCGAGCCTGTCGGCGAGCTCGACGAAGTCGGCTGCCGCGAGGTCGACGCAGCTCCGGTCGGGCGCGAGGTTCGTCGTCTGCCCGGGGCCGTGCTCCAGGGGACGGGCGACGAACGCGGTGGCAAGGCCCTGGGCCTTGGCAGCCTTGAGGTCGCCGTTGTGCGCGGCGACCATCATCACCGCTGCAGGCGCCAGGCCGAGCTGCCGGCACGAGGCGAGATAAGCCTCGGGCATGGGCTTGTAGGCGCGCGCGGTCTCGGCGCCGAGGATGCAGTCCCACGGCAGGCCGGCGCGCTTGGCCATGTTCACCATGAGCGCGATGTTGCCGTTGGAGCACGGCGCGATGACGTGCGCGCGCTTCAACCGCCCGAGACCCTCGCGCACGTCGGGCCAGGGGTCGAGGCGGTGCCACGCGCGGCTCATGTGGTCGATGTCCGCCTGCGACAGCCCCGCGATGCGATAGCGCTCGACCAGCGTCACCAGGCTCTCGCGGTGGAGCACGTCGAGGATGGTGAACGCTCGCCGCCCCGAGCGCACCTCGTCCATCGAGGGCTGGTAGAGCTTGCGCCACTCGACCGCGAACTCGAGCCAGTCGACGCCGTCGATGCCCTTGCGCCGTGCGAACTCCTGCAGGTCGCGGGTGACGCTGGTGCGCCAGTCGACCACGGTGCCGAACACGTCGAACAGGCAGGCCTTGATGTCGGAAGCCACCATTGGCCTCAGCTCCAGGGTCCGTTCAGCGCCTGCGCAGGGGATGCGATCGACTGGAAGCGCATCAGCCGCGCCGCGCTGCGTCCGTGGCGGCTGAGGAGCGGCATCAGGCCGGCGCTCAGGATCGCCTCGGCGGCACGATCGACCAGGGCCGCTTCGGCACAGGGTTGCAGGCGCTTCGCGCCCCCGTCGTCATAGACGTGCGCCGGCAGATCCTCCACTTCCAGCTCGTCGCCCGGCTCCATCTCCCAGCCGCTGGACGCGAAGGCCCGCCCCATCAGCAGGGCGCACGCGAGTGCGCCGTTACCCCAGAGATACGATGCGTGCTCGCGTCGCTGGGCGAGCTCCTCGAACGGGAACGATTCGATCGGATCGCTCGACTTGCCATACGGCAGGCGCAGCAGCATGCGCGGCAGCGTAAGGCCGATCCAGGGCGCCACCGCGCTCTTGCGCAGAGCGCTCCAGCGCTCGGCTGCGTCCGCGGCCGGCGGCGTCCAGTCGCGCGGGTCCGGGGTGGCGGCGATCGAGCTGCAGCCGACCAGCCCGGATTCGGCCGCCGCGAGAAAGGGCGCCCCGGCATGCGACGCCATGGCGCCGAGATGGGCGAGAAGCTCGAGGTCCTCGCCAGCAGGGCCGAACGAGTACTGGCCGACGATGAGCGACCAGGGGCCCGAGGACTTGATCACGCCGTGCGCAGCCTCGGGGTCCGCGAGCAGCTCCGCCGGACTCGCGTCCAGGATGCAAAGCTGCAATTGTTCGTCGGTCTCGAGGTTGGAGGCGAGCCAGTAAAGGCCGCGCCACAGGGACTCGAGCGCCTTGAACTGCGGGTCCTGGACGATCGCGCGCATCTGCGCGCCGATCGCGGCGTCGACCGCGGCGACGTAGAGCGCCTGGTGAGGCGGCGCGTCGGGCACGATGTGCGGCGCCACGGCCTCGCGGATGAGCGCCTGCACCCGCGCCTCCACGCTGCCGTCGGGCGGGCGCTGCGGCGTGCCCGGCGGCGCGCCTCCGACCAGGCGCACGAAGGCTTCCGCGTCCTGTGCCGCCGCGCCGGCGAAGGTCGCGCTGTTCTGGACCCGGCTGCGCGCCTCACGGAATCCCTGGAACAGCGCAAGGCGATAAAGCGTGTCCGGATGGAAATCGTCGAGCGTCGCGAATTCGAGCGCTGCGGGCTGGTCGCGTCCCAGCAGCAGGCGCGGTGCGATCCCTGCCATCACGCGATCGAAATTGTCGACGTCGATCATGGCGGGCTCGCGCCTTGCGAGATCGCCGCGCTCCTCGACGCCGCGCTGCGCACGCGCGCTGAAATCGCCCAGCACGAGGATGCGCATCGCGCTTTCATCGTCGGGCCGCGGCCGCTTGGGCGGCGTCCCCAGCTCGAATTCGAAGCTCGTGCGCCCCGCCATGGTCCCTCCTCCCCGGATGGCGCATCCTACTCTCCGGGCAAAAAAGAAGGGCACCCTGAGGTGCCCTTCTCGCGCTCCTCTCCTCCCGAATTCGCTACTTCTTGCGGTCCATCGAGGCGGCGTTCTTCTTGTAGTTGGCGACCGCCTTGTCCTGCGCCTTCGCAAGGTCCGCGGCGTCCTTCGCCTTGGCGGCAGCCGCCTTGTCGGCCTCGGCCGTCTTTTCGGCGTCGCTCTTCGGCGGCGGCGGCGGCAACTTCGCGTGGGAAGCGACCATGGCTCCGATCAGCAGTCCGGCGGCGAGCGCGCTCAGGATGGCTTTCATGATTTTTCCTCCGCGTGTGGTGCTCCGGCCGGTACCGCTCCGCCCCCTGCGGGCTGGCGGGCCGATGCCTTCATTTCGTTGTACCAGTACTCGTGGTGCTCCTTCGCCCAGGTCTCGTCGACGTAGCCGGTGCGCATCGCCTGATAGGAGCCGTCCAGACCGATCGTGCCGAGGTACATGTGGCCGAACGAGATCGAGATGTAGAGCAGCCCCGCGCACGCATGCCAGATCCACGCTTCCTGCATGACGGCGCGTGTCTGGTCGAAGTTGGGAAAGAGGAGGATCAGGCCGCTCCAGGTGACTACGACGCTCAGCACCACCACGCCGCCCCAGAACCACACCTTCTCGCCGCCGTTGAACTTGCCGGAGGGAATGTGCTTGCCCTTCGCCATCACGTCAATGGCGCCCAGCAGAAACTTTAGGTCGTAGGCCTTGGGCAGGTTGTAGCGCACATAAAGCACGATCATGGCCGCGACCGAAACGATGAAGATCGGCGCGACGAAGTTGTGCAGGTTCTTGGAAAGCGCGGTGAGCCAGCCGAAGAGGGTATAGCCGATCACCGGCAGCAGCACGTGCTTGCCGAAGAGCATGATCAGCCCACCCAGGCCGAGGATGCAGAAGCTGATTGCGACCGACCAGTGGACCACCTGGTCGAGCCTGGTGAAGCGCTGGATGAGGCGCCCGGTCGGCTTGCCGTGCAGCTTGACCGGCCCGAAGATCGAGTAGAAGCCGAGGATCGCGGCCACGATCAGCACCACCAACAAGCCGCCGTAGAAAGTCACCGGACCGTTGCGGATGCGCCGCCATGTGTCGCCTTGGGACTGGATCAGCACGCCGGTCTCCCGGCCCTTGACGCTGGTGTAGTTGTCCTGCCCGCTGCGCACGTCGCGCCACACCGGTGCGTTGTTGCCCGGCTGGGTTTCCTGGCGCTTCTGCTGCTGCTCTACGTTCGACGGCTCCGGCGCGCCGGGTTGCGCGCCGGCCTGCGCGACCGCAAAGCTCGCGGAGAGCGAAAGCACCACGGCCAGGCAAAGCCTGGAAAGAATCGACATGCGACCTCCTATGCTTTTTTGAACGGACCCTCTACTACTGACCGATCCGTTTGTACTCGTGCTGGGCGAGCTGCCGGTTCTTGATCTGCTCTTCCCAGCTCGTGCGATCCCCCTTGTTCCACTTGCCGCCGCGCAACTCCGCCATCGGCGGGTCGTTGTCCCACGGCCGGCCGTCGGGCTTGCCCTGGTACTTGCCCTGCTTGTAGACGACGACCTGCGACTTCTCGCCGCAGGCGCTTACGCCCACGGCAAGAAGGGCGGCGGCCGCTACTGTGAGGACGAGCCTCATGACTTGGTTGCCGGTTGCGGCTGCATCTGCGGCGGCGGCTTCGCGCCCGGAGCGCCCGGGCCGTACGCCGTGCCCCAGCCCCAGACCTCGGAGCCCTTGCCCCGGCGCAGCACGCGCTCGCGGTAGATGTCGGCGATCACGTCGCCGTCGCCGCCGAGCAGCGCCTTGGTGGAGCACATCTCGGCGCAGGCCGGCAGCTTGCCCTCGGACAGGCGGTTGCGGCCGTACTTCTCGAACTCGGCCTCGCTGCGGTCGGGCTCGGGCCCGCCGGCGCAGAACGTGCATTTGTCCATCTTGCCGCGCAGGCCGAACGCGCCCGCCTGCGGGAACTGCGGCGCGCCGAACGGGCAGGCGTAGAAGCAGTAGCCGCAGCCGATGCACAGATCCTTGTCGTGCAGCACCACGCCGTCGTCGGTCTTGTAGAAGCAGTCGACCGGGCAGACCGCCATGCACGGCGCGTCGGAGCAGTGCATGCAGGCGACCGAGATCGACTTCTCGGCCCCGACCACGCCGTCGTTGATGGTGACGACGCGGCGGCGGTTCACGCCCCAGGGCACCTCGTTCTCGTTCTTGCACGCAGTTACGCAGCCGTTGCACTCGATGCAGCGCTCGGCGTCACACAGAAATTTCATCCTAGCCATGGCTATCCCCTTATGCCTTTGCGACCTGGCACAGCGTCGTCTTGCTTTCCTGCATCATCGTGACCCGGTCGTAGCCGTAGGTCGTGGCCGTGTTCACCGCCTCGCCGCGCACGATCGGCGCGGCGCCCTCCGGGTAGTAGGGCAGCATGTCCTCGCCCTGCCACCAGCCGGAGAAGTGGAAGGGAATGAAGCACGTGTCGGGACCGACGCGTTCGGTGACCATCGCCTTCACCTTGATGCGCACGTTGCCGCCGCCGGGGTTCTTGCCCGGCGTGCTGACCCAGACGAACTCGCCGTTGCGGATGCCGCGGTCGGCCGCCGCCTTCGGGTTGATCTCGACGAAGTTTTCCTGCTGCAGCTCGGCGAGCCACGGGTTGGAGCGCGTCTCCTCGCCGCCGCCCTCGTACTCGACCAGGCGCCCGCTCGTCAGGATCAGCGGGAAGTTCTTCGCCACGTTTTCCTTCACCGCCTGCTGCTGCACCGACTTGAAGAGGGTCGGCAGCCGCCAGAACACCTTCACGTCGTCGTGGGTCGGGTACTTCTCGACCAGGTCCGGACGCGGGCTGAAGAGCGCCTCGCGGTGCTGCGGGATGGCGTCGGGGAAGTTCCACACCACGGCGCGCGCCTTGGCGTTGCCGAAGGGCATGCAGCCGTGCTTCATCGCCACGCGCTGGATGCCGCCGGAGGTGTCGTTGGCCCAGGTCTTGCCCTCGGCCTCCTTCTT
>Ga0307499_10000806_pt1 | contig 10166 bp, 11 predicted proteins | sample 13_S_MG_FD_201363 | JGI IMG/M metagenome (GOLD analysis project Ga0307499, IMG submission 201363) | Soil microbial communities from Populus trichocarpa stands in riparian zone in the Pacific Northwest, United States - 13_S | ecosystem: Environmental > Terrestrial > Soil > Riparian zone > Trees... | reverse complement strand
ATGGCGGCTGCACCGTGAAGGACGGCAAGATGGAGCAGACCAACTTCGACACCTACAACTCGATGCGCATCGCCGAGATGCCGAAGGTGGAATGCGTCATGGTGCCGAGCGGCGGCTTCTGGGGCGGCGTCGGCGAGCCGACCATCGGCGTCGCCGCGCCCGCGGTGCTCAACGCCTACTTTGCGGCGACCGGCAAACGCATCCGTTCGATCCCGTTGCGGGACCAGAACATCACCTTTGCCTGACAATAGCGGGCGGCGGCCTCAGCTCGGGGCCGCCGCTCCCTTATCGGGAGATCAGCTAAATGAAAGCGCTGTGTGTCGCCGTCGCGATTGCGACGGTCATGGCGTCGAGTTCGCCGGTGCTTGCGGCTTCCGAGCCGCCGCCTGGCGCAGCGTCCTGCTCCGGCTGCCACACCTCCGGGGCGGCGGCAGCCTCCTCCGTGTCGCGGCTGTACGGCCGCAACGCCGATGAGATCATGACCGCGATGACCGGATTTCGCGACGGCTCACTTCCCGCCACGGTCATGAACCGCATCGCCAAGGGCTTCTCCGACGACGAGTTGCGCGCGATTGCGGCGTGGCTCGCGGCACAGAAGTAAAGGGAGCGCCGTCATGAGTACCAGCCATCGTATGAGCCGCCGGGAGTTCTGCAGCGCTGGCGCGGCCACGGCGGCGGCACTGGCATTTCCGCTGCCCGCCTTCGCGCAAGCCGCGGCACGTGTCGTCGTGATCGGCGGCGGCTTTGGCGGCGCGAGTTGTGCGCGGGCGCTGAAAGCGATCGAGCCGAAATTGCAGGTCACGCTGGTCGAGCCGAACAAGACTTTCACCGCCTGCCCGTTCAGCAACAATGTCATCGCCGGCCTGCGTTCGATCGAGGCGCAGCAATTCGGCTATGACAAGATCGCCGCCAGCGGCGTGACCGTGGTGGCGCAGGCGGCAACGGCGATCGATGCGGCGGCGCGGACCGTAGGTCTCGCCGACGGCACGTCGCTTTCCTACGACCGCCTGGTGCTGTCTCCCGGCGTCGATCTGCGTTTCGACGCGCTGCAGGGCTACGACGAAGCTGCGGCTACGAAGATGCCGCATGCCTGGAAAGCCGGCGAGCAGACGCTGCTGCTGCGCAAGCAGCTCGAGGCCATGGACGATGGCGGCCTGGTGGTGATCGCCGTGCCTGCCAATCCCTTCCGTTGCCCGCCGGGACCCTACGAACGCGCCTGCCTGATTGCGCATTATCTGAAGACCAAAAAGCCGCGCTCGAAGCTGCTCATCCTCGACGCCAAGGACACCTTCTCCAAACAACGGCTGTTCCAGAACGCCTGGAAGGAGCTCTATCCGGGAATGATCGAATGGGTATCGCTGTCGCAGGGCGGCAAGGTGAACGCCGTCGACCCCGCGACCAACACGCTGATCACCGATTTCGGCAACCACGCCGCCCAGGTGGCCAACGTCATTCCGTCGCAGCGGGCCGGCCGCATCGCCACGATTGCCGGCGCGACCGACAATACCGGCTGGTGCGCGATCGATCCGGTCACCTTCGAATCCAAATCGGCGCCGAACATCCATGTCATAGGTGACGCCTGTCTTGCCGGCGCCATGCCCAAATCCGCATTCTCGGCGAATTCGCAGGCCAAGACCTGCGCACGCGCGATTGCCACGCTGTTGTCAGGTGGATCGCCGGCCACGCCAAAGCTGATCAATACCTGCTACAGCCTGGCAGCCCCGGACTATGGCATCTCGGTCGCCGGCGTCTACCAGCCGAAGAACGGGCTGCTGGCTGACGTCGAGGGCGCCGGCGGCGTCAGCCCGGCGGATGCGCCACGCGAGTTCCGCGCGCGCGAGGCCGACTATGCGCAATCCTGGTTTTCGACCGTTACGGCGGAAGTCTTTGGCTAGACGCACGCATCGCATCTCGGGCCCGATCCTTGCCGGCGCCCTGTTCGCCCTACCCGGGTTCGCGGCCGCGGAAGAATTGCGCAGCTATGCCGTCACCGGCGATGCCATTCCGCGGTCGCTGACGAGCATGGCCGGCGACAAGGCACGCGGGCGCGCGCTCGTCGTCGAACGTTCCAGCACTTGCATCCTGTGCCACAGCGGCCCATTTCCCGAACAGAAGTTTCAGGGCGATCTGGCGCCTGACCTTGCCGGTTCCGGCAACCGGTGGTCCGAGGGTCAGCTTCGGCTGCGGCTGGTGGACGCGTCCCGTCTCAATGCCGCGACCATCATGCCGTCCTATTACCGCGTGGCCGGCCTCGATCGCGTCGGGACGCTGTGGCGCGGCAAGCCGATCCTGTCGGCTGAACAGATCGAGGATATCGTGGCGTATCTTGTAACGCTGCGCCAATAGGAAGACACGATGCAGCAACCGCCCAATTCATCACGCCGCCAGTTCCTCGGCCTCGCCGGTGGCGCCGCCGTGCTCGGCGCAGTTCCCGTCGTCACCGTTCGTCCCGCCGAGGCGACACCCGCGATGCTGGCCTCCGCGATTCAGAGCGTCACCGGCGGCGCGGCGGTGCGGACCGGCAAGGTCAAGCTCGACATCCCGCCGCTGGTCGAGAACGGCAACACCGTACCGATGACGGTCAGCGTCAACCACCCGATGGCCCCGGAAGATCACGTCCGCAGCATCCACATCTTCAACGAAAAGAATCCGCAAGCCAACATCGCCAATTTCCATCTCGGCCCGCATAACGGCCGCGCGCAGGTCTCGACCCGCATCCGTCTCGCCGACAGCCAGAAGATCGTCGCGATCGCAAGGCTTTCGGACGGGTCGTTCTGGTCGGCCAGCGTCGATGTCGTGGTGACGCTCGCCGCCTGCACCGAGGATGTGATCTGATGGCCTCTGCATTGGTCAACGTTCCAGCGAAAGCCAGGCGCGGCGACATTATCGAGATCAAGACGCTGATGTCGCACGTCATGGAAACCGGTTATCGCCATATGGCGTCAGGCGAACTCGTTCCGCGCGATATCATCACGAGCTTTACTTGCCGCTTCAACGGGTCAGAGATTTTCCGCGCCGACCTGTTTCCGGCGATCGCCGCCAACCCCTTCATCACCTTCTTCACGACAGCGACCGCGAGCGGCAAGTTCGAGTTCGAATGGATCGGCGACCAGGGGTTTTCCGAAACCGCATCCGCTTCGATCACGGTCGAATGAGATTTGCGAGCGTCATAGCCATTGCGCTGCTGGTCGCGGGCTCTGCGTTCGCGGCCGAAATCCCGCAAGCCGAACGCCGTTCCGGCTACGATTTCATGAAGCCGGACACCAAGGCGATGCAGGATGAGGACACCGCCAATCCCGGCATGCTCTGGGTGCTCGACGGCGAAGGCTTATGGAAGCGCAAGGCGGGTGCCGCCAGCAAGGCCTGCGCCGATTGCCATGACGATGCCCGCACCAGCATGCAGGGTGTGGCCGCCCGTTACCCCGCCCTCGACAAGGCAACCGGCCGCCCGATCGACCTAGAGCAGCGCATCAATTCGTGCCGGACCAACCAGCAGCAGGCAACGCCGCTGCCCTTCGAGAGCCGCGAGCTGCTGGCGCTCACCGCCTTTGTCGCGCGTCAGTCGAAAGGCGCAGCGATCGAGACCGGCAGCGACCCACAGCTCACGCCATTCCTCGCCAAAGGGCGCGACCTCTACATGCAACGGCAGGGACAGCTTAATCTCGGCTGCACCAATTGCCACGACGACAATTGGGACAAGCGGCTCGCCGGCTCCGCGATCACGCAGGGACACCCGACCGGTTACCCGCTCTACCGGCTGGAATGGCAATCGCTGGGTTCGCTGCAACGGCGCCTGCGCGCCTGTATCACCGGCATCCGCGCGCAGGCCTATGATTACGGCGCGCCGGAACTGGTCGAACTGGAATTGTACGTGATGTCACGGGCGCGCGGCATGCCGATGGAAGCGCCGGCGGTGCGGCCTTAGGGATGCGCGGCTAGGTACAATCTGTCTTCCTCATCCTGAGGAGCGCGGAACGCGCGTCTCGAAGGATGCAGGCCCGTCTGTGGCCTCATGGTTCGCCCGGCGATGCGACGCATCGTCCGGAGACGCGCTTTCGCGCCTCCTCACCATGAGGGTTCAGGCATTACCGCTCCGCGAACGCCTTCTCGACCACGAACTGGGCCGGCTCGCCGTGATTGCCTTCGACAAAACCCTTGCCGTTGAGCAGCGCACGCGTGTCCGTCACTAGCGCCGGGCTGCCGCAGATCATGACGCGGTCATGGGCGGGATCGAGCGAGGCGAGGCCAATATCGGCGAACAGTTTTCCTGAGTTGATCAGGTCGGTGATGCGGCCGCGGTTGCGGAAGGGGTCGCGGGTCACGGTCGGGTAATAGACCAGCTGGTTGCGGATATATTCGCCGATCAGTTCGTCGTTCGGCAGCTTCTCGGTGATCATCTCGCCATAGGCGAGTTCCTTTACGCGGCGGCAGCCGTGCAGCAGCACCACCTTCTCGAACCGCTCATAGGTCTCCGGATCCTTGATCACGGAAAGAAACGGGGCCAGGCCCGTGCCGGTGCCGATCAGATAGAGGTTGCGGCCGTCCTCGAGGTTATCGATCACCAGCGTGCCGGTGGCCTTGCGGCTGACGATGATCTCGTCGCCCTGCTTCAGGTGCTGGAGCCGCGAGGTCAGCGGCCCGTCCGGCACCTTGATCGAGAAGAATTCGAGCCGGTCCTCATAGTTGGCGCTGGCGACCGAATAGGCGCGGAGCAGCGGCTTCTCGCCGACCCTCAGCCCGATCATGGTGAATTCGCCGTTGCGGAAACGGAACGAGGGATCGCGCGTGGTGGTGAAGCTGAACAGCGTATCGGTCCAGTGATGGACGCTCAAAACGCTTTCCTGGTTGAAATTGCTCATCGCACCATTCCCTGACCTGCACGCCGGATTGACCGGTTCAATCATTCGTATACGATCGTTCGTATACAAATGAATAATCCAGCTTGATCCGATCGTCAAGCCGGGCAGAATGTCCGCCGAAGGCATTGAACCAAAAGGAAAAACCATGGCCCACGACGCACCCCAGGCGACCGGTCCCAGCAAGCTGGTGATCCGCAACATCGGCCTGCTGCTGTCGGGGGCCCTTGAGAAGCCGATCCTGGACGGTGACACGATCGTGGCCGAGAACGGCAAGATCACCGCGATCGGCCGCTTCAAGGACGTCAACACCGAGGGCGCCACAACGATCGTCGATGCCAACGGCACCACCGTCGCCCCGGGCCTGATCGACAGCCACGTCCACCCGGTCGCCGGCGACTGGACGCCGCGGCAGAACCAAACCAACTGGATCGACAGCTATCTCCACGGCGGCGTCACCACCATGATCTCGGCCGGCGAAGTTCACATGCCCGGCCGTCCCCGCGATGTCGTGGGCCTGAAGGCGATGGCGATTTTTGCGCAGCGCGCGTTCTGGACGCTGCGCCCCGGCGGCGTGAAGGTGCATGCCGGCGCGCCGGTCATCGAATGCGAAATGGTCGAGGACGACTTCAAGGAATTGGCCGCGGCCGGCGTCAAGCTGCTCGGCGAAGTGGGTCTGGGCGGCGTCAAGGACGGCCCGACCGCGCGCAAAATGGTCGGCTGGGCGCGCAAATATGGCATCCAGAGCACGATCCACACCGGCGGTCCCTCCATTCCCGGCTCCGGCCTGATCGACAAGGACGTGGTGCTGGAAGCCGACACCGACGTGGTCGGCCATATCAATGGCGGCCACACTGCCCTGCCCGACGACCAGATCCGCTGCATCTGTGAGGGTTGCAAGCGCGGGCTGGAGCTGGTTCACAACGGCAATGAGCGCTCGGCGCTGTTCACGCTGCGCACCGCGCGCGAGATGGGCGATTTGCACCGCGTCATCCTCGGCACCGACGCGCCGGCCGGCTCCGGCGTGCAGCCGCTCGGCATTTTGCGGATGGTGTCGATGCTGTCCTCGCTCGGCGACCTGCCGGCCGAACTCGCCTTCTGCCTGGCGACCGGCAACACCGCGCGCATGCGGGAGCTCGATTGCGGCATCATCGAAGTCGGCCGCTCGGCAGACTTCGTCCTGATGGACATGGCGCAGCACTCGCCTGGCAAGAACATTCTGGAGAGCGTGCAACTCGGCGACCTGCCCGGCATCGGCATGACCATCATCGACGGAATCGTCCGCACCCAGCGCAGCCGCAACACGCCGCCGGCAGGCAAAGTGCCTGAGATCATCCGCGGGCATTGATGCCGCCAGACCCGGCGCCATCGCGCCAGATGCATCCGAAAAAATTACTTTAAGCCTCGAAAGCGGTGAACGAATTGCCGGTCGGCCCCGACAAAACCGGGCTGCCTTGATGGCGGCCTGTCGGTTCTGGTCATCGAGGAATACGTGAAAAATTCGTTGCAAGTCGCCGGCGGAGTGGTTGGCGCGGTCGTGGGCTTTATCGCCACGCTGTTGATTCTGGAACTGGTCGGCTTCGGCAACCGGGCCGATCCGATCACGTCGGGCATTCTGGCGCTGCTGGTGCTCGCACCGCTTGGCGCGATCGCGGGTCTCGTCCTCGGCACGACGCTGGCGACGCGGCTGCGCGGCGGAGAAAGCACCGTCACACTTCTCCGTAACAGCCTGAAGGCACTTGGCGTTGTCGTCGCAATCTGCGTCGCGGCCGGCACGTCCCACTATGTTTACGCCGTCACGACCGCCACGCCCTGGCTCAACCCGAATGCCGCGACCCCGCTTCTGGTCTTTGAAGTTCGTCTCCCCGCCGGAGCGGCAATGCCGAATTCTGCCCGTGACATCGCGATCGAGTTGCAGACCGACATCAACCGCATGCCGGGTGAGCCACGCTTCAACCAGTTTCGTAATGACGGCGGCAGGCCGGTGATCGCGGGCGACGTCGAACTGGCGTTCCGCACCGCGCATCGGCAGTTGGAGCTCAAGATCAACGGCCAGCCCGATCGGCTCTACCGCATCGCCCTGTCAGCCAAGGCCCTGCATACCTCCGAGCCTGGGCCATGGCAGCCGAATATCGACGGCAGCGAAATCCGCTATCGCGCCAAATGGTCGGGCCAGGATTGAGCCACGCCTGCCCCGGCGCTCGTCTGCCGGGTTCCAGGCCTGAAGTTCGTCCCCTCGGTTGAACCTGGACAGGCGCTGGGTGACTTATTCTCGTGAGCGCCATCGCGCGGATACCCAAACTGGAACCCGCGCACGGTTGCTTGCCGCTCTCAGTCAGTGTGATAGCCTGAGGGCGGACTGGAAAGATTGTTTGCCGCACGCTGTCATTTACAGCTTCTGGAACAATCCGAGCCATGGCCCAGATACGTGACATCAAGTCAGGCCGATTTGGCGCGCCACCGCGCGAACCAATGCCGCGCCGCCTTGCGGCCATCGTAGCCGGCGATATCTCCGGTTACAGCCGCCTGATGCAGATCGACGAGGAGGGCACGCACAACCGTGTCAAGCGCATCGAGCGCGATCTCATCGAACCCAGCATCGTGGAACATCACGGCAGGCTTGTTAAAACCACCGGCGACGGGTTCATTGCGATTTTCGACAGTCCCGTCGAAGCCGTCCGCTGCAGCATCGTGATTCAGCAAAATCTGGTGGGGCGCAACGCGGCACTGCCGAAGCATCATTGGATCGTGTATCGCATTGGCGTCAATCTCGGCGATGTCATCATCGAAACCGACGACGTTTACGGCGACGGCGTCAACATTGCCACGCGGCTTGAGGGCATCGCCCAGCCCGGCGAAGTCTTTATCTCCGGCGGCATCTACGAACAGATAAAGCACAAGCTGGTTTGCGGATACGAGTCGCTCGGTGATCGGCATGTCAAGAATATCACCGACCCGGTGCGGGTCTATCGCGTGCTCCCCGACCCGGCCGCGCTTCAGCAAAACCGGAAGCGGCGCGAACGTATCCTGGCCTTCCTGCTCATTCTTGCATTACTGATCATTGCGGGCGGCACGCTCTGGTACACCTTCGCGCCGACCGGCAAGCTGCCAAGTCTGGTTTCGGCTCCTGTTTCGCCTCCGGCTGAAGTGCAGAAGGCGCCCGCCGCAAAACGACCAGCGCCGCCCGCCCAGCCTGCGCCGACGGCGGCCCCGACGCAGCAGCAGGCGGCGCCTCAGCCTGCCCCCTCTCCGGTACCCCAACCTATCCCGTCTCCAGCACCCAAACAGGCCGCGCCGCTACCGCCGCCCGCCTCTCCCGCCAAGCCTGCGGCTCAACCTGCCACGCCGGCGGCTGCGTCGGTTCGAGAACCCGAGATGATTTCCCTTCGGGGTGGCAGCTTTGCGATGGGCAGCAATGAGGATGTTTCGGAAAAGCCGGTCCGTCAGGTAACGGTCAAGCCGTTTGCGATGGGGAAATTCCCTGTTTCGGTGCGGGAATGGAACGCCTGCTCGGCCGCAAAGGCCTGTGGATTTACCGCAACCGGAAAAGACGATGCACCGGTTGCCAACGTAAGCTGGAGCGACGCAAAGCAATATGCCGCGTGGCTCGCCGAAACCACCCGCAAGCCGTATCGGCTGCCGAGCGAAGCTGAATGGGAATATGCCGCGCGCGGCGGCACGCAGACCAGATACTGGTGGGGCGATCAGTTTCAGCCCGGCATGGTCAATTGCAAGAATTGCAGCGACATTCCGGCCAACGATCAGCCGGTCAAGGTCGGCAGCCTGAAGCCAAATCCTTTTGGGCTGTTCGATATGGGCGGCAGCGTCGATCAATGGGTCGAAGACTGCTGGCACAAGAATTATCAAGGCGCGCCAGTGGACGGATCGGCGTGGATCGAGAACGAATGCTCCTCGCATGTCATCCGTTCCGGTTCCTGGCGTAAAGATCAGAACTATACCCGGACATCAAATCGCGGCAGCTACGACACCAACGTGCGCTATCCTACCCACGGGTTCCGCGTCGCACTTTCGCCCTAGGGAGCGTGAAGAGGCAGTCATGAAGGTCATGCAGCGGATCGTTCTGTCAGTGGCACTCATTTGCCTGCCCTTCGCCGCGTCCGCTCAGGGAAAGCCCGCACCAAAGGATGCGCTGCTCTATTTCGTGTGGCCGCAGAGCGGCACCGTCATCAAAGGCGGATTCTGGTGCCGCTTTGGCCTGCGCAACATGGGCGTGACCCACGCCGGCGACACTTACCCGAACAGCGGGCATCATCATTTGCTGGTCGACGTGAATGAGCCGCTCAATCCAAATGAGCCAATTCCGCAGGACAAATCGCACCTTCATTTCGGCGCGGGCCAGACCGAAGCGCGCATCGAGCTGCCACCCGGCAAGCACACGCTCCAGCTCGTGCTCGGGGATGCCGACCACTTTCCGTTCAATCCTCCGGTGGTCTCGCAGAAAATTACCATCACGGTCAGATAGCGGGGCTCTCGTCACCGGCGCCAATCACCGCTCCGCGCACCTTGTCCAGTAACATCAGTGGGATTCCGCACTCTTTGCCTCGGGCGCGGATTGGTCGCACCATCGTTATTTTCGCCGGCGGTATTGCGGTGTATGGTCGATGGCACAAACCCGGCCGGCGGCACTCCTAAAGAGAAACTCAACGCACCGGGTATTCTTGCTGCTGCATGCCGCCGAGCCGTGTTGCTGTACATCGAGGCAAACAGGGAGGCAGTACGATGAATATTCGGCCCGATCCCACGTTTCACGCTTCGCCAAAGCTTGCCATGGAAGCTCCGCCGGAGAGCTTCGCCTACGCCGTGCTGCTCAGCCCGGATTTCTCCAAACCGGACGCGCTTGCCGTCATCGACGTCAATCCGAATTCCCAGACCTACGGCCGGGTCGTTCATACCGTGACGATGCCGAACAAGGGCGACGAGTTTCACCATTTCGGCTGGAACGCCTGCTCATCGTCGCTGTCGCCGCTGACCGGACACGCCTTCCTCGAGCGTCGCTATCTCATCATCCCCGGCATGCGATCATCCCGCATCTACATTGTCGATACCAAGCCGGATCCTACCAAGGCGGCCATCCACAAGATCATCGAGCCGGAGGAAATATTCAAAAAGACCGGATACTCACGGCCCCACACCGTTCATTGCGGGCCGGAAGGGATTTACGTTTCTACGCTCGGCGGCGGCGGCAAGAACGGCACCGATGGACCGCCCGGCGTCTTCATCATGGATTGCGAGACGTTCGAGGTGCTCGGACGGTGGGAGCTCGATCGCGGTCCGCAAACCTTGCATTAT
>Ga0307499_10000805_pt1 | contig 10168 bp, 4 predicted proteins | sample 13_S_MG_FD_201363 | JGI IMG/M metagenome (GOLD analysis project Ga0307499, IMG submission 201363) | Soil microbial communities from Populus trichocarpa stands in riparian zone in the Pacific Northwest, United States - 13_S | ecosystem: Environmental > Terrestrial > Soil > Riparian zone > Trees... | reverse complement strand
CCTGGACCTCCGGCGTGGTCGGGCAGCACGCCGCCCTGTTCGACGGCAGCACCGGCGCCGCCGAGGTGCCGAACCCGGTCGTGGACACCAGCCAGAGCTTCTCGGTCGCGGCCTGGGTCCGTCCCGACGTGGCGACCGGGTTCCGGACCGCGGTGAGCGTGGACGGCGATCAGGTCAGCGGGTTCTTCCTGCAGCGCCGGGACGACGGGCGGTTCGCGTTCACCCGGCTGGTGACCGATGCTCCGGGCGCCGGCACGTTCGCCGCCTCCGCGGCGGTGGCCGAGGTCGGCCAGTGGGTGCACCTGGTCGGCGTCTACGACCGGGTCGCCGGCACGCTGACCCTGTACGTGAACGGCACCAGGCAGCAGTCGGTCGCGTTCAGTACGCCCTGGCGGGCCGGCGGGCACCTGGCGGTGGGCCGGGGGAAGTACGCCGGCGCGGCGACCGATTTCTTCGCCGGTGCGGTGGACGACGTCCGCACGTTCCCGTTCCCGCTGGACGCGGCCCGCGCGGCGAGCCTGGCCAGTTCCGGGTCCTGGCACTTCGACGAGGGCGCCGGGGCCACCGCCGCGGACGCGTCGCCGAACGAGGCGGCCGCCACCCTGCGCGGCGCCGGGTGGGCGCCGGGCGCCGCCGGCACCGCCCTCGCGCTCGACGGCACCGCCGACGCGCAGGTCGCCGACGTGCCCGGGCTGAACCTCGGCACCAGCTCGGCCACCCTGGCGGCCTGGTTCAGGACGGCCGGCGGCGGCGAGCAGCCGGTGCTGGCCAAGGGCGCCGCTGCCCCGGCCGACGCCGGCTACCGGCTGGGCGTCAACGGCGGCGCGGTCACCGTCCGGATCGGCGGCGGCCCGGGCCGGATCGAGGTGGCGACCACCGGCACCGGCTACGCGGACGGCGCCTTCCACCACGCCGCCGCCGTGCTCGACCGCCGGACCCAGCGGTTCACGCTGTACGTGGATGGCGAGCTTGCCGCGATCGCGCCGGTCGCCGGCGCCTGCGGCACGCCGGCCGGCCCGACCGCCGTCGCCGTCGCCGACTGCAAGACCGCCTCGGCGGACGCCAGCACCCCGCTCACCATCGGCTCGGCCGCCGCTCCGGCAACCCCGCCGGCAACCGGCTCAGCCGCCCCGGCCCGGTCCGCCGCCAGCGCGGCCGCCGCCAACTCGAAGACGACCGGCGGGACCACCACCGGCTCGGCTCAGTCCGGCTCGGCCCGGGCTGGCTCGGCCACCACCGGTTCGGCCCGGGCTGGCTCGGCCACCACCGGTTCGGCCCAGGCCGGCTCGGCCCAGACCGGTTCGGCCCGGGCTGGCTCGGCCACCACCGGTCCGGCGGTCGGCCGCCGGACGGCGGGCCGGCCCGGTGCCGGCCCGGCAGCCGGCACCCGGTCCGCTGGCCGGCCCGGTGCCGGTTCGGCGGTCGCCGGCACGACCTACTTCACCGGTGCGGTGGACGAGGTGCAGGTGACGCGGTTCGCCCTGGGGCCGGACCGGGTCGCCGCGCTGGCCGGCGCGAACACGCTGGCCGTGGACGCCACCGACATCCGGGCGACCACCCGGAGCACCACGTACGGCGCGTTCCTGGAGGACATCAGCCACTCCGGGGACGGCGGCCTGTACGCGGAACTGGTCCGCAACCGGACGTTCAAGGAGCCCTTCCAGGGCGGCGGCGCCGGCGGGCCGGTCCCGTACTGGGCGCTGAGCACGGCCGGCGGCGGCGCCGGAAGCTTCGCCATCGACCCGGCGAGGCCGCTGAACGCCGCCATCGACCGCTCGCTCAAGGTTCATCTGGACGGTATCCCGGCCGGCGGCCGGGTCGCGGTGGCCAACTCCGGCTACTACGGCGTGGCGGTGGCCGCGGCCACCACGTACAAGGGCTCGCTGTGGGCCAGCAGCGCCGGCTTCACCGGGCGGGCCCGGGTCAGCCTGGAGAAGCCGGACGGCACGGTGCTCGCCAGTACCGTGCTCGGGCCGCTGGCCGGGCCGTGGGCGCGGTACCCGTACACGCTGCGGACGCCGGCCGGCATCGCGGCGACGACCGACAACCGGATCGTGGTAGCGCTGGAGCCGACCTGCGCGGCGGCCCGCTGCGCGGTCGGCGGGTCCGACGTCTGGCTGAGCACGGTCTCGCTGTTCCCGCCGACGTACCGGAACCGGCCGAACGGGCTGCGCGCGGACCTGGCGACGATGATCGCCGACATGCGTCCGGGCTTCTTCCGGGTGCCCGGCGGCAACTACCTGGAAGGCAGCACGCTGGCCACCAGGTTCGACTGGAAGGCCACGCTCGGCCCGATCGAGACCCGGGCCGGGCACCAGAACACGGCCTGGGGCTACTGGTCCACCGACGGGCTGGGGTTGCTGGAGTACCTGCGGATGGCCGAGGACGTCGGCGCGCAGCCGATCCTCGCGCTGTACGCCGGCTACGCGCTGAACGGCACGCACGTCCCGCAGGACCAGTTCGGCCCGGTCGTGCAGGACGCGCTGGACGAGATCCAGTACGCGATCGGCGACACCGGCACGCCGTGGGGCGCCCGCCGCGCCGCCGACGGCCACCCGGCCCCGTTCACGCTGAACTACGTCGAGGTCGGCAACGAGGACTGGTTCGACCAGTCCGGCAGCTACGAGTGGCGCTTCACCGAGATGTACGACGCGATCAAGGCGGCCTACCCGCAGCTCAAGATCATCGCGACCACCGGTGGCTACCAGGGCGGCGCCGCCTCGACCACGCCCACCGGCCGCACCCCGGACCTGGTGGACGACCACTACTACAACCCGCCGTCCTGGTTCGCCGGCAACTCGCACCGGTACGACATCGTCGACCGCGGCGGCCCGCAGGTGCTGGTCGGCGAGTACGGGGCGCTGGACGGCAGCCCGACCGGCACGCTGCGCGCCGCCGTCGGCGAGGCGGCGTTCCTGACCGGGCTGGAGCGCAACAGCGACATCGTGATCGGCAGCACGTACGCGCCGATCATCGTCAACGAGAACGCCGGGAACTGGCCGACCAACCTGATCGGCATCGACGCCGACTCGGCGTACGGCTCGCCGTCGTACTGGGTGCAGCGGACGTTCAGCACGAACCTGGGCCGGCAGGTGGTCGGCACCCGGCTCGGCGGCGCCGGCGGGCTGGCCCAGGCGGTGACCAAGACGACCCAGGGCGGCCGGACCACGTTCTACGTCAAGATCGTGAACTCCGGCCAGCAGTTGCAGTCGGCCCGGATCTCGTTCTCCGGGGTGACCCAGATCGACGGCACCGCCACCCGGACCGAGCTGACCGGCGACCCGTCCGCCCGCAACACGCTGGCCGATCCGACCGCGGTGACGCCGTCCACCCGGGAGCTGACCGGCGTCACGGCCAGCACCCGGTTCACCTTCCCGCCGAACTCGATCACCGTGCTGCGCATCACCGGCCGGTGACCGCCGGTCCGGCACCCCCGGGTCGGCGGGGGTGCCGGACCATCTCCAGCCGGGCCGCGGTGGCCCGCCGGGGCGCGGTTGGCGGCGCGAATACGGCGGAATACCGGGCGGAAGCCGGGTCTCGGGGCGGCAACAGTCGCAAAGGTGCGCAGTTTTCCGGGCGCCCGTATTGCTCTGTGTCGTCAACTGAATCTGTACGGTAGTCGAGCTTCAATTAACTAGCTGTTGTCACTTGATTCCAGTGCGTAGGACCTCGGACCGTCTTCACTCGGATGGGTGGCGGCCGGTCAAGTTGCATGTCACTTCGGACAATCCAAAGAAGCCGTGGGTTACTTCGCAGTACCGGTTCCGGGTGCACCGGTCAACCGCCGGGCCGGTTAGTCGACGACCCGGCGACGTGTCCGGTTTCCGGGATACCTGGCAGCGGGGAATGTCCTTTATCTGGCCCATCGGGTGGCTCATCGGGGCCTCACCGCGGGGTGAGGCAGGCGATGGCGGTCAGCGCGAGGGCCAGCCCGGCGGCCCGCTTCGGCTGCAGCCGCTCATGCATGACGACCCGGGCCAGCAGCGTGGTGACCGCCGGGGAGAGGGCGATCAGCGTGCCGGCAGCCGGCAGGTTCGCGGTCCGGACGGCGGCCAGCGCCGCCATCGTGGCCACCGTGGAGGCCAACCCGTCGCCAACCGACATGGCCACCGCGGGCCGGTCGGTGGGCCACTGCCGCAGCGTGACCGTGGTCAGCACGGCCAGCCCGACGATCGTGGACTGGGACGCCACCAGCGGCCAGAGCCCGGTCGTGCTGGGCGTGTGGGACATCACCGTGTGGTAGGCGCCGAACAGCAGGCCGGCCGCGGCGGCCAGGATCGCGGCCTGGGTGTCGGTGCTGGTCTGGTCCGGCCAGGCCAGCACGGCCAGCGCCAGCCCACCGGCGACCAGCCCGGCGATGGACAGCGGGCCCGGCCGGATGCCGGCCAGCACGCCGGCCGCGGTCGGTACGGCGGCCGAGGTGGTGCCGAGCAGCACCGCGCAGATGCCCACCGGCCGGCCCAACGAGTACGCCAGGTAGGCCGCGGCGGCCCCGGCGAAGCCGAGCAGGCCGGCGCCCATGCCCAGCCCTAGCGCCCCGGGCGTGCCCGGGATCAGCAGGGCCGCGGCGATCACCACCGGCAGCGCGGTGGTCTGCGAGATCAGCAGCGTGATGGTGGCGTGCTGGCGGCGGGATGCGATGCCACCGAGGAAATTCGCGGTGCCGTAGCCGGTGGCTGCGGCGAGGCCGGCGATCGCGGCGATCATGGCTGGTACCTCCGTCCATGGCGGGGGATCAGGCGGTGCGGGCGGGTGCCGGCGCGATCGTGAGCAGGTGCCCGGCGTGCGCCTTGGCGGTGAGGTAGGCCTGGTTGTGCGCGGTCGGCCGGGTCTCCAGCGGCACCCGGGCCAGCACGGTGATCTGGTGGTCGGCCAGGTCGTCCCGCTTGGCGGTGTTGTTGGTCAGCAGCCGGACCCGGTGCACGCCGAGGTGGGCCAGGATGTGCGCCGCCGGGTGGTAGTCGCGGGCGTCCAGCGGCAGGCCGAGCAGCCGGTTCGCCTCGTACGTGTCGGCGCCCTCGTCCTGCAGGCCGTACGCGGCGATCTTGTTGGCCAGCCCGATGCCGCGGCCCTCGTGGCCACCGAGGTAGACCAGCACGCCGCGGCCGTCGGCGGCGATGGTGGCCAGCGCCAGCTCCAGCTGGGCCCGGCAGTCGCAGCGCAGCGAGCCGAGCGCGTCCCCGGTGCGGCATTCCGAGTGCACCCGCACCAGCGCGCCGTCGCCGGGCTCGCCCAGCACCAGCGCCAGGTGCTCGTCTCCGGTGATCGCGTGCCGATACGCGTGCACGGTGAACCGCCCGTGTGCGGTGGGCAGCTCGGACTGGGCGACGTGCACCACCAGTTGCTCGGTCCGGCGCCGGTGCGCGGCCAGCTCGGCGATCGTCAGCACCGGGTAGTCGGACAGGTCGTGCCGGGCCCGGAACGCCTCCCACTCGTGCAGCCGGACCATCCGGCCGTCGTCGTGGGTGATCTCCACGATCGCCGCCACCGGCGGCAGCCCGGCCAGCCGGCACAGGTCGACGCCGGCCTCGGTGTGCCCGCCACGCTCGAGCACGCCGCCGGCGCGGGCGATCAGCGGGGCGATGTGGCCGGGCCGGGTCAGCCCGCTGGCCGGGGTGTTCTCGTCAGCCAGGGTGCGCAGCGTGCAGGCCCGGTCGGCGGCCGAGATGCCGGTGTGCCCGCGGCCGTCGGCCGGCCAGACCGCGTCGCAGAGCACGGTGTACGCAGTGCCCTTGGCGTCCTCGTTCTCGGCCACCTGCGGCGGCAGCCGGAGCCGGCGGGCCCAGCCGCCCGGCATCGCCGCGCAGATCAGCCCGGAGCCGTGCCGCACCATCAGGGCCACCGTGGCCGGGCTGATCGCGCCGGCGGCGGCGATGAAGTCGATCTCGTTCTCCCGGCCCGGGTCGTCGGCGACCACCACCAGGCCGCCGGCGGCCAGTTCCACCAGCGCTCGGGTGATCCGGTCGCCGCCGGCACCGCGGCGCTGGGTGGCCTGATGGCCCCGGTCGTTGTCGTCGGCGAGTTGCATGGCGAACGCACCTCCTGGCAGCGGGACACGAACGGCCACCGCAGGGGGTGGCCGTGGTGGGTGGTTCGGGGAGGCGGGTGAGTAGAGCTCCCCGGTGTTTTCCAGGCAGCTACGTTGGTTAATTCAACGGGCGAGCTGCCGGTTCCGGGAACTTGGCTGACCACTTCCGCAGGTCGCCAACCCAGACCGACTGGAGCGTCTCTGAGTGTAGAAGTCTGCTATGTGGTTGACAAGCATCTGAGCGTCCGATTACGCACCGCATGGTTAAGCCGATCATCGGTCCTCCGGGTCGATCCACTGGTAACAATCCGCGAAACCGGAGCGAGTGTAGTGGGCTGGCAGGTGTGCGGATCGCGCCCACACTCGGTGCCCGAGACCGAGCCTGATCCTGCCCAAGAGGGCAACTACCTGCTGGAACGTCCGATCAGACGACTACTGTCCGGAGTCATGCTGCTTTACCAGCGCCTGCGCCGCAATCATTCCGAACGCTGTTTCCGGGGCCGTCCGTGACGCCGTTCCAGAACATCTGAATGAGCCGTCCGCCGGGATATCGAGGGCAATTGACGAGAGCCTCCGGCGGCCCGGAGAGCGGCCGAGGAAAGGGCTTTACGACTGGTGTGGGTTTGACTCCGTCCGGTCGTTTCCGCACGGCCGAACAATGCGTCCGACGGGAATTCCGTACCGGTCGCGACCGGCAATTGCCCGGATGGTTCGGGCGGCCCGGCCCGGGGCATCCGGCCGGCCGGTCCGCGGCGCCGGACCGCCCTGGCCGCCGGCCCGCGGCGCCGCGACGCTATTCCGCCGCATTCCAGCGGGAAATCCCCCGGCCGCCGGCGCGGCCGGCCCGGCTCAGCCCAGCGGCGGGACCATCGCCTCGATCAGATGCGGGCCGGGCTCGGCCAGCGCCCGGCGCAGCGCCTCGGCCAGCTCCTCGGCGGTGGCCGCCCGGCTGCCCGGCACGCCCATCCCGGCGGCCAGCGCGACGAAGTCGAGGTCCGGGTTGCCGAGGTCGAGCTGGCTGGCGGCCTTGGGGCCCGGCCGGCCGACGCCGACCCGCCACATCTCCAGCTGCAGGATCGCGTACGCCTTGTTGTTCAGCACGATCGTGGTGATGTCCAGCTGCTCCCGGGCCATCGTCCAGAGCGCGGAGATCGTGTACATGGCGCTGCCGTCGGCCTCCAGGCAGAGCACCGGACGGTCCGGGCAGGCCACCGCGGCGCCGACCGCGACCGGCAGGCCCTGCCCGATCGCGCCGCCGGTGAGCGTGAGCCAGTCGTGCCGGGGCGCGCCGGCGGTGGCCGCCGGGAGCCCGCGCCCGGCGGTGTTCGCCTCGTCCACCACGATCGCCCGCTCCGGCAGCAGCGCGCCGACCACAGCCGCGAACGAGGCGCTGGTCAGCGGGCCGGTGGGCAGCTCGGGCCGGTGCGCCGGCTGCCGCGGCGGGTCGGCGGCCGCGCCCAGCTCGTCGGCCAGCGCGCGCAGTGCGCCGACCACGTCCGCGTCGCCCGCGCCGAGCCGGTGCACGCCACAGCCGACCGGGAGCAGGTCGCCCTGCCGGCCCGGGTAGGCGAAGAACGAGACCGGGGCGCGGGCCCCGGCCAGCACCACCTGCTGGGCGCCGGCCAGTTCGTCCGCGGCGGTCTCGGCCAGGTAGGGCAGCCGGTCCAGGGGCGGCAGCCCGGCGCCGCGCTCCAGCCGGGCCGGGAACGTCTCGCACAGCACCCGGGCGCCGGTGGCCTCGGCGATCCGGGCCGCGGCGACCAGCCCCGGCTCCCGGGTGGCCGCGCCGCCGAGCAGCAGCACGCTGGGTTTGCCGGTGGACAGCGCCTCCCGGGCGGCGGCCACGGCCGACGCCGTGACCGCCGGCCGGGGCAGCGGCAGCACCGCCACCCCCGGTTCGGCGCCCTCGGACCAGGCCACGTCCGCGGGCAGCACCAGCGTGGCGAGCCGGCCCGGCGCCGCCTGCGCCGCGGCGACCGCGACGGCCGCGTCGTGGCCGACGGTGGCCGGGTCGGTGCTGTGCCGCAGCCAGCCGTGGGTCCAGCCGACCAGCGCGTCGATGTCGGACTCGAGCGGCGCGTCGTAGTTCTTGTGCTCGGCGGCGTGGTCGCCGACGATCGCCACGATCGGGGTGGCCGCGCGCCGGGCGTTGTGCAGGTTGGCCAGGCCGTTCGCCAGCCCCGGGCCGAGGTGCAGCAGCACCGCGGCCGGCCGCCCGGCCATCCGGCCGTAGCCGTCGGCCGCGCCGGTGGCCACCCCCTCGAACAGGGCGAGCACCGCGCGCAGCCCCGGCACGGTGTCGAGTGCGGCCACCACCTGCATCTCGGACGTGCCCGGGTTGCCGAAGCAGACCTCCACCCCGGCCTCGACCAGGGTGCCGACCAGCGCCTGCGCCCCGTTCACCGCGATCCGCCCGGGCCGTCCGGCCGGATCTCCGCCGCCGCCGCGGCGCCGGGCTGCCCGTTCGACCCGTCCGGGCTGGCTGGGCCGTCCGGGCTGGCTGGGGCGGCTGGGGCGGCCGGGGCGGCCGGGCTGGCTGGGGTGGCCGGGTTGGCTGGGCCGGCTGGGGTGACTGGGCCGGCTGGGTGGGCCGGGTTGGCTGGAGTGGTCGGGCCGGTTGGGGTGGTCGGGCCGGTTGGGGTGGCCGGCCGGACGGCCGCCGGCCGTCCCGGCGAGCGCGCGGGGTGGACGGCCGCGCCGAGGCGGCTGGCGGCCTCGGCCGCGACGAGCACCGCCACCACGTCCCGGCCGAAGCGGGCGTCGCAGGGGTGGTGCACGGTGCCGGTGGCGACCGCTCTGACGAACTCGTCCAGGATCCGGGTGGCCACCTCGGCCGGGCTCAGCTGCCCGGCCGGGACGGTCGCGAAGCCGGCCGGGCCGGAGAAGACGATCTCGTCCCCGGTGGCCGCCGGCGGCGCGTCCAGGGTGAGCGAGAGCATCGACCCGGCGCCGGAGACGTGCCGCAGCAGCACGTTCGTGGTCGAGTGCGCCGCCGGCATGGCCAGCACCTCGGCGACCGGGCCGAGCACCGGCAGCAGCACCGAGAGCGCGTGCGGGCCGATGTCCCAGACCCCGCCGTGCTGCCGCCGCCAGGGCGAGCCGCCGTACGGGTTGCCCGGCTGGAAGATCGAGGCGTACAGGCTGACCCGGGCCCCGTCCCAGCTGCCGGCCGCCATCCTGGCCAGGAAGCCGGCGACCTCCGGCTGGTACCGCCGGGTGAAGAAGACCCGGGCGACCAGCCGGTTGGCGTCCACCGTGGCGGCGATCCGGTCGGCCGCGGCGACGGTGAACGCCAGCGGCTTGTCCAGCAGCAGGTGTTTGCCGGCGGCCGCGGCGTGCAGCGCCAGCGGCGCCTGTACGTCGGGGGGCAGCGCGACCGCGACCGCGTCGACCTCGGCCAGCAGCGCGTCCACCGACCCGTACGGGCGGACCGCGAACCGGTCGGCAAGTTTCGCGGCCTTCGTCAGGTCGCGCCCCCAGACGCCGACGAACTCGACGCCAGGGTGGCCGGCGAGGGCGGCCCCGTGCGCCTCGGCGGCCCAGTGGCCGGTGCCCAGCAGGCCGAACCGCAGGGCCATCGAACGCCTCCCGTCCCATGCCGTCGGCGCGGTGCCGCCCGGCCACCCCCAGTGTCCCCGCCCGGTCGATGGGGCCGGCCGACTGATTCTGCCAACTGATACCCGATGGGCACTAGGCGGGTTGAATCGGACGGAACAGGCTGGTTCAATCTTGCCGAGACCTCTCTGGGACGTACGCGGCGGACACAGCAGGGTGGTTGTCCCCCACACGTCCGCGGCGGCACACCGCGAGAGGAGCCGCGCATGCTCAGGCGGCCGATGTTCCAGGCACTGTTCAGCACACTCTTACTGACCTTGGCGCTCCTCGTCATCGCGCCCGCCGGGCCGGCCAACGCGGCGGCCACCCGGATCATGCCGCTCGGCGACTCGATCACCGGCTCGCCCGGCTGCTGGCGGGCGCTGCTCTGGCAGCACCTGCAGACCACCGGCTTCACCAACATCGACATGGTCGGCACCCAGGCGCCGCAGGGCTGCGGGGTGCCCTACGACGGGGACGGCGAGGGCCACGGCGGGGCGCTGGTCACCGCGGTCGCCGACCAGAACCAGCTGCCCGGCTGGCTGG
>Ga0307499_10000804_pt1 | contig 10180 bp, 11 predicted proteins | sample 13_S_MG_FD_201363 | JGI IMG/M metagenome (GOLD analysis project Ga0307499, IMG submission 201363) | Soil microbial communities from Populus trichocarpa stands in riparian zone in the Pacific Northwest, United States - 13_S | ecosystem: Environmental > Terrestrial > Soil > Riparian zone > Trees... | reverse complement strand
TCCACCGCGTTGTCGGGGAAAAAACTCTTGAACTCGCCATAGAGCTGGGCGGCCAGCGTCTTGTTCGGCGCCAGGATGATGGCGGGGCGCTGCGTCGCCTCGATCACCTTGGCCATGGTGTAGGTTTTTCCGGAGCCGGTGACGCCGAGCAGCACCTGGGTGCGGTCGTTGCGGTTGATGCCTTCGACCAGCTCGGCGATCGCGGTCGGCTGGTCGCCCTTCGGTTCGTATTCGGATTTGATCTCGAAGCGGACGCCGCCTTCGGATTTTTCCGGGCGCGGCGGGCGGTGCGGGGTCCAGACCCTGACCAGGCCGTCGTCGCCCTTGAATTCCGGGCGGCCGTCGCGGATCAGGTTCTCCAGCGCGTCGGCGGTCGCCTTGACGCCGAACGCTTCCATCTTGCTGCGCGGCGGGCGGGCGAGGGCCTCGTCGTCGTCTTCCGCCGTCGGCAGGCCGAGTTGCCGCGCGATTTCAGGATCGAGCGTCGGGATGGTCGCCGAGGTGCCGTAATTGGCTTGCGGGGCTTCTTCGAGACCTTGCGGGGCGCTGCGCGCGCCCGGCGGCTGCGGATTGGGGCGCAGCGGGGTCTGCCGGGCAACGACATTGCGCGTCATGTTGCGGTCGGGCAGCGGATCGGTCGGCAAGCCTTCCGCAGACTTGGTCGAGGCGCGCGCGCGATGCGCCGCGGCCTCGCCGCCGGCGCGGCGGTCCCACGAATTATCCGGCGGCGGCTGCAGCCCGGTGCTCGAGCCCATGCCGGCATCGCCACGGTTGATTGCGGGATTGAGCAGTTCCGCGAGCGCCGGCCCGATCGGCTGAACGTCCGGCCGGTGCGCCTTGGATTTCGGGGTTTTGTTGGGCTTTTTGGGAGTGTCAGGTTTCTTCGCCATGGGCGGAATATGGGGCGAGTCAGCCAGCGAGAAAAGGGCAAACGGCTGCAAGCGATGCTGCGCGCGTCATGTCAGCAGGTGTCAGCAAGCCGATTCGGAACCGCCTCGTTACGCCGTCAGCGGGGCGGTCGGGGGTTTGATGATATCCAGATGGATCCCGCCGCACCGGGTGCATCGCAGGGTCCAGTATTCGGCGCCGGCGCGGCCGGGGATGATGCGCAGGACCGCGAGCGAGGCGGTGCAATCCGGGCAGTTCGAGAGCGCCGGCGTCGCCTGCAGCGTCTGTTCGGGAAGGGGGACGGAGAGTCGGCCGGCCGTGCTGCCGCTGGCGCCTACGGATTCGCAAACCGCGGCTTGAAACGATCGATATGGGCTTTCGCGTCCGCGATCGCCGCTTCCGGATCTGACCACGCGAAGCCGACTTCGAGGGTCGGAAACGCCATCCCGTCGATCATCACCGGCGCCTGGTCGGCCCGTTGAATCCTGGCGTGCCATAGCCCTCTCCCTGCTTCGAACGACTGAATTTCAAAGCCGCCATAGATCATCATGGCGTGTCCCCCGGATTGTCCTAATGCGGACAGGAGAGCATGGCTGGAAGAAGGCAAATGTGAACGGGTTCACACGTCCGCTGATTTTTGCGATGCGCTCTTGGGACGTGGCGCGATCTACTCCCTCTCCCCGCTCTTGCGGGGAGAGGGTCGGGGTGAGGGGCTGCCTCCGCGAAGTTGTGTCTATCGATAGACCTGTACCCCCTCACCCGGATCGCATCTCACGATGCGATCCGACCTCTCCCCGCAAGCGGGGCGAGGTTGGAAGCGCCGGGCCACCTCGCTACGCCGTCACCGCCGCCCGAGAATATGATCGGCGAGCACGGCCGCATCGTCGCCGACGCCGGACAGGAACGAGGAGTTCATCTTCGACAGCCATTGCAGGCCGAGGAAATACAGGCCCGGCACCGTCGAGATGCCGTTGCGGTGCATCGCCTCGCCTTTGGCGTCGGTGACCGGGAGATCGATCCAGCCGAAATCGACGCCGTAGCCGGTGGCCCAGATCACCGCGGAAATGCCTTCCGCGGCGAGGTCGAGGCGGGTGAGCGGCGCGGTGACGCAGGACGGATTGGCGAATGTCGCGCGGGCGTCCGGATCTTCGGGCAGTTCCATGCGGCGCCGGTTCACATAGGCGTCCACCGTATCGAGGAAGGTGGTGTAGACGAGGTCGCCGTTGGTCATGCTTTCGGCAAGGTCGGGGGCAATGTCGAGCACACCGTCATGCGCCGCTTCGATGCGTCCCACCAGGATCATGCCGTCGGCGGCGAAGTTGCGGAAATCGATGGTGCGGCCGCCATAGGCGCCGGAAATGACAGGGCCGAGGCGGGCCGGCCCGCGCTCCTCCGGCGTGACCTGATCGAGACGCATCTCGGCGAGCCACCACACCAGGTCGCGGCCGCGGTAGCGGCGCGGCAGGCGGCGGTGCCGTCCGACCGAGAGATAGACGCGGCGGCCGGCCTGCAGCAATTCCTCGGCGATCTGCGCGCCCGACGCGCCGGCGCCGGCGACCAGTACCGCGCCCGGCGGCAGCTGTTCGGGATTCCTGTAGTCGGCGGAATGGACCTGGAGCACGGGATGGTCGCGCAGCAGGTCCGGGGCGACGTTGCGCTGATACGGACCGGTGGCGACGACGACCTTGTCCGCCACGATCGTGCCGCCAGTGGTTTCGGCGACGAAACCTCTGCCGTCGCGCGGCTGCGACAGCCGCGTGACCGCGACGCCGCAGCGAATCGGCGGCGCGACAAAGGCCGCATAGGCCTCGATGAATTTGATGATGTCGCCGTTGTCGGCAAAGGCATCCGGATCGCTGTGCGGAAACGGAAAGTCAGGCAGCCGCACCGACCAGTTGGGAAACTGGAATTTCAGTCCGTCCCAGCGTTCGCTGCGCCAGCGCTCGGCGATCCGCTGCCGTTCGAGCACCAGGTGCGAAAGCCCGCGCTCCTTCAGCCGATGGCTCATCACGAGGCCAGCCTGGCCGCCGCCGATCACCAGCGTCTCGATCTTTTCATCCGGCATGTCTGTGGCCCCTGCGGCGCATGGCGGGCTCCGCCGCTGCGCGGACAATCCAGCGCCGGAATGCGGCAAAGTCGCGCTGCCCCGCGCTGAATCCCCGATAGACCAGATACCAGCGCATGCCTTTCGGCACGCTTAACGCGAACGGGGCGACCAGCCGGCCGGCGGCGAGGTCGTCGTCGATATAGGGGCGGATGCCCATGGCGATGCCGAGGCCGTCGACGGCGGCCTGCAAAGCCTGGCCGTAAAACTCGAATTCCGTCCCGCGGGCGCTGATGCGGGCCGTGCCGGCGGCTTCCAGCCAGGATGGCCAATCGTCCGGCGAATGCGCAACCCGCAGTAGTGTCGGGCCTTTCAGGTCGGCCGGGCGCTTGAGCGTGTTGGCAAGGCGTGGCGCGCAGACCGGCAGCAGGTCGGCGGCGAATAAGGGTTCGGCGATCAGGCCGGGCCACTCGCCGTCGCCGAGCTTGATGCCGCAGCTCCAGTCCTCGCCGAACGGCACCGCGGCGCCGCCGGTGGTGATGCGGACGTCGATATCCGGCTCCTGTTTGCGGAAATCGGCCAGCCGCGGGATCAGCCATTTCATCGCAAAGGTGGGACCGACCCCGATGGTCAGCACCCGCACGCTTGAGGGGGCGGTGACCTGGGCGGTCAGGCTCGCCAGTGCGTCGAACAGCGGCGTCAGCCCGCTCTGGTAGGCGCGGCCGGCCGCTGTCGTGGCGAGGCGGTTGGCCTTGCGCTCGAACAGCGCGACCCCGAGCCGCTCTTCCAGCAGATGCACCATCCGGCTGACCGCGGCGGCGGATACGTTGAGCTCGGTGCCGGCGGCGGCAAAGCTGCCGGTCCTGGCCGCGGCCTCGAACGCCTTGATACCGTTGAGAAAGAGCAGCCGGCGCACATAACCCTCAGGAAAACTGATGCCAGAGCAAGATAACTCAGTTTGCGTGGGTGCCACAAGCGAGGCAGAAGAATGCACGTGTTGATAGGTTGAATCAGGGGCGATTCTTTCAACCTCGCCCCGCGCTTTGCGGGGAGAGGTCGGCGCGAAGCGCCGGGTGAGGGGCTCTCTCCGCGAGTCCGACTACCACCGTATTCGCTGAAGCAGCCCCTCACCCTGACCCTCTCCCCGCAAGAGAGAGCGGGGCGAGGGAGCAGGAGCAGCGCGTACGCCTCATCCCGAGCCTTGCGTAGGAGATTCTTGTGACGACCCTCATGATTGCAGCCCTCGGTGTGTTGATGGTCGCGACGGCCTTCCTGTCGGGGCTGTTCGGCATGGCCGGCGGGATGATCCTGATCGGCGTGCTGCTGATGCTGATGCCGCTGCCGACCGCGATGGTGCTGCATGCGATCACGCAGATGGCGTCGAACGGCTGGCGCGCCTTTCTGTGGCGGGCGCATATCCGCTGGCGGCCGGTGTTCGTGTATCTGATCGGCTGCGGGCTCGCGCTCGGCGCCTGGTCGATCATCCGCTACGTGCCGGACAAGCCGATCGCGCTGCTGCTGCTCGGCGTGACGCCGTTCATGGCGCGGCTGATGCCGAACAATATCAAGCCCAACCCTGACAGCATCGCACAGGGCTCGTTCTACGGCTTCATCTGCATGGGCCTGATGCTGATGACCGGCGTCTCCGGTCCGCTGATGGACACGTTCTTTCTCGGCGGCAATTTCGGCCGCCGCGAGGTGGTCGCCACCAAGGCCACCTGCCAGGTCGCCAGCCATCTGACAAAGCTGATCTATTTCGGTGGCATCGTCGACCAGGCGGCAACCCTCGATCCGGTGCTGGCCGGCGTTGCGATCGCGGCCTCGATGCTCGGCACCACGCTGGCGCGGCGCATCCTGGAGGCGATGAGCGACGCGCAGTTTCGCACCTGGGCGAACCGGCTGATCACCACCGTCGCGGGCTACTACATCCTCTACGGCGGCTGGCTGTTGTTCACGCGCTCGAGCGCGCTGGCGTTTTGAGTTTTGACCGCTTCGGATGCGGAGGCGCTGATGACCGAGACAACGGACGCACTAGTGCTCGACCTCGTCGAATGGATCGGCCGCGAGCCGCGGCTTTATTCCGAAGTGATCGAGACGTGGCGCACCTCATGCCCGCGCCTGACGATCTGGGAGGACGCCGTCGATCGCGGCTATGTCGCGCGCCGGCCGGTCGCCGGGCAGGGCGTTCATGTCGCGATCACGCCATCGGGTGAAAAATTCTTGCGCGAACACGGTCGCACCGGCTGACGCAATCACATTCGCGCGCAGCGCCCCCGTCGGCATTGACTCGCATGGAGCGATCGGGCCAAATTCATGCAATCGCATGGAAATTGCGATCTTATCCAGATGACATGCCGCAGCAACACGGGAAACGCCCATGATCGATCTCTATTACTGGACCACGCCGAACGGCCACAAGATCACGATGTTCCTCGAAGAGACCGGGCTGCCTTACAAGATATTTCCGATCAACATCGGCAAGGGCGAACAGTTCAAGCCGGAATTTCTGGCGATCGCGCCGAACAACCGGATTCCCGCGATGGTCGATCACGAACCGAAGGGCGGCGGCAAGCCGATCTCGATCTTCGAGTCCGGCGCGATGCTTGTGTATCTGGCCGAGAAGACCGGAAAATTCCTCCCCACCGATCTCTACGGCCGCTACGACGCGATCCAGTGGACGTTCTGGCAGATGGGCGGGCTCGGCCCGATGGCCGGGCAGAACCACCACTTCAGAAACTACGCGGTGGAAAAGATAAAATATGCCATCGACCGCTACGTGAACGAGACCAACCGGCTTTACGGCGTGCTCAACAAGCGCCTGGCGGACCGCGAATTCATCGCCGGCGATTATTCGATCGCCGACATGGCGAGCTATCCCTGGGTCGTGCCCTACAAGAACCAGGATCAGAATATCGACGACTTCCCGCATCTGAAGCGCTGGCTGGAAACCATCCGCGCCCGCCCCGCGACCGAGCGCGCCTATGCCAAGGCGAAGGAGGTCAATCCGAACTTCGGCCAGCCGGTCAACCGCACCGAGGAGGAACGCAAGATCCTGTTCGGGCAAACGGCGGCGGTGGTGCGGTAGGACGGGCTTTCTCCCCGTCATTGCGAGCGAAGCGAAGCAATCCATCTTACCGCATGACGAATTGATGGATTGCTTCGTCGCTTGCGCTCCTCGCAATGACGGGTAGGCTGGCGACCGTCTTCCAAGAGGTCGTCCATGCCCCTCAAACTCTACGAGCTCGTCGGCGCCGATCCATCCCGCCCGTTCAGCCCGTACTGCTGGCGCACGCGCATGGCGCTGGCGCACAAGGGACTGTCGGCGGAAACCATCCCGTGGTGCTTCACCGAGAAAAGCGCGATCGCGCCGCACGGTTCGGAAAAAGTGCCGGTGCTGCTCGACGGCGAAACCGCGGTCGTCGATTCCTGGACCATCGCCAACTATCTCGAAGACACCTATCCGGACCGGCCGTCGCTGTTCGGCGGCGAGGGCGGCCGCGCCATGGGGCGGATGCTGAACTGGTGGGGCGATGGGGTGATCGGCGGCATGTTCCCGCTGATCATCGCCGACATCCCGCTCAACCTGAAGTCGGAGGACGCAGCCTATTTCCGCAAAAGCCGCGAGGCGCGTTTCGGCAGGCTGCTGGAAGAAATCATGGCCGGCCGTGACAGGGCGGTCGCAGGCTTTCGCAAGTCGCTCGACCCGCTGCGGCTGACATTGCGGACGCAGCCCTTCCTCGGCGGCACGGCAGCGAACTATGCGGACTACATCGTGTTCGGCGCGTTCCAGTGGGCGCGGGTGATGAGCCCGTTCAAGCTGCTCGCCGAAGACGATCCTGTCTATGCCTGGCGCGAGCAGTTGCTCGACGCGTTCGACGGCCTGGCACGGAAGTCGCCGGGATATCACGGGTAGGACGCCGATGTCGGGTTCTGCAGATGCGAACTTTCCCCGAGGCTGTCATCACGGCCGCAGAGCCGCAGAACCGTGACGCTCGCCGGTCAGCTCAACAGGCCATGATTGCGCGGCTGTCCGGACTATCGCCGAGGCTGTAAATTAGTTCTATCCGATAACGATGTTAGCCGTGACGTAAATTGCAGGCGTAGTCTTGTCTCCTTGATGGCCGTCAGGGGAGGCGCGTCATGACTGATTTTGAAGCCAAACTGGAGCGGTTTGAAATCCTCGCTGCCGAATGCGATTTGATCGGCAAGTTGTCGGGGGACCGGACGAAGCGCGAGCTGTATCTGCGCCTCGGCCAGCATTATCGCGAACTGGCCGATGACATGCGGACAGTGATTGCGGCCAAGAATGCCGCTTAGTGCGCGGGCTCATTGGTGCCCCGTCACAGCCGTGAGCGGGTGAAGCGAGAACCTCCAGCCGGGCTGCGGCATCAAGACGTTCGGAAAGCTGGGCAGGTTATTGTCCAAGCTGCCTGAGCACGGCGAACCACAACGCAAGTGTCTCGGCATAAGAACGCGGTTCCGACGGTTTCATGCGAACAGCGGTATGGACCATGACGAGTTTGGTGGCTGGATCGACCAGGATGGTCTGCCCTCTTATGCCGAGCAGCGCAAATCTGCGCTGCTCGCCGGGGAGGAGCCACACCTGGTATCCATAGCCGAAGTAGGGTGTTGCCGTTCCCGGGGCGAGATGACCGTCGGCGGGCTTCACCGTGGTGGCGTCCAACACCCACTGCCGTGGAATCAGTTGGCGTCCTTCCCATGCGCCGTCATGCGCGAGCAGCCGGCCCAGGCGCGCGTAGTCGCGCAAGGTCGCGTTAAAGCAGCAGAAGGCGATCTCCTGGCCGGTGGTATCGATGGCCCAGGCCGCGTCGGCCTCCGCGCCGATGGCGTCCCAGACCCTGCTGTGAAGATAGTCCGCAAGCGGCTCACCCGTGGCAGACCGCAACACAAGGCCCAGGATCTCGGTCTCGACGCTGGCGTAGTGCCATTTGGTTCCCGGTGGCGTAGCGCGCGTGTTGAACTGGGTGACGCTGGTGACAGGGTTCTTTCCGGGCTCGATGAACAGGTCGCGCGAGAGTCGCGCGATGTCGTCCTGCCCGTCATAGATTTCCGAAAAGGCAACGCCTGACGACATGTGCAGGAGGTCACGGATTGAGGTCTTGCCATATTCCGCTTCCGCGAGGCCGGGAACGTAGGTCGCGACGGAATCGTCGATCGATTTGATTTTGCCTTCGGAGACGGCAATGCCGATCAGCATCGCCGTGATCGTCTTGGCCATCGACTGCGACAGCAAGCGGTCGCGGTCGGTGCGGGCATATTGATAATGCTCGTACAGGATCGTGTCGTCTTTCGCGATCAGGAGGCCGGTGGTCGGGTTGTGGCTGAGATAGTCTGCGATCGAGTGCTGCTCGGCTCCGAACTTGTAGGAGATCGCCGGCTCCGCTGCCCGCTTGAACAGCCAGGGTATTGTCGCGCGCCGGACCTGGCGCGAGGAAAACATTTCGCCGAAATGGCTGTAAGTGTTGACGAGATGCTCGATCTGACTTGCGGTCGCCGGGGTGCCAGCCGGATAACCTGCCGCCGCGCCATAGGCGGCCGCGTCGGGGCCGGTATCCGAAAACACAGGTCCCGGCGCAGCCGTACCGCCTTGCGCGTGCGCCGATGACGACAAACCGGCCACGACGAGGCTGAGCGACAACAAGAGAGAACGTAAGCCGCTCGACATGTCCATGGCCGCGAACGGGCCTGGGGCCGACATCGAAATCCCGATCACCTGCATTCTCCCGCTCCGGCCTTGCCATCGGACAGTTTAGCGGATCGATCGCGCGCCGGCTTGGCGAATCTTGGAATCGCCCGGTCGCCTTATGGCGTCGATACACGATCCCGCGATTGCGCGGCGACAAGCCGCGCAACCGCGCATGCAGGGCGACAGGCGCCGGGTGAGGGCGCCGTCACGGCTTCACGTAGGTCCAGCCCTCCTCCTGCAATTCCATCACGCGCACGACTCCGGACTTCACGACCTTCGCTTCCGAGATCAGCGGAATTTCCTTGCTCTCGACCCTGCTCATATTTTCGCGCGTATTGCCGCAGGCTGCGAACGAGATCGACGGGTTGCTCTCGGAGATCGACTTGATCCTCGCCTTGACCGGAGAAGTGTCGTCACGCAGCATGTGCAGGCCCGGGCCGAAGGTGACGATGTCGATCCATACGTCCTCGCCGAGGTCCTTGTAATATTGCGCAACGTTGGTGGCGTTGTTGAGGGCAAGATTCATCATTGCAGGCTCGTTTGTATTCACCTGCAGGATCAGGCGGTGGGCCTGCTTGGCAGAGGCGGTGCGCTTCGACACTTGAGCCGGCATCGCCGGCTTCTTCACCGCGGTCGTCTGTTTCTTTTGCTGCGCCGGCGCTGACGACGGCGCCATCACATACAGCGACAGGGCGGCAGCTGCCACCCTTACAATATTTCCAATCCTCATCATGACGTACCTTTCGTAATCGTTCGATGGTTTCAGTTGCGTGGTCCGGCTACCGTCTGTGGCCATTTGCACACCTTGGCCAGACGGTCTCGCGCCGCTTTCAATCCGCCGAGCAGGAAATGCCCTTCCTTGGCGGCGCCGACGCGGCTCACAAGTCGAATGGCAAGCTCACCCTGTTCAGGGAGTGACTGCAGGATCCGCACGACGTCGCCCGAGAACGCCACGCCGGTTCCGAACGAGGGCTGCGCTCCCGCGAGCTGCACGGGCTGTTTGTCATCGATCCGGTAGGAAATGGCTTGATCCTTCCCGTTGCCGGAAGAAACCGATCCTGTGACGACCAGCTCGGTGCGGCCGGATCGGCAGCGAATCGAGAGTTGCATCGGCTGATCGGTTGCACCGCCTTCGGAAATCGTGGTTGCCGTAACGATCGGCGTGTAGTCGACAGGCGAGGTGGTCTCGCTGACAACCCAGTTGCCGGCGCCGGCGATAGGCCGGGCCGGGGCGGGCACCGGTGCCGGCGTCGGCGCCATGTTGCGCAGCACATTTTCCAGGCATTCCGTCCGTTCCTCGCGCTCCATCGCGGAGCAGGCCCGAAGACCGGCCACCGGATCGGTCGAACCTTGCGCGAGCGCTACTCCACTGACCACTCCGAACGCGACGGAGAGGAAAAGCGCTTTCATCGCGACACCTGCGCGGCGCGGTTCTGACGATCGAGCCATTGCTGCGCCGCCGGAAAGCGGGTGAGACTCGGGACCGTCGCGGCAAGATTGATCGACTTCCATTTCGGATCGAAACCCGGCGCCTGCAGCCG
>Ga0307499_10000803_pt1 | contig 10190 bp, 13 predicted proteins | sample 13_S_MG_FD_201363 | JGI IMG/M metagenome (GOLD analysis project Ga0307499, IMG submission 201363) | Soil microbial communities from Populus trichocarpa stands in riparian zone in the Pacific Northwest, United States - 13_S | ecosystem: Environmental > Terrestrial > Soil > Riparian zone > Trees... | reverse complement strand
GTTCCAGGGCGGGCGGAAACAACGTTCAACCCCTGTACGGGCGAGCCGTCGGGTCGCCATAAAGCGGACAACTGCTCACCTGTCAGCGACATCGCCCGGCTCCTCACCCCGAGGCTCCGCGACTACAAACTCAATAGCGTCTTTGATGTACTTGGGCACGATGAAGGCTTCGCTCGCGGCAGCGGTGCCGAGTTCCTCTAGCTTCCTTTGCAGGTAAAATGCAAAGTGCGACTTCGCCTTCTTGAAATACCCGTTCGTTGTCCAAGTGCCGTACCAGGCGCTTACGTCGATGGCATTGCCGGCCTTGTGCTCCTTCATTTTTTGGTAGGACAGGGACGGCTTAGCGAAATCGAGAAAGTCCCGGGCGAAATCTTCCTGCGCCCCAGCAGTCTTGACTGGTGGCGGTGCAGCGTCCTTCATGGCCTCGGTCAGGAGGGCCTGCATGGCGGCACTGCCGTCACCAATGACCGACGCACGCAGTAGCCCAAACTCGAATGTGCCGTAGCCCGTCGCGACGGCGGTATTGTTGTCAATCTCCAGCCGGTCGAACGATTCGTCGGATTTCGATGCGATCTCGACGTCCGATTTTACTGTCTTCGCGTCCTCGTCCCCATCGGTGATAAACACGGCGCGGGCGTAGGTTCCTTCCCCGTTTTCAAAAAGCGGCCGGAAGTGGTCGAACCCTTCATTAGAGTCGACAACTACCACCTCAACAGCGGAATCTCGCAGGCTGCGCCCCACCAGATCCGAGATCGCCTGCATCAGCATGGCTTCGGTGACGCCCTCGACGAAAACCGCGCCGCGTGCGAACAGAAGTTGGGAACGGGTGACATCGAGGAACTTGTGGAGGTACTGCCGGTCGTCCTCCTTGCCCTCGAACGCCTCCGCCAGGTGCAACGGTGCAGCAGTCCGGCCGGTGGCGTCCCGACGCATCACGATGATCTTCTCGATGGACGTCTTGGCTGTAACCGTTGGGGAGTGTGAGGTAACGAAGAGTTGGTGGTCAGTGATCTGGTTGAGCGCGTGGAAGAACGAGTCCTGCAGTTGGGGGTGCAGGTGCGCTTCGGGCTCCTCGATGAGGAAGAACTTGCACACCTGGTCGTCAGCTTCCCCAGCACCCCGACGGGACAGGACGATACTGGCGTAGATCAGCTGGTTGATACCCAGACCATTACTGCTTAGCGGTAGCCCCTTGGCACCGTGAAGGCCGTGGGCAAAAACCGGCCACATAGTACCGAAGAGCGAATCCGAGATGCCTGCAGGGAGGAAACTAAGCGAGCCCTCCTGAATGCCGTAGGGCTTGGCATACTTGGCCAAGTTCTGGCCGGCGGCGTCGTGGTGCTTGTTCCCCGTGATGCGCCCGATTAGCTCATTGGCCATTTCACGGAGTTTATTAGGGATAAGAGCACGCTCACCCTCCTGGCCCTTCGGCGTATGGCTATAGATCAGACGCTCGATCTCGGCTCCAACGCGCGCTCGGTCGTCCAGGAGGTCACGAAGCGGCGCCAGGTATATGGATCGCATCGAATCCAGAACGTCATGTTCAACAGGGTTCGTGAGACTTGCTCCACCTCGGACGCTGTTGCGCACATACTCGTAGCGAGCCTTCGACTCGCTGTATGCGTAGTCGGCGCGATAGGCCAGCCTGAACACCGAATATTTCCCGGACGACTCCCCGAGTTCGGCCACCTCGTCCGGACAAATCAGGGGTAGAAACTGAGCCGGAACATCTGAGTCAGACTTTCCATAGAAAGTCGCAGCGAATGAAATCGTGCGCGTATCGGGCCTCTCTGTGCCGTCAAGAAAGACATCGGTCGAGCGTAGCTTGATGAAATCCTCCTTGTTCTCAAAGGTACCTAGACTAAAGATCAGTCGAAGTGCGTCTATCACAGCGGTTTTAGCGGCGTTGTTCGCCCCGATAATGACGTTCAAGCCTGGTTGGAAGTTAAACGTCGCGTCTTCAATAGAGCGAAACCCCTCGACCCTTAGCGAGCGCAGAAAGAATAGCGGCAGCCCCTTCGCTGCACCAGACTCGCCAACGACGCCGGCCAGCATGGCGTCGGCCTGCTCTTTTCCCAACGGCGGTGTCGTCATTGTTGACGTTCTACCCCTTACGTTCAGCTAGGTTTGTTTGTCTCTAATTCGTCCCTATATGCGCCGCGTGCTCGCGGTCGGTGCGGCGGGCGAGCTGCTAGAGATGTGGAGCGAGCGGTCCATGATCGTACGGGTGCCCCGAGGGATTGATCGCCCAACTCGGGACACCGCGGTCAGCATCGGCCACAGCAACTCGTGGTATTGAGGCACCTGGACATCCGTCACCTGCTCATCATCGTGCCGCCAGCCGGCGATGTCCCGCATCCGCGACACCTCAACCGACATGCCGGACCGGAATGGTCACTGATGCGGTGGTCAGTGTGTGAGCCCTCGACGTCCGCCGACCCGGCGCGTCACCGCGAATGGTGCGCCGCCGCGAGACCGGCAATGAGGCACCCTGCTCAAGGCACCCAGGACCAGTCCGACATGGCCCAACCCCGACAGTCGCGCTCGAACATCCCGAGCTGCCGCTGCGACGGCCGTGAGGCAAGGCGATTGACGCCGCTCGTCCGACTGCGTGAGCCGACGAGCCTGTCCGCAAGAACGCCACCAACTGTCCGTGGCCATGACAAAGTTCCGTCACGGCGGGCCAGACTGGTCCAATCCGATGGTGAAGGGGTCGTGGTGAGCAGTGAAGAACGTGAGGCGCCAACCCTGGCGGAGCTACTGCGGCGCCTGGCCGATCTTCGGCCGGCCGATGCTGCGGCGATCCTCGCGCGCGCTACTCCAGCGCCGCTCCACCCGCCCCCCGAGACCGGTGGGCTTCCACCACCGCCACGCTATGCGTCCTGGGACGACTTCCTCACCAGAACGACGCTGGCGGAACGCCGACGCTGGTGCGCGCAGAAGGCCGGCAAGGCCAACCGAGAACGGCTCATGTCCGGTCGACCAGAAACCAAGATCACAACTGTGGAGGTATGGACGGTGCTCGAAGCAGCCCAGGGCCGCTGCCATCACTGCGGGTCGCTCGCGGTGGAACGCCGCCCATCCGCCGCGAACGGGGCACCGGTTCCGTGGAGCCATATCGGGCGCCGGATCGGGTCTCTCGGGCATCTCCTCAGCCGATTCCACGGCGGGTCAAACACCATGGACAACCTGGTCTGGTCATGTCTGTGGTGCAACACCTGGCAGACCGAACGCACAGCCCGCGCCACCGACCACGGCGCATACCACCCTCAAGACGGCTGAAGCGCGCGAACTGGTGAACTGCCAGGCTGACATGATCCACAGCACGAAGCCGCGAGTCGCGCGGCCATGGGCTCCTGCCTGTGGCCCCCGGCTGAGCCGGCGCGGTCGGGCTTGGATGATCGGGACGGGATTGGGCGGGACTGGTGGATAGTTGTCGTCGTCAACGCGCTCTTTTGTTAGATGACGTCGCGTTCGGGGAGATTCGGTAGAGACGGTTGCAGGTGGCCGATGCCGGCGGAGACGATCCAGTCCGCACTGGTCGGGGCGAGGTCCCAGGGCCGCTGGAGAAGTGTCCGCCGCAGGCCGGCGCGATCAGCGAGTTGCGGTGGCGCTGGTCTGAGCGTGGTCCTCAGGTTGCCGTCGGTGCCCCAGTGTGGGTCTGCGGGGTTGTCGAGTGCGGTGAGGAAGGCGGCCACGATGGCTGGCCAGGACGGTGTGCCCCACCAGTGCCGGCATGCCAGGCCGCCGTGTGCGGCGGCTCGCCAGAATGCGTATCGGGTGCCTCGCCGTTCGGCGCCTGCGACGAAGCTGCCGAGCGTGCGGTCAACGTGGTCACGGAATTCGCCGTACGTGTCCCCGGCGAGGTCTTCCAGGTTCACGCCGGTCAGCAAGGCCCGGGTCGGACGGGTCATCCAGTCGAAGATCCGTTCGGCCAGCCACTCGACCTCGACGTGGGCGACAGCGTCGAACGCGGCAACGGTGGAATCCGGTGCGATCCCGACGTCCGGCCGCCATCGACGCATGATCTCCCGTACCCGCCAGGTCGTGTGCGAGTTGATCCGGAGCATGTCGCCATCGGACAGGGGCGCGGCGCCGGCGTGCCACTGCTCGACCGGGCTGTTCCGCCACGCCCCATTCACCAGCCCAACAGCGGCCAGGTCGAGCACGGCACCCAGCCGGTCCGGATCGACCCCGGCCTGATGCCGCAGCATCGACCCGATCAGCGCCTCCTCCTCAGCCGGAGACAACTGGTCGCCGTGGCCTGGGATGTTGCCCTCCTGCCGTCAGCTAGTGGGACCGCGGCCGGGCAGTCGCCTTCCGACGCCCTTGCCAGCGCGTGTCGGTCGTCGAGTCTGCCGCAATGAGAAGGTGCACCGCACTCCTACCTGGCCGCAGCGGCAGCCGACATGGCCGCCGATTTCCCGACCGATGCCGTGGCCGAACCATCGTCGGCATGCGCTCGTCCACGCAGCAGGTCCTTCAGCGCCCGGGCCGACCTCGCTCCTACATGCAGCCGGACCCGCAGAGTCTCGGCCGAGGCCGGCCGGTCGTACCTGGCTCGATGCTCGGCATCCACCACCCGGGCACGGGCGAGCAACTCGCCGTCCAGCCGATGCGGTCGGCGACGACCACCGGCCGACCGCGACGACCCCGACCCAGGAACCCTCCCGCCCGCGCGAGGCTCGACCGCCGTCACGGCCGAGCCACGAACCGCGTGACCCCGTCGCCGCGGGCCAACAACCCTCGCCTCCCCCGCGCCCACGGCGTCGGTCCGAGCCGTGGCGGCCTGCCGGATCTGGCGCATCAGCAATTCGTAGGCGCCGATCAGCGCGAAGGACGGCCACGCCGCGATCACCCGCCCGTACGCCGTCGGCTCGGCCACGGCCATGTTCGCGGCGAGGCTGGCCAGACTTCCGACGGCCAACAGTGCCCAGGGCAGCGGCCCGCCGCTGTTGCCGGCGCGGGAGTCGGCCAGCAGCGTCATCGACGAGGCGACGACCATGCCATCCACGGAAAGTGGGATCAGCGCGGCGGTCCACGCCGACTCGCCATGGGCCAGCGTCAAGGTGTGCATGTGCCGGTAGGACACGACAGCTGCGATCCCGGCAAGCACTACCACGCTGGCCGTCGTCGTCCACCGGATACACCGGTCGCCCCACGGACGTCGAACACCAGAGTCGATGGTCTCGGCGGCAGTCATCAGAACAGCCCTCCAACAGGGTCGAGACCGCGCTGTCGCAGGCACATGCGCCCGCGACAGCCCGGGCCACGACGCCGGCTGCGCGCCAATCAAGACCGTGTCCGACTATCACTGCCGATCGGGCAACTTGACCGTCACCTCGACGACCAAGAAGCCCTGACCAGCAGGTACAGGTGTTTCCCTTGTTCTGGACCCCCTGCCGGGGGCACAAGCTCCGGGTGACCCTGCTCGCGCTACGCGCTCACCAGATCGCTTGTCATGCTTGCTCCGGGGCCGAGCCCCGGGAAACCCCACGGTGCGGCCGGCGCAGGTTCGATTCCTGCCGGGGCACGCTGTGCAAGGTCATCGAGACCTTGTGCACCTGCCTGGCGCCTGAGTCGCCCGGCATCACCGAGCTAGCGGCACTCGTCCAGCTGGAAGATCATGCTGCGCACCGGGGCGAGTTCCTGCAGGTGCGCCGCGTCGAGGGCGGTGGCGCGGCCCTCGGGGGAGGCGAATGCGGCGCGTAGGTCTTCCATCGAGTCCCATTCCAGTTCGGCGATCAGGTGGTAGGGCGCTTCACCGCGTACGGCGGTGGGGTTGCGGCCGATCGTGTACCGGCGCAGCCGCGGCAGTTGGCGGCCGAGCGGGACGTGGACCTGGTCGTAGTGCCGATCGAAGGCCTCGGGATCGGCCGGCGTGTCGTAGACGGCGAGGAAGCGGACCGTCATCAGGCGGCCCGCCCGTACCGGGCTGGGACGGCGGCACCGGCCCGTTCGGCCGAGCGTCGCGCCGGCGCGGCGCCGTCGGGAAACAGCAGCCGGCCGCTGCCGAGGACGAACTGGATGACGATGACGCTCACGATGGTCTCCCTCGGCTCGACGTTCGCCGGTACATACCGGCGGGGCCGGGGCAACTCATCGCTCCGGGCGGAGCTTTTCTGATGCCGGGGACTCTGCCAGTCCGAAGGCGGCGAACACGCCGGGATCGGCGAACACCACGTTGTGCGAGACCAGGCCACCGGTCACCGTGAAGACCTGAAGGGTGTGCAGCCGGTGGCCGCCCCCGGACTCCGGCGCGTACGCGGCGAGCGCCGGCTGCCCGTTCGCGGTCAGTTCCGTCGTGACCCATCCCGCGCCGCGCAGCCGGAACACCCGGTGCATGAACCGGCCGTAGTCCCGGCTGCCCAGGTACCACAGCGGCACCGGCGGCATCTCGAGGACGACCTCGTCGGTGACCAGCCGGACGAGCGCCGGAACGTCGGCCGCTTCGAAAGCCCGCGCGTACCGCCGGACGACCTCCCGGTCTTTGGGATCGTCCGGCTCCCGCACGTCGCCGAGATCACCGACGCCGGCCAGCGTGGCGCGGGCCCGCTGCAGGGCGCTGTTGACCGCCGGAACCGACATGTCCAACTGCACGGCGACCTCGGCCGCGCTGAACTCCAACACCTGACGGAGCACCAGGACGGCTCGCTGACGCGCCGGCAGGGCCTGCAGCGCCGCCACCAGGGCGAGCCGTATGTCGGCCCGCACGTCGAGCTCCATCCGCGCGTCCGGAAACGGCTCCAGCCACGGAACGGCCGGAGCGGGCGTCAGCGCCGCCTCGGGATCGTTGCTCGGTGCCCCCAGCCCGGTGGGCAACGGCCGCCGGTCGCGGCCCGTCAACGCCGTCAGGCAGGCGTTGGTGGCGATCCGGTACAGCCAGGTCCGCACCGAGGCACGGCCCGCGTCGTACCGGTCGCGCGCTTGCCACGCCCGCAACAGAACGTCCTGGACCACGTCCTCCGCGTCGTGGAAGGAGCCCAGCATCCGGTAGCTGTACGCCACCAACTCGGTCCGGTACGGCTCGAGGTCCATCGCCCGATGATCCCGCAGGCGGTGCACCGGACGGATCCTGGCCGGCTGATCGGCATCAGCCGGCGAACTCAGCTGGTCGTCACCCAGCCAGCGTGGCGCAGAACTCGTTGCCTTCGGGATCCGCCAGGACCAGCAAGGTCTCCTGCTCGGACAGGACGGTAGCGCCCAGCGCGAGGAGTTCGTTCAAGTGGGTCCGGTCCCGCAGTTCGATGTCGACGTGCATCCGGTTCTTCGCGGTCTTGGGTTCTGGAACCTCCTGGAGGAAGAAGACCGGTGATCCGCCCGGGGCGTCGATGGCCACCATCGGGTCGGTCTCCGGGGTCAGTCCCCGCGCGGCGAGCCGGGCGATCTCGGCCTCGTCGTACGGCCTGATCCGCCAGCCGAGGGCGACCTCCCAGAACCGCGCCAGCCGGGCCGCGTGCCGGCAGTCCAGCACGATCCCCACAACACTGCTCATCCCGCCGCTCCCCGCCTGGTCAGCACCGATTCGCCCGCCGGCACAACCCGGCTGAGGGGTGCGCCGTGCTCACGGGGTGGGGGTGGACTGGATGGCCCAGCCCGTGCCGTTCCAGCCCTCGGCCAGCGCCGTGTAGCTGGGGTTCAGGTCGTACCCGACGGCGCTGCAGGTCGGGGCTGCGGTGCACGACACCCCGAACAGGTAGCTGGCCGTGGCACCGCTCGGGTTCGGGGTGGACTGGACTGCCCAGGCCGTACCGTCCCAGCGCTCGGCCAGCGTCTCGTACTCGCCGGGGCCGACCTCGTACCACCCGACGGCCGTGCACGCGGAGGCTGACGTGCACGACGCCCCGTTCAGGTAGCTGGCGATGGCGTCGCTCGGAGTGGGGGTGGACTGGATCGCCCAGGTCGTGCCGTCCCAGCGCTCGGCCAGCGGCACCGTCGCGCCGGCGCTCGTCACGTAGCTCCCGACGGCGGTGCATGCCGAGGCTGCGGCGCACGACACTCCGTACAGTTGGCTGGCCGTGGCGCCGCTCGGGCTCGGTGTGGACTGGATCGCCCAGGCCGTGCCGTTCCAACGCTCGGCGACCGGGACGCTGGCGCCGGCGCTGGTCAGGTAGAACCCGGTGGCGGTGCACGCCGAGGCCGACGTGCAGGACACCCCCAGCAGGTAGGTGGCCGTGGCGGCGCCCGGGGTGGGCATGGACTGGATCGCCCAGGCCGTGCCGTCCCAGCGCTCGGCCAGCGGCAGGGTGGTGCCGGTGCTGGTCCGGCTGTACCCGACCGCGGTGCACGCCGACGCCGAGGCGCACGACACCGCGTTCAGGAAGCTGGCCGTGGCGCCGCTCGGGCTTGGCGTGGACTGGACCGCCCAGGCCGTGCCGTTCCAGCGCTCGGCCAGCGGCACGGTGGCGCCGGCGCTGGTCACGTACTGCCCGACGGCGGTGCACGCCGAGGCCGCGGCGCACGACACTCCGTTCAGGTAGGTGGCGGCGGCGCCGCTCGGGCTCGGCGTGGACTGGATCGCCCAGGCCGTGCCGTTCCAGCGCTCTGCGACCGTCACCGAGGCGCCGGCGCTGGTCACCGCGTCCCCGACGGCGGTACACGCCGACGCCGAACTGCACGACACTCCATACAGTTCCGACTGCAGCGCGGTGCCCGCCAACGGAGCACCGCCACCACCACGACCCGCGGAGGCCGGCGCGCCGGCGCTTGCCGCCGTGAGGACCGCCGCCGCGATCAGCAGACCACGAACGAACGTGACCGTTGCGTGTCGCATGTCGTGTGCCTCCACATCTCAGCGGCCCGCCGCACGATCGCCGGCCAGGACACCGCCCGAAACCGATCGATCTGTACGGACATGGCTGTCTCTGGAGGTGGTTCCCGGTCGGTTGCCACACAGTACGCTGCTGATCAGTTCAATCCGCCCCGAATGGACCGGCCCGCGGCGGGTCTCGCATCGCCGCCCGGGCCGCGCGGGGTGAACCTACTCAGCGGTGGCCTGCTACTCATCAGTGATGGCAGACGTCGGCGCGGGGGCGGGCAGCGCGGTGCGGCGTGCCTGGCGGTCCCGGGACGGGCCGGCGCGCGACGTGTCCGGCCGGCCCGGGACCGGGGCGGACGACGCCGGCGACAGCACGGACGACGCGCTGCTGGACCGCGTGGCCCGCGGGGACAGCGGCGCTCTGACCCGGCTGTACGAGGCGCATGCCGGGCGCCTGTTCGGCTATCTGCTGCGGCTGGCCGGTGACCGGATGACCGCCGAGGAGATCCTGCAGGACACCATGCTCGCGGTGTGGCGTTCCGCGGGCAGCTACGCCGGCGGATCCCGGGTCACCACCTGGCTGTTCGGGGTGGCGCGGCGGCAGGCGTACTACCGGTTGCGCAGTACTCCGCCGCCGGTGCCGGCGGAGCCGGTGGACCACCCGGACTCCGCCCCCGGCCCGGAGGAGCTGGCGGTCGCGGCCGCCGGCGGCACCCCGGTGGCGGTGGCGATCAGCCGGCTCCCCGATCACCACCGGGACGTGATCGGCCTGGTCTTCGTCGCCGGGCTGCCGTTGGCGGAGGTCGCCCAGATCCTCGGTGTGCCGGTCGGGACGGTCAAGAGCCGGCTGCACCACGCGCGGGCCACGCTGGCCCGGCTGCTTACCTCGCAGGGGGTGCCGGAGTGAGAGAACTGCTGGTCGAGTACGCCGCCGGCACGCTTGATCCGGCCCAGCGCGGCGAGGTGGAGGCGCACCTGGCGGCCTGCGCCGACTGCAGCGCGGAGCTGGCCGGGTGGGCCGGGCTCGCGGCGGCGGCCACCCGGGAGCCCGCGGAGCCGCCGCCCGGCCCGGAGCTGGTCTACCGGGTGATGGTGCGCAGCGCGCTGTCCGAACCGGCACCGGCCGACCGGCCGCCGACCCGGTTGTCGCTGGCGCTGGTGGTAGCCGAGGCTCGGCTGTTGCGGCTGCCGGTGCTGGTCGCGTCGGCGCTGGTCATGGCGCTCGCGGTGGCCATGGTGGCGACCCGGACCGCTGCCGCGGACGGCTGGGCCGGGGACGTGCTGGCGATGGTCGCGCCGGTCGTCGCCGCGATCGGCATCAGTGGGGTGTACGGCCCGCAGCGCGACCCGGCGTTCGAGGTCGTCGCGGCGACGCCGACGACGGTGCGGCTGATCCTGCTGGTGCGGATCGCGTTGGTCTTCGGCTACGACC
>Ga0307499_10000802_pt1 | contig 10199 bp, 9 predicted proteins | sample 13_S_MG_FD_201363 | JGI IMG/M metagenome (GOLD analysis project Ga0307499, IMG submission 201363) | Soil microbial communities from Populus trichocarpa stands in riparian zone in the Pacific Northwest, United States - 13_S | ecosystem: Environmental > Terrestrial > Soil > Riparian zone > Trees... | reverse complement strand
AGTTCGACCCGGACGCACGTTTCGCCCCCGGCCGCTTCGTGGGAGGGATCTGACGGTGTCCGCCTTCGACGACCTGCGCCCGCCATCGGCCGACCTGGTCGCCGACTGCGTGCACTGCGGTTTCTGCCTGACCACCTGCCCGACCTACGTGCTCTGGGCGGAGGAGGCCGACTCGCCGCGCGGCCGGATCCAGCTGATGGCGCAGGGCCTGTCCGGCGAGCCGCTGACCGACTCCATGGTCACCCACTTCGACCAGTGCCTCGGCTGCATGGCGTGCGTGACCGCGTGCCCGTCCGGCGTCCGGTACGACCGGCTGATCGAGGACACCCGGGCGCAGGTCGAGCGCAACCACCCGCGTACCGGTCGGGAGAAGGCGCTGCGCGCGGCGATCTTCGGCCTGTTCCCGTACCCGCGCCGGCTGCGGCTGCTGCGCGGGCCGCTGCGCGCGTACCAGGCCAGCGGGCTGAGCCGGCTGGTGGGCCGGTCCGCGCTGCTGCGCCGGCTGCCGACGCTGGCCACGCTGGAGTCGCTGGCCCCGCCGCTGGGCCGCCCGACCCGGCTGCCGGCCCGGGTGGCCGCCCGCGGCGAGCGCCGCGCGGTGGTCGGCATGCTCACCGGCTGCGTGCAGAGCGCGTTCTTCCCGGACGTGAACGCCGCCACCGCGCGGGTGCTCGCGGCCGAGGGCTGTGACGTGATCATCCCGCCCGGGCAGGGCTGCTGCGGCGCGCTGAGCGTGCACACCGGCCGGGACGAGGAGGCGCGGAAGTTCGCCCGGGCGATGATCGACTCGTTCACCGACAGCGGCATCGAGTACTTCGTGGCGAACGCGGCCGGCTGCGGCTCGTCGCTGAAGGAGTACGCCACCCTGCTGGCCGACGACCCGGCCTACGCCGAGCCGGCGGCCGCCTTCGCGGCGACCGTCCGGGACCTCTCCGAGGTGCTGGTCGAGCTCGGCCCGGTGGCGCCCCGGCACCCGCTGCCGGTCACCGTGGCCTACCACGACGCCTGCCATCTCGCGCACGCGCAGGGCGTCCGGGCGCAGCCGCGGCAACTGCTGGCCGGCATCCCCGAGCTGACGGTCAAGGAGATCGCCGACCCGGAGATCTGCTGCGGCTCGGCCGGCATCTGGAACCTGCTGCACCCGCGGCCGGCGGCCGAACTCGGCGACCGCAAGGCCGCGAACGTGCTGGCCACCGGCGCCCGGCTGCTGGTCACCGCCAACCCGGGCTGCCTGATGCAGATCGCCGCCGCGGCCCACCGGGCCGGCGGCACGATCGGCCTCGCGCACACCGCGCAGGTCTTGGACGCGTCCATCCGCGGCCTCCCGGTCGACCACCTGGGAGGCAGCGCTCCACCAACTTGAGGTATCCCCGAGCAGCGAGGTGACCCCATGCTGGATCGGCATCAGATCACCACCACCCCGGTCGGCAACTCCCTCGGTCTATCGGTGATCTTCGCGGCGTTGCCGCTGGTCACGCTCTTCGTGTTACTCGGGGTGATGCGGATGCGGGCCTGGTTGGCCGGGGTGATCTCGCTGGCGGTCGCGCTGGCGGTGGCGGTGGCGGTCTACTCGATGCCGGTCGGGCAGGCCGCGCTGTCGGCCACCGAGGGCGCCGCGTTCGGCTTCTTCCCGATCCTGTGGATCGTGCTGAACGCGATCTGGGTCTACAACCTCACCGTCGCGACCGGACACTTCGACGTGCTGCGCCGGTCGTTCTCCCGGGTCAGCCCGGACATGCGGATCCAGGCGATCATCATCGCGTTCTGCTTCGGCGCGCTGATGGAGGCGCTGGCCGGGTTCGGCACCCCGGTCGCGATCACCGTGGTGATGCTGATCGCGCTGGGCTTCCGGCCCATCCACGCGGCCTCGCTGTCGCTGATCGCGAACACCGCGCCGGTCGCCTTCGGCGCGCTGGCCACCCCGATCGTGACGCTCGGCTCGGTCGCCGCCGGCGCCGGCACCGACCCGCGCCTCAACGTGGACACGCTCGGCGCGATGGTCGGCCGGCAGACCCCGGTGCTGGCCGTGGTGGTGCCGCTGGTGCTGGTGATCGTGGTGGACGGCAAGCGCGGGCTGCGCCAGACCTGGCCGGCCGCGCTGGTCGCCGGCGTCTCCTTCGGCATCGCCCAGTTCGTCGCGTCCAACTACATCTCGGTGCCGCTCACCGACATCATCGCCGCGCTGGCCTCGGCCGCCGCGCTGGTCGGCATGCTGCGGGTCTGGCAGCCGGTCGAGGCGCCGGACCTGGCCGCCGGTCCTCCGTCCACTGTGGACGAACCAGCCGCGGCCGAGGCGGAGTCGAGCCGGGCCGCGGCGGAGCGCGGCGGCGGGACCGCGGTCGCGACCGGCGAGGTAGGCCCGACCGGCCCGAGCGCCGGGGCCGGCCGGCCGCCCGGGTCGGCGGCCGGCGGCACCGGCGGGGGCGCCGGCGAGCCGGCGGACCCGCCGGCCGACGTGGCCCGGGCGTACGCGCCGTACCTGATCATCGTGGCGATCTTCTCGATCGCCAACATCGGCGCGGTGAAGCACGCGCTGGCCAGGTCGCCGTGGACCACCTCGTTCAAGTGGCCCGAGCTGGACGTGGTCAGCGCGGCCGGCAAGCCGCTGGCGTCCATCACGTTCGCGTTCGGCTGGCTGCCGGCGGCCGGCACGCTGATGGTGCTGGCCGGCATCCTGACCGCGCTGGTGCTGCGCGTCCCGGCCGGCCAGGCCGCCCGCGTCTACGTCCGCACCTACTACGAGCTGCGGTTCGCGATCGCCACGATCATGGCGGTGCTGGCCCTGGCGTACGTGCTGAACCAGTCCGGGCAGACCAACACGCTCGGCGAGTTCCTGGCCGGCGCCGGCAGCGCGTTCGCGTTCCTGTCCGCGATCCTCGGCTGGCTGGGTGTCGCGGTCACCGGCTCGGACACCTCGTCCAACGCGCTGTTCGGCGCATTGCAGGTGCAGACCGCGGCCAAGGCCGGGCTGGATCCGGTGCTGCTGGCCGCGGCCAACTCGGCCGGCGGCGTGATGGGCAAGATGATCAGCCCGCAGAACCTGGCGATCGCCGCGTCCGCGGTCGGGATGGCCGGCCGGGAAGGCGAGATCTTCCGCAAGGTGCTCGGCTGGAGCCTGGCCCTGCTGCTGTTCATGTGCGTCCTGGTCACCCTGCAGGCCACCCCGGTGCTCGACTGGATGGTTCCCGGGTAGCCGCCCGGCGGGCGCGGCAACCTGGCTAGGGCACGATCGGCGGCGTGCCCGCCAGCCGCGACCCGCAGACCGCTCAGCCGGCTGACGACCCGGCCGGCCGATCGGTGGACCCGCCGCGGCTACCGCCCGACCCGGCCGCACCGCCCGGACCGCCGGATCCGCCGGGCGGGTGGGGCCGGCGGGTGCTGCGCGGCGGGCTGCGCGGGCTCGGCCGGGTGCCGGCGGTGGTTGCCGTCTGCTGGCTGGCGTTCGTGGCCCTGACCACGCTGCTGGCCGGGCGGTTCTGGGGGTGGCTGGCGTTCGCGCCGGTGCCACCGCTGGCGTTCCTGGTCGTGCCGGTGCTGCTGTACCTGCCGCTGACCTTCCCGCTGCCGCGCCGCGGCCTCGGCGTGACGGCGCTGGTCGCCGCGCTGCTGCTGGGCCTGCCGGCGACCGGGCTGAACGTGGCCGCGCTGACCGGGCAGGTCGAGCCGGTGCCGGCCGGTGCGGTCCGGGTGGTGGCCTGGAACACCGAGTACTGGGACTCCGGCGACGACCCGCGCGCGTTCACCAGCTACCTGCGGAGCCTGCGCGCGGACGTGTACCTGCTGCAGGAGTACCTGTCGAGGTCCGGCGCCGCGATCGACGACCGGGCCCGGCTGGCCCGCGACTTCCCCGGCTACACGATCATCGTCAAGCACGAACTGGTGGTGCTCAGCCGGCTGCCGGTCCTCGGCACCCCGCCGGTGGCCGCGAACTCGGTGCTGCGGGTGGACGTCCGGGTCGGCACCGGCCGGCTCTCGCTCTACGACGTGCACGTGCCGATCCCCGCCGACTACTCGGTCAGCCCGTTCACCCCGGCGTTCTACCGGGCGCTGCACGCCCGCGGCGCCAACCGGCAGTACCTCTACCGCGCGCTGGCGGACGACGTACGGGCCAACCGGCTGCCGCTGCTGATCGCCGGCGACTTCAACACCACGCCGACGATGGGCGACCTGGACCCGCTGCTCGGGCTCACCGAGGACGCGGCCCGGGCCAGCCGCCAGCTCTACCCGCGCAGCTGGCACGCCGGGCCGCTGCACCTGTGGCGGCTGGACTGGACCCTCACCGCCGGCGGCGTCCAGGTGCACCGGTACGCCTTCCGCGACCCGGCCGGCATGTCCGACCACGACGCCCAGGACGTCTCGGTCACGGTGCCGGCAGGCTGATCAGCCGGGCAGCGGATCAGGCGGGCAGCTGATCAGCCGGGCCGGCGGTACCAGCGGCCGGTCGCGGTCAGCCAGCTGCCGCCGAGCAGCAGGCCGGCCAGCACGTCGGTGGGGAAGTGCATGCCGCGGTAGAGCCGGCTGGCGCCGATCAGCAGCGGCAGCAGCCCGGCCAGCACCGGTAGCACCGCGCGCAGCACCGGCTGGCGGTAGCGCCAGAGCAGCACGGCGGCGATCGAGCCGTAGCAGCAGACCGCGGCGGCGGTGTGCCCGGACGGGAAGCTGGAGGTGGGCGGCGCGACGTCCAGGTGCGGTACCGGCGGCCGGGACCGGTGCACCACCAGCGTGGTGAGCAGGAAGATCGCGGTCTCGCCGGCCGTGGCCAGGGCCAGGAAGACCACCTCGCGCCACCGTCCAGACACGACCCGCAGGATGCCGGCGGCGAGTGCGGTCAGGCCGATCACGGTGGGGGTGGCGGCCAGGCCGGTCAGCACCGCGGTGATCGCGTTGAGGGTGCCGGTGCGGTCGGCGGCGAGTTCCCGGTCCACCGCGGCGTCCTGCCGGCCGAGCCAGCCGGACCCGAGCAGATGCGTGATCAGCAGCCCGAGCAGCATCATCCCGGCGACCAGCGCGATGGCCGGCAGCCAGAGCCGGCGGCCGGCCTCGGCCAGGTCGGCCCGCAGCTCCCCCGGTTCGGCCCGCCAGCCGGCCCGCCGCGCCCGGTCGGTCGAGATGGGTCGCATGTGGACCGTCTACCCCGGGTGGTCCGGTCGTACCCGCTGGCCGGTGGCCAGCTCGGGTTCCAGCCCGGCGACCGGCTCCGGCGTGCTGGCGCCGATCTCCCGGCGCCAGCTCTCGAACGCGGCGACCGTGCCGGCCAGCAGCCCCAGCCCGAGCACCCAGCCGGCCAGCACGTCGCTGAGGTAGTGCACGCCGAGACCGACCCGGGCGAAGCCGACCGCGGCCACCACCACTCCGGCGGCGAACCAGGCCAGCCGCCGGCCCCACCGCGGCAGCAGCGGGAGCAGCACGAGCAGCAGCACGCCGCAGCCGACCACCGAGCCGAGCGCGTGCCCGGACGGGAACGACCGGCCCGGCGCGGCCGCGACCGCGTCCACAAAGGACGGCCGGGCCCGGGCCACCGCCTCCTTCAGCAGCACGCCGAGCAGCGCGGCGCCCCAGGTGGTGACCAGTGCCCAGGCGGCCAGCCGGGTGCGCCGGCGCAGCAGCAGCCAGCCGGCCAGCACGGTCGCGGCCAGCCGGAACACCAGCGGCGCGAACACCGTGCTGACCGCGTCCAGCAGGTGCACCAGCAGCGGGCTGCGCAGCGCCAGCGCGTGCAGCTGCTCGGCCACCGAGCGGTCCAGCCGCAGCAGCGGCGACCAGGCCCCCTGCACCGCGAGCAGGAGCAGCAGGAACGGCACCCCGAGCAGCACCGCGCCGACCACGGCCAGCGTCAGCCGCAGTTCGTACCGCTGGTCCGGGTCGAGCCGCCCGGCCCAGCGCGGCAGCCGGCCGGACCACCGCGACGGCCGGCCGGCCCGCCGGGGCGGCCGGGCGGACCGGGAGGCGGGCGGGGCGGGCACCCCGCCTTGATACCCCAAACCAACCCGGCGCGGCACCTCCCGGCAGCGCTGACCCAGGCCGCGCAACCCTGCCCGATCGGGCCGGTAGCACTGCCCGGCAGTGCCGACATATACGAGCGTGCCGGCTTGCGGCAGAATAGGATGCCGTCAATCTGGGGGTGTCCACATGCCACTCGGCGTGCTGTTACGACCGTTTAGTGTGACCCGGCCCAATGCCGTCGGACAGCCGGAGCAAACGCAATACGGCCGACTGGAGCAATCGCCGTGGGGCGATCCGGCCGGGCAATTCCGGCAGTTGCCCGCTGCCCCTGGCCGGCCGTGAGCGCGCCGCTGCGACTGCTCGCGGTCGGTTCCCATCCGGATGACATTGAAATCGGCGCGGGTGCGCTGATCAGCAAATCGGTAACGCTCGGGCTGCCCGTCGATCTGCTTATCCTGACCGATGACGGACAGCAGCCGGAAATCCGGCGGGCCGAGGCGGTGCAGGCCGCGGCGGAACTGGGGGTGCCGGCCGAGCGGGTCTGTTTCGGTGGCCTGGCGGATGGGCACCTGCGGGCCGACGGCGACACCGTCCGGCTGATCCGGGAATTGGTCGCGGACCGCCAGATCGACCCGGATATCGTCGTGACACACACCCAGGCGGACAGCCACAACGACCATGTCGAGGCGAATAGGATCGCCCACGCGGTATTCCGCAAGCGGGTCTTCCTGCACTATTCCATTCACCTCTCCAGCGAGTTGGACCGGTTCGCCCCGCGGGTGTTCATCGATGTTTCCGGGGCCCGGCTGGACAGCAAGAACCGGGCCCTTTCCAAGCACCGGTCCCAGCAGCTGCGGCTGGAGCGGGTGGACCTGGCCAAGCACGAGATGCGCCTCGGCGGCCTGGCCGGATTGGACCGGGCCGAGGGGTTCGAGGTCGGCTACCAGAACGACGCGGTGGACGTGCTCACCAAGACCGTCGGGCTGAGCGACTCGATGTTCCACCGGCTCTGGACGCCGATCGTCGGGCCGACCGACATCACCCTGCTGTACGAGGCCTACTCGGCCCCGGGCGAACCGATCGACTGGCCGACGGTGCACGAGAACGCAGGTCGGGACCGGTTGCGGCACGCGTTCGCCAGCCAGTGGGCGCCGTCCTCGCCGCTGCGGGAGAAGTTCTCCAACAGCCCGGACGCGGCCGACATCCTGCGCGCCGGGCAGGTGATCCTGGCCGGCGGCGCGGTCAGCAACCCGGTCGTCCGGGATCTCTACAACCGGCTCTCGAGCACCCGCTGGGCGATCGAGTACGACCTGCCCCGGACCGAGCCGGCCTACCTGCTCAACCGGGCCGACGGCCGCCGGCGGTACCCGGAATTCGGCGCCGACGGGGTGGTGCGGCACGACGCCGGGTTGATTTCGGTGCTGCTCAATCCGTGGGCGCCGACGACCCGGATCGTCTGCGCCGCCGGCGGGTCCGGCTTCGGCACCCGGCTCGGCCTGGAATTCCTCGCCGACCCGGCCAGCCGGCCGGAACTCGCCGAGGAATTCCTGCAGCACCCCAACACGCAGGTCGCTTTCACCGTCGACGCGGCCAGCGGCCAGGTCGACATCATCGACGTAAATCACGGAGGACGCGTCAGTGAGTAGCCCCACCCGGTTGATCCTGGTCACCGGCCATACCTTTGGGCTGCGGGCGTTCGAGGGCATTTTCGCCGCCCCGGCGTACCTGGACGGCCGGCTCTCGGTGGAAATGATGGTCGGGCTCGACACCGGCCGGGCCGGCGGCACGGTCGGCTTCCTGTCCAGCACCGGGCTGGCCGCCGAGCAGGGCGTCCGGCACGTCTATACGACCGACGGCCGGCTGACCGACCTGGCCGGCTCGATCCGGGAATGCCAGCCGCATTACCTGCTGGTGATCGGCTGGTCACGGCTGGTGGCGCCGGAGGTATTGGCGATCCCCGCGGCCGAACCCGGGGAGACGGCGCCGGGCGCCGCCGGCTGCATCGGCATGCACCCGACGAAACTGCCGACCGGCCGCGGCCAGGCACCCATTCCGTGGACGATTATCAAAGGCCTGCGCAGCACCGCGCTCAGCGTTTTCTTCCTGGAAGCGGCGGCCGACACCGGCTCGGTCATCGCCCAGCACGACCTGCCGGTGCACCCGCGCGAGACGGCCGCCTCGCTGTTCTACCGGATCGCCGGCACCCACTTCACCGCCGGCTTCGAACTCGCCGGACAACTGGCTGACCGGGCGGTGCCGGCACAGCGACAGGACGACGGAATCGCCTCGGTCTGGCCGAAACGCCGCCCGGCTGATGGTGAAATATCCAGTTCGATGACATTCGCCGAGATTGACGCGCTGGTCCGCGCGCTGCTCGGCCCGTACCCGCGGGCGTTCGTCTCGATCGACGGCCGGCAGTACCCGGTCCGTTCGGCCGAATACGCCGGCCCGCTGCGCGAGCCGGCCGAACCGGTCGACCCGAACGGCGCAGCCGGGCCGCAGTTGGCGGTCGATCACGTCTATTTCCCGTGCCGGGACGGGCTGGTGCGGCTACTGCGCACCGACGGCAAGACCACCGGCTGATCATCAGTTCCTTGACCCGAGCAGAGAAGAGACGCAATGTCCGACGGCAAACTGGTCGAACTGGACCCCACCCTGCGCATCTACGCGGCCAGCGCCGTGGAAGCCCGCTTCATCTACGAGGAGATCTACCAGGCCGGCACCTACGCCGATATCCCACTACCGCCGAAGCCGTACGTACTGGACGTCGGCGCGAATATCGGAATGTTCGCGATCTACCTGAAGTCGCTGCATCCGGATGCCGTCGTGCTGGCTTTCGAACCGGCCCCGCCGTCGGTCGAACTACTTCGCCGGAACATCGAACTGCACGGGCTGTCCGACATTACCGTCGAGCCGGTCGCGCTCGGTGCGGTGGCTGAGCGGGACGTCCCGTTCACCTACTACCCGCTGATCCCCGGCAATTCCACCCGGTACCCGGAAATCAAGGAACTGCAGAAAGCCAATATGGCGAAGACGCTCGCGGTCAAGGTGGTAGAGCGGATGCACCGGGCCCAGCAGTTGACCACCGACGTCCAGCGGCTGTCCAGCTACCTGCAGGCGGGCCGACCGGTCGACCTGCTCAAGATCGACGCCGAGGGCGCCGAGGTGGACGTGCTGCGTGGCATCGACGCCGAGCACTGGCCGCTGATCCAGCAGGTGGTGATCGAGGTGCAGGACCTGGACAACCGGCTGGACGCGATCCGCGACCTGCTCACCGACCGGGGCATGCCACCGGTGGTCCGGCAGGCGCCGCTGATCGAGGCCGAGAACCGGGCCTACCTGGTCCGCGCGGCCCGGGACAGCTGACCGCCGGCCGGGCGCGGCGCTGCCGCGCCCGGCCGGGGCGACCTACTGCACCCGCTTCGCGAACAGCCGGGTCGCCCAGACCACGGCCAGCAGGGAGAGCGGGAGGTTGATCGCGAGCGCCTTCCAGACCACGTCGTCGCTGACATTGCCGGCGAACAGCGCGCGGACCCCGCTGGTGGCCCAGTAGAAGGGGTTCCAGTCCGCGACGCGGACCAGCCAGATCGGCGCCAGGGTGAGGGGCAGCAGGACGCCCGACAGCAGGGCGAGCGGCTGCGAAACCGTGTTGATCAGGGGCCCGAGGGCGGCGATGTTCTTGATCCGCAGTGCCATCGCGTACGAGATCGTGGACGCGAACAGGCCCATCAGGCTGAGCAGCAGGTACGCGAGGAGCAGCGGGCCGACGGACGGGCGGACGAACGGCAGGGCGAAGATCGTGATGATCACGGCCTGGGCCATCATCGTGGCGACCTCGGCCAGCGCCCGGCCGAACAGCAGGGCGAACCGGCTCATCGGGGTCACCCGGGAGCGCTCGATGATCCCGGCGCGGAGCTCGGCGAGCAGGGCGAACCCGGTGAAGAACCCGCTGAACAGCACGAGCACGATCAGCAGGCCGGGCACGTAGATCCGGTAGGCGTCGGCGTACGTGCGGGCGCCCATCGAGGCCAGCGCCGGCTTGAGCAGCGGCGCGAACAGCAGCAGGTACGCGATCGGCTGGACGAACCCGACCACCAGCCGGGTCGGTGTCCGCACGACCAGCAGCAGCTGCCGCTGGAAGACGATCCAGGTGTCACGGAGCAGCTTCATTTTCTTCCTTCGCGAAGGTCTGACGGCCGGGTAGGCAGCGAGCATGAGGCGGTAACGGAGTGAGCCCCGGCGAGCCGGCAGCGCAG
>Ga0307499_10000801_pt1 | contig 10213 bp, 16 predicted proteins | sample 13_S_MG_FD_201363 | JGI IMG/M metagenome (GOLD analysis project Ga0307499, IMG submission 201363) | Soil microbial communities from Populus trichocarpa stands in riparian zone in the Pacific Northwest, United States - 13_S | ecosystem: Environmental > Terrestrial > Soil > Riparian zone > Trees... | reverse complement strand
GCATGATGATGTGCTTGGGGCATTGGACAATGCTTCGCCCTGCGCTTCGTCGTGCGATCTGGCGTGAGTACCGTCCCGGGCAGGAAAACGACAAAAACCCATCCCCGCGTTACCTTGCGGTGCAACAACGTGCGATTGGCGAAGTTGCGTTTCGCCCCCACGACGAAAAAGCCGCCCGAGACGCGGCACCCTACCTCCTTCGATCGCAAGCTTGGCGTACGTATTGTGTGGAGCACGGCCTTGGCGATCCTCTCGAAGGAGAGCTGCGTTCAACCGCACGTCTGCCGGAGAAGGAGAAACCGTGAGCGACGCACTCAAAGCACGATGGGCCGAGCAGGATCGACGTCGGATCGAGGAAGCCCCGCGCAATGCCGAAGGTGAGCCCCTCTTGGAGCTCCGACCTGGCGACGCGGAAATCGTTCGAGAGCGTGAGCGCCTTGCAGAGGAGGCACGTGGGCTCCGCGCTCGGGTGGGCTCGCTCGAGACCAAGCTTTATGGCATTCGGGAAGAATGCCTTGCCGCGCGAGGCCAAGATGCCGTCACCAAAGCCGAAGCGCTCGACGCCATCTGGGAGATCGCCACCGGAAGTCCCGTGCACCCAAGCGCACCCGCACCGTGCGGATGTGTGTGCGCAGACTGCCTCGCATCTTCTCAGACCCATTCCGTCTGCATCTACCAGTGCGGTCTTCTTGCACGCGCCGCATACGTCGCTCCTTACAACCCCGACACGAACTGCCCTCTGTGTGGCAGTCCTAAGCACGACGGCGATGCATGCGGGGGTTCCCCTTTCAGCGACGTGCCAGAAAGAAATCAACCATGAAAAAGCCGATCGATCTCCAGCGAGAGCGAATCAAGCGTGAGCGGCAGGCAGGAGAAGCCGCCCATGCGCGAGGGAAAGCCTTTGCGCTTCTCCCGTTCGACTTTGACGGCACAGGGGTAGGGGTCATCGACAAAGAAGAACGAGACAAGGAAGGACACTCCATTGTGTTGATCTTCAACCCCGACGCCAAAGAGGGGCTTACCATGACGGCGGAGACGGCCACCCAATTGGCTGTGGCACTGCTGAAGGCCACAGGCGTGGTGGCATACCTCGACACCCAAGGCGAGTGACATGGAACCGTCGAACACGTGCCCTCTCTGCATGGCCTACCAGCCCGTGTCCGAGATCTTCGATGTGCCGGAAGACCGGTACTGCAAGCGTCATCGTTTGACGATCTATGGGCCTCGCGCCACAGGAAAGAGAAGCGAATACGTTGACCTTACCGGATGCATGTTCGCATGGCGAAACGAGAGTCCCCTCACATGCGAGATGCCAGGGTCGGACCTCGCCTACCTCGCATGCTTTCGTCGCCATGAAGACCTTGTCCGTTTCATGCACTCTATCAAGGTCCCTTCCTACACGGTGAAGGTCATTGTCCACGGGGGGGAATTCCTGGACTGTGTACCTCGCGAAGTTCGTGTCATTCTTGACCCTCGCCAGACGGAAGAGGGGACACTCCGCTACACAGAAATTACGCTTCAGAGTTCGTAGCTCAATCGGTAGAGCAAGCGGCTTTTAACCGCGCGGTTACGGGTTCAACTCCCGTCGGACTCACTTTCCTCGCTCCCTTCCGGCTCTTTGACGATGTCGGGCAACTTGAGTTGCCGGCTCTCGATGCGCTTTTTGACAACGCATGCCCGGCAGACGGTGCCCGGACGTCTGTGGCATGCCGTGCATTCGCGCTCGCGTGCGGCCGATTCGATGACGTCCATGAGGCCGGGGGCGTCCTCGATGGGAAATGTCCCGTCGAGCCCCATCTTCTCGATGCGCTCAAGCTCAGGCCGGAAGAGCACCACGTGACGACGTAGCTCGTTCCACACACGATAGATAGCGCGTGCAGCTTCGGGATGAATTCCAAGCTTGATGACGCATTCGATGCATCCTGCACCGTTTTCGAGTTCTTGAAACATCCGCGACGAGTCCGTGGACGAGTACACCGCCGTCGACAGCGCCTCCCGAAAGGGCTCTTGTTCAGGTAGAGGCGTCTTGGTGGGCAACGATTTTTTTCGGACCAGTGCTTCGGCCACGCGGTGGACATCCACCGCCAAGAGGTAGACAGGGTCCCCGGGGATCCGTCGCTGCTTGATCTTCCACCGGTCGAGAAGGGTTCGAAGCTGAGCGGGCAGCCCTCTTTTCGGTGTTTTCTTAATACCGAATAGAGCGCAAGCATCGTTGCTTGTCATGTACCCCTCGGGGGGCACCTTCACGGTAGGGTAGTCAGTCATACCCCCTATCTACGCCCTCGCATGCGAGGTGTCTAGCCAGGGCTCGGGAGGAGGGGGGACCTTGCGTGGTCGAAATCCACGTGGTTGACTCCTCCTCGTGCGCAAGCGCGAACGAGTCTTGGCATGGAGGCCTATCGATGATCCAGCTCACGCAGCGCGATCTTCAGCACGCCTACGATCAGGTGAGCTCGGCTCACAGGCTGATCAGCGGGCATCGCAGCAAGGGCGAAAGCATTGCACGCAACGCCGTGACGGCGCTCGAGGTGTTGGCAGGGACAGCCGTCTCCGGCGTTGTCGCCGGTCGCTTCGGCGCCCCCTACGCATCGATTGCAGGGCACACCTTGCCCTTGGATTTGGCAGGAGGCATCGCGCTTCACGGCGCAGCGTTCTTCGGCCTCTTCGGCAACTACGGCGATCACATCCACAACTTCGCCACCGGCGTGATGAGCCAATACGTGACACGCGCCAGCGTCGCGTATGGCGCGCACATGCGCGAGAAAGCCGGGCTTCCGCGCGTTTCCGGCCTGGTGGTGGGGTCGCAGCTTGCGGTCGGCGCCCGCATTCCCCATGGCAACATGCCAGGGACAGCAGGCGCCACGGTTCGGCATGGGAACATGCCAGGGACCTCCACGGGATATGACTATCGTCGTCACGGCAACATGCCAGGGACAGGCGGCGCTGTGAGACGTGCGCCTCTGACGGCTGCGGAGCTCGCGGCGATGGCCTCCCGCGCGCGTTGACAGACTCACACTGACACTTCCAACACTCGCCGGGGAGTAGTGCCCCTTTCGAGGTTCTGAAGAGATTGCCTCCACTTCACGGAGGCCGAGAACCTGAAAGAAAGGACTGCGTTTCCCCCATGAACAACTTCCTGTTCCAAGACATCGTCGGCGGCGCCGAAGACATCATCGGTGCCGAGGACATCGTCGGCGCGGAGCTCGCGTTCGGCTACGACCCGCTCAGCGCCATGACCGGCGCGCGCGGTCTCATTGTCGGCGCCGAGCTTCCGCAGTCGGTCAACCAGGCCGCGGTTGAGACGTCGCTCGTCGCGCGCAACTCGGCCATGATCGTTCCGCGCCAGATCACCAAGGCGCGCGAGTATCCGCTTGGCTTCCCCACGACGCCCGTCGCGGGTGGCGGTACGGCCACGGTCACGAGCCAGCCGCAGGTGCCGTTTCGCCCGCGCCGTCTGATCATTCCGTCGGACATCGCAGGCAGCTTCCTTTTGAACGACATCCTCGTCGGCAAAAACAGCATGTTTCCGGCGCCGCAGCCGGTGCCGGCGCGCGCGTTCACGGAGCTCGGCGTCGGGGTCGACTTGAACCTCGACACCGCGCAGATCAGCCAGATCGTGACCCTCCGCGTCGAGAACACGTCGGGCGCTCAGCTCGATTTCAACGCGGTGATGATCGGTACGGCGGTCGAATAGTTCCGGACGAGCGGGCGCGCGCAATTCCGCGGGCGCCCGCTCGTCCCGGTTCTCGTCTCTGTTTCGAGAACCTTAAATTCGAGGAACAGGTCGGCATGGTACGCGGGGAGATCCCGCGGCGCCTCCGAACCTTGGTGATGAAACAAACGACCTCGACCTCGATCCGTTCACGCGTGAACTCCCCAGCCGAGGAGCGTCGTGTACCGAATCACCTTCGTGATCGACTCGCTGCGGGACGCTGTACACCGCGGCGAGCTCAACACCGAGATCGTGAGGATCCTTCTCGGGGGTCTCGTGCAACTCGACACGAACTACTTAGAGGCGCACCCGGAAGTTCCCTTGGTGCGCGAGTCCGGTATCCGCGTGGAGGAGCGCGTCCCCGGCCAAGAGGACTGGCAAGACATCCCCTCGATTTTGGAGAGGGGCGTCGCCGAGCGACGGGACCTTGCGTGCTGGCAAGCCGCGGAGGAACGCGCCCGCGAAAAGCGGGTGGCTTTTCCCGTGCTGCGCAGGTGGCCGACATCGAGCCGTATCACCTACTGTGTCAACCTCTTCAAACGCGATCAGGAGCGCGAGCTCTCACACAAGGCACTGACCGTCCTTCTCCGGACGCTCATGGCCATCGACGTGTTGATCCTTCGCGCCAACCCAACCTTTCCACTCCTGTACCAGAGCGGTGTTCGATACGAGGAGGAGCCTGTCGGCCAGGAAGATTGGCAAGACGCTCCCACCACACTCCGGATGGGGTTTGGAGACTGCGAAGATCTCGCGTGTTGGCGCGCTGCCGAATTGCGCGTGCGCTACGGCATCGATGCGTGGCCAACCTTCACCTACAAGGTCCGTAACAACGGAGCCTACCTCTACCATATCACTGTGAGGCATCCCGACGGCCAAAGCGAAGACCCGTCTCGGCAGTTAGGGATGCGATAGGACCCCCACATGCCTCTTCCCCTCATCCCAATTCTTGGAGGTCTTGCAGCCCTGGGAGGCCTCTATCTTCTCACGCGGAGCGACGCCGCAACGTCGCCTACGCCGGCCGGTCCGTCGACGACGCCCATCCTCCCCAACAACCCCAGCGTGCCGGCCATGCCTGCAGCGCTGCAAACGGCGTTCGACCAACTTCTCGCCAACCCCAACGTCAATCCAGACGACCTCGATAAGATGGCCGTCCAACTCGATAAATACGGGTGGACAAAAGAGGCCGCACTCCTACGCGCGAGAGCGGCGCAGCTCCGAACGACGCCGGTAGGGCCCATCACGCCGGTGGGGCCGTACCCCATTCCCATCCCCGACATTCCGAACTTTCCCGACATTCCGAACTTCCCCGACATTCCAATTCCGATCCCGGACGTGCCCGGTCCCACGCCGAACACGTTCGTGCCGAACGGCGTGTCGGTGGCGCCGAGCGGCGTCAACCTTCGCGACAAGCCGCACGAGAGCGGCAACATCGTGTCCACCGAGCTCGTGATGGGCACGCCGGTCATGATCTTGGGCCGGATCTCGACGCCGACGCCCGCGTCGCCCGAAGGGTGGACAGAGCTCGTCACCCCAGGCGGCGTCAAAGGGTACGCCGCAAGCGCGTACATCCAAGGGGGCAGCGGCGCTTCGCCTCTGCCGGCCCCCACAGCGAACCAGGCGGTCGTCAACACGGCGAACGATCCTCTCAACATTCGTGCGCTGCCGACGGAGACAAGCCCTGTTCTCGGCACCGCCGCCAAAGGCTCGCGCGTCACGGTGCTCGAAGTCGGACTCCCCGCCACCACCGGTGCACCCGGGGGATGGAGCAAGGTGCAAACCGCGAGCGGCATCACCGGCTACGCCTCCAGCCTCTACCTGGTAGCAGCGGCCTCCACCAGCGGCAGTCCTCTCCTCGGATGGAGCATCGAATGATGCCTCGCAAGCTCCTTCCTTGGCTTGTGGGCGGCGCAGCGCTCGGGGGGCTCTGGCTCCTCTCGCGGCCCGCAAGCGCGTCCCTTGCGCCGCTGCCCCCCGTTCCTCCGCCAGGCCCCGGGCCCGCGCCTTCGCCGCCTTCGCCGACGCCCACGCCCACGCCGAGCGGCACGTACTCCGCCTACGTCGCCACGCAGGAGACGCCGCTCAACGTGCGTTCGGGACCCAGCGAGGACTCCGCCGTCGTCGGAACCGCCAACAAGGGCGACATCGTCACGGTGCTTGATCCCAACCCTCGACCTGCCACCCCCGCCGCGCCGCAAGGCTGGCTCATCATCGCCACTGCGGGAGGCATCCAAGGCTTCGCGTCAGCGGCCTACCTGAAGCGCGCATGAAGTTCACCCCTCACGCCGCCGAACAGGTGCGGGCGCTGCATGCGCGATGCGTAGCGGGGGACCCGTCGGCGCGCCGCACCCTCTATCGAATTGGTCAGAACGCCGCCGACGGTGACCGCATTTGCTCTGTGATTGTAGGCGCCGTCGAATCACTCGAACGCACGCGACGCATCACGCACATGCGCATTGGCGCACGCGGCCTCTACAGCGGTCTCGTCAAGCGAAACCCTCATGCCGTGCGCGCGGTCGGAGCGCTCCGCGCAGCCGAGCGTCGGGGCGATCCTGGCGCGAAGACCACGCTCGATCTTCTTCGGCAACTGCACCTCCAACGAAAAGCCGTGGCCCCTTCCGGTCCCGGCCGCGTGCGAACAGGACACTATCCCATGCCCTACCGTCATCGCGTCGGGATCGAAATTCCAGGTTTAGGGGATATGCCGCTTCCCATTCCGGCACCCATCCCCTCGGGCAATCTCTTTCTGCCCATCACCCCGCAAGTGCTCGTCGAACTTCTGTCGATGATGCAGCGAATCCTTGCCTTGGCCACCACCCGATCGGTGGCGCCAGGCATCTCGAGCGTCGCGCCCGGCGATCTGCCCGCGTCCATGCCGTCCCCCAACATGGCCGCCGTCGCTTCCCCGACATCGAATCCTCTTGCCCCGCAGCGGCTCGGGAAAGTCGCCCTCCCGCTTCGTGTGAACACGCCCTTCGTCGCCGAGAAAGCCGTCACCTTTGCGACGAGCCCCGGCCGAACCATGCTTCGAAGAACCTAAAACTCGCCTCTCCCAAAGGCGACCCAAGCCACACACAACCTCTCAACCAAGGACACACCCATGGGCCTTCAATACCCCAACGTTGTACATGCGGGCGGCCGGGTCGCCGGCACCAACGGCGCCAAAACCAGCGGCGCCGGTTTCACCTCTGCACGGAGTGCCACCGGCACCTACGATCTCACGCTCGAGATCCCTGCCGACGCCACCGAATGCTGGATCACAGGCTCCATCCAAGGTGCCACGCAGGGACAGCTTCACTTCGTCGACACGTCGGATTCGGTCAAGCAGGTTCTGACGTTCGGCGCCAGCGGCACCGTCGCCACGGATCTCGACTTCAACGTCACGATCATGCGCGCGCCGAGCCAGTAGCACCTTTCTCTTCTGCAAGGGCCTTCGTCCATGGGGGCCCTTGCAGGGAGTTCTTTCATGGAGTTTCTTCCGTCGTTTCTGCGCCATGCGCTTTGGATAGCCCTTCTTGCATTCGTAGGATGCGGCGCACCGCCTTCGACCATTCCGCACGATCCCCAGGAACCTGACATGTCGAACCCTCAAATCGTCACGGCCTACGACCCTGAAACAGGGAAGGAAGTGCCTGCGATGCTCGACCCGGTGACGAACCGCGTCGTTCGGGTTCGCTACATCCGCGATCCGCGTCAAGGCGGAAGGCTTGTGGCAGTTCCCCAACGGGACGCGTTGGTCTCCACGGTCGACCCCGGATTCGGCGGGCGTTTTCCGACGGAGAACATGAACGATCTCCTGTCGCGCCTTCCGGACGCCGACATTGCAGGCGCCATAGGACCCGGCGTCGTTCCGGGCGGTGACCAAGGCGGAATGGCCAACCGCGCGGCCCTTCTACGAGCCGACGGGGGAGTGGTCACCATTCCCACGCAGCGGCCGTTGCAAGGTGCGCAATCCAACAACCGAGGCAACGCCGTCATTTTCGAACTGGGTGGCAGCGCAGGCACCACCGAAATCAAGCCTGTCATCGAAGTCCCCAAAAGTTCAGGTGAAGACGCAGAAACCATTACGGTGTGTTTGGGGCGTGAAATCGTCAATCAGAGTGCAGGTTTTCCGAGTGCATCTGCCGACCCTGCCTACACAGCCATTCTTGAATGGGGCACCGGCAACGCCTTTTTCACAGCAGAAATCGATTGGGAGTACGGGAAGATTATCGTGATTCCCGGATCCTGGCTTCGCGTCCGTGCACGGGGAACTCTTCTCACCTCGGGAGGCGTGCCCGCGCCCATCGAAAAACTGAGTGCAGCGTTTTCGTACGGCAACATCTCTCACCCCAAAGCCAACGGTGCCAAGCTCACCCATCATCTAGCGTTTGGACCCAACGGCGGAGGAGGCACCTTCGCGCAAACGTTCGATGTACCCAATTTTGCCACACACGTGGGCGTCATTGGGTGGGCTGTCGTCGGAGGTCTCAGTCCCGTCAATCCGAACCTCGCAGTTCGATTCGTCCATACCTTTGGTATCGGCGTCAATGCGTATTACCAGGCGGTATACACAAATAGCAGCAACGGTGCCTCTCAAGTCGAAGACACGTACATGATCCCCAACAGCATCAAAACCATCCAAGTCGAAAACCTCGACAATACCAATAACTTCGCAGGGGCTCTCGTCTTCTCCCTCGCCCTATGAACCACAAAGAGGCTCGCTTTATCGTCGATCAGGCATGGCTCGCCGTGCAAGGCCGACCTGCGACCGACAACGAAGCCTCGCTCACCCAAGCCATCGCATGGCTTGAGTCGCACTACGGGCGCGCCGCAGGCCAACACGAGAAGTGGGCCGCCGAAGGCAAATACGTCTGGGGAAACCTTGAACGCAGCACCAACGCCGACGGTACCTGCCCCGCAGGAACCACCTTGGGCCAGGACTGGGGCGCCACCAAAAATGCACGGTGCTTCTACTACCACTCCAGCGATCTGGAGTCCGCCAAAGCCCTCATTCACAACCTCACCAAAGTAGGCACGTTCACTCCCGCAGCGACGCTTTCCGCCTCAGAACAGAAGCGCCAGCGGGACTTCGCGCAACGCAGCGCCAACATTCTCGCGGCCATGGCCACCGGTTCGGCCACCGAGCTCGCCAAGGCGATGAAGGCCGAGGGGACCTACGTAGGGTTTTTCGAGGCGCCCGTCGATCAGTACGCAAAACTCATCGCCGCAAGCCTCACCGCCATCCGCAAAGACGTTGCCCCCACGCCCTCGCCTCCGATTCCGTCGCCTCCCTCTCCTGAACCCATTGCCTCCTCTTCCATGCCTCCCGCCTCAGTCGAATGGTCCCTTGGACTGATCGTCGCCCTCGGCGGGCTTGCATGGTGGACTTCGCGCTAACCCCTTCCAAGGAAACCCCCATGGTCAATTACGACGTCGTTGGCAGCTCGCGCTTCGTGCGCCCCGCTTCGCACGGTCTCGTGGTCTACCCGCGCACCAGCGGCACAGGCCTCGACTCCCTCAAAGAATGGCTCGACAAAGAGGCCATCAAGGGCGTCAAAAACAAGTGGCTGGTCGCCGGAGGCGCCGGCCTCGGCATCCTCGGGATCCTCTACTACTACAGCAAAAAGCGCCGTCGCTAAGAGGGCGCGATCCGATGATCGTCCCCCTTGTCCTCGGGGCGCTTGCAGGCGTCATTCTCGCAAGCGCCACCCGAGGGTACAGAGACTGGCGGCTCGTCAAAGCACGCCCCGACGCGGTCTACACCCCCGACGAGTACCTGTTCTTCAACACGCAGGGAATCGGGGAGGACTTCATTGCGGTGATGCTCGAGAACACCGTCACAGGCGCGCGGCGTCCCACCCTCGTGCGCGTGCTCGGCCCTACAGGAAGCGGACAAAGTGTTCGCTTCGTCTATTACCCCAACCTTCCCACGGTCAACAAAGAGGCCTTGCCGTTCACCTACTGGGAAGCGTGGATGCCCAAAGAAGGGGAGACCGCGGTCGTCTCTCTCGATCACGTGCTTGAAGACTAGAGTGTGATGACAATGGAACACACCGGAGGAATCCTTCCTACCATCGCATGGGTCTTCCATGACGACGTCGTTCACGAGAAGGAACGTCTCAACCCGTTCTTCCTCGCCACCGACGCCGACGCAAGAAGATGTGTTCTCCCCGAGGGCGTTCTTATCGGTTGGAATGCGGTCTATGCCCAATGGAAGGCCTTCTACGCCGAACCTGTCCCCGAGGTATGGGGGCTTGGAAATCAATGGGCGCTGACGCAGCAATACGCCGCCGATCTCTCCGAATGGCAGAAGAAAATTCGCGATGCCAAGTGCGTTCTCACAAGCCCCGATGTGCGACCTACGGACGACCCACGCAAAGGCCCCGACACCCGCGTTTCCTCCACGCTCCAATGGCTCTCCGCCGCGGCCATCACCGTCGCTCTCGTCTACGCAGTAAAAACTCTTCGCCGCTGAAGCACGATGAAAGCCTCCAACTTCGTTGCCCTCTACGGACCCAAAGG
>Ga0307499_10000800_pt1 | contig 10225 bp, 8 predicted proteins | sample 13_S_MG_FD_201363 | JGI IMG/M metagenome (GOLD analysis project Ga0307499, IMG submission 201363) | Soil microbial communities from Populus trichocarpa stands in riparian zone in the Pacific Northwest, United States - 13_S | ecosystem: Environmental > Terrestrial > Soil > Riparian zone > Trees... | reverse complement strand
GCTTCGAGGTCGTATTCGTAGAGGTCGGTCCCTGCGGAGCTCGATTCGTCGGTCAGCCCTGCGTTGGCGGTGAAGAAGACGCGCGAGCCGTCCTTTGAGGCCCACTGGTAGGTGGCGCCTTCGTCGGGGGTCGAGGTCTCCGACAGCGAGAGGTCGCGGGTGCTCGCGCCGTCTTCGCGCACGAAGACCCCGTTGGTGCCGATCTCTTCGGGATTCGGGCTGATCTGCCGGTGGGCCCTGAAGAAGACGCGGCTGCCGTCCGCGGAGACGAGATGGATGGTGTCTTCAACCGTAGTAGCGATGCTGACCCCGATGGTCGGTTCGACCAACGTTTCGCCGCTCGGGCCGGGGACGTAGCTGAGACTGCGCAGGGCTCCTTCGTCCCATTCGTAGAGCTTGTTCTGCCCTCCCGGGCTGGGGACGCCGGGATAGCGATACTTGCTGTTGAAGATGACCTTGCCGCAGTCATCCGACATGGCGACCAGCCTGTATTCCCCAATAATGAACCCGCTCACCGCATCGAGGTTTTCGGGAGCCAGCTTGCTGATCGCGGTGTAGGAGCCGTCGGGGTTGTGGCGGTAGAGGTTGGAGCCACCCGCTTCGCGCACGAGCTCGGTGCTCGCGTCGTCGGTCAACGGCTGGTTGCTGACCAAAACGCCACAGGAGAGGTTGGGGGAGAGGCCATACGTCACGCCGGAGAAGCTGCTGTTCGAGCTCGTTTCGCTGCGGGCGATGATCGGCGCGCTCAGCTGCTTGGAGCTCCAACCGCTCGCGCTGCGGGTGCCGCGGTAGAGGACTTCGGCGCCCGTGGTCGAGTCGGGGAGGCCGCTTTCGAGGATGTAGGCGAGAGAGCCGGGTTCGGGGGCGGCCTGGAAGTGCAGCTCCACGGCAAAGGGGGTCTGCCCCGGCCTGCCCACCGGCCCCACTTCCTGTGGTGAGACCATCTCGAAGCAGCGTCCTTCGGGCAGCCCGCAGGAGTTGAGCGTCTCGAAGACCTGGTCGGGGCTCTCGGTGACGTCGACGCTGTTGGTGGCGACTACGCGGTAGTGGTAGGTCGTTCCCGCGGAGAGTCCGGAGATCTTGGCGCTGACCCGTACCGGTTCGGTGCCCGAGCCGAGGAAGGGTTCGAAGTCGGCGGGGATGCTGTTGCCGTAGGAAGTGGTCGGCCCCCATTCGAAGCGGTAGGAGGTGCCGAAGCCGCTGGGGTTGATCTTCGCTTCAAGCGTCACCGAGCTCTGGTCTGCGAAAGAGGCGCGGAATCCGCTGATCTGCGGCGCGCCGAGGGTCGTGAAGCTAAGTTCCTCGCCCTTCAGCGTCCCTTCGGAGTTGGTCGCGACAAGACGGAAGCGGTAGGTCGTGCCTTTTTGCAACCCGCTTATGGCGGCGCTGGCGGCGTGGGGCGAGAAGTCCGCTTCGATCCCCAATGCTCCGGGGTTGCAGGGGGCGGTTTTTTCAAGGCTCGCGTTGCTCGAGAGCCCGTATTCGAAGAAGCACGCGGTGTATTGGTCGCCTTCGGGGCGAACCGTGCCGTTCAGGGTCGCGGTCGCGGTCCCGATCCCGCTCGCCGCTTGGGTTTCCACGGTCTGGGCGGTGACAAGGGTCTGATCGGCGCTTTCTTCGGTGCCGTTTTCGTTCGTGGCGAAGAGCCGGAAGTGGTAGGTGTGCCCGTTCGGCTCGAGGCCCGAGACGTCGAGGTGGACCGGGTGGGGGCTGGAGTCGGTGGGGATCGACCCTTCGCAGGGGGCTTCGTTGCCGTAGCTCGTCGTTTCGCCGTATTTGAAGAAGCATTCGGTTACTTCGAGCCCTTCGGGGTTGACGGTTCCCGTCAGGGTCGCTTTGGTGCCGGTGACGTTGCTCGCGGGATCGGCGGTGACGGTGGGGACGGCAGCGGGTGGGCCGTAGACTTCGATCTGGGTTTCGACGGGGCCCAGAGCGACGTAGGCGACGTAGACATTGCCTGAGCCGGCGGCAAGCCCTCGTATGCCGCCCCCTTTTTTGTCGACCAGGCGCGCCACCTGAACCGCACCCGTGTTGCCGGAGGCATCGAACTCGACGTTTTGCCTACCAGCCACGATGACGTGTCCGGTGGTGGGGTCGACAGCCGTGGGGCCTCGACTGAAGCCTTCTTCCTCGGCGAAGGTGTACTGGACCTCCCCGGTTTCCTTGTTGATTTTGTAGATACGTTCGCCGTTGCCGTCACTGCCTCCGTTGGCGCCGAAGATCCAGCCGGCGGTTGGGCCGGCGCCGATGGCGATGGCGCAAATATTTTCCGCTGCGGCTTTTCCCTCTGGCAGTACGAAGTTCGCCGTGTTGTCGGTGTTGACCGGTGAGTTGCCCGTCGGCACGAACTTGCTGATTGTCGAGCCGCCAGAGACATAGACCGCCCCAGTGGGATCGACGGCAACCCCGCACGGACCTACGAAGTCCGTAAAGCCCGCCGCAGTGAGCTGGCCGAGGTAACGTCCTTCGGAGGAAAAGATGTCGACGAGGTTGCTGTTTCTTTGGGTGACGTAGATGTCGCCGTCCGTGGGACCTCCCGAGTTGTCGACGGCGATCTGGGTGTCGTACTGGCTAGTGGAAACTCCGATCCCGTTCTGCGGCGTCTTGTCGCAGGAGGCCGGTTCTTCGGCGCAGGGCTTAACGCCTTCCTTGCCGTCGATCGTGTTGGAGCCGAGGGCGGCGAAGGGGGCGGGCGTGCCGTCGGGGTGGAAGCGCTGGATCGTGCTGGTCCTGAAGTCGCCGACCAGCAGGTCTCCCGTGGCGGGATCGACGGCGAGCGTCGCGGGCCATTCGAAGCTCGGCTGTGCGGCGGAGCCGAAGGTTTCCTTGAACGGGCGCTGGAGCTGGGTTGCGTGGGCGACGGGAGCGGCGCAGACGAGGATCAGCAGCGCGAGAAGTGGAGCAAGGGCGAGCCCAGAGACGCGACCGTGTCCAGGCAGCCTCAGCCGATGGTCGGATCCCGCGGTAGCTGCCTTCGCGTGGCTTCTCACGTAGCTCTCTCCTTGTCCCTCGAGCCCCTCTGCCGGCCGCCCCTTCGGCGGCCCTGGTGCTCTGTTGTCCCTGAATCCTGCTTCGGTACTCCCTTGGCTATACCGTCTCCGTTCCCAGATGAAGACGTGGCAGGAGGTAAACACAGACGTACCGTGTTGTCAAGATACGCACATGGTATTACTGAAAAGGAGCTTGTTTGCAGGGAGTTTCACAGCGTTCCGCCATTGCGAAACTCAACTGGTTCCCATATAGGCGGTCGTTCGCCTTTGGGAACAGCTTTGGATGTCAGCCGCCGGGGATCAGGCGCTGGCGCGACGGCGGGCGGTCTCGACGGGCTCCCCCGCCTCACCCTGTTCACGCTCGAAGGCGACCAGCTTGCCCTCGCGGGGACCCCGCTCGCCGAGCCTGTAGAACGCGAGCACGTACTCGACCAGGGGTGGGGTCAACTCGCGCAAGCCGGCCGCGCGACCGTGCAACACCTCGCTGGCGATCCGCGAGGCGATTCCGCCGACGATCACACCCTCGACCTCAGGTGCAGGGATTGACTCCGGCGTGAGGTCCGGCGCCGCCGCGCGCAGCAGGGTGCCGTAGCGCCGCAGCCACTCGTGGTAGCGCAGCGCGATCTCCTCGCCCGCCGAGGGCGCCTCGACGAAGAGCAGGCGGGCGACCTCGGGGTCCGACGCGAGCGCGTCCATGCCGGCGGCAAGGGAACCTTCGACCCGCTGTTCGATCGTCGCCCCCGCCTCACAGGGCCCGGCCAGCACCTCAAAGAGGCGCTCGTGCCCCTGGTCGTGGGCGATCGCGAAGCACTCCTGCTTGTCGGCAAAGTTCTTGTAGAAGGCGTTGCGCGAAACGGCCGCCGCCTTGACGATGTCGGCGACCGACATCGCTTCGTAGCCATGCTCGGCGACGACCCGCGGAACCGCAGCAAGCAGCCGCTCGCGCTGGTCGCGCAGAACCTCGTCGGGCGCAAGCGCATGGCGGCCGCGGGGCAGGCGGCGCGGGGCGGCGGAATCGGGTTTGGCGCGGGCCCTGGCCATGGTCGCGAACGGGCTATCCCGTTACGCGAACAGTGTAGTTCTTAAATACGCCTCTGGCAACGGGCGGGCCTCACCGGCTTCAGTCTTCGTTGAGGCCTGGGATGGGCTCGTCGGGCAACTCGCCGTGAATTTCAGCGAGACCGATGAGATCGTTGCGATCGCGCGCTCGTCCGGCAAGCCGCTTGAAACCGACGATGCTGCTCAAGCTCGCGACGAGGAACTCGACGCCACCGTAGTCGGCCGGCATTGCCCGCTCCTCAACGGTCTCGAAGTCGAGGGGTGGGAGGCCGCCTCGCATGACATCGATCACTCCTGCTTGGGTCTTGGCCCGCAGATGGATCTGGTCGACGAGGTGTTCCTCCTGAAGGGGCTCGTCGTCGCGCAGCCGAACGCCATCCAGCCTGCGCAGCGCGGCAAGCACACGCCGATCGTTCTCTGCGCTATCGGGGACGAGAAAGTCAATGTCCTCAGTGGCCCTGACAAACCGGTTGGCAATAACCGAAAAGCCTCCGATCACGACAAAACGCGCATCCTCAGCGACCATCGCCGCGACTGCAACGTCGAGCTCAGGGTCGGCGATGCCCATCGGCCCGCTCGACTGCGCGCAGCAGCTTCGCGCCCTGGGCGGAGAGATGTTGGCCGCGCCGCAGCAACTCCCCGATGGGGGTGTCCGGCGGCGGGGTGAGCGCCCGCCGCTTTTCAGCGCCGAGCTCAGCCCACTCAGCCTCGTTTCCGGGGGCCATGAGCGGGCGCTTCTTGGGTTGAGCAGCCATGAGCCAATGGTACGCCGCCGAACGGCGCTCAGCCGAGGCTGGGGCGCATCTGGCGCAGCCGCCTGACCCGCTCCTCGATCGGGGGATGGGTCGAGAAGAGCCCGGCGATGCCCTTGCCCTTGAAGGGGCGGACGATGTAGAGCGGCTCGGCCGCTTGGTTGACCTGCATCGGCATCGCTTCCGCCCCCTGCTCGAGCCGCAGCAGCGCGCTCGCCAGCGACTCCGGGTTGCCGCAGATCTGAGCCCCGCCGGCGTCGGCCGCGAACTCGCGCTGGCGCGAGATCGAGAGCTGGATGATCGAGGCCGCGATCGGCGCCAGGATGACGAGCGCCAGCGAGGCGACGAGGCTGAGCGGCGACTCGTCGTCGTTGCCGAACCACATCAGCATGTAGGCGAGGTAGGTGATCGCGGCGCCGATCGCCGAGGCGACCGACTGGATCAGGATGTCGCGGTGCTGGACGTGGGCGAGCTCGTGGGCGAGCACGCCGCGCAGCTCGTCCTCGGAGAGCAGCTTGGTGATCCCTTCGGTGACCGCGACCGCGGCGTGCTTGGGGTTGCGGCCGGTGGCGAAGGCGTTCGGCTGCTGCTGGGGGATCATGTAGAGGCGCGGCATCGGCAGGCCGGCGCGCGTCGTCAGTTCGCGCACAATCTGGTAGAGCCGCGGCGCTTCGGACTCCTCGATCGGCTTGGCGCGGCTCATCGCCAGCGCCATTTTGTCGCTGAAGAAGTAGGAGAGGAAGTTGATCGCCAGGGCGATGAGGAGGAAGAGGCCCGCCGTCTGGGCGCCGCCGATCAGCGCACCGATGACGACCAGCAGGCCGGACAGCGAGGCCAGCAGGATCGTCGTCCGCAGGGTGGCGCCGAAGGTGGACTGCTTGGTCGTGGTCATCGCATCGCTCCCGTCGTGGAATTGGACTGGACGAAGTATCGCCCGGAGCCCCGATTTCACCTATAGGTGGCAACCCCTATTCTCGCCCTGTGACGACCGTGGTCATCGTCGTTCTCGCCGTCGCGGTCCTCGCCCTTGCCATTGCCCTGGAGCGCGAGCGCCGTCGCTTCGCGCCGCTCGACCAGCTGATCGAGGAAATGGAGAAGGTCGACCTCAACCGACCTGGCTCGGCACTGCCCCAATCGATCGACGGCGTCGGCGAGACCGAGGAGGTGGAGCGAATCGAGCTCGCCTTCCTGCGCATGCTGCGCCGCTTGGAAGCCGAGCGGCGTCGCGCCGGCAGCTCCGCCCTGAGGGCTCAGGAGGAGGAGCGGGCGCGGGTCGCCCGTGATCTGCACGACGAGGTGAACCAGTCGCTGACCGGACTGCTCCTGAGGCTGGAGGCGGTGCGCGAAGCGGCGCCGCCGGAGCTCGAGCCCGAGATCGCCGAGACGCGGGCGCTCGCCAACCAGGCGATGCAGGAGCTGCTCTCGCTCGCTCGCCAGCTCCGCCCCACCGCGCTCGACGACCTCGGCCTCAGCGCGGCGATCGCCGGCCAGGTCGAGCAGCTGCGGCGCTCCGGCCTCAACGCCGAGCTGCGCAGCGAGGATGACTTCTCCGACCTCGACGACGACGTGCAGCTCGTCCTCTACCGCGTCGCCCAGGAGGCGCTGAGCAACGCAGCCCGCCATAGCGAGGCGAGGCGGATCGAAGTCGCCCTACGGCGCGCGAGGGACGGAGTCGAGCTGGAGGTGGCCGACGACGGCCGCGGCTTTGCCTTCGAGCAGTCCGAGCGCGGCCTCGGCATCGGCGGCATGCGCGAGCGCGCTCTCCTGATCGGCGCCGAGCTGACGATCGAGTCGCGCCCGGGCAGCGGCACCACCGTGCGGCTTTCAGTCCCCGGCTAAACCGGCCGCTATCCACAGCCCGTCCCCGGGTCTTCCGACAGAGCAGTCGCGAGGATCTCAGCCACCAGATCCGCTTCCTCATCGACCGGCCACGGTGATAGAGATAGAAGTCGGTTTCGACGATCAGCCGCCGCTCGGGCCAGAGGAAGTCCGCGAGGTACGCACCGACGCGAACGTTGACCTCGGGTGGTGGAAGCCGGTGGCGACGGCAGAGCTCCGCCGGCTTCACCTGGACGTCCGAGGGCGAGAACGGCGGCCATGCACCGACCGTGAAACGAGAGAGCAGCATGACCCACCGCGTAGACACCCCGATGCACCCGATGCAGGCGCCTCGAGAGGACCCGCGAGCGGATCGCGTCATCGGTGATCCCGCAGCGATGCAGCTGACCCACCGACACGACGCCGTGTTGGCGCCGTGCGATCTCGGCGACGGCACCGTCGGGTGTGGCGAGTTTCCCGTCCATTTCACGGATAAGTCGCCACGCATCTCGATCTCTCCCCCCTGCACTCGCTCGCACCCTTTCTGCGATCGGCGACAATCCGGACGATGCGGGTGCTGATCGCAGACGACCACGGGATCGTGCGCTCGGGGCTGCGGCTGCTGCTCGAGCGCCAGCCGGACATCGAGGTGATCGCGGAGGCCTCGGACGGCGCGGAGGCGCGTGACATCGCGGTGCGCGAGCGGCCCGACCTGGCGATCCTCGACGTGAAGATGCCGAAGTTGACGGGACTGCAGGCGACCCGCGAGATCGCGGCGCAGTCGCCCGGCACCGCGGTGCTGATCCTCTCGATGCACGACGACGAGCGCTACGTGGCGGAGGCGCTCGAGGCGGGGGCCGCGGGCTACGTGGTGAAGACGCAGGCCGACACCGACCTGCTCGCCGCAATCCGCGCGATCGAGCGCGGCGAGCCCTTCCCGGCGCCGGAGGCGAGCGGCGAGCTGACGCCGCGCGAGGAGGAGATCGTGAAGCTGGTCGCCGAGGCGCACACGACGAGGGAGATCGCGGCGATCCTCCACCTCTCCGAGAAGACGATCGAGAACCACCGGGCAAACGCGATGCGTAAGCTCGGGATGAGAGACCGAGTGGAGTTGGTTCGCTATGCAATCCGCCGGGGACTGATCGAACCCTGAACGACTACCGCGAGAAGCGTTGGCTGGCGCTGATCCTGCTCTGCTCGGCGCAGTTCGTCGTCGTCCTCGACGCCTCGATCGTCAACGTCGCCCTGCCTTCGATCGGCGACGCGCTGCACTTCTCGCAGGAGAACCTGCCCTGGGTGGTCAACGCCTACGTGCTCACCTTCGGCGGCTTCCTCCTGCTCGGCGGCCGTATGGCGGACCTGCTCGGCCGCCGCCGCGTCTTCATGGGCGGCCTGCTGCTCGTCGCCGTCGCCTCGCTCGCCGCCGGCTTCGCCTCGAACGAGGGGCAGCTGATCGCGGCGCGGGCGGCGCAGGGACTGGGCGCCGCGATCATCTCCCCGGCGGCGCTCTCGATCGTCACCACCACCTTCAGCGACGGCGCCGAGCGCAACAAGGCGCTCGGGGTCTGGGGCGCGGTCGCCGGCTCGGGCGGTGCGGCGGGCGTCCTGCTCGGCGGCGTCCTCACCGAAGGCCTCGGCTGGGAGTGGGTGCTCTGGGTCAACGTCCCCGTGAGCCTGATCGCCTTCGCCCTCTCCCCCGGGCTGATCGCCGAGAGCCGCGCCGAACACGAGACGCGCGCCTTCGACGTCGCCGGCGCTGTCACCGTGACCGCCGGCCTCACGGCCCTCGTCTACGCGATCGTCGATGCCAACAGCGCCGGCTGGGGCTCGACCCGGACGATCGGCCTGATCGCCGTCTCGCTCGTGCTCCTCGCGGCGTTCGTCGCGATCGAGCTGCGCTCGGCCAAGCCGCTGGTCCCCTTCTCGATCTTCCGCATCCGCACCCTGACCGGCGCCAACGTCGTCGGGCTGCTCGTCGGCGGCTCGCTCTTCTCGATGTTCTTCTTCATCTCGCTCTACATGCAGCAGGTGCTCGGCTACAGCCCGATCCACGCTGGCCTCTCCTATTTGCCGCTGGCGCTGGTGATCATGGGCTCGGCCGCATTCGCCTCCCAGCTCGTCACCCGCTTCGGCTACAAGCCGATCCTCGCGGTCGGCCTGCTGCTCATCTTCATCGGCCTCGTCTGGTTCAGCCGCGTCTCGGTCGGCGGCGGGTTCACGACCGACATCCTCGGCCCCTCGCTGCTCGCCGCCGCCGGCCTCGGCTTCTCCTTCGTGACGACGACGATCGCCGCGGTGTCGGGGGTGCAGGAGACCGAGGCCGGCCTGGCCAGCGGCCTGATCAACACCTCGCAGCAGGTCGGCGGAGCGCTCGGGCTGGCGGTGCTCTCGAGCGTCGCCACCTCGCGCACCGAAAACCTGCTGTCGGGCGGCGCGAGCCAGGCCAGCGCCCTGACCGACGGCTTCCAGGCGGCCTTCCTCGGCGGCGCCGTGATCGCCGCGCTCGGCTTCGTCCTGACGCTCGTGCTGATCCGCAGCAGCGACAGCCGGGCGCACGTCGAGCTGGGGCGGGAGGAGGCACGTCGGGGGGCCGAGGAAGTGACCGAGGCGGCATCCGCCTGAGCCGCCTCACAAGCGCCGCCTCCGCATAACCGACCGCTTCAGTAGGATTTAGGCATGCTGTTCTCGACGAAAGCCGAGTACGGGGTTCGCCTGATGGTCGAGCTCGGTCGCCAGCCCGGGTCCGCCCCGGTCTCGCTCAGCGCGGTGGCCGAGGCCGAGCGCCTGCCGCTCTCTTATATGGAGCACCTGGTCGCCAAGCTGCGCAACGCCGGCCTGGTCAGCTCGACCCGCGGAGCGCACGGCGGCTACCGGCTGGCACAGCCCGCCGAGTCGATCACGCTCGACCAGGTGGTCGAGGCCCTGGAAGGGCAGATCGCGCCGATGGAGTGCTTCCACGAGACCCCGGAGGGCAAGGTGCTCTGCTCGCATGAGAGCGACGGCGACCGCGCCTGTGCGACGAAGCTGCTCTGGACCCGCGTCCAGGGCGGCGTCACCAGGGCGCTCGCCGGCACGACCCTGGCCGAACTCGTCGAGTTCTCCGGCGGCGCCGGCAAGTCCGAGAAGACGCCGGTCGGCAGCGCCGCTTAACCCTGATCGTCAACAAGAGTCACCAGAAACGGAGCGAAATTGGCTGAGCTGGAGATACGCAACCTGCACGTCAGCGTCGAGGACAAGCAGATCCTGCGCGGGCTCGATCTCGACGTCGAGAAGGGCAAGGTCCACGCACTGATGGGGCCGAACGGCTCGGGCAAGTCGACGCTGGCCAACGCGATCATGGGTCACCCCGCGCTCGAGGTGACCGAGGGCTCGATCGTCTTCAAGGGCGAGGACATGACCGAGGCCGACCCCGACGAGCGCTCGCGCGCCGGCCTCTTCATGGCCTTCCAGTACCCCGTCGCGATCCCCGGCGTCTCGGTCAGCAAGTACCTGCGGATGATCCTCAACGCCCGCCGCGAGGCGCGCGGCGAGGGCGAGATCAAGATCAAAGAGTTCGCCAAGGTCGCCCAGGAGGCGATGGAGCTGGCGAACATCCCGAAAGACTTC
>Ga0307499_10000795_pt1 | contig 10258 bp, 7 predicted proteins | sample 13_S_MG_FD_201363 | JGI IMG/M metagenome (GOLD analysis project Ga0307499, IMG submission 201363) | Soil microbial communities from Populus trichocarpa stands in riparian zone in the Pacific Northwest, United States - 13_S | ecosystem: Environmental > Terrestrial > Soil > Riparian zone > Trees... | reverse complement strand
GAGATCACGCCGAAGCAGCAACAAGCCATCCACAAGCTCGGCATTCCCGGCATCGGTTTCCTGCGCGAGAACAAGCGGGTCTATCCGACCGGCGCGGCGGTCGCGCATCTGATCGGGCTCGTCAACATCGACAACCAGGGCATCGCCGGAATGGAGAAGTGGCTGGACAATAACGGTCTGGCCGATCTGCACCGCGCCGGCTTTGCCACCGATCGCCTGCAGCGCCCGGTGGAATTGTCGATCGACCTGCGCGTCGAACACGCGCTGCGCGACGAGCTGTTGAAGGCGAAGGAAAAATACAAGGCCAAGGCGGCGTCCGGCCTCGTCTCCAACGTGCGGACCGGCGAGATCGTAGCGCTGGTGTCGCTGCCGGATTTCGATCCGAACAATCCGAAAGAGGCGCACGACCCTGAGCGCATCAACCGCCTGACCACGGGCGTGTTTGAAATGGGCTCGACCTTCAAGGCGCTGACGCTGGCGATGGCGCTGGATTCCGGCAAGGCCACCCTCAACACGCTCTATGACGGCCGCGGGGCGCTGAAGTTCGGCAAGTTCACCATTCACGACACTCATCCGGTCGGCCGCAACATCACGCTGGCGGAAGTGTTTACGTTTTCCTCGAACGTTGGCGCGGCCAAGATCGCGCTGGCGCAGGGCGTCGAGGCGCACAAGGCGTTCCTGAAGAAGCTCGGCCAGATGGACCGGCTGCGCACCGAACTGCCGGAAAGCGCCTCGCCGATCGTGCCGAAGCGCTGGACCGAACTCAACACCATCACGGCGTCCTTCGGTCACGGCATCGCGGTGGCGCCGCTGCAGGCGGTGATGGGCATCAACGCCTGCATCAATGGCGGCCTCCTGATTCCCCCGACCTTCCTCAAGCGGTCGGAAGAGGAAGCGAGGGCCATCGCCAAAAGGGTGCTCCGAACCGAAACCTCCGACAAGATGCGCTACCTGATGCGGCTGAACGCCGAGATCGGAACCGCCAAAAAGGCCGACGTGAAGGGCTACTATATCGGCGGCAAGACCGGTACCTCGGAAAAGGTGGTCAACGGCCGCTATTCCAAGAAGCAGGTGCTGAACTCGTTCACCGCAATCATTCCGGCCGACAATCCGCAGTATCAGCTGCTGGTCATGCTGGATGAGCCGAAGGCGCTGCCGGAAACCCATGGCTTCATCACGTCGGGCTGGAACACGGTGCCGGCCGGCGGCAAAATCATCGCCCGCATCGGGCCGCTGCTGGGCATCGAGCCGCGCTTCGACCTGCCGCCGTCCGACCGCCTTATTCTTGCGGCATCGAGGACAACCCAGTAAGGCGTATATCACCCGCGCCTCACTGCGCGGGCCGGACTGGAACACGATGAAACTTCGCGACCTCTTCAGCGATGACGCTGCGATCGAGCCGCAGGCGGAAGCTGTCGATGTGAAAGGCCTTAGCGTCGACAGCCGCGCGGTGAAGCCGGGCGACCTGTTCTTTGCCGTTGCAGGCAGCAAGACCGACGGTTCGCGCTTCGTCGATTCGGCGATACAGGCGGGGGCGGTCGCGGTCGCCGGTGACCACGCGCCATTAGGCGGCGCCCGCGTGCCCTTTGTCGTCACGCCAAACCCGCGACGCGCGCTGGCGCTGGCGGCGGCGCGATTTTATCCGCGGCAGCCCGCGACGATTGCGGCCGTGACCGGGACCAGCGGCAAGACGTCGGTGGCCGCGTTCGCGCGCCAGATCTGGCAACGGCTCGGCCACGCTTCCGCGAGCATCGGCACCATCGGCCTCGTGTCGCCCAAGCGCACGGTCTACGGCTCGCTGACGACGCCGGATCCGATCGCGCTTCACAAACAGCTCGACGAAATCACCGGCGACGGTGTCACGCACCTGGCTTTCGAGGCGTCCTCGCACGGGCTCGACCAGTTCAGGCTCGACGGCGTGCGCATCGCCGCCGGCGGTTTTACCAATCTCACGCGCGACCATATGGATTACCATCCGGACGAGGCGCATTACCTTGCCGCCAAGCTGCGGCTGTTCCGCGATCTCGTTGCACCTGATGGCGCGGCGGTGATTTCGGCCGATCATGATTGCTCGGCGCAAGTGATCGAGGCGGCGCGGGTGCGGGGCTTGCGGATCATCGCCGTCGGCCGCAACGGGGATGGGGCGGGCGAGGGCATTCGTCTGGTCGAAGCCGCGGTCGAAGGTTTTGCGCAAATGCTCACGCTCGAACATCGCGGGCGAACGCACATGATCAAGCTGCCGCTGGTCGGCGAATTCCAGATCGAGAACGCGCTGGTGTCCGCGGGGCTCGCGATCGGCACCGGCAGCGAGCCGGCGGCGGTGCTTGCCACCCTCGAACATCTCGAGGGCGCCAAGGGGCGGCTGGAGCGGGTCGGCGAACATAACGGCGCGCCGATCTTTGTCGATTACGCGCACAAGCCGGACGCGCTGGCAAAGGCCCTGCAGGCGCTGCGGCCCTACGCCAAGCGCAAGCTCATCGTGATCTTCGGCGCCGGTGGCGACCGCGACGCCGGCAAGCGCCCGATCATGGGCGCGATTGCCGCCGAAAATGCCGATCAAGTCATCGTCACCGACGATAATCCGAGGAGCGAGAATCCGGAAACAATTCGCGCCGCCATTCTGGCGACGGCGAAAGGCGCTAGCGATATCGGCGATCGCGCTGAAGCGATCAGGGCCGGCATTGCGGCGCTGCAGCCCGGCGACGCACTCCTGATCGCCGGCAAGGGGCACGAGACCGGCCAGATCGTCGGCGACAATGTGTTGCCGTTCAGCGATCACGAGGCGGTGGCGGCCGCGCTTGCAGCGAGGGTGGCATGAGTACGACGCCATTATGGACCGTTGCCGGAGTCGCGCGCGCGCTCGGGCTGTCAGGCGAATTTCCGGACACGCCGATCGATTTCGTCACGCAGGACAGCCGGCTGGTTAAGCCGGGCTGCCTGTTCGTGGCGTTGAGCGGCACGCCGAGCGGCGGCTTCATCTCCAGTTTTGCCAGCGCACGCGACGGCTGGGAATTTGCCGACAAGGCGGAAGCCGCCGGTGCGGTGGCGATGATCGTTCCGGATCGGATCGACGGCGTCAGCGTTCCGCAGTTGATCGTCAAGGACACGCTGATCGATGGCCTGTGGACGTTGGCGCGCGCCGCGCGGGCGCGGTTCAAGGGCCCGGTAATCGGCCTGACCGGCAGCGCAGGCAAGACCAGCACCAAGGAATTCCTCGCCGCCTATCCCGCCGCCTATGCCAGCCCAAGCAGTTTCAACAATTTCTGGGGCGTGCCGCTGACGCTGTGCAATGCAAGCCCCGGCGCGAGCGTGTGGGTCGTCGAAATGGGCATGAACCAGACCGGCGAGATCGCGCGGCTCAGCGAACTGACAAAGCCTACCGTCGCGCTGGTCGTGAACGTGCAGCCGGTGCATCTGGAAAAGCTCGGCAGCCTGGAAGCGATCCGGCGCGAGAAGGTGAGCATCGCGCAAGGCCTTCCCAAAGATGGCGTGCTGGTGCTGCCTGGGGATGTCGAGGCACCCGAATGGAACGGCAAGGTGGTTCGCTTCGGTGCGGGATCGGCGGTGCGGGAGCTGCAGCATGCGGCCGAGGGCGAGAGTTGGAACGTCACGGCACAGGTGAACGGCAAGCCAATCGAATTCCGCCTGACGCCCGGTGCGCCGCATCGCCTGCAGAATGCACTTGCCGCGCTGGCCTCCATCCATGCCGCCGGGCTCGACCCCGCGGCGCTGGCGAAACAGCTCGATCATGTCGGTATCATGACCGGCCGCGGCGTCGAGCAGGCGGCCGATGGCGTTACCGTGATCGACGACAGTTTTAACGGCAATCCGGCCAGCATGGTGGCCGCGCTCGGCAGCCTGAAGGCGCGGCCGCTGAAGGCCGGCCGGCGCATCGCCATTCTCGGCGACATGCTGGAACTGGGCGCGGATGCACCCGCCTATCACGAGAAGCTCGCCGGCGACCTGCCGGGCATCGACGGCATCTACTGCGTCGGCCCGCTGATGCGCCATCTATACGATCTCGTGCCGGCGGAGCGGGCGCTCGGCTGGCATGAAGACCCGGCCACGCTCGATCCGCAACGAATCGCCGCATTGCTGCGGGACGGGGATGTGGTGGTCGTCAAGGGCAGCAAAAAGATGTTCTGGGTGAACAAGTTTGTTCCGAGGCTGCTGGCCGCCTTGCAGGCAAAGGCGTAAACTGGCCGCACTTGACGGCTGTTGTTTCCGCGAGAGGCGATTCGTCAATACCCCATGCTTGGCCAAGATTTGCTTGGTTTGAGGATGAAAACGATTATCAAGGCGTTTGCCGGAACGAAGGCGTTGCCGGAGCGCTTCCCGCCAAAGACGACGCAACCAAGCCGCGTGATAGGGCCTAGCTGAATGTTTTACTGGCTGATCGAGCTTTCCAACACCGTTCCCGGTTTTGGCATCTTCCGCGGCGCCTTCAACGTGTTTCGCTACATCACCTTCCGCACCGGCGGGGCGATGGTGACGGGCGCGCTGTTCGTATTCCTGTTCGGGCCCTGGATCATCGATCATCTGCGGCTCAGGCAGGGCAAGGGCCAGCCGATCCGCACCGACGGCCCGCAATCGCATCTGATCTCCAAGAAGGGCACGCCGACGATGGGCGGGCTGATGATCCTGTCCGGCCTCGTGGTCTCGACGCTGCTGTGGGCCAATCCGCTCAACCCGTATGTCTGGATCGTGCTGGCGGTGACGCTCGGCTTCGGCTTTGTCGGTTTCTACGACGACTATCTGAAGGTGACCAAACAGAACCACAGCGGCTTCGCCGGCAAGCTGCGGCTGCTGATCGAGGCGGTGATTGCGCTGGTGGCCTGCTACGCGCTGGTGCGGCTCGGCCGCGACGCGACGTCGACATCGCTTGCGGTACCCTTCCTGAAAGACGTGGTGATCAATTTCGGCTGGTTCTTCGTGGCTTTCGGCGCATTCGTCATCGTCGGCGCCGGCAACGCGGTGAACCTGACCGACGGCCTCGACGGTCTTGCGATCGTGCCGGTCATGATCGCCGCCGCCAGCTTCGGCATGATCTCGTATTTGACCGGCAACGCGGTGTTCTCCGACTATCTGCAGATCAGATATGTTGCCGGCACCGGCGAGCTCGCGGTGCTGTGCGGCGCGGTGCTCGGCGCCGGCCTCGGATTCCTCTGGTTCAACGCGCCGCCGGCCTCGATCTTCATGGGCGATACCGGCTCGCTCGCGCTCGGCGGCATGCTGGGTGCGACCGCGGTGGCGGTCAAGCATGAGATCGTGCTGGCGGTGATCGGCGGATTGTTCGTGCTGGAAGCGGTCTCCGTGATCGTGCAGGTGGCCTCGTTCAAGATGACGGGCAAGCGCGTGTTCCGGATGGCGCCGCTGCATCATCATTTCGAGCAGAAGGGCTGGACCGAGCCGCAGATCGTGATCCGGTTCTGGATCATCTCGGTGATGCTGGCGCTCGCCGGCCTCTCCACGCTGAAGCTGCGGTGATGGATTTGCAGTCTCTCCACCGTCATTCCGGGGCGATGCGCCAGCATCGAACCCGGAATCTCGAGATTCCGGGTTCGTGCTTCGCACGCCCCGGAATGACCGTGGACGCCTCATGATCCCCGTCACCTCCTTCGCAGGCAAGACGGTGGCCGTTTTCGGCCTCGGCGGCTCCGGCCTTGCGAGTTGCCATGCCTTGAAGGCGGGCGGCGCGGAAGTGATCGCGGGCGACGACAGCACTGAGAACGTCGCCAAGGCGGCGCAGGCCGGTTTCATCACTGCGGATCTGCGCACGGTATCGTGGTCGAATTTTGCGGCGCTGATCTTGACGCCCGGCGCGCCGCTGACGCATCCGGCGCCGCATTGGTCGGTGCTGATGGCGCGGCAGGCCGGCTGTGAAGTGATCGGCGACATCGAGTTGTTCTGCCGCGAGCGCCGCCGCCATGCGCCGGACGCGCCGTTCGTCGCCATCACCGGCACCAACGGCAAGTCGACCACGACCGCGCTGATCGCGCATCTGATGAAGGTGGCCGGTTACGACACCCAGATGGGCGGCAATATCGGCACTGCGATCCTGTCGCTGGAGCCGCCGCGCATGGGCCGCGTGCACGTGGTCGAGATGTCGTCCTACCAGATCGATCTGGCGCCCTCGCTCGATCCGTCGGTCGGCATTCTCCTCAATGTCAGCGAAGACCATATCGACCGTCACGGCACGCTGGAGCATTACGCCGCCGTGAAGGCGCGGCTGGTCGCCGGCGTGCAGCCGCAGGGCACGTCCATTGTCGGCGTCGACGATGGCTGGTGCCGCAACATCGCCGACCGGCTCGATCAGTCGGGCAAGCGCGTGGTGCGGATCTCCGTGAAGTACCCGCTGCCCGACGGCATCTATGTCGAGCGTGAAACCATCGTGCAGGCCTCCGGCGGCGCCCGCCGCGAGATCGCCAGGCTGGGCGGCATCGGCTCGCTGCGCGGCCTGCACAATGCGCAGAACGCGGCCTGCGCGGCGGCTTGCGCGCTGGCGATGGATATCTCCGTCGATACGCTGCAAAACGGCCTGCGCAGCTTTCCCGGCCTCGCGCACCGCATGGAGCAGGTCGGCCGCCGCGGCAACGTGCTGTTCGTCAACGACTCCAAGGGCACCAATGCCGATGCGGCCGCGCATGCGCTGTCGTCCTTCGGCGATATCTTCTGGATCGCCGGCGGCAAGCCGAAGCAGGGCGGCATCACGGGCCTCGCCGAATACTTTCCGCGCATCCGCAAGGCCTATCTGATCGGCGAGGCCGCGCAGGAATTTGCAGGCACGCTGGGCGAGCGCGTGCCGCACGAGATTTCCGAAACGCTGGATGTCGCCGTGGCCAACGCCGCGCGCGACGCCGAAGCCTCGGGGATCACCGATCCCGTGGTGCTGCTGTCGCCCGCCTGCGCCTCGTTCGACCAGTACCGCAATTTCGAAATCCGCGGCACAAAATTCCGCGATCTGGTGACGGCGCTGCCGGGTGTCAAGCCGGTGGTGTGAGGCGATCCCGCGCAACATACATGTGCCGCGGCTGGCTTAGTTTGACCGCTCGTGCTAAGTTTATTGCTATGGAAACTTCATTGACCAGTGGCCTCCCCAAGGGATTTTTATCCGAGTTGGAGAAGAAGTTTTTCTGGTGGGAGCCTGTCGGTTCGCAGCCCCGTTCGGATGCCAGAATCCTGGCCCAGGCGATGAGCATGGCGGGTTTCGAGGAGGTGCGGCGGTTGGAGCAAATGCTTGGCTACGATTGGCTTGCCGAGGTGATGCTTCAAGCCGAACCGGGATGGATTGACGAGCGCTCGTGGGAGTTTTGGCGCGGCCGCTTGATGCGGGCCACCGGCCGCTCGATTCCCGATGCAGCTCCGGTGAGGTCGTTCCATGCCGGATCCGTTTGACCCCAGGATCGAAATCCTTCCACCGGCGCAGAAGGAGATCTGGCCGCAACTCGCTGCCGCGCCCGATCTGTCTTTCGTCTTGTATGGCGGCACCGCCGTTGCGCTACACCTTGGCCATCGCGTCTCGATCGATTTCGATTTCTTCAAGGCTGAGGCGTTGGAGAAAGCGCGGATCGAGGCAAGCTTTCAGTTTGTCCGGAATGCGCGAACTATTCAGGAAGACGAAAATACCCTTGTCATGGGCGTGTCGATGCCATCCGGCCCCGTCAAGGTATCCTTCTTCGGGGGCCTAGCGCTGGGGCGCATCAATGATCCGCTCCGAACGAGAGATCGGGTGCTTGTGGTTGCGTCGCTCGACGACTTGCTTGCCACCAAGCTGAAGGCGATTTTGGACCGGGCTGAAGCCAAGGATTATCGCGACATCTCGGCGATGTTGTCGGCCGGCGTTTCACTGGAGAGGGCATTAGGGGCATTCGCCACGAACTACCGAAGAGATCCCGCGCTTCCTCTCAAGGCCCTGGGTTTCTTCAAGGACGGTGATTTGCCATCTCTTCCCAAAGCCGATCAGGACTTGCTTCGGACTGCCCGAGATCGGGTTTCCGACGTGCCTGAGGTGCGCCTTTTGAATGGATTGCTTCCGGTTCAATGACTGCGACGTGGGAGGGCTCCTGCTGATTGGAGAGTGTCGCAAATGGCAATTCATGCTCCCTCATGTAACCTTGTTCGTTTCGCGTTAGCGGTATTTTCCGCGACCTTGGCTTTTCATGCCGTCGCAGGTACGGCTGCGCTGGCAGCCGACAATGTGACGCTCACCGAGTCGACGATCTCGTGGAGCACCGTCAAATTCGCGACAGATGCGGAGAACGGATTCGTCAACGGGTCGCTCGACAAGACGACGATCGTCGATCGCACGTTCAAGGCCCATGTGCTCGAGAACCGCTATCTGAAGGTAACGCTCGTGCCCGAATTCGGCGGACGCATTCTTTCCATCATCTACAAGCCGACCGGCCACGAACAACTTTATCGTACCGAAGTCGGCGTCCCCTACGGGATGACGGCGGGCAATTTCTATTACGACTGGCTGATGGTGTATGGCGGCATCTTCCCGACGTTCCCCGATGCCGAGCACGGCAAGGCGTGGCTGAAGCCGTGGGGTTTCAAGGTGGTGAAGGAGAGTGCCAACGAAGTGACGGTGTCGATGTCGCTCAGGGATGATACCGCATATTCCGCGGCACCAAAGCAGTTCCTCACGGGTTCGACGGGCATCGAAGCGAATTACCACGTCACGCTGAAAGCCGATCGCGCCGCGCTCGATGCGCGCATGGTGCTGAGAAATACGCAGGACAAGACCATCGACTACGAGTACTGGACATGCACGACGCTGGCGCCAGGATCGGACCCGAAAAATCCTAGGACGACCGGTGGCGCCGAAATCGTCGCGCCGATCGAGGCCTACAGCACGCCCCGCTGGTCCGCCAATCTGTCCGATGGCGACGAGAGCGCAGGCGCGGGCAGGAGCCGTTTCGAAAAGCTGCGCCACTTCAGGAACTGGCCGACAATGGGCATCGCCTACGCGGCGCCCGATATGCAGGGCGGAAATTTCTGGGGTGTGATCAACCACGACAATGAGGAGGGGATCATCCGCATCGCCGACAACAAGGTCACGCGGGGCTTGAAGATGTGGACCTGGGGATATCCGTCGTTCACCAACGAAACCGACGCACGCAAGGACCCGAACGAAGCGCGGCCTTACGTCGAATTGTGGGCCGGCGTGTCGGACCAGTTTTTCCACCGCGCCCAGCTTCCGACACGGGGCGAAGTGTCTATCCCGGAGACCTACAGCCCGACCGTCGGCATGAGCAACGTGACGGCTGCGAACGAGAATATTCTGATTAATTTTTCCGCCGCGGCATCAGGTGTGAACCTACAGTTCTTCAGCATCGAGCCGGCTCCGCCGTTGCGCGTCACGTTGAAGCGCGGCGATGCGATATTGTTCAACGACGCAGTGACAGCCGACCCGAAAAACGGAAATCGCATTTCCGCGGCGATTCCTGCCGGTGGCAGCGGCGAACAGGTGCGGCTGACGATCACGACCGCGGCAGGGAAAGAGCTGATCGTGGCCGAGACAAGAATAAAGTGATTTGATTGTAGGATGGGTAGAGCGCAGCGAAACCCATCAACTTTCGCCAATTGCCATTGATGGGTATCGCTGCGCTCCACCCATCCTACGCCGCGTCGGCTCGATCCCTCAAAAGTTACCCATCCCATTAACCCCTTGGAAACCATCCTCCGCCACCAATGGGCGTTACCTCTGCCATTTGGGGACGCCCATGCTCCACCGTGACCAACGCACCCCGTTTTCGGACTGGTGGTGGACCGTGGATAAGCTGCTGCTCGGCGCGATCATGGCGCTGATGCTGGGTGGCATCATCCTGTCGCTGGCGGCGAGTCCGCCGGTGGCGACCCGGATCGGGCTCGATCCCTTCCATTTCTTCGGTCGGCACGTGCTGTTCGTGCTGCCGTCCTTGATGGTGCTGATCGGGGTGTCGTTCCTGTCGCCCAAGCAGATCCGCCGGCTTGCGCTCCTGGTGTTCGTGGTCTCGATCCTGCTGATCGTGGCGACACTGGCATTTGGCGCCGAGGTCAAGGGCTCACGGCGCTGGATCACGCTGCTTGGCGTCAACATCCAGGCCTCCGAATCCGCCAAACCGGCCTTCGTGGTGATGGCGGCGTGGCTGTTTGCGGAATCCACCAAGCGGCCGGAAATGCCGGCGACGTCGATGGCGATCGTGCTGCTGCTGACGCTGGTGTCGCTCTTGGTGATGGAGCCGGATTTCGGCCAGACCATGCTGATCCTGATGGT
>Ga0307499_10000794_pt1 | contig 10269 bp, 10 predicted proteins | sample 13_S_MG_FD_201363 | JGI IMG/M metagenome (GOLD analysis project Ga0307499, IMG submission 201363) | Soil microbial communities from Populus trichocarpa stands in riparian zone in the Pacific Northwest, United States - 13_S | ecosystem: Environmental > Terrestrial > Soil > Riparian zone > Trees... | reverse complement strand
GCCGCGCGGCGAACGGTTGCTGCGACCTGCGGATGCGTACTTCCACCGGGCGGCTCGGCCAGCACCGCCACGCGGATTGGCCGGCCCAGCGGCGGGCCATCGAATGGAGCATCGATGGACCATGGATCGCGCGGATGCGCGCCCATCAGCACGCGCAGGCCAAGCCGCACGTCGGCCACGCGGCGGGCCATCGGACCCTGCACGTTCATCAATTGCACGGCCATCAGACGGTCCTCGACCGGGACGTAACCTGCATCGGGCACCCGGCCGGCCGAGGGGCGGATCGAGGCGATGCCGCAGGCCGTGGCCGGATTGCGCAGCGAGCCGCCGATGTCGTTGCCGAGACCGATCGGACTCATGCCGCTGGCGAGCGCAGCCGCCTCGCCGCCGCTCGAGCCGCCGGCCGTGCGCGCGGGATGCCAGGGATTTTTAGTCAACCCATGCAACGAACTCGTGGTGTGAACGCGCAGCGCCATGTCCGGCAGATTGGTGCGGGCGATCGGTATCGCGCCGGCGGCGCGCATTCTCTCGACAACCGGCGCGTCGACCGGCACCACGGCTTGCGCGAGCGCCGGCACGCCCCACGTCGTGGGCAGGCCGGCCATGTCGATGTTCTCCTTCACCGTGAAGGGCACCCCATGCAAAGGGCCAACGCTTTCGCCGGCGGCCAGCTTTCGATCCGCGGCTAACGCCGCAGCGCGGGCGTCGTCTGCCAGCACCCGCACGACGGCGTTCAGCGCCGGATTGACGGCTTCGATCCGCGCCAGATGCGCCTCCACCACCTGTGCTGAACTGAGCCGCCGATCTGCAATGCGTTGCGCCATCTCGGTCGCTGAGAGTCGCCAAATCTCGCTCATCGTGAACTCCTGCATGGCCCGCATGGCCGTGCACAAAACATCTGGCATCATGCCGACGGAAGCAAGGCAGGTTGATTGCAACCGTAACGGCGCATGGTCTCGTCCGCTCACGAAAACGTCATCCGTTGCGACCACTGACGCGGGACTTCCGGGAATAAACCCCGCGCCTCCCCGATCACGTCCCTGCAAGCCCAATCAAGGGCTCAGGGAGATTTGCCATGAGCGATCACGACCACCACGATGACGGCGTCAGCCGGCGCCGCGTCCTGGAATGCATGACCTGGGCCGGCACCGGCGTGCTCTGGACCATCACCGGCGGCGTGCCGCGTTCGCTCGGCATCGTCGACTCCGCGCTGGCCGCCGAGCCCGCCGGGATGACGTTCCTGCAGATCAGCGACAGCCATGTCGGCTTCGACAAGCCGGCCAATCCCAATGCGCTCGGCACGCTCGAGGAAGCCATCAACAAGGTCAAGGCGATGCCGAAAAAGCCGTCGTTCATGATCCACACCGGCGACATCACCCATCTGTCGAAGGCATCCGAATTCGACGACGCCGACCGCATCATCTCGCAGGCCAAGCTCGACGTGCATTACGTGCCGGGCGAGCACGACTTCATCGACGAAGAGGTCAAGCTCTACAAGGAGCGCTACGGCCGCGGCACCAAGGGCGCCGGCTGGTATTCGTTTGACGCCGGCGGCGTGCACTTCATAGGTCTCGTCAATGTCGTCGACCTCAAGGCCGGCGGGCTTGGCAATCTCGGCAACGAACAGCTTGAATGGCTGGAGAACGACCTGAAGGGCCGCTCGAAATCCACGCCGGTCGTGCTGTTCGCGCATATCCCGCTATGGACGGTCTATCCGCAATGGGGCTGGGGCACCGAGGACGGCGCGCGTGCGCTGGAATACGTCAAGGGATTCGGCTCGGTCACGGTGCTGAACGGCCACATTCACCAGGTGATGCAGAAGGTGGAGGGCAACGTCACCTTCCACACCGCGCGCTCGACCGCCTTCCCGCAGCCGGCGCCGGGGGCTGCGCCCTCGCCCGGCCCGATGAAAGTCGAGGACTCGAAGCTGCGCAGCCTGCTCGGCGTCGCCAGCATCAACTTCAAGCAGAACAATCAACCCTTGGCGATCATCGACACGCCGCTGCAGGGCTAAGGTAGGGAATACTACAATGAGTTCGATCAATCGCCGCGACTTCGGCATCGCCGTGGCCGCGACCATGCTCCTGTCTGCCGGCGCCGCCCGCGCGGAAGAATCAGCTGCTTCCTTGGCCGTGCACATCGAAAATTTCGTGTTCGAGCCGGCGCAACTCGCGGTGAAGGTCGGCCAGACCGTCACCTGGACCAACCGCGACGACATTCCCCACACCGTGGTGTGCGCCGGCAAGTTCAGGTCGAAGACGATGGACACCGACGGCACCTTCTCGTTCACGTTCACGGCACCCGGCGAATACAAATATTTTTGTTCGCTGCACCCGCATATGACAGGGGCGGTGAAGGTTGAGTAACGCGCCAAACCAAGGCATCACAGCCCTGCCCGGCCGGTGGATCGAACCCGGCCGGGCGGAATCCTGTTCTGCAGCAGCCGGACCAAAGGCGATGCCGATCAAAGCATCCGACGACGATCCCGAAAAGGCGCGGCGCTTTCGCGACGCGGCGCTGCCCTATCTGGACGACGCCTATACGCTGGCGCGCTACCTGCTCCGCAACGCCACCGACGCCGAGGACGCGGTGCAGGAATGCTATCTGCGCGCGTTCAGGCATTTCGACAGCTATCGCGGGCCGGCGATGAAGCCGTGGCTGTTCGCGATCCTGCGCAATGTCTGCCGCGCCGAATATACCCGCCGCGCCACCACGCCGACCAGCGCGATCGAGGACGTGCCCGAAAGCGCCGAGCAGACGCCGCTATGGCATGAAGCCGAGGAAACGCCTGAGGCGCAGCTCGTGCGCCGCTGGGATTCCGACACCATCCGCAGGCTGGTGGCGGCGCTGGCCGAACCGTTCCGCGAGACGTTTGTGCTGCGTGAAATCCAGAACCTGTCGTACCGCGAGATTGCCAAAGTCGCTGAAGTGCCTGTCGGCACCGTGATGTCACGTCTGGCGCGCGCCCGCGCCATGCTGCGATCGGCATGGCTGGCGGAAGAGGAGCAATGCAAATGACCTGCGACGAGGCTGAAGTCCTGCTTCACGCATTGATCGACGGCGAACTCGACGCCGGGCACGCGCGCGAAGTGGAAAGCCATATCGCCGGCTGCCCGCGCTGCGCGGCGGCGCTGAGGGATTATCGCGAGATGAGCAAGGCCATTGCGGAGGCCGGCGCCGGCTACACCGCGCCCGCGGCGTTGCGTCAACGTATCGAGGCGGCACTGCCGCAGCCGCGCCGGGCGCCAAATCGCCGCGCCGTGCTGCGTGGCTTTGCGATGGGCTCGGCGGTGTCGGCGTTGGCGGCGACCGGCCTGGTCGCGATCGTGCTGCGCAATGACGACGCGGAGCGCATCCAGGCCGAGGTGGTCTCGGCGCATCTGCGCTCGCTGCAGGCCGGTCATCTCACCGACGTGATTTCCACCGACCAGCACACGGTGAAACCGTGGTTCAACGGCAGGCTCGATGTCTCGCCGCCGGTGATCGACCTCACCGCGCAAGGCTTCACGCTAATCGGTGGAAGGCTCGACTATGTCGACGCACGCGCCATCGGCGCCGTGGTCTACAAGCGGCGCCAGCACGTGATCAATCTGTTCGTCGCACAGACCGGCAATACCGAGCGCCGCGGAGCGAGGATCGACACGGTTCAGGGATTCAATATCCGGCATTGGAGCGACCGCGGGCTGAATTTTTGGGCGGTCAGCGATCTCGCCAGGGACGAGCTTGCGGAGTTCGGAGAGAAGTTCGAGGGCGCGATGCGGAGCGCGACGACAGGGTAAGAGTGACGGCGCACCGCACCCCGCATCGGGCAACCGCTATCGCACCGGGTGACGATGATGTCGCGGTGCGACCGACAGGCGATCACGTGCGGGCACGGTGGAGCCGTAATACGCAAACGCCTGATCGGCCGGACGAACCGCGTTGCGGCCCGCAAGCACGTCCGCGTTGGGATGATAGAACGCAAAAGCGCCCGGCTCCTGAATCGCAGCCTGCGCAAACACCGGCGTTGCAATGGTGGTTGCGAGAATTGCAGCTGCAACAACTGGAATGAACTTCGTCATGGTGAGTATCCTTTTGATTGTGGGACCTCACCCATGTGGGCGCCGCAAATGCGAAAGTCAGGCGGGTGCATCGCCTATCACTGCGATGTGAGAAATCGCGTACAGTCCGTGCACGGCGCGAAGATTTTTCCTTTCGGCCGGATCAGAAAAGCACAGGGCTATCGCAGTCCAGCCTTTGACGAATTGTCTTTTCCGGTTCAGACGAGACGCATCCGCCGCAACGGGTAACTGCAGAGCCGCTATGCCTGCGGCGGGTAGCGATCGAAGCTGGGCAGTTCGTGCGCGCGCTCCATCCAGTTCAGCCGCTCGGCGGTCTGGATATGCACCATTGCCGGGACGGCATTGGGGTCGTCGTAGGTCGCGCTCTGGATATCGATGATCCCGGGCAGGATGGTCGCATTGACGTAGAACAGCCCCGTGCCGCAGTCGGCGCAAAAGTGCCGGCGACCATGCTCGGATGATTCGTAGACCTTGGGCTGCCCCTTCGTCACCTTGACCGCATCCTCGGCATACATCGTCCAGCCCACGACCGGCGCGCCGGCGTGACGCCTGCAATCGCTGCAGTGACATAACGCATGAACGATCAGTTCGCCTTCGACCTGATAGCGGATAGCACCGCAATGACAGCCGCCGGTGATGGTCATGCGCTTCTCCCAGGAGACGATGGCACTTAGCCCGGATGAAGCGCAGCGTAATCCGGGAAAAATCTGGCGGCCGGCGAGATACCCCGGATTGCGCTGCGCTCCATCCGGGCTACGGACTTGTGTTTACGCCGACTTGCGCACCGCGTTGTCGACCAGCGTCTTGCCGAGCGACCAGATCGCGCCGGGGACCTTGTGGCTGGCGGCGATGACGTCGTCGAACGACTTTTCGATCCAGTTGCAGTCTTCTTCCGTGATCACGAGCGGCGGCAACAGCTTGATGGTGTGGCTGCCGTGACCGGAAACCTGGGTCAGGATCTTGTGATCCTTGAACAGCGGCACGGTGATGAGCTGGCAGAACAGGCCCTTGTTGGCAGTCTCCAGCAAATTCCAGGAAGCCTTGAGCCGCAGCGATTTCGGCGGACCGAACTCGATGCCGATCATCAATCCCTTGCCGCGCACTTCCTTGAGCAATTCATAACCCGGCACCATCCGCGTCAGCGCGAGACGAAGTTCGGCGCCGCGCTTGGCGGCCTGCTCGACCAGCTTTTCGTGCTTGATCACGTCGAGGGTTGCGATGCCGGCGGCCATCGCCAGATCGTTCTTCGCAAAGGTCGAGCCGTGCACGACCGCGCGGTCCATCTGGTTGAAGATCTTGTCGAAGATGCTTTTGCGCGTCAGCAGCGCGCCGACCGGCACGTGGCCGCCCGACAGCGCCTTCGCCAGCAGCACCATGTCGGGCTCGACGTTCCAGTGCTCGACCGCGAGAAATTTTCCGGTGCGACCGATGCCGGTCTGGATTTCGTCGGCGATGAATAGCGTGCCGTATTTTTTGCACAGCGCGGCGGCGCCCGGCAGGAATTCATCCGTGGGCAGGTTGACGCCCTTGCCCTGGATCGGCTCGACGATGAAGGCCGCGACCTGGCGCGACGACAGCGCCTGCTCCAGCGCTGCAAGATCGTTAAAAGGGATTTGCGTGCACCCCGGCAGCAGCGGCTCGAAGCCGGAGCGGAAGTTGGCATCGTCCATCAGCGACAGCGCGCCGTAGGACAGGCCGTGGAACGAATGCGAGCAGGAGACGATGCCCGGACGGCCGGTCGCGCCGCGCGCGAACTTGATCGCGGCCTCTACCGTTTCGGCGCCGGAGTTGGCAAAGAACACCTTGTCCAGATATGGCACATGTTCCAGCAGGCGTTCCGCCAGCACGCCCGCGAGCGTGGACACATCAAGTTGAACCAGATTGGGAAAATCGCTGTCCAGCACGCTTTTCAGCGCCTCGCGCAACGCCGGATGGTTGCGGCCAATCGCAAAAACGCCAAATCCGCTCAGTAGATCAAGATAGCGGGCGCCGTCCCGATCGAACAGGTATTGACCTTGACCCTTCTGAAAGCCCACATCGTAGCCGATGGTCTTCAGCACACGGACGAGTTGCTCGTTCAGATGGCGCGCATGCATGGAACTTCGCTGCGCTTGCCGCTCTACAAACAGCCCGGAAACATCTAAGTTTGAACTTGTTGGCATCGGCTACATACGTCGGTTGATGGCTGCTTCGTCAACTGAAAACACTCAATGCGGCGTTTTGACCCCCGCATTGGATCATCTTACTTAAACATAGGTCTGAACCATGTTGCACTGCCCAAAAACCGTCGCGCGTACAATAGTTTATTCTGGAGTTCTTTTGGCCACAGGTCTTGGCGCGGCGTTGGCCGCCGACCCCACAGGTGACTGGAAAGTAGCCGATGGCGTGGCCAACATCCGCGTCGCCCAATGTAACGGCAACATGTGGGGCGTCGTTGCCTGGGAAAAGACACCGGGCGGCAAGGACAAGAACAATCCTGACGTCGCCAAGCAGAGCCGGCCGACCCTGGCCATGCCGATCCTGATCGACATGAAGAAGAAGCCCGGTGTCGATTCATGGGAAGGCCAAGTCTACAACGCCAAGGACGGACAGCTTTACAGCTCGACGATCAAGCCGGTCGGCACCGACCAGCTCGAGATTCAGGGCTGTGTGCTCGGGTTCCTGTGCGGCGGCGAAACCTGGACCCGCGTCGGGCCGCCGATTCCCTCGAGCCCCGCCAACAGCATGGCCAAGGGTGCGCCGAAGGGGCCGGCGGGTGCGCTGCCCAAAACCGCAGCACCTGCGCCAGCGGCGCCGAAGACCACGGGTGCAGCAAATCCCGCGCCCGCCAACCCTGCACCGGCGCCGAAGGCCGCGCCCGCCCAGAAGCAGGCGGCCGCCCAGCCGGGTCAGCCGGCCGATATCGGCGATATCTGCCTACTCCCCGACATCGCGCGGTTTGCCCATTAGCGCGGGCTGGAACAGCAGCACCGCGGCCAGCGTGATGACGAACGACAGCGCCAGCAATTTGCCCATGCTGGCGGTACCGGGATGACTGGATAGCCACAGGCTTCCGAAGGCGGTCGCAGTCGTCAGCGCCGAGAAAAATATCGCGCGCGTCAGGCTCGACTGCAGCAGGTTCGTCCTGCCCTCGCGCCAGGCCGTGACGTAATAGATCTTGAAGGCGACGCCGACGCCGAGCAGCAGCGGCAGTGCGACGATGTTGGCGAAGTTGAGCGGCAGCTCGATCAGCACGCAGAGCTCCAGCGTCACCGCGCCGGCCACCAGCAGCGGCACCATCGTCATCAGCACGTCGGAGATCCGCCGCAGCGCCAGCCAGAGCAGCAGGCTGATCACCAGCAGCGCCCAGATGCCGGCATGGATGAACGCCCTCACGATGGTGTCGCCGGATTTGAGGATCGACACCGGCCCGCCGATCGCATTCGGCTCGGCCGCCAAAACCGCATCGGCAAACCGGCGAAGGTTATCGTTGTCATTGGGGTCGCCCTTCGGCAACGCCTCGACGCGGATCAATCCGTCCTTCGACCTCCAGCTGTTCAACAGTTCCGGCGGCAGCGTCTTCAACGTGACAGGGCCCGCCTGCATCGTGTTCTTGAGCTGATCGAACACGATCTTGAGCGGGGTAACGAAAATGTTCTGCGCCTTGTCGCGGGTCGCCTGGTTGCTGCCGGCCAATTTCGACAGCGCGTCCGCCAGCCTTCGCGAAGCAACCGCACCCGCCCCCTTGCCGTCGCCGGCGGCTCTGCGCAGGCTGTCGACCGAACTCTTCAGCGCCCCGACATTTTCCTCATCGGTCGGCGCGGCATCGACAGAATCGGGATTGAGCGCGGGCCCGACCACCTTCGCCGCCTTGGCGATCAACTGCAGCTTTGCCGGCTGATCCTCGGGCACAAAACTGTCGATCGACATCACGCGCAGGACTTCCGGCAGCTTTTCCAGCTTCGCCTCGATCTTCTTGGCTTCCGCTTCCGACGTGGTCAGCACGTTGATGGCGTTGGCGCCGGTGTTGGGGTCCTTGCGCAAATCGAGGAAGGTCGCGATCGATTCGGCCTTGGGATTGCGCAGGTTGATCGGGTTGAAGTCGAACTTCATGAAATAGAGCAGCGGCAGGCCGGCCACGACGAGCAGCAGCGTACCCACCACGATGATGACGCGATGCTTTTCGAGGAATTCATCCACCGGTGCCAGAAACGCGTAACCGACCGGCTCGCTTTCGCCGGGCGGGTGAAGCAGCTTCAGCATGGCAGGCAGCGCCGTGATGCTGGTGATGAACGCGATCATCATGCCGGCGCCGGCGATCTTGCCGAGTTCGGAAATGCCCTTGTAGTCGGTCGGCAGGAAGCACAGGAAGCCGGCGGCGGTGGCCATCGCGGCGAGCGAAAGCGGCACCGCACAACGGCTGGCCGCGCTCTCCAGCGCCAGCGCCAGATCCTCGTTCTTGAAACGCTCGGAACGGTAGCGGACGCTGAACTGGATGCCGAAATCGACGCCGAGGCCGACGAACAGCACGGCAAAGGCGATCGACAACAGGTTCAGCGATCCCACCATCATCAGGCCGACCGCCGTCGTCAGCGAAAGGCCGATGAACAGGTTCACGAACACCGCGAAGATGATCTTCCCGGAATGCAGCGCCATCCAGAGAATCACCAGCACGATGAGGACGGTTACGAGACCGTTGAGGATCGCACCGTCCTGAACGGTCGAATATTCCTCGTTCGCGATCGGCACCGGGCCGGTCAGCCGCACCCGCGCGCCGTATTGGCCGGCAAAATCAAGATCGGTCGCGGCCTTCCGGATCGCGTCGGTCGCATCCTTGCCGGGTTCGAGCTCGCTGTAGTCGAGCTTCGGCTTGAACTCGATGAAGGCGCGGCGGTCGGCGTCCGTCAAAGGCTTGTCGCTGACGAGTTCGCGCCAGGAAAACGTCGCCGTCCCCTTGTTGAGGATGTCCTCAACTGTCTGGCTGATCAGGTTGAAGGGGCGCTCGGCATTGTCGAGCTTGACCTGTCCGCGCTTGACGCCGGCAAGCCCGGTCTCCAGCGCGCCGGTCAGGCCGCGGATCGAAGGATCGCCGGCCATGATCTCGATCAGGGGAGCGGCGGCCTCGAGCTGGCCGGCAACCTTGCCGACTTCTTCCACGGGCAGGAACAGCAGCCCGTTCTTTTCAAAGAACTCGCCGGAACCGAGCGGCTGCACGGATTCGAAATGCCTGGTGTCGCCCGTGAGTTTTTCGGCCAGCGCCTTGCTCGCGGCACTCGCCAGTTCAGGCGTGGGCGCCTCGACGACGGCGAGAATCAGCTTTTCACGGTCGAACGCGTGCTCGAACTGATTGTCGCGGATGCGCCAGTCGAGGTCGGGCGAAATCAGCTTGTTGATGTCGGTGGTGATGGCGAAATGCTTGGCGGCATAGTAGCTCGCTCCGACTGCCAGAAGCAGGGATGCAACGACGACGAGAGTGGCAAACCGCGTACAGGTTCTGACGATGGCGACGACAATACTGGTCAGCACTTCGTTTCTTTCTAAATCTCAAGGAGAGCTGGGCGAAAACGCCCGCTGTCTAGCGGAGTTCCCGAAGCCGATCTAATGTTGTTTTGGGTACTTCCCTGGCGGTTCAAACGAGGCCGCCAACACGGGACCGGGACAGGCGGTCGGGGTCGGTATAGCCCGTCCGGCTGGGCGATAAAGTGACGAACCGGTGAGCAGCAACGGTTCCCGCGGCGCATTTTTAGGTATTTAGTTACCGATACCTTGGTAACCTTTGCGCGATGCACCTTTTCTAGCTGCGCTATTTTTGACACATAGACCTGCGCTTCCGTCTCCTGGGGTGGGGAATACCTTTGAGTTCCGATTTTGGTGCGGATATTGCAAATCGGATGTGACCGGCTGCACGGAGACCTTCGGGTGAATTTGCGAATTCTGTACCTAGTGCAACCAGCTTAATGGACATCCCATGGAAGTGTATCTAGCGCAGCCCCGCGGATTTTGTGCGGGGGTCGTCCGTGCCATCGAAATCGTTGAGCGCGCGCTTCAGAAGTACGGTCCGCCGGTCTATGTCCGGCACGAGATCGTGCATAACAAGTACGTGGTCGAAAGCCTCAAAGCCAAGGGCGCGATCTTCGTCGAGGACCTGTCGGAGGTTCCGCCGCAGGCGGTAACCGTCTTCAGCGCCCACGGCGTGGCCCGCAGCGTCGAGGAAGAGGCCGCCGCCCGC
>Ga0307499_10000793_pt1 | contig 10271 bp, 9 predicted proteins | sample 13_S_MG_FD_201363 | JGI IMG/M metagenome (GOLD analysis project Ga0307499, IMG submission 201363) | Soil microbial communities from Populus trichocarpa stands in riparian zone in the Pacific Northwest, United States - 13_S | ecosystem: Environmental > Terrestrial > Soil > Riparian zone > Trees... | reverse complement strand
GCAAGGACGGGCCGATCCGGGTCAGTCACATTCCACGACCGAACCCGATGATCCCGGCGTTTCTGGAAGCGATGCGCTCGCTCGGCTTCAATGCCTGCGACGATTTCAATGGGCCGCATCCTGAAGGCTACGGTCCGCGGCAAGGGACCATCCGCGACGGGCGCCGCGATTCAACCGCGGTTGCCTACCTGCGCCCGGCGCGCTCGCGCGGCAATCTCGAGGTGCTCACCCACTCCCTTGTGAAACGCATCGTCATCGAGAACGGGCGCGCGACCGGCATCGAGTGGCAACGCGACGGCGCAACACAACGGCTGCACGCCCGTCATGAGATTGTTGTTTGCGCCGGAGCGGTTCAATCGCCACAGGTCCTGATGCTGTCCGGCATCGGTGACGAAGCACAACTGCGCGGTCTGGAAATCGAGGTCAAGCACGCCTTGCCGGGCGTGGGCGCTAACTACCACGATCACCTGGCCGCCGGCATTCTCATGGAGATGAGCAACAGCGAGTCGTACGGAATCTCGCTGCGGGCCGCGCCGCGCGGCGCGTGGAATCTCCTTGAATACGCCCTCTTTCGCAGCGGGCCACTGGCGAGCAACGCTTTCGAAGCCAACGCCTTTGTCCGCTCGAGGCAGGATCTCGATCGACCCGACCTGCAGATTGTTTTCCAGCCGGCGCGGCGCAATCCCGGGACGTTTCCGTTTCCGCTCGGGCACGGCTTCGCATTGAGCGTCGTGCATCTGTATCCGAAAAGCCGTGGACGCGTCTCGCTGGCGAGTCCCGATCCGCGCATTCCACCGGTGGTCGACCCGAATCTGCTCGGCGATCCCGATGACCTGGCACCGACGCTGCGTGGACTGGAGTTGTCGCGACAGATCATTGCGGCGCCGAGTTTCTCGCGTTATCGGGCGATCGAGGTTCAACCGGGACCCGAAGCCAGGGGCGCGGAGGCGCTCAGCGAATACGTGCGCCGCGTGGCCGCGACCGTTCACCATCCGGTCGGCAGTTGCCGCATGGGGCAGGACCCGAACGCCGTCGTCGATGCGCAGCTGCGTGTGCACGGCATTGCGGGATTGCGCGTGGCGGATGCGTCCGTTTTTCCGCGCCTCGTCGGCGGCAACACCAACGCCGCGGTGGTGATGGTGGCGGAGAAAGCGGCGGACATGATGCTGGGTATTGCGGCACCGCCGCCATTGGACCTGCCTCACTAGTTTGCGCAGGAGAGGTGTATGGCAAGCGAGAACATCAGGCACTGGAAGATCGGCGACGTCGAGGTGGCCCGAATCGTCGAAGTGAACAACTGGGAAGACGACATCGCGATGCTGCTGCCGGACGGCAAGGCCGAGTACGTGCAGAAGCTTCCGTGGCTGGTACCGCACTTCGCGACGCCCGCCGGCAGGATGCTCATTTCCTTTCAGTGCTTCGTACTCAGATCGCGCGACAAGAGCGTGATGATCGACACCTGCATCGGCAACGACCGGCAGCGCGAATTTCCGGTGTTCTGCAACATGCAGACGACATTTCTCGAGGATCTCGCGGTGGCCGGCTTCCCGCCCGCCTCCATCAGCACGGTGATGTGCTCACATCTGCACTTCGATCACGTCGGCTGGAACACGCGCAAGGTGAATGGCAAATGGGTTCCGACGTTTCCGCAGGCGCGTTATCTGTTTGGCAAACTGGAGTACGAACACTGGCAGCACCTGCGTGATACCGGGGGCTACCACGATGTCGCTCACCTCGCCGATTCGATCGACCCCATCATCGAAGCGAATCTGCATGAATTCATAGGAACCGACTATCGCATCACGGATGAAGTGTGGCTCGAGCCGACGCCGGGGCACACGCCCGGACACGTGAGTGTCCATATTCGCTCCAAGGGCGAAGAGGCGATCATCACTGGCGACATGATGCATCACCCGATCCAGCTCGCTGACCCCGATATGCATGGCAACTTCGACCTGGACAAGGAACAGGGAGCCAGGACGCGCCGCGCATTCGTCGAGCGCTATGCCGACAAGAAAGTGATGATCATCGGCAGCCATTTCTGCGATCCGACCTCCGGCTGGATCGTGCGCGACGGCGCCGCGTGGAAACTGGCGTTGAAATAACCCCTATGGCCATTCAACACGATTTCAGTGAGCTGGCAGTTCTCGTGACGGGGGCGGGTCGCGGTCTCGGACGCTCGGTGGGCGAGAAACTCGCCAGTTGCGGCGCGACGCTGGGACTCATCGACGTCGACGGAGACAATTGCAGCGCCGTTGCGGCGGGTATCCGTGCTGCGGGCGGCAACGCCTTCTCCTACGTCGCGGACGTCTCGGATCGCGCGGCGTTTGCGGATGCTGCGACCAGGTTCGCGCGGGAACGGGGTCGAATCGATGCCGTGGTCAACAACGCAATGCTCCTGCGCTACGAACCGATCGAAAAAGTCACTGACGAGGTACTCGACCGGATGCTCGGAATCGGTATCAAGGGTGCGATCTGGGGCGCGCAGATGTTGCTCGCGCACATGGACGCCGAGCGTGGCGGCGCGTTGATCAATATGGCCTCACCCGTTGCCGAGCGCGGCTTTCCGAACACCGCGGTGTACAGCCTCGTCAAGGGCGCGTTGGTCACGTTAACCAAGACTTTGGCCGCGGAATTGGGTCCGCGTAAGGTGCGCGTGAACGCCGTTGCCCCCGGATCGGTGCCGACGCCAGGAGCGATGGGGCTGAATGACAAAGCCGAATACGAGCGGCGCGCACGGACCATCCCGCTGCGTCGCCTCGGACGCGAAGAGGACAACGCTGAAGCCGTGGCATTTCTCCTGAGCCCGGAGGCCTCGTTCATCAACGGCGAAATATTTCATGTCGATGGCGGCATTGCCGCCGCCCACTGACACCATGGCGCACTCGACTCCGGTTTGTGACGACGACATATTCAGCCGCGAAGCGGTGCGCAACGCGCGTGCCGTAGACGATGCCCTGCGCGAAATGGGTCCTGTCGTGAAGCTGGGGCGCGAAAACATCACCATGGTTGCCCGCCACCAGCACGTATCCGAAGGACTCAAGGACTGGCAGGCGTTTTCTTCGAGGTCCCGCCCCTGGCACGACCCCAACTCGGTGCGACCGGAAATCCTGCTGGTTGACGATCCGCCACGTCACACCGCCGTCCGCCCCGTGATTGCAGGCGCACTCTCGCCGAAGGCACTGGCGAAGATGGCGACGGCCTTCAGTGCGGATGCCGATGCACTGCTGCGCGACGTGAAGGAACACGAAACGATCGATGCGGTCGCCGCCATCTCGCGGCCGTTCGTATACAAGGTGCTGCCCGATCTGCTCGGACTGCCGGAAGCGGGCCGCGAGAACATGACGGCGTTCGGTCACATGGTGTGGGCGACACTCGGACCACAGAACGAGCTGTTCCACGAGGCGATGGAGAATGTCGGCCCGGTCGTCGAGTGGGTGGACAAGTGCTGCAATCGCGAGAATCTCGACCCGGAGGGTCTCGGCATGCAGATGTTCCTCGCGGCCGATCGTGGCGCGATCACCCAGGACGAAGCCAAGTTGCTGGTGGGAATTCTCCTGTCAGCGGCTGCAGACACGACCGTGATGACCGTTTCCACCGCCATGCGCGCCTTCAGCCTGTTTCCGGATCAGTACCGCGAGTTGCGTCGTGACCCGTCGCTGGCACGCAGCGCGTTCGAGGAAAGCCTGCGCTGGGACTCGCCTTCACGCATGGCGGGGCGCATCGCGACGCGCGACGTCGAGATCGACGGCTACGTGATTCCGAAAGGAGAGCGCTGCGGTCTCATGTTCGCCGCGGCGAACCGCGATCCTCGCAAGTGGGCGGACCCGGACCGGTTCGACATCCGCCGCGATCTGCGCGGCAACCTCGGCTGGGGATACGGCATTCACGCCTGCGTGGGCCGCACGCTCGCGCTGCTCGAAGCCGATGCGCTGCTAGGGGCGCTCATCAAGCACATCGAACGCTTCGAGCCTGCTGGCGAGCCCGAGCCCTGGATGACGACCATCGGTCATGGGCCGGCAGAATTACCGGTCCGAATCCATGCAGCGTAGGTGGTGTCACCACTCAAGGAGCATGGTCGTGAACTTCCCAACCGCGCTGCTCCACCGCGGCCCGTGCGCGCTGCGAAATGGCCCCGCTGAGCCACACTTCGCGGCCCGGGATGTCGGCTGGCAGCGCATCGAGAATTGCGCCCTCGTAGCCGGCGACTTCGGCGGTCCATTGCACGGCATCGAATGCCCCGAAAACCGCGACGCGCCGATCCGCGAACTGCGCACTTGGCAGCCGCAACCCCGCGACGATTCGCGTGATGGGCCGACGTGCGTGCATGCGCAGAAGCAGGCCCGTGCTGCGCAGGAAAACCTGGACCTCTACTTCGGAAGTCGCGGACATCGCGGTGCGCAGCAATTCCTCGCGCCCGGACACACCTTCCAGTGTCTTCATCGCATCGACCAGTGCCGTTTGACGAGTGGGGTCCAGCAGCAAGGTGTTCTCGAAGCGCTCGACCTCGGCCGGCGTGAGGCCAAAGGTCGCGAGCGCCTCGCGCCGCTTCTTGCGCAACACCGCGGGGTCTTCTTTGTAAACGGCATCGAGGGCACGCTGCGCTTCGCCGGCATACGGCACGCCGGCGGAGACGAACTTCATCCCGAACGCCATCGTCGAATCCACCTTCGCCAGGCGACGCACTGCGCGACGCAGCACTTCATTGCGCGTGTAGGGGTCGATGTCGAGCTTCGCGTACCAGCGCTGCTCGGCCTTCGACAAGCCCATGTAGCGTTCAATGTATTTCGTGGCTGAATGCTCGAGCTGTTTCGCGGCCGGCTCGCCGGTATCGGCCGCATCGGTGCTCAGGGTCTTCTTGCCTTTCGCGGCAAGCTCGCCGGCGCGCGCGCGATAGCCCCCCAGCAGATGCCCGATTCCGCGCGGAATGCCGAGCACCGTGCCCACGGGATCTTTCGCCACGTTTACGACTGATTTCACATCCTCTTCGATGCCGCGCGTGACTGCTTTCAATGCAACTTCGCTCTCGGAGGTTTCGGCGATCTGGGTGAGCGCGGCGATTTCCCGCAAGCGCGCTGCCAGCTCGTCGCGGCCATAGGCTTCGAACTCGCCGAAGCGGCTTTCGACGACGTATCGATGCATCAGTCCGTCGCTTTGCACCGGGTCGCGTATGTTGAAGTTCTTGCCGGAAACCTGCGCAGGCGCGAGGCTCGCGCCCGGCGCCTCATCGGCGGGTACGTCGAAGTCCTCGCCAGTGACGCCGCCTGCCGAAACGCCGACGAGCGAAATGATCGCCGCCAGCAAGTTCGTGATTCGCATGGAGCCTCGCGAAGGTTTTTTGTTAGTCAGGGCGCGCGCCCAGACAATTGTACGCTTCGAACCAGCAGGACTAACCTACTTGGCCGAGGGTAACGGCAAGAGACCGAGCTGCCGCATCATCCCGATGTCATCGCGATTGGCGGTGTGCTCCACGATTTGGCCGTCGCGCACCTTGTACCAATGGATGTGCTGCACGTCGAAGTGTTTCTGCGTCGGCGCAACACCGATGAGCATAGACCCATTCACCGGCATCTTGGCGACACCCTTGTGGGTGCCGCTGACCCGGCACCGAACGATCACAGAGTCGCCCCTGGTCACGATCTCGATGATGTCGTGCCGGTAGTCGGGGAACGTTGCGAAGATATCCTCAACGCGAATCCGAATTCCCTCACGGCCGAGGGGTTGATCGAAGTTTTTCGTGTCCTCTGCGAAGTAGGACACATACGCCGCCAAGTCGCCACGATTCATCGCCTCGGTCGCGCGGCGAACGACCTCTTCGTTCCGCTTCTCGAGGTCCGTCAGCGGCGTCTGGCCCGCTGCGGCCAAGAGTCTCCCGCACACAAGAAGGAGCAGGATGGGGATGACAACGATGGACCTGACCATAGTGTTCTCCTTCCGCCAACGGAATGTTCTCACGGAAGCGGACCCACGTCCCCGCCTACTCTCAAGACTGACCGGCCCCGAGGCCTGCTGCACGCACAGCCGGCCGCGGATTTCCGCCCCCACTGCGGCGGCGCGTGGGAGCGCTTCGAGTATGGCTCCCGAACGAACAACTTCTCTGCGGCCAGAGAAATGGATAGCGCCCATGCCGCCCGGGCGGGATGGCAACATGCCGCGGTCACCAGCAAGGGGGCCGTCCATGAAGTGCATCACCGTGCTCTATCCCGCGAAGGACAACGACGCTTTCGGCTTCGAGTTCTATCTCAAGCGGCACGTGCCGCTGATCAAGGACATTCTCGGCAAGAGCCTGCATCGCATCGAGGTACGCAAGGGCGCGAGCTCCCAGGACGGCGCCGGACCGCCCAACTACACCTGCGTCATCAGCATCTGGATCGCGGACTGGCCCGCGTATGAGAAGGCCATCGCGGCCCGCGCCAGCGAGCTCATCGCCGAGGTGCCGTTGTTCACGAAGGTCATGCCGCAGATGCAGATCGATGAAGTCATCTATCCATGATTTCGTGATCGTCGGCGCCGGCTCCGCCGGCTGCGTGCTCGCGCATCGCTTGAGCTCTGAGCAAAACACCTCGGTGATGTTGCTCGAGGCGGGGGGGCCAACCACTGGCGTGTTCAAGGACATGCCGATCGCCTTCCCGCGCTACGTGCTGCGCCGGGATCTCAATTGGAACTACCAAAGCGAGCCCGAGCCGTACGCCGACAACCGCGTCATCGACGTACCGCGCGGCAAGGCCCTCGGAGGCTCAACGGCTATCTACGGCATGGTGTACGCGCGCGGCCACCGCCGCGACTACGACGACTGGGCACGCGCCGGACTCTCCGGCTGGAGCTACGCGGATGTTCTGCCCTACTTCCGCCTTTCGGAGAGCAGCTGGCTCGGCGAGGGCAAGTATCACGGCGGCAAGGGTCCGCTCGAAGTGCGCATCCCCGAAGACAACCTCATGTATGAGGAATTGCGCGCGGCCACCCTCGCGGCCGGGTACCCCGTAACCGACGACTTACACGGCGAGAACAGCGAAGGCCTGCAACGTAATGAAATGGTCGTGACGCGCGGCCGTCGCGGAAACGTCGCGCGCACTTTTCTGCGGCCCGTGATGCATCGGAGCAGTCTCGTCGTGGAGTCCAGGGCACAGGTGACGCGTGTGGTATTCGAAGAGACGCGAGCCGTGGGCGTGGAATACCTGAAGGACGGCCAGGTCCACATGGCACGTGCGCGCCAGGAAGTCATTCTCTCTGCCGGCACCTATGGGTCCCCTCAATTGCTCATGTTGTCGGGCATCGGGCCTGCGGCCGAGCTCTCGAAACACGGGATCAAACCGCTCGTCGATCTGCCGGGCGTGGGACAGAATCTCATCGAACATCCGTTTCTGCCCATGGCCTGGCGCGCGCTCCCGGAGACGTTCGAGTGCGCGATGCGCGTGGATCGCGCGGCCGTGTCGGTATTGCGTTGGGCGTTGTTCGGCACCGGAATCTTCGCCACCAACGGTGCCGCGGGCAGTTTGTTCCTGCGCACCGCACCGGGACTCGACCGTCCCGACTTCCAGCTCATCTGCCCTGCGGTGCAGATCAGTGCGGGCAACGTGTGGTGGCCGCTTGTTAACAAGCCGGCGCACACGATGGTCTGTGCCCTGTCGATGATCCGGCAAGACAGCCGCGGGTCTATGACGTTGCGCTCGGCAAACCCGCTGGATCCGCCGCGCATCTCGTTCAACCTGTTCAAGGAACGCTCCGATGTTGAGCGCATGATTCGCGGCATCCGCGCGGCGCGCGCCGTCTACAACCGCGCTCCGCTCAATTCGTTCCACGCCGAGGAGATTTCGCCCGGAGACCGGGTACAGTCCGACGCCGAACTCGAGAAATTCGTGCGCAGCGTCGGCGCGATCACGCAGCATCCGGTGGGCACGTGCCGCATGGGCACGGAACGCGACGCGGGGACCGTGGTCGATACAGAACTGCGCGTGCGAGGCGTGAAGGCGCTGCGCGTCATCGACGCCTCGATCATGCCGAACATACCGGCGGGCAATACCAACGCACCGGCGATCATGATTGCGGAGAAGGGAGCGGACGCAATTCGCGGCCGTCGCCTGCCACCCGCGGAAGGAATCCCATGAAAGACTTGCGCGGCAAAGTCGCGTTCATCACCGGCGGCAGCAGTGGCATCGGTCTCGGCATCGCCAAGGTGCTCGCCGATGAAGGCATGAAAGTCGTCGTCACCTACCGCAGGCAGGATCACCTCGACGAGACGCTCGACTATTTTCGCTCGCGCCCCGGCCAGCAAGTGCACGCAATCAGGCTCGATGTGACCGACCGCGAGGCGATGCGCGCCGCCGCGGACGAAGCCGAGCGCGCATTCGGTCCGGTGCAGGTGCTGGTGAACAACGCCGGCATCGGCATCCTTGGCCTCGTGGAGCACGCCACCTTCGACGACTGGGACTGGATCATGGGCGTGAACCTCGGCGGCGTCGTGAATGCGATCGTGACCTTCCTGCCGCGCATGATTGCGCTCGGTGAGCCCTGCCACATCGTCAACGTCTCCTCGATCGGCGGCGTCGCCGCGCTCGGCTCGGCCGGTCTTTACGCCACGACCAAGTTCGCGGTGGTCGGACTCAGCGAAGCGCTGCGCACCGACATGATCGGCCGCCCCATCGGTGTGTCGGTGTATTGCCCCGGCCCGGTGAAATCCAACATCGGCGAAGGCGAGCGCGGCCGGCCCGCGCAATTCGCTGACAGCGGCTACAAGACAGTCGCACCGGTGGGCGCACCGCCGCCCGAGTTTCTGCTCACCGCCATGGATGCGATCGACGCCGGGCGCTACGTTCTGCGCGGCATCCACGCGAACCAGATGTACATCTTCAGCCACCCGGAATTCCGCGACGTGCTGGCGGCGCGCGGCGCCGCGCTGCTAAGCGCCTTGCCGGACGAACCGATCAACCAGGCACGCGCGGACGCGATCCGCTGGATCCTATCCAACCGGATCTACGATGAAGGTGCGTGAACGAAGCACCTGAAATTGTCAGACAAACTCCGACGTCGCGCGCTCAAGACAAAGTACCCGGGGTTTCCGCCGGTTTGCCTACAGGCCACTGTCAGTGGCTGCGAATACGCTCGCGGGCGTTCGGGATCCGGATGCCCGTTCGGGGAGCGCATACCAATGTCTTCGCAACCTCCACTGCGGCCTGGGTCGGTCGTCATGCGCTGGAACAGGCGCTGGATTTCAGGCGATCAATTTGCACGAGACTATGCGGCGAGCGTCATGGCGTTTACTTCAGAAGTGGCGCAGGCGGTAACGCGAGTCCATCGTTCAAAGCGTGGTCCGGTATTCTGCGACGTGCAGACTCACGCCGTTGTGTGGGCGGCGGTTCTCGTGGCGTTCGAGGCCGCGAGTTTCCGCGACCAGGATCGCGAGACGCTGCTGGAATCGCTGCTGGACGAACTGCGGCCGTCCTGGGACCGGGGCGAATTGGCGCGCTCCGAATATGCAACAAGGGTTGTCCAGCGTTCCGAGGCTTACTTTGCAACTCGAGACCGCAGCAGCCCACTGAAGACTGCGGAGCGGATCGTGAGCTGGTACTTGCGCGCAATCGGGATGCCCGAGCTCGTCGATGACTCTGCGCTCGCGCGTCATCTCTGCGCCAATTTTTCGCATCGCATCTTGCGCGACATCTATCGGCTCAGCGCTGCGTCCCGGCTTCGTACAGCGGTGGTGTCACTGATGGAGCGCCAAAGGGCGGCCCGGATTGCCGACGTCGACATCTGCCTAATGTCGATCTGGGATGAGCGACAACATCACACGCATCTGGCGCAGGCGGTGGGTAGCTCGGCGCCAGAACCTGCGAACAGACGCGAAGTGAGTCATTGGGACGGGCACCCGATCGAGGCGATCGCGAGAGTCGGCACCTCGAGTCCCTAGTGCGCCCTGCCAATGTCGACTCCGAGTCGACGATCGCGCGGCGGATCAGTGTTGTGCAGGCTGTGCAGCAGCCTCGATCGTGACCTGCCTGCCGGTCTCATAGCCCTTTTCCAGGACCTGCAATGCCTGGATCGCGCGCTTGACGGCCGCCGGATTCCACGGAGATGGCGGCGGCCCGGGGTGATTGGGCTGCACGGTAGGCACACAGGCGCATGCAACGCTGTAACCCCTGACAAACGCGATCGACATGCCAGCTCTCTCCAGCCTCTTGAGCAGGTCGTTCAAGTCGATAGCCAGGGCCTCCGGTGTGGTCTGTACTTGCGGCGTCGGCGCAGGCTCCGCGGACACAGCGCACGACGGGAGCAGA
>Ga0307499_10000792_pt1 | contig 10276 bp, 8 predicted proteins | sample 13_S_MG_FD_201363 | JGI IMG/M metagenome (GOLD analysis project Ga0307499, IMG submission 201363) | Soil microbial communities from Populus trichocarpa stands in riparian zone in the Pacific Northwest, United States - 13_S | ecosystem: Environmental > Terrestrial > Soil > Riparian zone > Trees... | reverse complement strand
TCTCCATCTCGGTCAGCGTCCTGGGAGCGCTCGCCTGCATGCTCCTGCCGCCGCTCTACCGCTGGTCGTTCGGGCAGTTCGTCGACTCCTGGGGCGTGCTGCTGGAGTCGCTCGGGTTGCTCGCCCTGGTGCTGGTCTGCGATCGCGGCCTGCGCTGGCTGCCGCTCTGGATCGGCTCGATGCTGCTGCTCTCGATCACCCGCGACGCGACGATGATCCTCGGCCTTGCGGCCGCCTGGATCGCGGTCGCGCAGCTGCGCGACCGCGCCACCTGGCCCCGCAACGCCTGGATCCTCCTCAGCGGCGCCGCCGCGGCGCTGCCGGCGCTGCTGCTGGGCGGTGCGCCGGTCCGCGACAACCTCGCCTACATCTTCGCCGGCTACAACGTCCCTACCGATACCAGCTGGGGCCACATCGTCTCCGGCTATCCGGGCCAGCTCCAGGCGACGATCGAAGGCAACCTCACCTACCCGGCCGAACGCGGGATGGCAGGCCTGCTGCTCTACCCGGTGGTCGCGGTCTGCCTGGCGGCGATCCTGCTGGTCATCCTGCGTCGCGCTCGCCGCGACGCTTTCTGGCTGGCCGCGCACGGGGCGATCCTCGGCTGCGTGGTCCTGCTGCTGATCGCCAACAACCCACAGGGCTACCGGCTGGAGCTGGTCTTCGCGCCGGTGATCGCGGCCGGCTTCGCGCTGGTGCTGGACCGCGCCGTCGCCTGGCTAGTACCGCTTCAGCGCGCTGATCGGCAGCGATTCGACCGTGTGGGTGCCGACCGGGCCGTTCGGCTTTAGGCCGGGACAGTAGCTGCCCCCGACCGCGTAGATGCGGCCGCCGGCGACGCCCGCGCCGCCGCCACGGCGTTCGGTGTGCATGTTCGGCAGGCGCGACCACTTGTTCGTCTTCGGGTCGAACTCCCAGGCGCTGGGGGTGACCCAGCCCTCTCCCTCCTCCCAGTTGAACTGATCCTCGCCGCCGATCACGACGACCCTGCCGCCCGCTGCGACCACCCGCGGCGAGGCGACGCCGAACGGCATCTTGGGCATCGTCGTCCATTCGTTCGTCTTCGGGTCGTAGCGTTCGAAGATGGTCAGCGAGTGGTCCCTGGAGCCGCGCCCCCCGGCGACGTAGAACATGCCATCGACCACGGCGCCCGAGATGTGGTGGCGCCCGATTTGCATCGGCGCCCCGAACGTCCACTTGCCGGTCTTGAAGTCGTAGATTTCGAGCGTGTTGTAGACCGGGAAGGAGCTGACGTTGAAGGTCTGCGGCGCGCCTCCCGCGACGTAGAGCTTGTGGCCGATCACGCCGACCGCCCCGGCGGCGCGCGGCGGCTGGTGCATCGAGGGAAGCTGGGTCCACCTGTCCGACTTGGGGTCGTATTGCCAGAAGTCGGTGGTCGGTTCTTCGCCGTTCAGATAGCCGCCGGCGAGGTAGAGCTTGCCGTCGTAGGCGGCCGCTTCGGCGTGGTCGAGGCCGATCGGGATGTGGGTCGGCTCGCTCCACTTCCTCGTCTTGGTGTCGAAGGCAAGGACCGTGTGGAGGTTGCCGGGTGGGCTGCCCTCGGCGGTGTAGATGGTCGAGCCGATCCCGACCGCGGTCGCCTCGACCTGGGTCCGCGGCATTTCCGGTTCGGCTCGCCAGTGGCCGGCCGGAGCCGGCGGCTGCTTCGGGTCGTTGCGGTAGAGGTGGGGCCGACAGGGCGGGTTCGGCGTCGTCTTTTCGAAGCCGAGCGTGCGCTTCCAGTGGCCGGGGAGGTTGATCACGTCGGCCGCCGCCAGCACGCCGAGCACGAGCACCAGCACCATCGCTGCCGTCAGCCCGGCGAGCACCTTCGACCCTCTGCCTTTCACCGCCGGGAAGTATGGCGGAGCGCGCTGTCGGCGGGCGCCGCGAGGCGAGCAGCACGAGAAGGTCCAAGCGCGAGTTGATTGAATCTATCGGCGAGCATGGCTCCCGCCCAGGCAACCGACAAGATCCCTGTCTTCGACGTGCAGCTGAACGACGCGCACGTCGAGGCCGTGGCCGAGACGCTGCGCTCCGGCTGGCTGACGATGGGCCCGCGGATCCAGGAGTTCGAGGCGCAGTTCGCCGAGCACCTGGGAATAGAACACGCGATCGCCGTCAACAGCTGCACCGCCGCCCTGCACCTCGCCTACCTCGCCGCCGGGATCGGCCCGGGGGACGAGGTGATCGTGCCCGGCATCACCTTCGTCGCCTCGGCGGCTGCGGTCCGCTACTGCGACGGCACGCCGGTGCTCGCCGAGATCGTCGGTCAGGGCGACCTCAGCCTCGATCCCGAGGACGTCGAGGCCCGGATCACGCCCCGCACCAAGGCGGTCTGCGCCGTCCACTACGGCGGCTACGCGGCGTCGTTGCGGCGTCTGGAAGAGATCTGCGAGCGCCACGGCCTGGCCTTGATCGAGGACGCGGCACACAGCCCCGAAGCGACCGTGCCCGGGGAGAGCCGCAAGCTCGGCACCTACGGGCTCGCCGGCACCTTCAGCTTCTTCTCCAACAAGATCCTCTCCTGCGGTGAGGGGGGTCTGCTGGCGACCGCGGACGAGGGCGTCGCCGAGCTCGCCCGCAGCCGCCGCTCGCACGCGATGACCTCAGGCACCTGGGATCGCCACCGCGGACATGCGATGGGCTACGACGTGGTCGAGGTCGGCTACAACTACCGCCTCGACGAGCCCCGCGCGGCGCTGCTCTCGGCCCGCCTGCCCGACCTGGCAGCCGACATCGAGGCGCGCCGTGGCCTCACCGCCCTCTACCGCGAGCTGCTCGCCGATGTCGAGGGCGTCACCCTGCCATACAACGACGAGCAGGTCGCCGCCAGCTCCTGCTACGTGATGCCGGTGATGCTGGAGGGACCCGAGCAGCGCGACGCGGTGCGCACCTCGCTCTCGGAGCGCCACGGAGTGCAGACCAGCGTCCTCTACCCCTCGATCAACGAGTTCACCGCCTACGGCCGCGGCGAGCAGAGCCTGCCGCGCTGTGAGCGCGCCGCCCGCACCCAGCTCACCCTGCCGCTCTACCCCCACCTCGGCGAGGAGCGGCTGCGGCGGGTGGTCGACTCCCTGCGCGAGAGCCTGGCCGAAGTCGCTGCCTGATCAGGCAGCGCGGCCGGCGGCGAGGGCCGCCAGGAGCTCGTTCCAGTCGCACGCCACTCCGGCGAGGCGGTCACAGAGGCGTGCAAGTGCGGCGAAGTCGTCCTCGAGCTCCCAGCCCCAGTGCAGGGTGATCGGCGCCCAGAGCGCCTCTTCGGCCTCGATCATTCGCTCGATCGCGGGGAGGACCTCGGCGGCCCGTCCGTAGAGGGGGGCGTAGGAGGGCAGGTACACCGCCTTCCCGTGCCAGACGGGAGTGGGGCGGAAGCCGAACAGGCGGATGCTCTCGGGGCCGCCGCAGACGACCTCGAAGCGCTCGGCCAGCGGCGCGAACTGCGCGGGATCGAAGCGGTTGAAGGGAGGGACGAAGACAGGCGTCTCGACCCCGATCTCGGCCAGGATCGAGAGCGCGAGGTCGATCCGCTCAGCGGTCTCGGCGACGCTCAGCCCGCAGAGCTCGGAGTGGCGCCGGGGAGACGAATCGCGGGTGCGGTGGTCGAGGCCGTGCAGGCCGAAGACGACCTCCGCGCCCTTCAGCTCATCGAGCACGGCAACCTCGCCGCCCTCGAGCGGGCGCCACTCCTCCTGCACCGGGTCGAGGTAGTCGCGCGATACGTGTGGCGTCACCGCCAGCAGGTAGGGAACGCCGGCCTCCGCCAGCACCGCGTGGAAGCGCTTGAATGACTCGCTGCCGAAGCGGCCGGAGGAGTCGAACGCGCCGGCGTGGGGGAACTCGTCGACGCGGACGAGCGGTCGCGGCGGGCCGGTGCCGGCCGCGCCGTCGCCCGGCCAGCCGAGCCGCCCGAGCTTCAGCGCGATCGCCTGGGCGAAGCGGACGGGCGCCGGCGGGGTCCGTCCGGGGGCGGCGATCGGGGGCGGCGGCTCGTGCATCGCCGCATGATCTCAATCCGCCCTGCGGCGATCGCGTTGGCGACACCCGTGGTGGCTAGTCTGCGGTGCCGTGAAACGTGCAATCGTGCTCGCGGGCGGTCTCGGGATGCGCCTGAGGCCCTATACGACGGTCCTGCCGAAGCCGCTGATGCCGGTCGGCGATCGGCCGATCCTCGACGTGATCGTGCGTCAGCTCGCCCACCACGGCTTCGAGCGGCTGACGATCGTCACCGGCCACCTCGCCGAGCTGATCGAGGCCTTCTTCGGCGACGGCGAGCGCTTCGGCATCCCGATCGACTACTACCGCGAGGACGAGCCGCTGGGCACGGCCGGCGCGCTCAGCCTGCTCGAGGGGCTCGACGAGGACTTCCTGATGATGAACGGCGACGTCCTCACCGACTTGCCCTACGGCAGCTTCTATGAAGAACACCGCGAGTCCGGCGCGGCGGCGACGATCGCCGCCCACCGGCGCGAGGTACAGGTCTCGCTCGGCGTGCTCCAGTTCGACGACGGCGAGGGGGACGACCGGCTCACCGGCTACATCGAGAAGCCGACCTACCACTACGAGGTCAGCATGGGCGTCTACGCGTTCTCGCCACGCGTCCTGCCCCTGATCGAGCCGGGCGAGCGGCTCGACTTCCCCGACCTCGTGCTGCGCCTGCTCGAGGCGGGCGAGACCGTGCGGGCGCGTCGCAGCGAGAGCGACTACTGGCTCGACATCGGCCGCCACGACGACTACGAGACGGCGATGGACGAGTTCGAGCGGATGCGGGACCGCTTCCTTCCCGGCGCCGCTTCGGGGTGAGGCTCGAGGGTCGCGACATCGTCTGCGTCGGCACGGCCGACTGGCAGACCGAGCTGCCGATCAACCAGCACCAGCTGATGGGCCGGCTGGCGGCGCGCAACCGGGTGCTGTTCGTCGAGTCGCTCGGCCTGCGGCGGCCACAGCTGGCGGGGCGCGACCTGCGCCGCATCTGGCGGCGGCTGCTGCGCGGCCTGCGCGGGGTGCGGCCGGCGGCCGGCGGGGTGCACGTCCTCTCGCCGCTCGTGCTGCCCTTTCACGGCCACGCGTCGGTCCGCGCCCTGAACCGCCGCCTGCTGCGGGCCCAGGTGCGGCGCGCCGTGCGGCGCCTCGGCTTCGGCAGGCCGCTGCTCTGGGGCTACGCCCCGCAGGCCGAGGCGCTGCTCGACGTCCTCGACCCCGGCCCCGTCGTCTACCACTGCGTCGACGACGTCGCCGCGCAGAAGGGCGTCGACGCGGAGAGCTTCCAGGCGAGCGAGGAGCGGTTCGCGCGGCGCGCCGACCTCGTCCTGGCGAGCGCGCCGGCGCTGGCGGAGCGGATGCGCCTGCTCTCGGAGAACGTCCTCTACGCGCCCAACGTCGCCGACACCGGGCTCTTCGCGACGGCGCTCGACGAGGGACCGGTCGACCCCGCCGTCGACTCGCTGCCGAGGCCGCGCCTGGTCTTCCAGGGCGCGATCGTGGCGACCAAGCTGGACGTCGGGCTGCTCGCCGAGCTGGCCGCGTTGCGGCCGGCGTGGAGCATCGTCCTCGTCGGCCCGCGGGGCGCCGGGGACCCCGGCGGCGACCTCTCGCCGCTCGACGGGGCGCCGAACATCCACTTCGCCGGGCCCCGTGACGCGAGTGAGCTGCCGGTCGTGCTGCGCGGCGCCGACGCCGGGCTGATCCCCTACGCGATCAACGACCTCACCCGCAGCGTCTTCCCGATGAAGGTCTACGAGTACCTGGCGGCGGGACTGCCGGCGATCGCGACGCCGCTGCCGGCGCTGGCCGGGGTGGAGGGGGTCGACCGAGTGCACGACGCCTCTGAGCTCGTCGCCGCGGTCGAGCGCGGGCTCTCGCTCGACACGCCACAGCGGCGGCGCGAGCGCTCGGCCGCGGCGGCGGCGCACTCCTGGGAGGCGCGAATCGAGGAGATAGAGGCGGCGCTGCCGCCCGACCGAGATTGACCCCTGGGGTGTGGTCAATGTCGGATGCGTGGAGTCAGGCGCGCCTGGTCGCCGCGGCCTCGGCCAGCACCTCGCGGGTCTGCGCGGCGACGCTCGGCCAGGTGAAGCGGGCGGCGTGGTGCAGGCCCCGCTCGATCAGCTCGGGTGGCCGCTCCATCGCCTGCTCCAGCGCGGCCCGCCAGGCCTCCGGGGTGCGCTCGCCGACGACCAGGGCTGCCGGGCCGCTGATCTCCTCGAGCCCACCGGAGTCGGCGGCGACCACCACGGGGGTCGCGCAGGCCATCGCCTCGAGCGGGGCGATGCCGAAGCCCTCGTAGATCGCCGGCGCGGCGAGGGCGCCCGCGGCCCGCATCAGGTCGACCAGCTCGCCCTCCTCGACCGGGCCGAGCAGCGTGCAGGCTCCGCTCCGCTCCGCCCGCGCCGCGATCTCCTCGCCGCCGAAGCCGGGTGACCCCGCCAGAGCCACGCGCCAGCCAGCCCCCTTCGCCGCGGCCAGCGTCGCGGCATCGATCAAAACGTCGAGCCCCTTGCGCGGCTCGAGCGAGCCGACGTGGAGGACGAAGGGGGGCTCGATGCCCCAGCGCTCGCGCACTGCGGCGATTGCGGCCTCGCGGTCGCCGGGGGTGAAGATCTCGTCGACCCCGTTCGGCACCACCCGCACTGACGCGTGGCCGATGCCGTAGCGATCCTCGACGTCCTCCGCGGTCGCCCTGGAGACGGCGATAACCCGCGTCGCCCGGCGCGCCGAGCGCGCCACCGTGGTGGCGAAGTGATGTTCCTGGGATGGCTGCTTGACCCCGGGAAAGCGCAGTGCTGCCAGGTCGTGAATCGTCAGCACAGTCGGAGTCCTGCCCCAGCGCGGCAGCACGCTCTCAGGCGCCCAGAGCACGTCGGCGTGCTTGCGCGCCAGCCACAGCGGGACGAACGCCTCGCGCCAAAGCGCCCGTCCCTTGACCCGCACGCCGGCCTCGTGCGCTCCGGGGGTCGGGCGGCCGAGCCGGCGCGTGTTGGCGAGCAGCCACACCTCGTCCCCCGCGGAGATCAGCTCGCGCGCGATCCGGTCGAGGTACTTCGGAATGCCACCCCAGCTCGCCTCGAGCACGTTGGCGTCGATCGCGATCCGCATCGGCTCAGGAAGCGAGGACGGGAATGGCCTCGGGTCGGCGCTCCTCTTTTTCCTCCTCGTCCGGCAGGTCGCGCCAGGCGGCGACGAGCCAGCCGAGGATCCCGCCGAGCAGGATCGAGGTGCGCGGCTCGATCGAGGTGAAGGTGGCGGTCAGTTCGACGATTGCCAGGGCGAGCACGCCGCCGAACGCGGCGATCGCCGCCACCTGGATGGCCGGATCCGGGTGGCGGCGCCAGAGTCTCACCGCCGTCCACAGCGCGCTGAGCAGAAGGAATACGTAGGCGATCGCCCCGAGCGGGCCGAACGCCAGCCAGAACCAGAGGAAGGCGACGTGCGCGTAGCGGCGATCGTGCGTTTCCGCAAGCGAGTAGTGAACCTCCCATGGGACCCCGAGCCCGATCCCCGTCACCGGGTGTTCGCGGATGTTCTGCAGCACGTTCTTGCGCTCGTCTACGCGATAGCGGTCGCCGCGGTTGGAGCCGAACTTGCCCGGGCTGAGCGTCCGCGCGCGCTGGACGAGCGGACTCTCTTGCGGGCCCTCCGAAGAGCCGACGGCCACCGCCCCGGCCACCCCGAGCGCGAGCACGATCGCACCGACCGCGAGCACCGCGCGGCCGCGGTGGCGGCTGGCGATGATGATCACCGCGACCAGCGTGATGATGCCGGCGATCCAGAAGGAGCGGCGGTAGGAGACGACGAGCGCGATGAAGGCGATCGGCGCCCCGACCAGCATCCAGCCCGGCACCTTGATCCGCCGGACCAGGGCCGCGACGACGCCGAGGACGAAGATCAGCATGGTCAGGTTCGGCACCGGGTTGAGGAAGCTGATCGTCTCCGATTCGACCGCCGAGCCGAGCCCGCTGAAGGAGGCGTAGATGCCCGACGCGCCCTTGTAAGCGGCCAGCGCGCCGCCGACCACGAGGCAGGCCTTGAGCGCCCGCGTGCTCCGCAGCGCGTTCACCGCCAGCAGCGGGATCAGGATGATGTAGCTCGAGGTGAGAGAGCGGTGGAAGAGTTCGCCGATGCTGACCATGTGCGAGCTGTGGCCGACGATGACACCGCAGGTGACGGCGGCGGCGAGCAGCAGCAGCGGCGCAGTCAGGGGATCGGGGAAGCGGGGGCGTTCACCCTCGACGACGAACTGGAGCAGGACTCCGGCCAGGCCGGTGAAGAGCAGCATGTCCTGCGGCGTCATTTTCGCCCCGACCACATCGTAGAAGGCCGGTACGGGAGGGAGGAACGCCTGGGCTTCGGACTCGACCAGGATCGCCCCGGCGACCAAAAGCCCGAAGGCGGCCGCGGGGTAGCGCAGCAGGACCAGGCCGATCGCGAGTGCGGCCGGCGCGATCGCGCCGAGGGCCCCATAGCGGCTCATCGCCTCTGCCAGGAACAGTCCGGCGACGATCCCGGTGGCGCTGACCGCGATCGCCACGCCGACGTTCGGCACAGCGAGCGTCGGCCGGGTCAGGCTGCGGTCTCCTTCGGGCGGGACGCCGGCAGCGCCATGTCACGCGGCCGATAGGCGTCGTAACGCGTCTGCTTCGCGTTCGAGCGGTTGAAGGCGAAGCCCAGCATCGGTGCCCCGATCGCGCGCAGCGCCTCGACCGCCCGGCGGGCGTCGCGGCGGCTGGTGCGGCGCGAGTCGACGACGAAGACGACGCCGTCGGCGTAGCGGGCGAGGACGACGGGGTCGACGACGACGAGGGCCGGCGGGGTGTCGAAGACGACGACGTCGTTGTCGGAGCGCAGGTACTGGACCACCGATTTCATCCGCGCCGAGGAGAGCGACTCGACCGCGTCCTCGGCATGCGCGCCGGCGGGCACCACCATCAGCTCGCCGCCGGTTCGCGCTCCGTCGGCGGCGAGGCTCACCCGGGCGGCGACGTCGCCTGGCCCCGGCGCGTCGTCGACCATGAGCAGATCGCTGAGGCCGGGGGAGAGGGACTTGTCGAAGATCTCGTGCAGGGTGGGCCGGCGCAGGTCGCCGTCGACCGCGGTCACCCGCCGGCCCTCGGCGGCGAGGGTGCGGGCGACGTTGGCGGCGACGTAGCTCTTGCCGCAGCCGGACTCGGCGCCGGTGACGAGCACCGTGCCGGCGCCGTGGGCGCCGGCGGAGCCGTTGGTGCCGTTGCTGCCGGTCGCCCGTTCGAGCGTCAGCAGGGTCGCGGTGCGGAGGTTGCGGAAGGACTCGAGGGCCGGCGCGCCCCTGCCCTTGGGGATCTCTCCCAGCAGGGTGAGGCCGAGGTCTTTCGCCGCCTCCTGGGCGGTCCGGTAGCGGTCGAAGAAGAGATCGCGCAGGTAGATCGCGACCGCACCGAGCACGAGCGCGCCGATGAAGGCGAGCATGGCGTTGCGGGTCGGCTTCGGTGCCACCGGGGTGCTCTGCGGGGCGGCGTGCTCGATCACCCGCATCGTGTTGCCGGGGTTGGCGCTCTGTTCGGCGATCTGGTCCTGGAGCGCCTGCAGCTCGACCTGCAGCCCGGCGACGCTGGTCCCGCCTTCGGCGATTTCGCCTTCGATTTCGTCGAGCCGCTGCTGGGTCGGCTGCAGGGTGGATTTGCGCTGCGCGACCGAGAGTTCGCCCAGATAGCGCGCGAAGGCCTCGGCGTAGGCGTTGGCGAATGCAGCCGCTTCCTCGGGGTCGCCGGTGGTCGCCGAGAGGATGAGCGTGCCGGTGCGTGCTTCGGGTTGGACCGAGACGCTCGAGTCGAAGGCGGCTTCGCGGCCTTTGATCGCCGGGTCTTCGTGGGCCACTTCGAGCACCGACCCGGTCTGCGCCAGCTGCTCGTAGAGGTTGGAGAGGCTGAGCAGCTGTTCTTCGTTGAGGATTTCGCCGTCCGCCTGGCTGGTGGTGACGATCTGCCCCAGCGCGCTGCTTTCGTATTCGTCCGGTTTGGAGGTGGAGATCGCGTAGACGACCACCGCGGCGATTACCGCGAACAGCGCCAGCCAGCGTTTGCTGGCCCAGATCACACGTAGGTTGCCGGTGAATTCCACGGTTGCAGAGACCTATCGGGCAGGCCGGAGATTGACTTGAATCCGGCGAGTCACCCGCCTTGTGGACGGAAGTACGAGTCTTGCAAAGGATAGCTCCGAGTCAGGTCGTCATCCCAATGCGTCAATCCGTACCCGTTTCCGCAGCTTCGACACCGCGCCGGCTGCGGGTTCCGCCGGGCGCAGC
>Ga0307499_10000790_pt1 | contig 10296 bp, 9 predicted proteins | sample 13_S_MG_FD_201363 | JGI IMG/M metagenome (GOLD analysis project Ga0307499, IMG submission 201363) | Soil microbial communities from Populus trichocarpa stands in riparian zone in the Pacific Northwest, United States - 13_S | ecosystem: Environmental > Terrestrial > Soil > Riparian zone > Trees... | reverse complement strand
ACGGTGGGAGCTCGATCGCGGTCCGCAAACCTTGCATTATGACTTCTGGTGGAACCTGCCGCGCGACTACATGGTGACGAGCGAGTGGGCGTTGCCGCCGCAGTTCGAGAACGGCATCGTGGCGGAGGATTTGCTCGCCAACAAATACGGCCATCGGATTCACTTCTGGGACCTGCGCGCCCGGCGCAACGTCCAGACCATCGATCTCGGCGCCAATCATCAGATGGCGCTGGAAGTGCGGCCCGCGCATGATCCGGTTCGCGAATACGGCTTCCTCGGCGTCGTGGTCGACACCACCAACCTCGAAGGTTCGATCTGGACCTGGTGGCGCGAGGGCGGCAAGTTTCACATCGAGAAGACGGCGACGATCCCGCCCGAGCCGGCGCTGAAGGAGCAACTGCCGCCGCTGCTGCAAGGGTTCGGTGCTGTACCGCCGCTGGTAACGGATATCGACCTCTCGATGGACGACAAATTTCTCTACGTGGCCTGCTGGGCCACCGGCGAGATGCGTCAATACGATGTCAGAGAGCCACGAAAACCGAAGCTTGCGGGTTCGGTTCACATCGGTGGCATCGCGCGCCGCACGCCGCATCCGAACGGCAAGGCCTTTGCTGGCGGACCGCAAATGGTCGAGATCAGCCGCGACGGCAAGCGGGTGTACTGGACCAACTCCCTGTATTCGACGTGGGACAACCAGTTCTATCCTGACGGTGTGCCCGGCGCGATGGTGATGGCCAATGCGAAGCCTGACGGCGGCCTCGAACTGGCAAAGGACTATTGGGTCGATTTCCCCGACGGATACCGGTCGCACCAGATCCGGCTCGAAGGCGGTGACTGTTCGACAGATTCGTTCTGCTATCCCTCGGTCTGAATTTGAGCGCAGCCGACTGGACACCTGCCTGGCTCTGGCTGGCTGTCATCGCGAGCGGTCTCTACCATGGCGTCAACCCGGGCATGGGGTGGCCGCTCGCCGTTTCAGCTGGGTTGATGGAAAGAAGTCCGCGGGCGCTGGTGGCTGCGCTCTGGCCGCTTACGGCCGGCCATCTGCTCGCGATGCTGCTCGTGATCCTACCCTTCGCACTGCTCGTTGCCGTCGTCGAATGGCAGCGCACGATACAGATCGGCGCAAGCTTCCTCGTCATCGCCTTCGGTCTGTTCCGGCTTGCCAACCGGCGCCATCCAAGGGCGCTGGCGCGGATATCACCCGCGCAATTGGGGCTTTGGTCATTCGCCGTCGCGCTCGCCCATGGTGCGGCGCTGATGCTGGTGCCGATCTATCTCGGGCTCTGCCGGGAAGCCGACCTCGACAGGGGCCACGAAGCCGCCGGTACGCTGATCAACGCCAATCTCGGCATGGCTATCCTGGTCGCCATTGTCCACGCCACGGCGATGATCGCCGCCGGCGGATGTTGCGCGTGGCTCGCTTACCGCTATCTCGGCCTCAAATTCATATCGCAAAGCTGGTTCAATCTGGATACGATTTGGGCCGTCAGCCTTATTCTGGTCGGCGCGATTGCGCTGGCGTACAACCTGGCCTGACGCGGAAGCCGCCGACGTCCTTCAGCGCAATTTTTCCAGCAGCGCCATCAGGCTCTCGCGCTCCTTCGCATCGAGCGGCGCCAGCGTCTCCCGAGTGATCGCGAGCGCGTTCGGCGCGGCCTTCTCGGCCAGTTGCTGGCCGGCACGCGTCAGGCTCACCAGCAGGCGGCGGCCGTCCTCGGGGTCCGGGCTGGTCTCGGTCAGCCCGCGCGCGGTGAGGCGGTCGATCACGCCCTTGATGGTGGCAACGTCCATCGCCGTCAGCCGGCCGAGCAGGTTCTGCGAGCACGGGCCGGTCTCGACGAGCTTGGATACGGCCGCCCATTGCGTCGGGGTCAAATTGATGCCGATCTCGCGGGCGAAGATGGTGGCATGGCGCTGCCAGACCTGGCGCAGGATGAATCCGATCTGCTCGTCCAGAATATAGGACGGCCGCGCCGGCTTGACCGCTCGTTTCGGCGAAGCACTCCTTGCCATCTGCGTCCCCCGCCCTTCCCTTGCCAGCCGCTTACAGCGACAGATGCGCGTCCCGGATGTCCGGCCGCGCATCGAGTTCCGCCATCGTGCCGCCAAAACAGATCTTGCCGCGTTCGATGATGTAGGCGCGATCCGAGATCAGCCGCGCGAAATGCAAATTCTGCTCGGATACCACGATGCTGACGCCTTCCCGCTTCATCGCGAGGATGGCCTCGACCATCTGTTCGACGATCTTCGGCGACAATCCTTCCGAGGGTTCGTCGAGCAGCACCAGTGACGGATTGCCCATCAGCGTTCGCGCGATGGTCAGCATCTGCTGCTCGCCGCCGCTCATACGTCCGCCCGGGCGGTTACGCATTTCGCCGAGATTGGGAAACAGCGTGAACAGCTTTTCGCGCGTCCACTGCGGCGCGTTGGGCCGCTTCGGCTGGCGACCGACTTCGAGATTTTCCTCGACCGTCAAGTCCGTGAAGATGCGCCGCTCTTCCGGCACGTAGCCGAGCCCGCCGCGCACGATCGCATGCGTCGGTTCGCGCGAGACATCCTTGCCTTCGAAGACAATCCGTCCCGAGCGGTTCTCGACCAGGCCGACGATGGAGCGGAAGGTGGTCGATTTGCCGGCGCCGTTGCGCCCCAACAGCGCCACCACCTCGCCCTCGCCGACTTCGAGTGCAATATCAAACAGGATATGCGCCGGGCCGTAAAAGCTGTTGAGATCGGCGACCTGCAGCTTCATGCGCCGGCTCCCTCGCGGTGGCGTGCGTCATAGACCAGACCTTCGCCGAGATAGATGGCGCGCACCTGCGGGTTGCCGCGGACTTCCTCGGGCGAACCTTCGGCGATCAGGCTGCCGCGGTTCAGCACCAGGATGCGGTCGGCATGTTCGAACACCACGTCCATGTCGTGCTCGGTGAACAGCACGCCGATCGACTGCTCGCGGGCGATGCGTGCGGTGAGCCGCATCAGTTCGATCCGCTCGCGCGGCGCCATGCCGGCGGTCGGCTCGTCCATCAGCAACAGTTTCGGCTGGTTGGCGAGCGCGATCGCAAGCTCGAGCCGCTTGAGATCGCCATAGGCGAGTTCGCCGCAGGGCCGCCCGGCATAGGCGCCCATGCCGACGAGATCGAGCAGCCGGCCTGCTTCGTCACGCGCGTAACTTGCAGTCGAGCCCCAGAGATTGAACAATTGCCTGCCATACGACACCAGCGCGACCTGCACGTTTTCGCGCACCGTCATGGTCGGAAACGTCGCCGTAATCTGGAAGGTGCGCCCGACGCCGAGCCGCCAGATCGCGCGCGGCTTCCGGCCGACCGTTTCTTCGCCGAGCAGAGTGATCCGGCCGCTGTCGGGCGTGTTCTGGCCGTTGAGCATGTCGAAGCAGGTGCTTTTGCCGGCGCCGTTGGGGCCGATCAGCGCCAGGATTTCGCCCGCGCGCAATTCGAAGGACACGCTGCGTACGGCATGCACGCCGCCATAGGACTTGCTGAGGCCCTCGACCGACAGCAATGTGGGGACCATGCTCATTCGGCAACCTCGACACGGGAGGTGGCGAGCGCGGATTTCTTGTCTTCGGAAGATCGCCGGCGGTTCCAGATCGACTCCAGCGTGCCTACGATTCCCTTCGGGAAAGCCACCACCATCAGCACGATGAAGCCGCCGAGCACCAGCTTCGAGAGATCGGTCTGGCTGACCAGCCAGATGTTGGCCGCCTTGAACACGATGGCGCCGATGACCGCGCCGGAAACCGTTTCGACGCCGCCGAGCAGCACCATGACCAGCGCATCGACGGACAGCGAGATGCCGAGGCTGTCGGGAAACACGCTTCCCTTCAGATAGGCAAACAGCGCGCCGCCAATGCCCGCAACCGTGCCTGATATGACGAACGCCGTCCATTGCACGCGCTTGCCGTTGATGCCGATCGCCTCGCTGCGCAGCGGCGAGTCCCGCGTCGCGCGCAACGCGAAGCCGAACGGCGAGAACACGATCACTCGCAGCACCGTGACCGCGAGCGCCGCGATACCCAAAGACAGCCAGTAGAAACTGGCCGGTCCCGCCGCCCACTTGTCCGGCCAGACGCCCAAAATGCCGTTGTCGCCGCCGGTCACCGCCACCCACTGGAACGCGATCGACCAGACGATCTGCGCAAAGGCCAGCGTCAGCATCGCGAAATAGACGCCGGAGAGTTGCACGGCGAAGAATCCGAACACGGCAGCGCCGAGCAAGCCCAGCAGCGGGCCGAGCAACAGCGAAACGATCATCGGCAGCCCCGCCGCCTTGGCGAGAAAGGCGACGCCGTAGGCGCCAAGCCCGAAATAGGCGGCGTGGCCGAACGAGGCGAGTCCACCGACCGACATCAGGAAATGCAGGCTGGCGGCAAAGATGACGAAGATCGCGATCTCCGAACCGACCGTCAGCGCGTAGTTGCCGGCGAACAGCGGCAGCATGGCGGCTACGACCAGCGCTCCGAGCGACATCATCCGCTCACCCGAGGTCAGCGGCCGCCACGGATTAACGGTCAATCCCGGCGTGCGGCGCGCGGCGGCTTCCGGCCTGCCGAACAGGCCCCATGGCCGCACGATCAGCACCACCGCCATGACAAGGAACACAAGGATGATGGATATCTTCGGGAAAATGAGAATGCCGAAGGCGTTCAGTTCGGACACCAGCACGGCAGCGACGAAAGCGCCGATGATGCTGCCGAGGCCGCCGATCACCACCACCACGAACACATCGACGATGATGCGAAGATCCAGCGCGTGGTGCACCGCGTCGCGCGGTATCTGCAGCGCGCCGCCGAGCGCTGCGAGAAAGACACCGAGCGCGAACACGCTGGTGAACAGCCATTTCTGATTGACGCCGAGCGCCGCCACCATGTCGCGATCCTGCGTCGCCGCGCGGACCAGCACGCCCCAGCGCGTGCGCTGGAATAACAGCCAGAGGCCGCCGAGCACGATCGGCGTGAGCCCGATCAGGAACAGGTCATAGCTCGGGATATTCTGGCCGAAGAATTCGACCGCGCCCTTGAAGCCGGGCGCGCGGCGGCCGAGCAGATCGTCGGGCCCCCAGATCAGCACCACGATATCCTGGACCATCAGCGTGAGGCCGAAGGTCGCCAGCAACTGAAACAGTTCCGGCGCGTGGTAGATCCGCCGCAGCAGCACCATCTCGACCAGCACGCCGACGATGGCCACGACCAGCGCCGCGACGACGACGCCGCCCCAGAACCCGAACGCGCCGGAGAAGCGTTCGGTCAGCGTGAACGCCACATAGGCGCCGAGCATGTAGAACGCGCCATGGGCAAAGTTCACGATCCGCGTCACGCCGAAGATGATCGACAGCCCCGACGCGACCAGGAACAGCGACGCCGCGCTGGCGAGGCCGGTCAGGAACTGAACGAAGTAGAAGGCCATGGGCGGTCCGGGTTGGCACAGAGCGGGGCTTTCATCCTTCGAGACGGCGCTTCGCGCCTCCTCAGGATGAGGTCTTTCTTACCTCGCCCCGCTTGCGGGGAGAGGTCGGATCGCCCTTGCGATCCGGGTGAGGGGGTACAGGTCTATCGATAGCCCACAACTCGCGGAGAGAGCCCCTCACCCCGACCCTCTCCCCGCAAGCGCGGGGCGAGGGAGAAGAGCCATCACTCCTTCGGGCGAAGCTTGCCGACTTCCGCGTCGCTCGGCAGATAATCCGAGCCCTTGCGATAGACCGAGTCCACCATCACGCCCTTGCCGTCCTTCAGCGCGGTCTTGCCGACATAGGCGCCAAGCGTCGACTGGTGGTCGATCTTGCGGAAGGTAATCTCGCCGAACGGCGACGGCATCGACAGGCCTTCGGTCGCGGCAATCAGCTTCTCCGGGTCGGTCGAATTGGCCTTTGCAAGGATAGCGGCGGCCGCCTTGATGGTCTGGTAGCCGACGATCGAGCCGAGGCGCGGATAATCGTTGTACTTGGCCTGATAGGCTTTCAGGAACTTGTCATGGTCCGGCGTCTTGATGTCGTACCAGGGATAACCCGTGACAATCCAGCCCGCTGGCGTCTCATCCTTCAGCGGATCGAGATATTCCGGCTCGCCGGTCAGGAACGAGACCACCGCGCGGTCCTTGAACAAACCGCGGGTATTACCTTCGCGCACGAGCTTGACGAGGTCGGCGCCGAAGGTGACGTTGAGGATCGCCTCGGGGTTGGCGGCGGCAACCGCCTGCACCACCGGACCAGCGTCGATCTTGCCCTGCGGCGGCCACTGCTCGTCGACCCACTGGATGTCCGGACGCTTCTCCGACATCAGCTTCTTGAACACCGAAACCGCGGACTGGCCGTATTCATAGTTCGGCGCGATCGTCGCCCAGCGTTTTGCGGGCAGCTTGGCGGCCTCTTCCACCAGCATCGCTGCCTGCATGTAATTGGATGGACGCAGGCGGAACGTATAGCGATTGCCCTTGGACCAGGTGATGGCGTCGGTCAGCGGTTCCGCCGCCAGGAAGAATACCTTCTTCTGGTTGGCGAAATCAGAGACAGCCAGACCGATGTTGGACAGGAATGTACCCGTCAGCATCGCCACGTTCTCGCTCGACACCAGTTCATTGGCTGCGGTCTGCGCGTCCGCCGGCTTGCCGCCATCGTCCTTGGAGATGACGACCAGCTTCTTGCCGTTGATGCCACCCCCCGCATTGATTTCCTCGACCGCGAGCTGCCAACCCTTGCGATAGGGCTCCGTAAAGGCAGGCAACAGCGAATAGCTGTTGATCTCGCCGATCTTGATCTCGCTCTGCGCCATGGCATTGCCGGCCATGCCCGCAACTGCGATTGCCAAACCTGCTCCCAGTATGTGTCTACGTCGCATCCCTACCTCCAATACCCTGGTGAAATTATCGCAAACCGTCTTCGCCTTTGACTTCCGAAACCGTCAACCCGCCGACGCGCGGCAACGGCCTGCCGCTGTCGGTGACCGCCACCGCCACCATGATCTCATTGGCGCGCGGCGCGTCATTGATCTGCACTTCCATGCCGTCGAAATGGCTGCGCACGAAAGCCGCATCCTTGTGGCCGAGCGGAATGTCCAGCGTCGTTCCCGGGCCGCTGCGCTTCTTCGACGACGGGATCAGCGCCGCGCCCTTGCTCAGGACCTTGCGCACCGGCGCGCCCATCTTCGGATGCAGGATGGCGGCGGCATGTTCGAGTTCGCCGTTTTCGCCGACGGCTGCCGCCTTGCCGTAGCTGTGCGCCTTGGCGCCGTCGATGCCAAGCGCGGCGACCGCTCTTTTGGAAAGGAGATCACCGAGTTCCTCGCCGATTTCAATCAAAGGCGAGAGATCCTCGACGTACCGGCCGGCAAACGGATTTTCGATAACGGCAATCGCCGCAGCCCGCCGTGTCGGCGGCGCGACCTTCTGACCCATCTCGAGATGGGTTTCCTCGACCACCGTGACGATCTTGCGAATGATCGCGTTCATCTGTCAGCCTCGCTCCCGATCAAACACGCGCTACTCCAACCGGCGCGCTGCCACGAAATGCCGGCAACGCACTTGCTCTGATCCCTGTTGACCCCACCACGGCGGTCTCGCCTAGTAGACGCAAGGCCGCACCTTCAATCAATCCCGCCGCAAGCAATTGCTGTGCCCGGCCAACCCCTGCGCGCAGCGCGTCGTCGATCTCGCGCTCCCCAAGCGCGCCGACGGCGCGCGTGACAAGGCGCGCACCGAGGTCGCTGTCAGGCTGCAGTTCATTTGCCGGCAGGCGAACAATCCCGGGATGACCGGGCAGATCGACGGCATTGGCGATGACAGTGGCCGCGGCATCGGCCTGCGACGCCGTTTTCGCCAGCACCGTCACCGCGTCAGCGATCCCGAGCGAAAAGCTGCGGCCACGCCGTCCGCTGGTCGCGATGCCGCGTGCGGGATCGCCGGCCTCGATATTGATGGTTTGCATCACGCCGCGATGGTCCGGCCGGTCCATCAGCCCGACGGCGAACCGTTCAGCACCGGTCAGATGCAAAGCGATGTCGCCGCCATTGTTGACGTAGGCGCGATCGAGCCGCGCCGCGTCAAGCATGGCTCCGAGAATCTCTTCCGCGACGCTGCCAGCGACCGCGGCCATCGGCGTGATGAAATGCCCGGCCGCAAATGGCGCTACCGCCGCATGCATGCGGCGCGCGACGACACCACTGAGCGCGCTGCAAGCCGGATCGGCAGCCTTTCGAAGCTCGTTCAATTCTTCGCAGAGTTCATCAAGCAAACCGTTGAAGCGCCGTGCCGCGGCCTCATAGGCGGCGCGCACCTCACCTTCATTTCCGCTCGCCCCGATGACCAGATCGATCGGACCGTCCTGCAAATGTAGCCGCTTGCCGTCGGACAGAAGCGCGATTTGCGGAAGCCGCTTCATGCGCGCCGTCCCGGAATGTAGGGCATCGGGCGGGTTTCGGTATTGTCCCGCAGCGACGCTAGCGGACGGACATGATCCATATGGCCGCCGAGCGCGGCATAATCGGAAAGCCGCAGCGTGAACTCGATCGGCGCCACCAGCGCCGGCGTCGGCACATAGCCGAACGCGCCGGCCGGCATCTGCGTGACGTCGACCATGAAGGTGATACCGCCGCCGGGCCAGACATAAACCGGCGCACCGCCGCTGGTGACCCGCGTCAGCGCGTCCTTGACCGAACGCGTCAGCCGCACCGGATTATCGGTGACGCCGGCGCGCAGCGAGCCGCCGGCGCCGCCCATGAACAGCACCGTGCACAGCGCCGGCTCGCAATTTTCCTGGATGCGCTCAACCGAGAATTTTAGATCGGGCGGCATCTGCTTTTCGATCGGCCGCAGCGATTCATCGAGCTCGTAATAGGCCGCATGCTCGCCCGTGGTCGAGACCATCAGCATCGTCAGGCCGGCCCGCGCCTCCTTCGGATTGAACGGTCCCAGCACCGACAACGGATCCGAAATATTGGTTCCGCCCCAGCCGGTACCGGGATCGGCGACCTGGAAGTACCGGCCCGGCGTCGAGCGCCGCCCCTTCATCTTGATCCCGGTATCGGGAATATCGAGCAGCTTGCCGGCCTGATGTTCCGAGAGAACGCCGGTGATGTGGTCGTCCACCACCACGACCTCGTCGACCTTGCCGTGCCACTGCTTGGCGAACATGCCGATGGTCGCCGAACCACAGCCCACCCGCATGCGCTCTTCGGCTACGCCGTTGACGATGGGGGGATAGCCCGCCTGCACCACGACGGTAGCGCCGCCGTCGATCGTCAGTTCCACCGGTTTGCAGTTGGAGAGGTCCATCAGCGCGTCGCAGGTGACACGGCCCTCCTTCTTGGAACCGCCGGTCAGATGATGCACGCCGCCGAGCGAGAGCATCTGCGAGCCGTATTCGCTGGTCGTCACATGGCCGATCGCCTCGCCTTCCGCGCGGACCGTTGCCGTCTCCGGACCGAGATAGCGGTCGGTGTCGATCTTCACCTTGACGCCGCAATAGCTGAAAATCCCCTCGGTCACGACCGTGACCATGTCGACGCCATCGACTTCCGAGGACACGATGAAGGGCGCCGGCTTGTAGTCGGGATAGGTGGTGCCGGCGCCGATGGCGGTGACGAATACGTTGGGCTCATGGACGATCTTGCCGTCCCAGTCGCCGCCGGCCTGGAACGGCACCAGCCGGCCGCCATGCGATACCGTCCGCTCCAGCACAATATGCGGATCGACGCGCACCAGTTCGCCGTTGTGATTGGCATAGCGATCGCACGCGCCGGCCGCGCCCGGCTTGATGTAGCACATCACCGGGCAGGCATCGCAGCGGATCTTGTCGCCACCGGCGACGGTCGCATCGGTCATGAACAAGCCTGCGGTCGAGAAGGCGACGATCGGAGCCGCTTCCTCGCGGCCCGGTCACTTTGTTCGTATACGAACGATGTTGCGCGCGGACTTGAACGCTGTCAAGCGGGCCTCGAAGCCAAAAACCTGGCCTGCCGCATAATAACTCATTTGCCTCGTATCCCTGTCCATAAAGCGAGCAGCGCGCTGCAGCGCAGGATCGCGCGGCTTGCACGTTTGTACACAAACGGTATCTTCCGAAGGCGTCCAGCGCGACGTTTGCAGCGCAACGAAGGCTTAGGGGAGCATGACGCAGAGCACGACGCGCCTGACCGTCAACGGCAAGACCAGCGATGTCGACGCCGCGCCCGACACCGCATTGCTCTATGTGCTGCGCAACGACCTCGCCTTGAACGGACCGAAATATGGCTGCGGGCTCGGCGAATGCGGCGCCTGCGCGGTGCTGATCGACGGCGTCGCCGCG
>Ga0307499_10000789_pt1 | contig 10298 bp, 12 predicted proteins | sample 13_S_MG_FD_201363 | JGI IMG/M metagenome (GOLD analysis project Ga0307499, IMG submission 201363) | Soil microbial communities from Populus trichocarpa stands in riparian zone in the Pacific Northwest, United States - 13_S | ecosystem: Environmental > Terrestrial > Soil > Riparian zone > Trees... | reverse complement strand
GGGCAGGGGCCTGGGTAGGGTCCGGATCATAGGCGGACCGATCGGGCCGGATGCGGTGGCCTGGGTAGTGCTGTACGCCGAGCTGCGCGGCGAGCGCGGCGCTGATCTGTTCTTGGGTCTGGACGGGTGCGGGCGGAGCGATGGGGCCCGCCGCGAAGCCGGGTGCCGGTGGTGTCGGTGCGCCGCCGATACCGGGGAAGCCGCCCGGCGCCGCTGGCGTGGCGGGCGCGGCACCCATACCGGGCGCAGGCTGGCCGATCGGACCCGGCGCGCCGCCTGGTGTGCCGGTTGCCACAGGTAACGCGCTAGCGCCGGCTGGTAGCACTGCGGCGCGGTTGGCGAACGCTTGGGCGACCGATGGTCCTTGCTGGATTTCCTTGCCGTAGCCGAGCAGCCGCACGACGACCGGGTTGAGATAGACGCCGGCGTTTTTGTCGGTCAGTTCGTTGGGCGCGCAATTGCCGGCAATGTCGACGTAGTAGCCGCATTTGATCGTTGATGGGTCGATCGGGTTGTTTTGGCTGTCGCCTGTCTTGACCGGGTAAATCGAAGTCGAGAACCGAAACACCCAACACCCGGCGAAGCCTTCGCGCCCTTTGTTCTTCTCGCTGTCGCCGTCATCCACCTTCCACGCAAAGTTAGGCGCGTTCAATCCCATGGCTAACTGTGCAGCGATATGCGTGTTTCCGTAGTACGCCTGTGCTGTCTGATTGATGATGTTTAGCACTGCCGCGACTTCCGGATCCGTTTTCGGAACCGCGACACCGAAAAATATATTCGGTTTTTCGCGCTCGCGGCCTTGCTGGTCTTTGGTCTGGAGTTCGAATAGGCTTCCCATGACCACGCGGCCGGGTGGTAGAAAAAACGGGTTTTGATTAGCTTTTGCTGCCATGTGATTTTACCTTGGGTTTCTTAAACAACCGGCTGATTGCCGCTTGGGTGGCGGGTACAAGTTTGGGCCCGGCGGGTCGCCGGGTGCTTAGTTCCGCGATGACGTCGAGGTCAGCGCCTTCTTTCTCCATTTCGGCTGGTGATTTCGCGACTTGTTTGTAAGCGTCGATACCTGTGCGGCCTTCGACTTCTTCCGGCGAAACTGTGAATTCTCTGTCGCGCAACTGAATATCCCACATCCAACCGGGAATAAATTCGTTGCGCTTCATGCGTCCCTCGACTTCCGCCTTGACGCCGCTCCGGCGCGCCTTGACCAGGTCGAACGCTTCGTCGAGAAACCGCAGTTCGTCGCCGAGCTGCGCGGCGGAGAGGTTCATCGCGGCCGCGCCGCGCACCCATTCGAAGGCGGTGTATGATGCTGACGTCAGCGCCTCGCAGCGGCCGCGCCCATTGCAGTCGCGGCAGTAGGATCCGCCAGGTGTACCGACGGCGCCAGGTGAGAGCGCGGCTGTGGCCTTCCCCTTGAGCCAATAATACGCGGTGGTAAGTTCGGCCTCATCCATTTCCCAATGCCGGGCCTTGCCATCCGGGTGTGCGGGTCGCGGCTGGTAAACGGTCATGATCACACGGTCGTGTTGCTCCGGATCAAACAGCGCGATCGCTTCGCAAAGCAGTTGGGCATTCCATTCGGCGTCAATGACGCGCCAGCCATATTTCAGACTGATCACCTCAAGCACCGGTGCCCCTGTGATTATCTGCGCGTCGAGGCGGCCACGGATCGACAGTTGCGGGATGCTTATCGGCGCCTGGGTACGGATGACACCACCGCGCGAGCGGCAATAATCCACGTAGCCTTGGACGTGCGTCACCATGTCGGGCGTCACGGTCCATCCGTTCGGCGCGGTCTCGCCGAGAAATTCCGCCGTGCTCGCCGCATCACCGCGCAGCACGCCATTTGCAATCCAGTCGGCGGCAATGCCTTCGCGGCGGGCTTCGCTGGCTTCCTGGTCATCGTCGTGACCGGTGAACGTGTCCGCGTTATAGGCACCGCCGGTGCAATTAAACGACGCTGACAGCGCGCATTTCGTCCATAGGTGCGAGGTCGAAGGTGTCAGCATTAGCTTACGTGTCTCATCCAAAGAATAACAATCACGACACAGAATATTATGGTTATCCAGAATTCTGTGTCGGTCATTTCTTTGCCCCATACCAAGCCAAGCGCATCTCGACACCTTGGACCAACGCTTCATTCAACATGCTGGCGGCCGCTCGTGGGTCCGGATAGAGCGTAAGCAGCACGGCCGCGACTGTGTGCTCTAACGTCACCATGACCGATGCAGCCTCGACGCGGTCATCAATGATGAGGCGAGCGGCCGCAACTGTGCGTTTGGTGTCTTTCTGGTTTTCGGTCATTTTATTTTACCAATTCAATCGAATGAAATGGTTGTATTCGTCACATTTCATCAACTTAAATCTTCCGCTGTTCCTGTCGTATTTTGAGCAGGCGTCTATACATTCGCGCCAGTTGCAAAGCTTCCTTATATTCGTCACTGTCGCGCATGTGTCTGTAAGCATCCGCGACGCCGTTTTGCCAGTCGGCGGCATCGTCTAACGCACGGTCGATTAATTCTTTGTTCGTTAGACGTGCCATCAACTCTAGGCGGCTGCGAGCGCTTCAAACTCGCGGTAGCAGGCCGCGCGCGACACTGCGTTGTTCATGAACGTCATGGGATCTTCGACCGCATTGTAACGGCCGGCAATCTCGGCGTATTTCTCCGGTGTGATCTTCCCGGCAGTCATGAGGTTCATGTACATTTGGTGCCATGCCGCATATGTCACCTCGACCGGCGGAGCAGGCGGCGCGGGCGGTGCGACGGGTGCGGCTGGCTGTGCCGGAGCCGCGAACGGGTCGCCATTGGCACCCTGTGGCGGCAAGCCTGGCGCAAACTTGGCGTTGATCTCGGCGGCGGTGGGACTAGCGGAAGATAGCCCGTTGCCGGGCGATACGCTCGCGGCCGGTGAGGGGACGTTTCCCACGGGAGGTGCGGCCGGTGAGGGGACGTTTCCCACGGGAGGTGCGGCCGGTGCGCCGCGCGGTACCGATGCTTCCCATGCATCACAGGCCGCCTTGTCCACGCCCTTGCGTTTGGCCCATGACCCATCCGCGTTCTGTCGTTTGCTGTCGGCATAGAATTGTGGGTTGTGGGGAAGACCGCGCGAATCATACTGCGCGCCGATTGGCGCGGGTCCGGCGGGCGGCGGCGGTGCGGGCATGTTGGGCGCGGGCGGTGGCGGCGGTGACTGTTGACCAGCCGTAACAGCGGCGCCGGTGGCGGCCGCTAGCTCGGCGGCGGTGCGGCTCACAGGCGTTGCGCCAATGCTCGTTATGAAGGCAGTCACGGCCGCCAGTTCGTTGGCCGTCATGTCGTCGATATGGATTGCAAATTTCAAGGGGTTGTGTCCTTCTGTCGTCCGCTATGAACCGTTATGAACAGGGGTAACATCGTTGCTGCGCGATTACCAGCATAAATTAATGATCGATGGTAAGGCCGCTTGGGATGCTGGAAATCAAAACGTTCTGTTCGTTTCCCCTACGGGATCAGGGAAGACGATCACCATGCAAGCGATCACGGATCGATGTCAAGGTTTCACGATGTCGATCGCCCATCGTCGAGAGCTTGTCGGTCAGATCAGCATGGCTGCGGCAACGATGGGCGTCTATCATCGAATCATTGCCCCTGATAACGTCGTTCGGTTGATCATTGCACTTCACATCAAAAAGTTCGGTCAATCATTCGTTCATCCTAATGCGATGCATATGGTTGCATCTGTTCAAACGATTAATGCTCGGATTGAACAATTACGAAAGATCATCCAACAATGTGAACATTGGAACATGGATGAGGCGCATCATATCCTTGAAGACAACATTTGGGGACGATGTGTCGCCGAATTCACCAAAGCCAAGGGGGCTGGTTATACCGCGCTGGCGCAACGTGGGGACAAGAAAGCATTGCGACGTGGTCATGGTGGTGTCTTCGACGCATTGGTTTTGGGACCGGAGATGCAACCGCTGATCGATTTGGGTCATCTCGTACCATTCATTATTTATGGTCCGCAGATTTCATCGATCGATACAACCGACGTTCCAATCACCGCCAGCGGCGACTATTCACCCACGCGATTATCACAGGAAGCAAGACGGTCATCAATCACAGGTGACGTTGTCCGCGATTATCTGCGATTCACACCTGGTATGATCGGCGCGACGTTCTGCGTTGATGTTGGCATATCGGAGGAAACGACACAGGCATTCCAGCAAGCCGGCGTGCCGGCGGCGCTGATCACCGACAAGACGCCTGACCAGATGCGTTTCGATATCATGAGCGACCTCGCATGCGGCTTCCTTAAGCAGGTCGTGAACGTCGATATCATCGGCGAGGGCGTCGACGTGCCGGTGTTGCAGGTCGTGAGCCTGGCGCGACCGACAGAGAGCTTGCAAACCTACAAACAACAGGTCGGGCGCGTCGGACGACCAGCACCACAGGTCGGCAAAACGCACGGCATCATCATCGATCATGTCAAGAACGTCGAGAAGCACGGACCGCCGACAAAGCCGGCGCCGCACAGCCTCGACGCTCCGGAGAAGCGGTCGAGGTCGGCGGCCAAGGATCCGGACGAAGTGCCAATCCGCACCTGTCCATCGTGCTGGCGCTTGTCGGAAAGCTGGTCGCAAACCTGTGTTCATTGCGGCTTCACGCCCATACCCGCGCTGCGCGGCAAACCGGAATTGGTCGAGGGTGACTTGCTGCTCTATACGCCCGAATTGCTGGCGCGGCTTGCCGGCGAGGCGGTCGACATCATGAAGCCGCCTAAGTTGCCATTCGGCGCCGGAGCGGCCGCCGTAGCAGGTCGGCGAGCACAGGCAATGCGTGACATGGAGGAACAGGAACATCTTCGCGATGCCATAGCCTGGTGGGCGGGTGTCCAACGTGATGTTCACGGGCGGAGCGACCATGAGTCCTATGTGCGCTTTTACCGAAAATTCGCAATCGATGTGGCGACTGCGCAAGGGCTCGGTGCTGGTAAAGCCAAAGTATTAAACGATCTTATATGGAAGGATATAGGCGATGACGTTAGCCCCCAAACTTAGCTCACCATGTCCCTGTCGTGTTGAAGAGTTCGGATCAGACGGATTGCGTTGTTTGACTTGCAAAAAACATTGGCCCGTGACGGATTTACATCCTCCGAAATGTGGGTTCACCGGATCGACTGAGTCACCGGTCGACGTCATGCAGATTTTTGACGAGTTGCGGACGATCGCAATTGGGTTCATGAAACGAACCGAAGACGTTGAAAATCAAATGAATTTCATCGTTGCGACGGTTTATGTGAACATCAAGAAACGAACGGAACAGGGCGATACATGGGCCGGCGAATTGGTCAAATGGATGGATCTGGAGATAGCAAAGCTCAAAGATTTCCGTGAACGATACCTGGTGTGTCCGTCAGGCGCTTGCGGTTGCGAAGCTTGTCAGCAACGTGAAGATATTAATTACAAAGCCGGTGAATACTAATGCTCGATATCCTAAGACGGTTCGTATTCTCATATGCACTAACGCGGATAGTGTCAAGGTTCATCGGAAGCTTTAAACGACCGTTGGTTCGTGGTGGTCAGCGTTGGTTTTATCTTCCATATGGCAAATTCTATATTCGTTTGTCTCGGCGATATGTTGAACCTTTAGAACCACTTGTCTGGTGTCTCGATATAGCGCAAATCGAGATCCGTGAACGTTTCCAGCGCCGTGGGTTCGGTCGGGTCGCTTTTACCGTTTTCGAGCATCTTGCGCGTTCACATCATCTTGGCGCGGTGTTCGTCGAATGCATCCATAACGAACATCTTTACGACTGGCTTGTACGACGGGGATACAAACCGGCTGGTCTTGACGCTCAATCCCTCTATTTCAGGACGATGCACGATGACCATTAGAGTTTGCCGCATATGCGGTTGCACTGACGACGATTGCTCCGGATGCATCGCCGCGACCGGGGTTCCCTGCTCGTGGGTCCCTGGTGAGGTGGACCTGTGCTCGGCATGCAAGGATCAGGGCTTGCCGGAACTGATCGCCGAAGTGGATGCACATGAAGGCGTGGGGCCGTGTGTCTGCCCTGTGTCCATCGATCACGAGGCGGGTGTTTGCACGCAATGCGGTGACTTGGTGGGTCGACCTGTGCCGGCGCTCGTCACCTGCTCGCGATGTGGACAACGCGGGGTGCCGGCCGATGATGTCGGGCTATGCCATCGCCATCAAATCATTGCCTGCGATCTGTATCGCATGCCTTCCGTGGTGCGCATCCGATGAGCGATCGTCTTGCAGCATGGGCCGTCCGCTGGCAAGTGCCGGCGGCTGCGCTCGCCGAACTGGTCGAAATCGACAACGTCGACGCTGACGCGGCCGCCGCGCGCAGCGAAGCGAACGTGATGCGCGATTGTCGCATTGAGGCCGATCGTCTCGGCGGTGTTTTATGGCGCAATAACAGCGGCGCGACATTCGACGCGCGTAAGCGTATGATCCGCTATGGACTCGGGAATGACAGCGCAAAGCTCAACCGGGACTATAAATCGCCTGACCTGGTCGGCATAGCGCCGGGCGGCCGTTTTTGGGCGGCGGAGTGCAAAACGACAGGATGGACACACCCGGTAAATGATCGAGATCGAGCACAAGCCAACTTCGGCCGGCATGTGGTGGCGCTTGGTGGCTTGTTCACATTCGCGACCGACCCGGCGCACATTCGGAGCATGATCACATGAGCAAAGAAAATATCGTCCGTGCCGGTGTGACCGCTGCACTCGGCATACGCGGCGGCAGAATCATCACACGGACGCATCGCAACACCACGGGCGCCGATCTGGTGCGTGTGCGCATCAATGACCCTGTCAGGCGACGGCGGATCGTGCTCGAAGCAGCCTATATCGTCGCACAACGCACAGGGATAGCTGGTCTGACTTGGTTTGATGTGGCCGATGAATGCGAGGTTTCCACCTCGATCAGCACGGCGAAACGGTCGTTTGATCTCAGCCTTGTCGAGCTACAGCGCCAGGTGGCCAACATTGCGTATTCAAGACGCAATCGAACCCTGATCGACGAAGCAAAGCGGCTTGGGCTAATCGACTGACCTTATATGCTTGCGGTCATTCCACCAAAAAGCCCGGCGTGCGGACACACGACCGGGCTTATTTATGCTTCAAGGACCACTCATGCTTACCAGAACACCGATGAATTTACAAGCTGTGCCGGCTGGTCTTGATCGTTTTCGTCAATTCATCAATTGGAGGATCGTACAGGACGATAAGAAACTGCCCTGTGATATTCACGGGAATATTATCAATTCTCACGATCCGGTGTTTTGGCTCAGTGCTCAGGAAGCCGCCGAATCAATTCACCCGATAGCCTTTGTATTCAGTGATCGTGACCCTTTCTGGTTTATCGATCTCGACAACGCTTGGGATGGTCACAGGTGGTCGGATCTGGCGCAATGGTGTGTCGGATTTTTTCCCGGTTGCGCGGTCGAGGTCTCGCATAGTGGACGCGGATTGCATCTGTTCGGCGCCGGGTCGTTCTCCGTGCCGGCCGATCATGGCTGCAAAAATGTCGGTCTCGGCGTCGAGCTTTACACGCGCGGCCGTTTTTGTGCGCTGACAGGCACGCAGCGCGCCGGCAATGCCTGGATTGATTACAGCGATCGCCTTGGCTCGTTCATCGTCTCCGCCCGTCTGACGCCGCGTGAGCTGGTCGAGGAAGCCGGGGAAGCAAGCGACGGCGCCGACCCGCGCTACACCGGGCCGGCTGATGACGACGCGCTTATTGCGCTCATGTGCGCCTCTACCGGATCCATCAAAAACATGTTCGGCGCAAATTGCCATGTCCGCGCGCTTTGGGAAGCCGATCGAACGGAATTGGCGCGCCATTGGCCGCCCATGGGCAAGCGCGCCGACGGTGCGCCGTTCGACTGGTCGAGCGCTGACGCCTCGCTGATGTGGCATTTGGCATTCTGGACCGGACATAATCGCGACCGCATGGCGCGGCTGTTTGCGCGCTCGAAGCTCTATCGTCCCGGCAAGTACGAGGGCAAGGGCGCCTATCGGTTGCCGCTGGTCATTAAGCAAGGATTGCGGAACCTGGGTGTGTATGACCGGCCGGCGCCGGGGCTCGCGGTGGTACCGGTGGATCCGGGGGCTGTAGCGCCTTCTGAGGCCGTCACGGAGCGCGGCGGCCGCTCGACCATGGATCTGGCAAAGCAGGTCAACCACTTCGCCGGCTGCGTCTATGTCCAGGCCGCGCATGCGGTCATGGTACCGGATGGGCGGCTGATGCGGCCAGTGGTGTTTAATGCCTCTTACGGCGGCTTCTCGTTTCAGATGCAATATGACGGTGGCCGCCCGACCCATGAGGCGTTTACCGCTTTCACCGAAAATCGAATGATGCGCTTCCCGTCGGTGGCCGATACCTGCTTTCGACCCGACCGGGCGCCAGGCGAGATCATCACAGGGGCAGTCAACACATGGGTGCCCCCCGTCATCGATGCGGCGCCGGGTGACATCACGCCGTTCCTCGATCACGTCGTTAAAATGATTCCGGATGCCAACGATCGACGAATTTTATTTGCCTACATGCAATCGCTCGCGCGGAACCCTGGTCGCAAATTCCAATGGGCTCCGGTTGTGCAAGGCGTCGAGGGAAACGGCAAGTCATTGCTCATTCGGGTTCTGACATATGCGGTCGGTCAAAAACATTCCCATTTGCCCAAGGCTTCCCAGATCACGGAAAAATATAATTCTTGGATTGAGGGTCGACTTTTTATCGGCGTCGAGGAAATCAAGGTATCGGATCGACGTGAGGTTTTGGAGGATCTTAAAGACAGCGTGACAAACGATTGGGTCGAGGTGCGCGGCATGCACCAGGATAAGCGGATGGTGAATAATTTTACCAATTGGCTGTTCTGTTCAAATCATAAAGACGCCATTCCGATCAATGCCGACCAGCGTCGATATTCCATTTTCTTCACTGCACAGCAATATGCAGCCGATCTCAAGGCCGCTGGCTTGAGTAATGCTTATTTCGTCGACCTATACGCCTGGTTGCGCGAACGCGGTGGCTATCAGGCGGTAGCTCATTGGCTGAGATATGCCCCCATAGAAGCTGTTGAGTATGACCCGGCGGGCATATGCCAGCGGGCACCCGCTACCACGTCCACCATCGAGGCCATCAGCGTTTCGCTTGGGCGTGTGGAACAGACCATTTTAGAAGCGATCGAGAGCGAGGAAGCAGGGTTCCGCGATGGATGGATAAGCACAGGTGCGGTTGCTCAGTATCTACCTAAGAGAGGGGTTCGGGACGTGAGTTCCAGGAAGATGGGTGAAATCATCAAATCGCTTGGTTACGAACATCGTTTCAAATCAACGGTAAAAATTATCGAGGAAGCGGGTAATCGTTCACAAATTTATCGTAAAACATCGATCTTAGGTGGCACCCAAATGGAATTTATGATTGCTCAAGGATATCATATGACGCTTAGAGGTGGGTTCGTTACGTCCTGATCCTACCTCTGTCGATTAGGACATAGTTCATTCGGACGCTTAAAAATCGTTATATTTCCTACACTTACTCCTTTCTTGTCTTAATGGTCTTAAAAATATAAGGGTAGTGGTAGGAAAGAGAGAGAGAGAAAGAGAGAATGATAAATAATAAAGAGAGAAAGAGAGAAATATATAAAAAGAAACACGCTCATCAGGACGTAAGACGTAATCTTATGTAAGTGTATGAAATATATAACATTTTAGACGTCCCCTGCATTAGGACGCGTTGACAATAGGACGTAGGTTATGGGAAATATGAATAGGTTCTTTTACATAACGTTAGGAAACGATATAAATCGTGATCAAATCAACCAAAAGGATGAGGATTATCATCATTGATGGGTGAACTGACATGCGCCGCACTGTGATCATAACGAAAGGATGAACGATGCGCCCGGTCGAAGGATCTGATCAATATGCATGGATGTACAAAACCAAGACATGGAGGAAGCTAAGGGAGTGTCATCTAGCGGAGAACCCGCTATGCGCAGAATGCTGGAAAAGAGGACGCACTGTGGTAGCATCCATCGTGCATCACCTGACAGCGCACAAAGGACAATGGCATTTGTTCGTGGATCTGAACAACCTGGAGGCTGTTTGTGCTAAATGCCATGATGGAGACATAAGAGAAACAGAACGTAATGGCTATAGTAACCGTATAGGTTTAGATGGTTGGCCTGTGGATGCTAATCACCCGGCAAATAGATCGTAGGATCCGGAAAAAAGATGTAGGGGGATGCTTTTTTTCTATGACTTTGTTTGCCTGGAC
>Ga0307499_10000788_pt1 | contig 10308 bp, 9 predicted proteins | sample 13_S_MG_FD_201363 | JGI IMG/M metagenome (GOLD analysis project Ga0307499, IMG submission 201363) | Soil microbial communities from Populus trichocarpa stands in riparian zone in the Pacific Northwest, United States - 13_S | ecosystem: Environmental > Terrestrial > Soil > Riparian zone > Trees... | reverse complement strand
GCTGTCGGTGGCCAGCACCGTGGTGCTGCTGCGCGCACTCGAGGAACGCAATGTATTGCAGTCCTCCGAAGGAAAGATCGCCGTTGGCTGGTTGATCGTCGAGGACCTGGCCATGGTGCTGGCGCTGGTGCTGCTGCCGGCGCTGGCGCCGAGCCTCGGCGGCGACAACAGCATCGTGCACGCTCCCGGAACCACCTCGAACACCTGGCTCGCGTTGACCATCACGCTCGGCAAGGTCGCTCTGTTCGTGGCGCTGGCGCTCATCGTGGGTACGCGCGTCGTGCCCTGGCTGCTGATGCGCGTCACACGCACCGGCTCGCGCGAGTTGTTCACGCTGTGCGTGCTCGCCATAGCGCTCGGCATCGCCTACGGATCCTCGGCGGCGTTCGGCGTATCTTTCGCGCTGGGTGCCTTCTTCGCCGGCGTGATCCTTTCCGAGTCCGAGCTCAGCCACCAGGCGGGCAATGACTCCCTGCCGCTCAAGGACGCCTTCGCCGTGTTGTTCTTCGTGTCCGTGGGCATGTTGTTCGATCCATCGGTGCTGCTGCGCGAGCCGCTGGCGGTGCTCGCGGTACTCGCTATCATCATGGTGGGCAAGTCGCTGGCGGCGTTCTTCATAGTGCTGGCGTTTCGCCACCCGGTGCGCACGGCGCTCACGGTATCTGCCAGCCTGGCCCAGATAGGCGAGTTCTCGTTCATTCTCGCCAGCCTGGGCGGCGCACTCGGCCTGCTGCCGCCGGACGGGCGCGACTTCATCCTGGCCGGCGCGCTGCTCTCCATTGCGCTCAATCCGCTCACCTTCGCGGGCGTCGGACCACTGTCCCGTTTCATCGAAGCGCGCCCACGGCTGCTCCATTTGCTGGAACGTCGCGGCGCCGAGCGTCACCGCGTTGCGGTCGCCGCGGCACACGGCCTGCGCAATCACGCCATCGTCGTGGGTTATGGGCGTGTGGGCGGCACCATCGGCGCGGTGCTCAAGGCGCAGGGTCTGCCCTTCTCGGTGATCGAACGCGACCACCTCATGCTGGCGAACGCGCAAGCCGACGGCATCCCCACCATCGTCGGCGACGCCTCGGCGCCGGATGTGCTGCGGGCCGCCGGAATCGAACACGCGCGGCTGGTGGTGGTGGCCACGCCCGACAGTTTCCAGGCGCGGCGCATCGTCGAGGTGGCGCGCGAGCTCAAACACGGTATCGATCTGGTAGTGCGCACGCACAGCGCCAGTGAATTTCAGGCGCTCGAGGCCATGCAGGTCGGGCGCGTCGTCATGGGTGAACGCGAGCTGGCGCACGGCATGCTCGAATACGCGCTGCGCAGCCTCGGCGTGCCGGCCGAACGAGCGCGCGCGGTTGCCGGACGTGACGCCGGCGTCGACCCTGAAGGCACCTGACGCGTCACCGCTCGGCACTGTCATATACTGCGCGCGATGTTGTCCGCCGCCGAGTCCGACGCCCTTCTGCTGAGCCTGTCCGTCGCGGCGCGCAGCGTGGCGTTCAACCTGCCCTTCGCCATCCTGGTGGCGTGGATTCTGGCGCGAACGCGCTTCGCGGGCCGCACGGTGTTCGACGCCTTCGTGCATCTGCCCCTGGTGTTGCCGCCGGTGGTGGTCGGCTACCTGCTGCTGTTGTTGTTTGGCGTGCGCGGCCCCATCGGCGGCTGGCTTTACCAGGCTTTCGGCATCCAGCTCGCGTTCACGAGCAGCGGCGCGGCGCTGGCCACCGCGGTGATGTCGTTCCCGCTGGTGGTGCGTGCGATCCGCATTTCGCTCGATGCGCTGGATCTGGGGCTGGAGGACGCCGCGCGCACCCTCGGCGCCGGTGCGATCGACCGCTTCTTTACCATCACCCTGCCGCTCATCGCGCCCGGAATTCTCGCCGGCGCGGTGACGGCATTTGCCGCGGGCCTGGGCGAATTCGGCGCGGTGATCACTTTCGCGGCGAACATTCCCGGCGAGACGCGCACGCTGCCGCTGGCGTTGTACACCGCGCTGCAGACTCCGGACGGTGACGCCATGGCCGCGCGGCTCGCGCTGATCTCGTTCTCGCTGGGCCTGGCCGGATTGCTCGTGGCGGAATTTCTCGCGCGGCGGCTGCGCCGCACCCTGGGCCGCTGAACCATGCTGCAGGTCCAGCTACGCAGACGTCGCGGGGATTTTTCGCTGGACGTGAACTTTGCGGCACCGGTGCCCGGCATCACCGCCTTGTTCGGGCGTTCTGGCTGCGGCAAGTCGACGGTGATCTCGTTGATCGCCGGACTGTTGTCGCCCGATGCCGGCCGTGTGCAGATCAGCGACGACGTCCTGGTCGACGGCGAGCGTCACATCGAGGTCGATGCGCGACACCGCCGCATCGGCGTGGTTTTCCAGGAAGCGCGGCTGTTCCCGCACCTGTCGGTGCTCGGCAACCTGCAATACGGCGCGCGGCGGCTGCCGCACGGCGCACCGACACCCATCGGCTTCGATGACGTGGTCACGTTGCTAGGCCTCGGCGCCCTGACGGCCCGCCGGCCGCACGAACTCTCCGGCGGCGAGAAACAGCGTGTGTCGCTCGGACGCGCGCTGCTGGCGCAGCCGCGCCTGCTGCTGCTGGACGAACCACTGGCCTCGCTGGACCTGGCGCGGCGCGAAGAAGTCCTGCCCTACTTCGAAAAGCTGCGCGATGCGCTCGCGATTCCCATCGTGTACGTGAGTCACCAGTTCGACGAAGTGCTGCGGCTGGCGACGCGCGTGGTGCTGCTGGATGCCGGCCGAGTGCTGGCCGATGGAGATCTCGCGGCCGTGAGCCGTCATCCGGCTCTGCGTGAAATCGTCGGGCCCGACGCCGTCGGCGCGGTGATGTCAGGGGTCATCGAGCGCACCGATGACGCCGGGCTCACAGTGGTTCGGATCGGCGACGCACAGCTCGTAGTCGACGAGCCGGCGACCGCCGGTCAGCGGATCCAGATCCAGGTGTTGGCGCGCGACGTGATCATCGCGGCGTCGCGCCCCACCGGGCTGTCCGTGCGCAACGTGGTGGCCGCGCGCGTCGTGTCGGTGACTCCCGACGTCGGGCGCGCGGTGCTGGTCGAGCTCGATATCGGCCGCACGGCCACGCTATTGGCGCGCGTCACCGCGCGGGCCAGCCAGGAGCTGGAATTGGCTCCCCAGAAGGATGTTTGGGCGCTCATAAAGGCGGTCTCCCTGCGTGGTCACCTGTTCAGCGCGCCACGGCGCTGAACAACGGTTCGATTTCGATGCTGTAGAACAGCACACCGAGTGCGGCGAGCGCGCCGAGTCCGAAGCTGAAGTTGCGGGCATATTTTTCGAGGCACATTTGAGTCGTCTCCGGATAAAAGCAGTCATTGAGTAACTGCATGCCATGATGCGGTTCCATGCGGGGACTAACAAACGCGATGCCTGAAACCGGCATCAACAAAACTTAAGGAATCCCCCAAAGGAGATAGACGAGCCGGAGTTGGTCCGGTCAGGCCTTGCGCGCCGCAGTCTCGGGCGCGGTCGTGGTCGCAGCCTTCGCGCCGCGCCGGGTGAACAGATCGTGCGGCTTGGAGAAGCTTCCGGCCATGTCGAAGATCCAGTCGCGGAAGCGCTTGACCTTGGGCATGACCAGGTAGGGCTCGGGACAGACGAAGAAATACGAGAACCGGAACGGCAGCAGCGCGTCGCCGGCCAGCACCACGCGGCCCTGTTCAAGAGACCTCTGCACCAGCGACCAGCGCGCCAATGCGAAGCCGACACCTTCTTCGGCCGCGGCTATCACGCCCGCCGAGTCGTCGATGATGGGCGCGCGCGCCAGCCAGCGCGCCTCCTCACCTTTTTCTATCCACGCCTGCCATGGCTCGTCCATGCTGCCCAGCAGCGGAAAGTTCTGCAGGTCCTCGCCGCGCGGCACCGGGCCGTACTTGGCGAGCAGCGCGGGCGATGCAATGGGGATCACCCATTCGTCCAGCAGTTTTTCCACGTGCAGGCCCGGCCAGCGCCCCAGGCCCATGCGAATGGCCACGTGCATTTCCGAGCGGGAAAAGTCCACCGCCTCGCGCGAGGTGTGGAAGCGCAGCTCCACGCCGGTATCCAGGTCATTGAAGCTGCCGATTCGAGGCAGCAGCCAGCGCTGCAGAAAAGATGACAACAGGGTGATCTGCAACGGCCCCTCGGCCCGATGCTGCTTCAGGTGCTGCATCGAGGCCTCGAGCTCATCCAGCCCGCGACGCACCCCCGGAAGGAGCTGCTGGCCCTCGGCTGTGAGCTCGATACGGCGGCCGGCGCGCTTGAACAGCTGCACCTGCAGGTAGTCCTCCAGCGACTTGACCTGCTGGCTGACGGCCGCCGGCGTGACGTGCAGGGCCTCGGCCGCATCGGCAAATGACAGGCGCGACGCGACCGCTTCGAAAACTCGCAGCGCATTCAACGGCAGGCGGGCATAAGCCGTGGTCACGTCAGTTTTCCTAATGAGCGCTTTAACAAGCGCGTTTGTTCGAGGCGGCACTGTAGCGCAGATTGCACCTACCGCAACTCTTCCATTGGAGAGACACCATGAGCACTCGCAATCACATTCCCTGCACGGTCGACGGCGTCATCGATGCCCGCCTTGCCCCCTTTCACCTCAATGAGCCCCGCTCGGCACTCGAGGACCTGGACGTCGAGGCATCACGGGCCGTTTCCCCGGTGCACGATCGCCAGTTGCGCCTCAATCTGGTCAACGATCTCAAACTACTGTTTGCCGCGCTGGGTGCGGGCGGAAGCGTGGTGCCCATGGGCGACAACAGCCGCACGGCGCGCCTGCTCGCCAGCTATGCCGCCAGCCTGCGCGACCACTGAGGGGTGACCACTGACGGGCGCTCCGGCTTCACTGCCTGGCCCCATCGCGACGAACTCATATGGGTATAACCAAAGGAACTTGCAGCGTAACCGGCCGGTTACCGGGTCACGACTGACGGCATAACCGCGACATTTCTACGCTCTCCCGGCCCAGTGGCACACACACGACCAGGAGAGCGAGAGTGAATAACAAACGAGCAGCAGCCGCCGCGATTGCTGCGCTGTTGCCCCTTACCGGAGTGGCATTCGCGCAAAACGCGGCCACCGACAACACCGACCTGCGGCGCGAGATCGAAGACCAGAAACAGCGTCTCGCGGTGCTGGAACGCAAGCTCGAGATCCAGCAGGAGGCCGCCACGGCCGCCGCCGCCTCGGCGCCGCGCGTGACGGCGAGCGCTTCGCGCTTCCAGGTGGGATCCACCGACAATGCGAATTTCGTGCGGCTGCGCGGCACCCTGCACGCCGACAGCCGAGTGTTCGGCGGCGACTCGGTGCCCGAAACCGCGGACACTTTTCTGCTGCGGCGCGTCCGTCCCACCATCGAGGGCACCTTCGGCGGCATCTACGATTTCCGCTTCACGCCCGACTTCGCCAGCGGACGTTCCATCGTGGTCGACGCCTACGCGGCAGCCCGCTTCAATCCGGGCGCCGTGGTCACGGTCGGCAAGTTCAAGCCGCCCGTGGGCCTGGAGCGCCTGCAGAGCAGCGCCGACATCCGCTTCATCGAGCGTGGCCTGCCCACCAACCTGGTGCCGAATCGCGATATCGGCGCGCAGCTGTCGGGCGATTTCGCCGGCGGTGCATTCACCTACCAGGTCGGCTATTTCAACGGCGTGACCGACGGCCAGAGCAGTGACAACCTGCCCACGCCCGACGTCGAGACCGATACGGGCGGCGACTATGCGGCGCGCGTTTTCTTCCAGCCCTTCATCAACTCCGACAACTTCAGCCTGCGTGGCCTGGGATTCGGCCTCGGCAGTACCTGGCAGGATGTGCCCGGCAGTGCCGGCAATACTTATCTGTCGGCCTACCGCTCACCCGGCCAGCAAAGCGTCTTCGCCTATCGGGCCAACACGGCCACGGGCGTCACGCCTAACAACGCGACCTTCGCCAATGGCGAACGCCTGCGCCTGGCGCCGCAGCTGTACTACTACCGCGGCAGCTTCGGCCTGCTGGGCGAGTACACGCAGGTCGAACAGGACGTGTCGCGCACCGTCGGCGGTGTATCGCGTGCAGACACACTGACGAACTCGGCGTGGCAGGCGCAGTTCTCGTGGTTCATCACGGGCGAAGAAGAAGCCTTCCGCGGATTCACGCCCGGCAGTACCTGGCAGCCGGGCAAGGCTGGCTGGGGTGCATTCGAACTGGTCGCGCGGTACCAGGAGCTCGATGTAGACGACGACGCCTTCACCGGCGGCGCCAGTTCGTTCGCGAACCCGGCGACGGCCGTCAGCAAGGAAACGTCCTATGGCATCGGCGTCAACTGGTACCCGTGGAACACCATCAAGCTTTCGCTGAACTACGACAACACCACATTCGAAGGCGGCGCCGCCGCCGGCGATCGCGCCGATGAGCAGGCCCTGTTCTCGCGCTTCGCAGTCAACTTCTGAAGTACCGGAGTCAATCTCATGAATCATCCGAATTGGAAACGCCGACTGCTGCTCGCGCTGGCGAGCGCAGTCTTCATCGGCGGCAGCGCAGGCATTGCCCAGGCTGCCGAGGTGACACTTCTCAACGTGTCGTACGATCCCACGCGCGAGCTGTACGTGGACTTCAACAAGTCCTTCAGCGAGTACTGGAAGAAGAAGACCGGCGACACCGTCACCGTGAGACAGTCGCACAACGGCTCCGGCCGGCAGGCCCGTGCGGTCATCGACGGCCTGGCGGCCGACGTCGTGACGCTGGCGCTGGCGGGTGACATCGATCAGATCGCGAACCAGGGCAAACTACTGCCGGTCAACTGGGAAGAGCGGCTGCCCGATCACTCGGCGCCGTACACGTCGACCATTGTTTTTCTGGTCCGTAAAGGTAATCCCAAGGGCATCAAGGACTGGGGTGACCTGGCCAGAACCGGCGTGAGCGTCATTACGCCGAATCCGAAGACCTCGGGTGGCGCGCGCTGGAATTACCTGGCCGGCTGGGCCTGGGCGAAGAAGCAGCCCGGTGGCAGCGATGAAACCGCGAAGGAATTCATCCGCAAGCTCTACAAGAACGTGCCGGTGCTGGACACGGGTGCGCGTGGCGCCCTGACCACCTTCGCCCAGCGTGCAATCGGCGACGTTTTCATCTCCTGGGAAAACGAAGCCTGGCTGGCCACCAAGGAGCTCGGTCCCGACAAGTTCGAGATCGTGATCCCGTCGGTCAGCATCCTGGCCGAGCCTTCCGTGGCGGTGGTCGACAAGGTGGTGTTGCGCCGCGGCACGCGAACCGTGGCCGAGGAATACCTCAAGTACCTCTATACGCCCGACGGCCAGGAGATCGCCGCACGCAACTACTACCGCCCGCGCAATTCGCAGGTGGCCGCAAAGCACCAGGAACTGTTCCCCAAGCTCGAGCTGGTCACCATCAAGGATTTCGGCGGCTGGACCAAGGCGCAGAAGGAACACTTCGGCGATGGCGGCGTGTTCGACCAGATCTATGCCCAATGAGGATACGCTGAGCACGAATAGTTAGTTCAATGCGCGGCAGGACGCCGCGTATCGTTCAGACCGGGCCGCGGGGTCGTGAGTGGGATGAAGACGAGTCCCCCTCTCTCAGTTTTCCGCTCACGCCTCCGATGGCCCACCAATTCGCATGACGCGAGCTCCATGAAACTCATCCAGCTCCGATACCTCGTCGCCGTTTCCGAGAACGATCTCAACATCACCCGGGCCGCACGCGTGCTGCATGCCGCGCAACCCGGCGTCAGCAAGCAGCTCAAGCAGCTCGAGGACGAGCTGGGTTTTCAACTGTTCGAACGCAAGGGCCGCGCGCTGCTGCGGCCCACCGATGCCGGCAACAAGGTCATCGACCGCGCCTCGCAGATCGTGCGCCAGGCGCGCAGCATCAAGGCGCTTGCCGCCGACATGCGCAAGGACGACGCCGGATCGCTGTCGATAGCCACCACCCACACGCAGGCACGCTATGTCCTGCCGCAGGTGCTCAAGCGCTTCCGCGACAAGTACCCGAAGGTCCGCCTGCACCTGCACCAGGGAAATTCCGAGCAGATCGCGGATCTGGCGGTCACCGATCGCATCGATCTCGCCATCGCCACCGGCGCCAGCCCAATCTTTTCAGGCCTGGTGCGCCTGCCCTGCTATCGCTGGCATCGCTGCATCATCGTGCCGCATGGACATCCACTGGGCGAAACGCCCAGGCCTTCCTTCGAAGATCTGGCGCAATACCCGCTCGTGACCTACTCGTTCAGCTTTTCGGGACCTTCATCGCTTTTGGAGTCGTTCGCGGCGGTGGGCCTGACGCCGAAGGTCGCGCTGACCGCCTGGGATTCGGATGTCATCAAGAAGTATGTGCGCGAGGGCCTGGGTGTCGGAATTCTCGCCAACATCGCCATCGACGGTGCAGAGGACGCGGATCTCAGGATCCGCGATGCCTCGCATTTATTCCCCGTGCATACCACCTGGGTGGGATTTCGCCGCGGCATGCTGCTGCGCGCGTTCGTGTACGACTTCCTGCAGATGTTCGCGGCGCACCTCACGCCGCGACTGGTGCATGCGGCCGAAAGTGCCGGCACGCAGGACGAAGTCGACCGGGAATTCGCCGGCGTGAAGATCCCCTTCCTGCGCTGAGCTCAGCTCAGCGCGCGGCAGGCGTGCGCGGTTGCGCCGATTCCGAGCCATGCGATGCGAGCTGCGCAAACACGCTGCTGTCGAGCCAGCGAGGCGGTGTCGCGCGGTTTGCGATTCGCACGCCGAGGCGCTTGATGAGCTCGGCGTAGGTTCCCACGGCCGCGAGATCCACGGGCTGGTCTGGCGCATCCGACACCCCGTGATACCGCTGGGCAAGCCACTGGCGCTCGATCTCGGCATCCGCGCTGCCCGCTTCGAAACCCACCTTGGTCGCAAGCGACGGTATGCCCTCGCGAATGAAACTGTACTGGTCGCTGCGGATGAAACGATTGCGCAGCGGCTGCGGGTCGGTCTGCACGCCGATTTTCATCTGTCCCGCCACTGCGCGTGCATCGTCGCCGAGCTCGGACTCCTCGAGACCGTACACGACGAGCTGCCGCATCGGATACAAGGGCAGGAACATGTCGGTGTTGAGATTTGCCACGATGCGCATGTTCCTGGTCCTGGCGCGCTCGACATAGGCACGCGAGCCCAGCAGCCCCATTTCTTCGGCCGTCACCGCGGCGAACACCACCGAGCGCCGGGGCGCCTTCTGCTGCCCGAGGTCGCGCGCGATCTGCATCAGCACCGCCACTCCCGAGGCATTGTCCATGGCGCCGTTGAAGAGACGGTCGCCCCTGGCGTCTCCCTGACCCTCGCTGGCGATGCCGAGATGATCGAGATGCGCGCTCAGCACCACGTACTCGTCGCGCAGCGCGGGATCGGATCCCCGCAGCACTCCGATTACGTTCTCGGAGGTGAGCGTCCCGACGCTGACATCCATGGTCGCTGACACCCGGGCGGCCAGCGCGAATCGCGGCAGCGGTTCCTGGTCCTTGACCAGCGCAAAGATATCCTCGGCGCGATGCGAGGTGCCCTCGAGCAGAACGGAAAAGCGCGCCGGGTTGAACTGCACCCACAGTTGCTGGCCGGCGAAACGATCTTCGCTGTCGAGCAGGACCATCGAAGGCTCATGGCGCGTGAGCGCGATGCGTTCCCAGGGAAGATCCATCATGTGCGGATTCGGGACGAAAACGGCACCGACGGCGCCCGCCGCGCGATACACCTTCCAGCGCTCGGCGGCCGAACCGAAATGCGCTGCCGCCGCCCCGGGAATCCCCTTGGGCGCGGCGTTGATGGCCACGACCACCTTGCCTTTCAGATCGAGGCCGGCGAGATCGTCGATGCCATATTGCGGAAGGTGAAGGCCATAACCAGCGAACACCATCGGCGCCTCGACCTTGGGCGCGTAGTTGCCGCGCAGGCTGACGATGGCGTCGTCACCGAGTGTGAGTGCCTTCGACTTGCCGTCGACGATCAGGGCCAGCGATGAATTCGCTTCGATGACTTGCCGCGTCTGCAAATTCACGGGTTGAAAGAAGCTGCCATCCGCGCCCGGCTCCAGCCGCGCCTTGCGGAATGCCTCCGCGACGAATTCGGCGGCGCGTCGATGTCCCGGCGTTCCGGCAAACCGCCCCGCCATCGAGTCGTCGGCGAGCACGCGCACGTCCTGCCAGCAGCGCGCGCCGACGCTCTTCGCACGCGTGCCACCGGCCGCAGCGGCGGTGATTGCCATCAACGCCGCTGCCGCGAGTATCAGATGCCTGTGGAATGCGCGACTCGTCATGAGCTGGATCCTCCAATTGGCGTCAGGCGGCGAGTGTATCCGCC
>Ga0307499_10000787_pt1 | contig 10309 bp, 8 predicted proteins | sample 13_S_MG_FD_201363 | JGI IMG/M metagenome (GOLD analysis project Ga0307499, IMG submission 201363) | Soil microbial communities from Populus trichocarpa stands in riparian zone in the Pacific Northwest, United States - 13_S | ecosystem: Environmental > Terrestrial > Soil > Riparian zone > Trees... | reverse complement strand
GGCCCCGCCGGTGGCCGCGGTCCGGCCGCCCGGCCGGCGCCACCCGGACCGGTCCGGCCGGCCGCCGGTCACGCCGGCGCTCCGGCCCGGGGCCGGCTGACCGCCAGCCGGCCGGCAGTGCTGGAAACGGCACACCTCGGTCATCGGCCGGCTCAGTCGACGGACAGCAGTCGGTGCGCCGGGCGGGGATCGGTGGCCGGGCGGGGGCGGTGCTCGTCGGCGTCGCCGGGCGGCCGGTGCGCGTAGCCGACCGCGTCGGCCAGCCGACGGAACCCGCGGTCGGTCAGCGCGTCCCGCAGCTCGGCCAGGATCCGGACCGGCGCCTTCGGGTCGTGGAAGATCGCCGTGCCGACCGCCACCGCGGACGCCCCGGCCAGCACGAACTGCAGCGCGTCCAGGCCGGTCATGATGCCGCCCATGCCGATGATCGGAACCTCCGGCAGGGCGGCGTGCACCTGCCAGACGCACCGCACCGCGACCGGGCGGATCGCCGGGCCGGACAGGCCACCGGTCCGGCCGGCCAGCACCGGCCGCTGGGTGTCCGGGTCGATCACCAGCCCGAGCAGTGTGTTCACCAGTGACAGCCCGTCCGCGCCGGCGTCCACGCAGGACCGGGCGATCGTGACGATGTCGGTGACGTCCGGGGAGAGCTTGGCGAACACCGGCACCAGCGGCGAGCTCTCCCGGCGGACCGCGGCGACCACCCGGGCCGCGGCGGCCGGGTCGCAGGCGAACACCTGGCCGCGGTCCTCGACGTTCGGGCAGGAGATGTTCACCTCGACGGCGGCCACCCCGGCCGCGCCGCGCAGCCGGCCGGCCAGCTCGGCGTAGTCGTCCACGGTGCTGCCGGCGATGCTGACCACGGCCCGGGCGCCGCGCTCGGCCAGCCAGGGCAGGTCGTGCTCGCAGAACGCCTCGATGCCCGGGCCCTGCAGGCCGATCGAGTTCAGCATGCCGCTGGCGGTCTCGGCCATCCGCGGCGTGGCCCGGCCGGACCGCGGCAGCAGCTGCACCGACTTCGTGGTCACCGCACCCAGCTCGGCCGGGTCGAAGAACGGCGCCAGCTCCCGCCCGGCGGCCGCACAGCCGGACGCGGTCAGCACCGGGTTCGGCAGCTGCACCGCGCCGAGCGACGTCCGCAGGTCGGCCGGCGCCACCCGCGGCACCGGCCTGCCCGCTGGAATGTCCACCGGTCTGTCCACAATGGACATTTTCAGGCCACCCCTCCCACCGGCGCCCCCAGAGCGTCCGCCGGCACCGTGCCGACGTCCGCCCAGCGCACCTGGTCGGCCCGGAACACCGGACCGTCCACACAGGACCGCGACATCCGGGTCACCCCGTCGTCCCCCACTATCGGCAGCACGCAGGTCATGCAGACGCCGATCCCGCAGGCCATCGACTCCTCCACGGCCACCTGGCAGGGCAGCCCGCGGGAGGCCGCCACGGTGCCGACCGCGCGCAGCATCGGCATCGGCCCGCACGCGTACACCCAGAGCGCGGCGGTCCTGTCCAGCACCTCGGGCAGCGCGTCGGTGACCCGGCCGGCGGTGCCGGCCGAGCCGTCGTCGGTGGTGACCGTGACCGAGGCGGCCGCCCGCTTGGCCTCCAGCTCGCCGAACAGCCGGTCGGCGGTGCCGGCGCCGAGCACGAAGTCGACCCGGCAGTCCCGGGCGGTCAGCGCGTCGGCCAGCCCGAACAGCGCGGCCGAGCCGTAGCCGCCGCCGACCAGCACGCAGCCGGCCGGAGCGGCCGGCAGCCGGAACGGCGTCCCGAGTGGACCGACCACGTCCAGCTGGTCGCCCTGGCGCAGCCCGGCCAGCCACTCGGTGCCGCGACCCTGCACGCCGACCACGACCGTCACGGTGCCGGAATAGGCGCCGACCGGGGTGGACCGGTAGATCGCGAACGCCCGGCGCAGCAGCATGCTGCTGGCCGGCCCGCCGACGGTGACCGCGACGAACTGGCCCGGCCGGGCCGAGTCGGCCACGCCCGGCGCGGCGATCTCCAGCTGGTGGTATGCGCCGACCCGGCGCCGGGCCAGTACCTCACCGCGCACCTGCACCGGCGCCATCGCGACCCTCCCCCGCTACCGCGCGGCCCGCTGGGCGTGCAGCTGCGCGTGCAGGTGCTGCAGCGACTGCACGCCCACCTCACCGCGCAGCAGCGCCTCGATGCCCTGCACCGCCGCCGCCGCGCCCTGCACGGTGGTGACGCACGGGATGCCGACCGCGACCGCGGCGGTGCGGATCTCGTACCCGTCCAATCGGGGGCCGGAGTTGCCCGGGCTGCCCCACGGCGTGTTGAAGATCAGGTCGACGTCGCCGCGCAGGATCCGCTGCACGCAGTCGTCCGGGCCGGCGTGCACCTTGGGCACCACCTCGACCGGCACCCCGTTGCGGCGCAGCACCTGGGCGGTGCCCTCGGTGGCCAGGATCTCGAAGCCGAGGTCGGCCAGCCGCTTCACCGGGAATATCGCGGCCCGCTTGTCCCGGTTCGCGATCGAGACGAACGCCCGGCCCTTGGTCGGCAGCGAGCCGTAGGCGGCCGCCTGGGACTTGGCGAACGCGGTGCCGAACACCGCGTCGATGCCCATCACCTCGCCGGTGGAGCGCATCTCCGGGCCGAGCACGGTGTCCACGCCGCTGCCGTCCGCGGTCTGGAACCGGTGGAACGGCAGCACCGCCTCCTTGACCGCGATCGGCGCGTCCAGCGGCAGGTCGCCGCCGTCGCCGGTGGCCGGGAGCAGCCCCTCGGCGCGCAGCTCGGCGATCGACGCGCCGAGCGCGACCCGGGCGGCCGCCTTCGCCAGCGGCACCGCGGTGGCCTTGGACACGAACGGCACCGTACGCGATGCCCGCGGGTTGGCTTCCAGCACGTACAGCACGTCGTCCTTCAGGGCGTACTGGACGTTCAGCAGGCCGCGCACGCCGACCCGGCTGGCGATCTCGGTGGTGGCCTGCCGGACGGTGGCCACGTCCCGGGCGCCGAGCGTGATCGGCGGCAGCGCGCAGGCCGAGTCGCCGGAGTGGATGCCGGCCTCCTCGATGTGCTCCATCACCCCACCGAGATACAGCTCCCGCCCGTCGAACAGGGCGTCCACGTCGATCTCGACCGCATCGTCCAGGAACCGGTCGACCAGCATCGGGTGCGCCAGCAGGTCGCCGTCGGCGTGCTTGTCCACATAGGACTCCAGCGCCGCGTCGTCGTAGACGATCTCCATACCCCGGCCGCCGAGCACATAGGACGGTCGGACCAGCACCGGGTAGCCGATGTCCGCGGCCACCGCGCGCACCTCCGCCAGCGTGGTCGCGGTGCCGTGCTGGGGCGCCGGCAGCCCGGCCGCCGCCAGCAGCTTGCCGAACGCGCCGCGGTCCTCGGCCAGGTGGATGGCCTCCGGCGGGGTGCCGACCAGCGGGACGCCGGCGTCCTTGAGCCGCTGCGCGAGGCCGAGCGGGGTCTGCCCGCCGAGCTGGCAGATCACCCCGGCCACCGTGCCGGCGGCCTGCTCGGCGTGCACCACCTCCAGGACGTCCTCGAAGGTGAGCGGTTCGACGTACAACCGGTCGGCGGTGTCGTAGTCGGTGGACACCGTCTCCGGGTTGCAGTTGACCATCACGGTCTCGTAGCCGGCCGCCCGCAGCGCCAGCGCGGCGTGCACGCAGGAGTAGTCGAACTCGATGCCCTGCCCGATCCGGTTCGGCCCGGAGCCGAGGATCAGCACCTTCGGCCGGTCCCGCTGCGCCGCCACCTCGGTCTCGCTGTCGTCGTCCCACTCGTAGGCCGAGTAGTGGTACGGGGTGCGGGCGGCGAACTCGGCCGCGCAGGTGTCCACCGTCTTGAACACCGGCCGGACGCCGAGCCGGTGCCGCAGCAGCCGGACCCCGTCCTCGCCGGCCAGTTCCGGGCGCAGCGCGGCCACCTGCCGGTCCGAGCAGCCGGCCCGCTTGGCCCGGCGCAGCAGCGCCGTGTCCACCGCCGGCGCGTCGGCGATCTCGGCGCGCAGCTCGACCAGGGACAGCACCTGGTCGGCGAACCAGGGGTCGATGCCGCTGGCCGCGCTGACCTGCTCGACCGTCGCGCCGGCCCGCAGCGCCCGCTCCAGCGTGTAGAGCCGGCCGTCGTGCGGGCGGCGCAGCGCGGTCAGCAGGCTGTCCACTGTGGATGGAGCCCGGTCCGGAACGGTCCAGAAGCCGGCCTCGGTGGTCTCCATCGAGCGCATCGCCTTCTGCAGCGCCGCGGTGAAGTTGCGGCCCAGCGCCATCGCCTCGCCGACCGACTTCATCGTGGTGGTCAGCACCGGGTCGGCGGCCGGGAACTTCTCGAACGCGAACCGGGGCACCTTGACCACGACGTAGTCCAGCGCCGGCTCGAAGCTGGCCGGGGTCTCGCCGGTCACGTCGTTCGGGATCTCGTCCAGCGTGTAGCCGATGGCCAGCCGGGCGGCGATCTTCGCGATCGGGAAGCCGGTCGCCTTGGACGCCAGCGCGGACGACCGGGACACCCGCGGGTTCATCTCGATCACGACCAGCCGGCCGGTCCGCGGATGCACCGCGAACTGGATGTTGCAGCCGCCGGTGTCGACCCCGACCGCGCGCAGCACGGCGATGCCGACGTCGCGCATGTGCTGGTACTCCCGGTCGGTCAGCGTCATCGCCGGCGCGACGGTGACCGAGTCCCCGGTGTGCACACCCATCGGATCGACGTTCTCGATCGAGCAGACCACGACCACGTTGTCGGCGCGGTCGCGCATCAGTTCGAGCTCGAACTCCTTCCAGCCCAGCACCGACTCCTCGACCAGCACCTCGTGCACCGGGCTGGCGGCCAGCCCGGCCACCGCCATCCGGCGCAGGGTGGCCTCGTCGCCGGCCACCCCGGAGCCGGCGCCGCCCATCGTGAACGAGGGCCGCAGCACCACCGGCAGACCCAGCTCGGCGGCGGCGGCGAGCACCTCGGCCTCGGTGTGGCAGACCGCCGAGGCCGGCACCTCGGCGCCGACCGAGCGGACGATCTGCTTGAACTCCTGCCGGTCCTCGCCGCGCCGGATCGCGACCACGTCGGCGCCGATCAGCTCCACCCCGTACCGGTCCAGCACGCCGCGGTCGTGCAGGTCCACCGCGATGTTCAGGGCGGTCTGCCCGCCGAGCGTGGCCAGCACCGCGTCCGGCCGCTCGACCGCGATCACCCGCTCCACGAACTCCGGCGTCAGCGGCTCCACGTAGGTGGCGTCGGCGAACTCCGGGTCGGTCATGATGGTCGCCGGGTTGCTGTTGATCAGGCTGACCCGCAGCCCCTCGGCCCGCAGCACCCGGCAGGCCTGGGTGCCGGAGTAGTCGAACTCGCACGCCTGGCCGATCACGATCGGGCCGGACCCGATCACCAGCACGTGCTTCAGGTCGTCGCGGCGCGGCACTACGCCACCCCGGCCGGCGAGCCGGTCATCAGCTCGACGAACCGGTCGAACAGGTAGCCGGCGTCGTGCGGGCCGGCCGCCGCCTCCGGGTGGTACTGCACCCCGAACGCGGGCCGGTCCAGGCAGCGCAGCCCTTCCACCACGCCGTCGTTCAGGTTCACGTGGCTGACCTCGACCCGCCCGTAGCTGGTCTCGGTCGGGGCGTCGGTGGGCGCGTCCACGGCGAACCCGTGGTTGTGCGCGGTCACCTCGACCCGGCCGGTGGCATTGTCCCGCACCGGCTGGTTGATGCCGCGGTGGCCGTAGCGCAGCTTGTAGGTGCCGAAGCCGAGCGCCCGGCCGAGCACCTGGTTGCCGAAGCAGATGCCGAACACCGGCCGGCGCTCGGCCAGCATCGCCCGCACCAGGCCGACCGCGTGGTCGGCGGTGGCCGGGTCGCCGGGGCCGTTGCTGACGAACACGCCGGCCGGGTCGACCGCGAGCAGCTCGTCCACAGTGGACGTCGCCGGCAGCACGTGCACCTCGATGCCGCGCTCGGCCATCCGTACCGGGGTCATCCGCTTGATGCCCAGATCCAGCGCGACCACCCGGTACCGGGTGGTCGCGGCGCCGGACGGCTTGCAGACGTACGGGTGCCGGGTGGTCACCTCGCCGGCCAGGTCGGCGCCGACCATGCTGGGGCTGGCCAGCACCCGCTCGGTCAGCGCGGTCACGTCACCGTCCACACTGGACACCACCGCGCGCATGGCGCCGCGCTCGCGCAGGTGCCGGGTGAGCGCCCGGGTGTCCAGCCCGGCGATGCCGACGATGCCCTGCGCCGCCAGCTCCTCGGCCAGCCCGCGCTGCGAGCGCCAGGACGAGGCGCGCCGGGCCGGGTCGCGGACCACGTAGCCGGCCACCCAGATCCGGTCGGACTCGGCGTCCTCGGCGTTGACGCCGGTGTTGCCGATGTGCGGCGCCGTCTGCACGACGATCTGCCGGTGGTAGGACGGGTCGGTCAGCGTTTCCTGGTACCCGGTCATCCCGGTGGCGAACACCGCCTCGCCGTACGCCTCCCCCACCGCGCCGTACGCCTCGCCGTGGAACGCCCGCCCGTCCTCCAGCACCAGCACGGCACCCGGTGCCCGCTCACTCATAGCAGCGCCTTCCCGTCCAGCACGGTCGGGTTGCCGCGCAGGAAGGTGGCGACCACCCGGGCCGGCAACTGCCGGCCGGCGTACGGGGTGTTCCGGCTGCGGCTGGCCAGGCTCGCCGGGTCCACCGTCCAGCGGGCGGCCGGGTCGAGGAGGGTCAGGTGCGCCGGGACACCCTCGGCCAGCTCCCGGCCGTGCCCGCGCAGGCCGCCGATGGCGGCCGGCGCGGCGCTCATCCGGTCGGCCAGCTCGCGCCAGCCGAACCGTCCACTGTCGACCATCGTGGCGACCACAACGGACAGTGCGGTCTCCAGGCCGAGCATGCCCGGCCGGGCCGCGGCCCACTCGGTCTCCTTGTCCTCCACGGCGTGCGGCGCGTGGTCGGTGGCGACCGCGTCGATCACCCCGTCGGCCAGACCCTGGCGCAGCGCCGCCACGTCCTCGGCGGTGCGCAGCGGCGGGTTCACCTTGAAGATCGGGTCGTAGCCGGTGGCCAGCTCGTCGGTGAGCAGCAGGTGGTGCGGCGTGACCTCGGCGGTGACCCGCCAGCCCTTCGCCTTGACCCAGCGCAGGATCTCCACCGAGCCGGCGGTGGAGACGTGGCAGACGTGCAGCCGGGAACCGACATGGCCGGCCAGCAGCGCGTCCCGGGCGACCATCGCCTCCTCGGCCGCGGCCGGCCAGCCGGCCAGCCCCAGCCGGGCGGCGACCACGCCCTCGTTCAGTTGCGCGCCCTCGGTCAGCCGGAGCTCCTCGGCGTGCTGCGCGACCACCCCGTCGAACGCCTTCACGTACTCCAGCGCGCGCCGCATCAGCGCGGCGTCGGAGACCGGGAAGCCGTCGTCGGAGAACACCCGGACCCGGGCCGCCGAGTCGGCCATCGCGCCCAGTTCGGCCAACTGCCGGCCGGCCAGCCCGACGGTGACCGCGCCGACCGGCCGGACGTCCACCAGCCCGGCCTCCCGGCCCAGCCGCCAGACCTGCTCGACCACGCCGGCGGTGTCGGCCACCGGCTCGGTGTTGGCCATCGCGTGCACGGCCGTAAAGCCACCCAGCGCGGCCGCACGCGAGCCGGTTTCGACCGTCTCGGCATCTTCCCGCCCCGGCTCCCGCAGGTGCGTGTGCAGGTCCACCAGGCCCGGCAACGCGATCAGGCCGTCCGCGTCCAGCCGCTGCGCGCCGCGTGGCGCGGTCAGCTTCGGCCCGATCTCGGCGATCACCCCGTCCTTCAGCAGCAGGTCGACCGGGTCCTCCCCGTACGGCCGGGCGCCCTTGATCAGCCAGGGGGTGGTCATGACGCCTCCCGCGGGGAGACGCCGCCGAGCAGCAGGTAGAGCACGGCCATCCGGACGCTCACCCCGTTCGTCACCTGCTCCACGATCGTGGACCGGCGCGGGTCGTCGGCCACCTCCGCGGCGACCTCCATGCCGCGGTTCATCGGGCCCGGGTGCATCACGATCGCGTGCTCGGGCAGCAGCGCCACCCGGGTCCGGTCCAGCCCGTAGCGGCGGCTGTACTCGCGGGCGGACGGGAAGTACGAGGCGGCCATCCGCTCCCGCTGCACCCGCAGCATCATCACCGCGTCCGCCTTGCCCAGCGCCCCGTCCAGCTCGTACGAGACGGTCGCCGGCCAGGACTCGACCCCGACCGGCAGCAGCGTCGGCGGCGCGACCAGCGTCACCTCGGCGCCGAGCGTATGCAGCAGCAGCACGTTCGACCGGGCCACCCGGCTGTGCAGCACGTCGCCCACGATCGTCACCCGCAGGCCGTCCAGGCGGCCGAGCCGGCGGCGCATGGTGAACGCGTCCAGCAGCGCCTGGGTCGGGTGCTCGTGGGTGCCGTCGCCGGCGTTCAGCACGCTGCCGCGCACCCAGTGCGCCAGCCGCTGCGGCGCCCCGGACGCCGGGTGCCGGACCACCACCGCGTCCGCCCCCATCGCCTCCAGGGTCAGCGCGGTGTCCTTGAGCGACTCTCCCTTTGAGACGGACGAGCCCTTGGCGGAGAAGTTCACCACGTCCGCGGACAGCCGCTTGGCGGCCAGCTCGAACGAGGTCCGGGTCCGGGTGGAGTCCTCGAAGAACAGGTTCACCACGGTGCGGCCGCGCAGCGTCGGCAGCTTCTTCACCTCGCGGCCGACCAGCGCCTTGTCCAACTGCTCGGCGGTGTCCAGCACCTCGAGTGCGGTATCGCGGTCCAGGTCGGCGGCCGAGAGCAGGTGCTTCACCGGTTGGCTCCTTCCGCGCTGGTGGGGGTTCCGGCCGCGGTGGCGGGGGTTCCGGCCGCGGTGGCGGGGGTTCCGGGCGGGCCGCCGGCGGCGTCCAGCACCACCGCGTCCGCACCGTCCACTTCGGCCAGTCGGACGTGCACGGTCTCGTCCCGCGAGGTGGGCACGTTCTTGCCGACGTAGTCGGCCCGGATCGGCAGCTCGCGGTGGCCCCGGTCGACCAGCACGGCCAGCTGGACGGCGCGCGGCCGGCCGAGGTCGCGCAGCGCGTCGAGGGCGGCCCGCACGGTCCGGCCGGAGAACAGCACGTCGTCGATCAGGATCACGATCTTGCCGTCGACCCCGCCGACCGGCTCCTGGGTGGCGGCCAGCGGACGGACCCCGCGCAGCCGTAGATCGTCCCGGTAAAGAGTGATGTCCAACACACCTACCGGAACATCGACGCCTTCGAAGGTGTGGATGCGGGCGGCCAGCCGCCGGGCCAGCGGCTCGCCCCGGGTCGGGATGCCGAGCAGCACCACCCGACCGGCACCGCCGGTCTTCTCCAGGATCTGGTGGGCGATGCGGTCGACGATCCGGCCGACATCGGCCGCGGCGAGCAGGATGCGCCCGGAATCGGGGGGTTGCGGTGCATTCGAAGCGACCGCACCCATCACTGTGGACACTCGTTGGACAACTCGGACTCCTTCCCCGCCTCACCGGACGGGTCGTTAAAGGATGTCTCGGCTTGCTGCCGGGGCCACGGTAACAGCGACACCCGGCCGGCCCAGGCAGCAGCCTGGTCCGGCGCGCCGAGAACCCGGCCCGGCGGAGCGTGGTCACAGGCCGAAAGTCTCGGGCTGTTTCACTGCTCCATTCGGGTGATCTTCTACCCCTTAGTGGCCACCCGTTAGGGCACTCGGGGTAACGACTCGGTGCGATCTTCCGCGGTTCGGCTTGACCACAGTGCGTCGCCTCCCCTACGGTCACGCTCCGTAGTCATAGCCGCGGGGGTGCCTGTAATGCATGGTGTCGCACTGGTGGGAACGGAGCCCAGGGGAATGACGAGCGACTACGCCAGGGCCCTCGGCGCCCGGTTGCGCGCGATCCGCACGCAGCAGGGCCTCTCGCTTCATGGCGTGGAGAAAAAGTCCAGGGGTCGGTGGAAGGCAGTGGTCGTCGGCTCATATGAGCGCGGCGACCGGGCCGTAACGGTGCAGAAGCTCGCTGAGCTCGCCGATTTCTACGGCGTGCCGGTGAGCGAACTGCTCCCGGAAGGCAGGCCGAGCTCGACCTCCGAGCCGGCCACGAAGATCGTGCTCAACCTCGAGCGGCTGTTCCAGCTGCCGGCCGACCAGGCCGGGCCGCTCGCCCGCTATGCCGCCGCGATCCAGTCCCAGCGCGGCGACTACAACAACAAGGTGCTCTCCATCCGAGCCGAGGACCTGCGCTCGCTGGCGATCATCTACGACATGACCCCCGGCGAGCTGACCGAGCAGCTCATTGACTGGGGTGTGCTGCCACCGGAGGCGCGTCCGTCGAAGGAGGACTGAGCGGGCTGAC
>Ga0307499_10000786_pt1 | contig 10337 bp, 9 predicted proteins | sample 13_S_MG_FD_201363 | JGI IMG/M metagenome (GOLD analysis project Ga0307499, IMG submission 201363) | Soil microbial communities from Populus trichocarpa stands in riparian zone in the Pacific Northwest, United States - 13_S | ecosystem: Environmental > Terrestrial > Soil > Riparian zone > Trees... | reverse complement strand
GCAGTACTGCAAGATCGCGACCCGGCCAAGCGCCCCGCGGCAATTGTGCGCCACCTGCCGGCCGTCCCGGCACATCAACTGCGTCCACTGTGGACAGCGGTGGGAACCCAGACCAGGCAACCGGGACAGTCCTTGCCCAACCTGCCGCCCGGCCCGCATCAGGGCCTGCGGCCGATGCCGCGAGGTCCGGCAGATCACCATGGCCTGGCCGGCGGGACCGGTCTGCCAACGCTGCTACAAGCACAGCCGCAGCCACCCCGGCACCTGCACCAACTGCGGCATGACCGCGGTACTCGTCGGTCCCCAGCCCGACAACACCGGCGCCAACACCACCCAGGCGGTCCCTGCAGCCGGCTGGGAACCCCACCGGTGCGGGCCCTGCAGCGGCCGGCCCGACCTGAGCTACACCTGCAGCCGCTGCCAGCAGCCCGGCTTCTTCCACACCTCTGGCCTGTGCCTGCACTGCCAGCTCGCCGACAGCGCACGAGCTCTGCTCACCGACGCCGCCGGCCAGATCCCGCCCCAACTGGTTCCCTTCGCCGACGCACTACGGGACGCACGCTCACCCGGAGGACCGCTGCAATGGCTCGCCCCTGGGCGCCCCGCGGCCGAGCTGATCGCCGGCATCACCGCCGCCGGTGAGCCGGTCAGCCACGACCTGCTCGACACCTTCCCTCAAACCCTGCCCCTGCACCGGCTCCGGCTCCGGCTCCGGCTCCGGCAGACCCTCGTGCATACCGGCGTTCTGGAACCCCGCGCCGACTACCTGGAACGGCTCGTCCCCTGGCTGGAAGCCCAACTCGCCGACCAACCCGCCGCCCGGGCACACCTCGTCCGCACCTGGGTGCACTGGACGCTGCTACGCCGGGCCCGCTACCGAGCCCGCAGCAGGCCGTTCACCGCCCACGCCGGCGGCTGGCTGCGGACCCGCGTGCTGGCCGCCGTCAACCTGCTGAACTGGCTGGACACCCAGGACACCACCCTGGCCGACCTGCGCCAGCACCAGCTGGACCAGTGGCTGACCGTCACCCCCACCGACGCCACCTACGCCGCCCGCGAGTTCCTGCACTGGGCCACCAGCCGCAGGCTGACCAGCGATGTCGCCATCCCCAAGAGACCCCAACGCAGCAACCTGGACCCGATCACCGACGAGCAGCGCTGGACCCAGCTACGCCGCTGCCTGCACGACGGCACACTCCCCACGGCGGTCCGCGCCGCCGGCGCGCTCGTACTCCTCTACGGCCTGCCGGTCAGCCGCATCAGCACCCTCAACGACGCCCACATCGGCTACCGCGCCGACGGCACCACCACCCTGCACGTCGGCGACCAGCCGCTGTCGCTGCCACCGGCCGTCGCCGCCCTCATCCACGCCCAACGCCGCCACGGCGCCGGCACCGCCACCCTCGGCCACACCACCGCCGGCCAACCGGCCTGGCTGTTCCCCGGCGGCCTACCCGGGCGCCCCGCCCGCGACGCCATCTACCGCGCGCTGCGACACCACCTCCCGGTCCACCTACGCCGCGCCCGCTCCGCCGCCCTGGCTACGCTCGCCGCTGACCTGCCGCCGGCGATCCTCGCCGACCTGCTCGACCTCAACATCCGCACCGCCGAAGCCTGGGCCACCTACGCCCAACACGACTGGAGCGCCTACCTCGCCGCCCGCACCGGTGCACAGGCCGCGGCCGGCGGACAGGCCACCCGCTCTCCGACCGCAGGAGCCCGACAGTGACCGACCCCCTCCTCACGCTCGCGCAGTACGCGGCGCTGGCGCGGGAAGCCGACGACGCCGCCGGCACCTTCTCCCACGGCCTCGCACTGCTACGCCGCCTCCACACCTCCGCCCGTGACAGTGCAGCCGTCTTCGCGCTGCTCGCGATCGGCGCCGAGAAGATGCTGAAACTCGCCATCGGCCTGACCGCGATCGAGGACAGCGGGCCCTGGCCCAGCAAGCACCACATGCAAAACCAGCTGGGCCACCGCATCGCGCTGCTCGACCGAACCGCCCGGCACAACCTCACCCGCCGGCACAGCCACGGTACCGCCCCCGGGCACATGTCCAGCACGCTCCACACGCTGGACAACGACGCCCTGCTCAGCCCGATGCTCGCCGCACTGGACAGCTACGCGACCGGAGGTCGGTTCTTCAACCTCGACACTCTCGCCGCGTCCCCCCAACAGCAGCCGTCACCAGCCGAGCAGTGGGAACTCGTCCTGAACGACATCCTCGCCAACGACCCCGACACCCTCACCAAGATCGCCGCCCCGGACACCTACGAGCAAGGCAGACAAGCTCTCAACCGCCCAATCGCGGACTCGCTCCAACGCTGGTGGCAAACCCACCAACGAGGCTGGACCACCGGAACGCTCGGCCGACGAGCCCAGACCTGGGCCAGCTCGCTCGACCTCTTCGACCCAACCACCCGCAAGCCCCTCACCAGAACAGCCTGACCATGACCCCACCCACACGAGGAATACGACCGGGTTCGAATAAGCGGACCCCACCAGTTTCCCGCTGACCCAGGCTGTAGGTTCCGATCGGAGATGTCGTCGTCCAAGCGACTTGTCATCGACTTGTCGTAGCGTCCGCGCGTGGACCGTCTGAATCCTGACCCGCGGGCCCCATCCCGAGCGCGAGCGCCCACCGCCGGCTGGGTAGGGCGGTGGGCAGCCGACGGTGAATAGAGAAGCTCACCCTGGGGCTATCAGTTGTGCCGTATCACGGCGGCGAAGGATCTAGTATTCGACATGGTGCTGGTCGGGACCATTCCAGACTGGGCTCAGACACCGGCCCGGTTTGACCCTTGGCCGTGTTACTCACAGACCCACCGCTCAGCCGTTCGGTGAATGAATTCGCGCGCCGGTTCGGTGTCCCACGCTTCGGGATGGTTGCCGAACATCTTGACGATGCGGTTTTGACACTTCCAGTCGTCGATCTCGGTGACGTGCTTGCGCAGCCATGCGAACACGTCGCTGAAGGCCTTGCCACCCGACTCGTTCTGGTACACCTTGTCGGGAACCTTGTAGAGTAGGCACTCGATGAAGTACGACGGGGCGGGTGTCTCCGGCTGTCGGCTTCGTTTGGCGACTCGGATGACCTCCTTGAACCGGCCGCCGGTGGCCCGGTCTTTGGTCTGGCCGTTCTTGAGGTGGATCTTCGGATAGTTGACGATCGGCGTGCCGGCCTTGTCTCGGAAGAACACGCCTTCGTCGTAGGCTTCGCCGATCAGGTTGGGAAAAGTCTTGTAGCGTCGAAACTCGATGGCCACGAGGATGTCGGCGGGCAGGCGGACCAGCGAGTCCCAATCCTTGACGGTGACGCAGCGGTTGCCGCTGTCGACGAAGAACGAGCGTTTTAGGGTCGTCTCGACGTCCAGGCGGAAGTCCTCCCACTCGTAATCGGACCGGTGGTAGTACTGGCGGAACCGTTCTACAGATGCCTGGTCGAGGTGCTGGAGATCTTCCTCGAAGGGCATCCGCAGCTGAATGACCAGGTCGACGTCGCTGTTCTGTTTGATGTTCGTGTCGTTGGCGAGCGAGCCTTGGACGTATACCTCGTACAGGTGGCGCGTGTCGCCCTCGCCGGGAAGGCGGGCGTCGAGATGGCCGGCCGTCAGGGCGTCGGACACGACGTCGACGGTCCAACCGGGCAGCAGCGAGTCGGGCCGGCGCGACCATTCCTCGAACTCGTCATCGGTCATGCACATGCTGCGGCTCCGGAGGGTGTGGGCCGGTCGGGCTCGCTAGGAAGGTGCGCACGTAAATGTCCGGATGGCCGGTGCCGGCCAGCCAGCCCGGCCAACGCTGCCTGCCTCCGATGATCAGCAGCACGGCGGCCGGGACAAGGCTGTCCTTGCCGTTCACGATCCCGTCCATCGTCGTGAGGTCCGTTTCGCTCGGCTTCGCGTCGCCGGCTGGGTGGCTGTGCCAGGCTCCGACGAATGCCCGCATGCCGCGGGTCCGCCTCGTCTCGCCGTGGAGGTCGGTGCGAACCCGGTCGGGGTCGATCGTGATGCCGGTGGTGGAGGCTCGGCCGTCGGGTGTCTCGCCGAGGGCGCCGCTCACCCACACGACGCGGCAGGCCGGGTCGATCTGGCCGAGCAGGATGCCGCCCGCCTCGCGGTGGCCGGCGTCGAGTTGCGTGGCGCGAATAGCTTCCTGGCGCATGCTGGCCAGCGCGGATGGCGCGATGCGAATTTCGTATCCGCCGGCATCGGTGCGCACGAGATCGCTGGCCCACTGCAGGAACCGGGAGGGGCGTTCGGGGGTGAATCCGGTCGAGTGCCGCATCACCACCGCTGCCGTCCGGGTCGGGGTGGAGGAGTCATCGGCCGCGGCGAGGAAGCTCACCGCGGCGTTGAACAGCCGGGCCGCCAGCGCCGCCAGGTCCGCCGCCGACCCGATGAACGTCGGATCGGAGCAGCCCGGCTCAGGCTGGAACACGCCTGTCCTGGCCGGGTCCGGATAGAAGTCGTCAACCAGGTCATCGAGGTCGTCGGCGTCGAATGCGGTGAGCGCGAGCCGGCGCAGCACGTCGACGCCGGCCCCGCTGCTGCCGGGACCGGCGATCGTGGCGACGCCAAGATGGGTGTCGTGGCCGACCATGACAGAGACGATCGGCACGTCCAGACCGTGCTCGGCCCGCCACTGGCCCTCCAGCCACTCGGCGACGGACCGGTTGGCGGTGGCGTCGATGATCACCTGTGCGGCGTCGAGCACTTCGCGGGACAGCGTGGACGCGTTCAGGCGGTGTCCGTGGATTGCGATGTCGGGGTCTATGCGTTTCAGCCGCGCCGCGGTCGCGTCGGCCTTGAACGCCCCGATCTGCTGGTGGTCGTACGGTTGGCGCACCAGGATCCCCGGGTTGACCCGACCGTTGTCCACCAGGTCGACCTTGGCGACGCCGGCTCGGGCGCAGAACTCGGCGATGGGCGCGCCGAGGGCGCCGCAGCCCAGGATGACGACGCGCTTGCCCCTGAGCCAGGTGACCGGCCGCGTCACGTCGCGGCGAACGGTGCGGGCCGGACGCTGGTCGTGGACCTGCAGCCAGCCTGTGCTGCGCTCATTGAGATTCGCCGCCGGCCTGAGCTGCCAGGCCGCCAGCTGGGCCACCCGAGCGGTGGCGACCGCACCGCTGGGGGCGGGGCTACCGACGAGCACGATCAATGGCTCGGTGTGCGGGTTGATCCTGTCCGCGGTCATGACGAGATGGACCAGATCGTTGCCGGGCAGCCCCTGCCGCTGGAACACCTCGATGAGGTCGTCGAGATTCCTGGGGTAGAGGAAGGTCATCGGTTTGGGCAGGCCGATCACCAGGGCCGAAACCGGACCCATGCCGTATCGGGGCTGGCCATCGGTCGGCTCGGCGAGCCAGGCGGTGAGTTCGTAATGCCTGGAGTCCTGTTCAAGTTCGAGCAGGGCCCAGCAGGTCCACAGGCCCCGGTCGCGTTCATAGGCAGCAGGCAGGTCCGGACGCACGACGATCGGGTAAGCATCCGACAGCGCCGCAACGCCCGGCGGATGTAGCGGAAGGGCGGGATTGATGAGCGTTCCCCGCGACACCCGCGACAGCCAAATCAGCAGCCGGTGGACCACATCCCACATGCCCCGGGCCGGCTCCCAGTCGTTCGGTGAGGCGTAGAGGCAGATCGTGTTCGACCACATCACGTGAGGTTGCCCGGCGAACCTGGTATTCGCTGAGTGAACCCAAGGCGAGGACGACGGGAAGTCCGGCGGCACCCCCACCTCGAATACTTCACGATCTGCGAGGCGAACCCCGGACAAGGCATGCGGCGTGCCAACGCAGTTGACGGCCAGCGTGACCAGCAGGTATCCGCTCTCAACCTCCGGGTCCGGTCCAAGGGAGACAGCGTCTGAGGTGGCCCGGGTGATGGCGAGCAGCTCACGCCAAGCCTGTTCGTGGCCGGCTGTCCGCTGTCCCATCGTCAGCCCGAATCGCCGAAGATCATGGGACGGCTTGGAGACGCACCTTCACCTTTGATGACCGCGGCCACGATTCCGTCCACGCCAACCGGCGGCGATTCCGCCTGACTGTGGGGCGGGCCGACCGGCAGCAACCTGTCACCGTGCGACGACAACGCCTCCATCGTCACCCCGAAACTCGCCAGCCCGGCGGGTGCCGCGCGGAGCGCGCCAAACGACCGCCCGATGCGCGTCACGAACTCCGGCGTCAGCTCGTCCTCCCCCCAGCTCACGGCCACGCGGGCCGCCGTAGCGCAGTCGCCGAGGTGGCTCGTGCCGCAACAGACGACCATGGCCGAGGCCTCGAGCTCGTAGGTCAGCTCCCAGATCGGCCGTTCCAGCCTGCCGTTGTGCTCCTGATATTCGAGCACCCGAGCGAAGACCTCGACCGTGAACGCGGCGATCAGCGGCGGTGCGTCGAGCAGCCGCATCGTGATGCGCAGACCATCGATCGATTCCGCGTCGCCTGAGGCCATCACGGTCCGCAGCGCATCCGCCTGGGCCGCAACGAGAAGGCAGTACTCCGGACGCCACGTCTGCCTGATCAGTGCGCCGGTCATGGCCCCAAGCGTTGCGTCGATCGCGTCGGCGGCCTCCTCCCGCAGGGTGCCGTCCGGATCAGCGGCGGTCGTGCGTCCGGGCCGCTTAGCCACCGGTGTGGGCGGCTCGACGCGCCGCCGATCAGCCGCCCGCTCGACCGCTGGGCGGGACGTATCGATCCGGATCACCTCAAGCACCGGGCCGCTGTCCCCAGTCGTCCGCCAAACAATCTTGACGTCCTTCCCGGCAACGACGGGGGACGAGGCGCGGCCGGCTGGCGAGGGCGCCGGTGCCGGATGCGGTGGCCGTGGATTGCAGTCACGGCAGGTGGGACCGGCCACCTCGATGCGGATTCGCTCTGGCGGCTCGATGTCGATCACATACTCGGTGCCGCACGGCTTGCACGAGATGGTCCAGCGGATTCCGGACCGTCCGCTGCCTCCGCCTTGGCCGCCGGGGCTTTGTCGGGCAAGCGTTACCGTCATACCGGTATTGTGTATTGATCATCGGCGATGCACCATCGTTGCGTCTGCTGAGACTCTGACCCAAAGGCGTTGACGTGGTGCCTCGCCGTGGCTGCTGAGACCGGATGGACGGCCGCGCAGACCGCGATCGTCATCGTCGCCGTGTTCGCGATCGGCGGCGGCGTCATCTCGGTGTCGATCACGTACTGGCTCAACCAACGTCTCGCGCGGCGCGAGCGGCAGGCCAAGGCGTTCGCCGACGCGCTCGCGGCCGTCGAGGAGTACGCCGAGATGCCGTATCGGATTCGACGACGGCGCGGCGGCGAGGAGGCCCGCCACGAGCTGACCGAGGTCATCAGCGGTGTCCAGTCCAGGCTGGCCCATCATCAGGCTCTGCTCCAGCTGGAGGCGCCGGACGTCGCGGCCGCCTACGCCGCGCTGGTCACCGAAACGAAGAAGCAGGCCGGCCGGCAGATGCAGGATGCCTGGCGACAGCCGGTGCTGGCCGCCGACGAGATGATGAACCTGAGAGAGCGCTATGCCCGCGACAAGATCGACGCGGCCCGCGGCGCCTGTGTCACCGTGATGCGCTCCAGCCTGCGCCGGATCCGGCTCGGACGGGGAACGGTAATACCCACGGCGAACAGTGACGCGCCGGAACCGCCACCGTCGCCGAATCGCGATGACGGCGGCAGTTAGGCCGGGACGGGAACATGCCCGGCAGGGCGAGGATGAACATCAGCGTGAGGTACGGCGGCAGGCTGTCGGGCGCCGGCTGACCACCGGTTTCCGGCTGCGGACTGCACTTCAGCAGCGGTCCCGGCGGCGGCGTCCGCCCACCGGGCCGGAGAATACGGCGAGGTTCGAATACTTGGACTCCGCCAGTTTAGTCGTCGCCGTATAGGTTCCGATTGGAGATGTCGTTGTCCGAGCGACTTGTCATCGACTTGTCGTACCGCCCGCTCGCCGAGCGTCTGAGAAACTGACCAGCAGGCCCATCCCGAGCGCGAGCGCCCATCGCCGGCTGGAGAAAGTGACACAACGGCTGGGCGGAAGCGCTGACAAGACGCCGAGACAACCGTCCAAAGCAGCAGGTCAGCTGCCCCCGGCATGACAGGCGCGATCGGAACCTACAGCCGATCAGGCGGTCATGTCGGCCGGCTGACCTCCCAGCCGGCCTGGTCTGCCCCGCGTTTTCCGGACGTTGGATTCTGCTATTTCAGGCTGCGTTGTGGGTGTTGATGTAGTCGGTGTGGGCCTCGTGTGGGGTGCGGTATCCGAGGGCCGAGTGGAGTCGTTTCGTGTTGTAGCGGAATTCGATGTACCGGGTGACGTCCTTGCGGGCGTGTTCCCGGGTGGGGTAGGCGGTGCGGTTGACCCGTTCCACTTTCACCGCGGCGTTGAATGTTTCCGCTTGGGCGTTATCGTAGCAGACGCCGGTGCGTCCGACGGACCGGCGGAGTGCGAGTTTGGCGGCGTGTTCGGCGAATTCCTCGGAGGTGTATTGGGTGCCGCGGTCGGAGTGGAATATGGCGCCGTCGGCGAGGGTGTAGTTGGCGGCGGCCATGTCGAGTGCGGCGGTGACGAGGCTGGTGCGCATGTGGTCGGCCAGCGCGTATCCGATGCACGCTTTCGTGTAGCAGTCGATGACGGTCGCCAGGTAGAGCCAGCCTTCCCAGGTGCGGATGTAGGTGATGTCGCCGACGAGTTTGGTGCCGGGTGCGGCGGCGGTGAAGTCTCGGTCCACGAGGTCGGGGATCGCCGCGGCGTCGCTGGCGACGGTGGTGACCGGCCGCCAGGGCCGCGGCTGGCAGGCCACCAGGCCCAGGCCGCGCATCAGCCTGCGGACCAGCTCAGTGCCGACGTCGACGCCCCAGCGCAGGAGCTGGGCGTGGACTCGGCGGTAGCCGTAGGTGCCGTCGGAGTCGCCGAAGATGTCCTCGATGAGGATCTTCAGCTGCTCCTGGCGTCGGGCGGTCGTCGATGCGGCTCGGTCGCGCCATTCGTGGAATCCTGACCTGGACACGCCGATCCACTCGCACATTCGGGTGATTGGGTAGTTGGCCTTCTCGGCGTCGATGAACCCGTACTTGCGGCTCACCGATTCTCCCGGGCGAAGAAGGCCGCCGCTTTCCCCAGGAACTCGGTCTTCATCCGCAGTTCGCGGACCTCCTTCTCGAGTTCCCGGAGCCGGGCCCGTTCCGAGATCGTCAGGGCCGGCTCGTCGTCGGCGTGCGCGACCCGGTATTTGTTCACCCAGCTCCCGAGTGTGCCCTCGTTCACGTGGATCTCACGCGCGACCTCGGCAACCGGACGCGACGTCTCGATCACCATCCTCACTGCTTCATCCTTGAACTCAGGAGTGAAACTCCGGCGCGATTCCGCCATTCTCCATCCTCCATTTCGGACTGGACCTTATAAGGTCCGCTGTCCGGAAGGTTGGAGGCTCGCCAGCCCGGCTGTCGATGTGGGTGGCGACGACGGCTGCCGCGTCGGCGATGGGCGGGTGGTCGGTGGGTAGGGTGCGGCTGCATCCGGAGCATTCGCCGCCTGCGGCGGTGTCAAGTTGGGCGGTCTGGTCGTCGATGAGGATGCGCCGGATCGCGCCGTTGCCGACGGTGATGTGGATGGTGGCGTGGTAGGTGAGGGTGACGTCCGGGTCCTCGCAGCTTCCGTCCGGGCTGGGGTCGTGGTCGATGTCGGCGTCGATGGGGCAGCCGGGTGCGTGTGGTTCGGCCAGGTGAGCGTCGCATTCGGCAGACCGGTTTGGGTTGGCCGGCGGCGGGTCGGAGGGTTCGGTCCGGGTGATGGTCACATTGGCTTGGCAGCACACGGTGCGGTAGCCGAGTGTGGGGTCCAGGCGGGGGTAGAGCCGTTGGCACTGTCGGCACAGGTATTCGCCGGCGTCGTCGGTTCCGAATGCTGCTCGTGTGGCGGCGTCGACGGCGGCGGTGTGGGGGTTGTCGGCGTCGGTGGTGTGTGGGAATGCCCGTGAGTAGGTGCCGCAGTTGTGGACGGCCTCGCCCAGCGCGTGCAGCAGCGGGAGGTCGTCGGTGTAGATGGGGGTGCCGTCGCGGAAGACGGTGCCCGGGGTTCCCTGGTAGACGTTGATGTCGTCTGCTGCCAGGTAGTCGGGGTCGGCGCCGGTCTGTGCACTGTGGACGGACCAGGCGGCGAGCAGGGCGTCCCGGGCGTGCTCGGCGCTTGTGCCGAGGGCGTGGAAGGTGAAGTGCGAGGTGGACGCGACCGCGACGGCGAAGCCCGGCGGGGTGCTCACTGGTTTCCTCCCTCGACGGTGCGGGCGGCGTCGGCGGGCGCCGGGCGTTGGGCGAGCCGGTGCAGGATTTCGCCGAG
>Ga0307499_10000785_pt1 | contig 10342 bp, 8 predicted proteins | sample 13_S_MG_FD_201363 | JGI IMG/M metagenome (GOLD analysis project Ga0307499, IMG submission 201363) | Soil microbial communities from Populus trichocarpa stands in riparian zone in the Pacific Northwest, United States - 13_S | ecosystem: Environmental > Terrestrial > Soil > Riparian zone > Trees... | reverse complement strand
TGACCGCCATGTCCAGCACGACCTTGCCGCCGATCGAGCAGCCGAGCAGGTACGGCCGGTCCAGCCCGAGCCGGTCGATGACGGTCAGGCACCAGTCGCCGTACCAGCCGAGGTCGCTGATCGGACCGGTGCGCGCCGGCTCGGACCGGCCGTGCCCGGGCAGGTCGACGACCACCACCCGGTAGCCGAGGTCGGCCAGCTGCTCCCGGGCCCGCCGGTACTGGAAGCCGCTCTGGCCGGCGGTGTGCACGCAGAACACCGCCCGGTCGCCGCTGCCGGCCTGCTCGACGAAGCCGAGCCGGCCGTCGATGTCGAGGTAGTCCGCGCTGCTCGGGGTCATCCGGCCGCCTCCCGCACAATCGTCCGGGCCCGGTTGACCAGCACCCGGACGGCCCGGGTCAGCCGCAGGTACTGGAAGCCGTTGCCCAGGATGTGGAACCGGCCCTGGGCGGCGAACCGGACGTACTCGTCGTGCTCGCCGGTCAGCAGCTCGATCCAGGTCAGCTCGTCCGCGGTGATCGTGAAGGTGGCGCCGTCGAGGGACTTGCGGGCCGCCTCGATCACCCGGCCGCGGTAGATTCGGAGCTGCACCTCGGTGCCGCCGGACCGCAGCCCGATCGCCCCGTCGAAGGTGGACGCGGACGACCGGAAGTCCTCGTCCTGGTCGAGCCGGTCGGCCAGCCGGCGCCCCCAGCCGACGCCGCCGATGTCGTCCAGGGCGAGGTCGCGGGCCGCCGGCTGGTAGGTCGCCAGCTCGACCTCCCAGGTCAGGGCGGCGGTGCCGGCGCCGACCAGGGCCTGGTGCAGGATGCCGCGCCCGTCGGTGACCCGGCGCCGGGTCAGCATCGCCCGGACCGGGCCCGGGGCACCGGAGCCGGACCATTCCAGGCCACACAGCGTCGCCCCGGCGCACGGCCGCAGCCGGGCCGCCGCGGCCAGCACCAGGCCGGCACCGGCCAGCGCACCGTCGTACCGGATGTCCAATTCGGACGGTGGCAGCTCGGTCCAGGCGCCGACCCGCAGCTCGCCGAACCGGAGCAGGGCGCCGGGAGACCCGGTCATGCCGGCCGGGCCGGTTCCAGCAGGCCGAGCTCGGCCAGGATCTCGTCGGTGTGCTGGCCCGCCTCGGGTGGCGCGGCCCGGTAGGTGTGCTCCACCGCGGGCAGCGGCGAGGCGACGACGTGCACCGAGTAGCCGCCGGGCACCGGCAGCTCGCGCACCATCCGGCGGTGCGCCACGTTCGGGTCGGCCAGGATCTGTTCCAGGCTGAGGATCGGGCTGGCCGGCACCCCGGCGGCGGTCATCGTGTCGACCACCTGAGCGACGGTGTGCGCCCGGGTCCAGCCCTCGATCACCGCGTCCAACGCGTCCCGGTGCGCCATCCGGTTGTCGACGCCACCGAGCGGGTAGTGCTCGGCCAGCTCGGGTGCGCCGATCGCGGCGCTGATCCCGGCCCACATCCGATCGTTCATCGGGGCCAGGTAGACGTACCCGTCGGACGCCGCGTACGTGCCGGCGTACGAGCGGCGCACCTTGCCGCCGGTCCGCTGTGGACTGACACCGTGGTCGGCCACTTCGGACAGTGTCGCACCGAGGAACGTCAGCATGCTGTCCAGCATCGCGAGGTCGGTGAACGAGCCCTGGCCGGTCAGCTCCCGCTGCCGCAGGCCGAACAGCACGGCCAGCGCCGCGTACAGGCCGGTGACGTGGTCCGGCACGAACACGCCGGCCAGCGCCGGAGCGCCGGCCGGTTCGCCGGTCAGGTGCATCAGCCCGGACATCGCCTGGATCACCCCGTCGAACGCCGGCTTCGTCGCATATGGACTGTCGTTGCCGAACCCGGTGGCGTGCACGTACACCAGGCGCGGGTTGACCGTCAGCAGCCGGTCCGGGCCGATGCCGAGCCGCTGCGGGACGCCGGCGGCGAAGTTGGTGACCAGCACGTCGCTGCTGCGCACCAGCGCCTCGAACACCGTCCGGCCGCGGTCGGACTTCAGGTCGATGCCGATGCTGCGCTTGTTCCGGTTCAGCATCGGGAAGTAGCCGCCCGGATTCTTCTTCGGATCGGAGTTGCGCCGGGCCGCGCCGCCCGGCGGCTCCACCTTGATCACATCCGCGCCCTGGTCGGCCAGGATCTGGGCGCAGAACGGGGCCGCGATGTAGTGCCCGAGTTCGAGCACCCGGACCCCGTCAAGCGGCCCGATATCGGTCACTGTTGGCACTGATCCTCCTGCCGGCCAGGCCGCCCTGACGCCGGCCTCGAGCCGGCTCCAGGGCGGCGCTCAGGTAGCGCACCGGTACCACCGCATCGCCGCGTCCAGCACCGGACGGTCGGTGACCCAGCCGGCGACGAGTTCCCGCGCGGTCTGCTCGGCCCGGCCGGTGTCGCATGTGGACGTCACCAGGCCGGCGGCCGCGGCTTGCCCGGCGTCCAGCACGCCGGCGCGGAGGATCCAGGCTAACGCGACATCCGGGCGCATCCGGCGGGTCAGGTAGGGGGCGACCTGGCCGGGGAAGGAGCCGTCGCGCGCCTCCGGCAGACCGAACCGGGAGCCCTGCCCGCTGACCGCGAACGTCGCGGCGGCCACCATCGCGACGCCGGTGCCGACCGCCCAGCCGTCGATCACCGCGATCACCGGACGGGAACAGGTGGAGATCGCCCGCAGCATCAGGGTTCGCGCGCTGGGTCGGCGGGTTGACGGTGCCTCGCGCAGGTCCGCGCCGGACGACAGGTCGCCGCCCTGGCCGCAGAGCAGGATCGCCAGACAGGCCGGGTCGACATCGAAGGCATCCACCGCCGCCCGGATCGCGTCGGCGGCGGGCTGGTTCAGCGCGTTGCGGAGATGCGGCCGCCGGATCTCGATGCGACCGACCCCGTCGACGCAGCTGACATCGACCTCGGCACCCAACGCCTGCCCCTCATCCCTTGGACACGGCGTACCATATATGAGGTCCGATCTGTCACACAACCGCACCGAGCGCAGGCCGCCGGCCAGGTCGTCCGTGATCACCTGGCGCGGGCAGGCTCATCGCCGGCGCACCGGGTTGGTCAGCACTCCCACCCCGGGGATGCGGCATTCGGCCACATCGCCGTCGGAGATCACGACAGCGCCGGGCGTGCCGGTGGAGAGCAGGTCACCGGGGTAGAACGGGAAGACCTTGCTGTGGAAGCTGATCAGGACTTCCGGTGAGAAGATCATGTTCGCCACCCGGTTGGTGCGGTGCACGCCGCCGTTCCGCACCGTCGACACCTCGATATCGGCCAGCGAGCCGACGGTGGCGAGCACGTCGGTCAGCGGGGTGATGCCCGGGCCGAACGAGAAGAAGCCGGGGAAGTTCTTCGCCCGGGTCAGGAACCGGGGATTGCGCTGCAGGATATCCTCCGCGGTCTGGTCCAGGATCGGGCAGACGCCCCAGACCTGATCGAGCGCCGCCGGGATCTCCACATCGCGGCAGACCGCGCCGAACACGATGCCGAGCTCGGCCTCAGCGGTGACCCGCTCGCTCTGCGCCGGCAGGTCGATCACCTCGCCGGGCCCGATGATCGTGTGGTCGCCCTTGACGAACGACGCGGGTTCGTCCGGGTAGCCGGCGGTCAGGTCGTCGGCGTGCTCGGTGTAGTTCAGCCCGATCCCCCAGATCTTGCGGGGGTTCCGGTACGGGGCGAGGAACTCGACGCCGTCCAGCGGGCGGAACGCGGCGTCCGGCGCGGCGGCGATCCGCTCGCTGAACTCGGCCGGCGGCACCTCGGCGAGCACGCCGAGCGCGGTCGGTGGCATCGCCTCGGCCAGCGCCGCGAGCGGGACCACACCCCGGCCCGGGTCCACCCCGACGGCAACACTCGCATCGCCCAGCCGGACCGTCGCGAGCTGCATCGTCACGCTCCAGTTCTCCAGGCCGGGCCGATCGTCGAAGCGAACCGTACCGGCCGCCGGACCATCTTGACCGTCTCAGTCACCCATGCTGAGATACGATATACGTATCTCATATCGAATGCCGGGCCGTCTCCGACTGGCGGCATGACCGATGGGACGATCATGATCGCAGCTCGGCTCACCCCCGGGTTGTGGTCGGTGCTGCCGACGCCGTTCCGCGCACCGGGGCTGGCCGTCGACACCGCCTCGCTGGCCCGGCTGACCGCGGCGCTGGCCGGCCGGAGCGACGTCCACGGGCTGGTCGCGCTCGGGGTGTTCGGCGAGTCGGCGCAGCTGACCCCGGCCGAGCGGGCCGACGTGGTGCGCACCGTCGTCGCCGCCGGGGCGGGCCGGCCGCTCGTCATCGGCATCACCGGCACCGACACGGTCGGCTGCGCATCCGCCGCCGCGGAGCTGGCCGGGCTGGCCGGCCCGGCCGCGCCCGCCGTCATGGTCCAGGTGAACTCGGCCGAACCGGGGCGGCTGCGCGCACACCTGCAGGCGGTGCATGACGGCTGCGGCGCCGGCATCGTCGTACAGGACTACCCGGTGATCACCGGCGTCACGATCGCCCCGCGGGCGCTGGCCGAGGCGATCCGCGGGCTGCCGTTCGTCGCCGCGATCAAATCCGAGTCACCGCCGACCGGCGCGGTGATCGCGGCGCTGACGGCGCGGGTGGACGTCCCGGTGTTCGGCGGCCTCGGCGGCCTCGGCCTGCTGGACGAACTGCTCGCCGGCGCGGCCGGCGCGATGACCGGCTTCTCCTTTCCCGACGCCATCGCCGCGGCGCTGGCCGGCTGGCGGCAGGGCGGGTTCCCGGCGGCCCGGGCCGCCTACGCACCCTGGCTGCCGCTGGTGAACTTCGAGGCGCAGCCGGGCATCGGACTCTCGGTACGCAAGCACATCCTGTGCCGTCGCGGGCTGATCGACGACGCCGCGGTGCGCCCACCGGCCCGGCCGATGCCGCCCGAACTCGACCCGATCCTCGCCGCGCACCTGGCCGCCACGGCCGCCGTGAGTGCCGCGGGCGCCTGAACCGGACAGAAGAGAGGCACATGACGATCGAGGAATCGGCCGTGGCGACCGGCGCCACCGCGATGCTCTACCACCGCATCGGGGCCGACCTGCTCGGCGATCCGGCGGCGGAACGGACCAACCCGGCCCGGCCCCGGCAGGTGGTCGCGGTCACGCCGGAAGGCGACTCGTCCACTGTGGACGATGCGGTCATGGCGGCCCGGGCGGCGCAGCCGGGCTGGGCCGGGCTGGGCGCGCCGGCCCGCGGCGCGATCCTGCTCCGGGCCGGGGCGATCCTGGCCGGGCGGCAGCAGGCGGTGGCCGCCGACCTGGTCCGCGAGGAGGGCAAGACGCTGGCCGAGGCGACCGGCGAGGTCGGCCGGGCGATCGAGATCCTGCAGTACTACGGCGGCGAGGGCCGGCGCGGGCGCGGTGAGGTGGTGCCGTCCGGCACGCCGCACACGCTGGCCTACACCCGGCGCGAACCCCTCGGTGTCATCGGCATCATCACCCCGTGGAACTTCCCGATCGCGATCCCGACCTGGAAGACCGCGCCCGCGCTGATCGCCGGCAACGCGGTGGTGCTGAAGCCGGCGTCGATGACACCGCTGTCGGTCTGGCACGTCGCGCAGGCGCTGGCCGATGCCGGGCTGCCGCCGGGCGTGCTGAACATCGTCTACGGTCCGGGCGGCGTGATCGGCACCGCGATCGCCGCGCACCCGCAGATCGCGGCGGTCTCGTTCACCGGCTCGAACGCGGTGGGTCGGGAGATCGAGGCGATCGTGACCGCGCGGCACGCCCGGATCCAGTTGGAGATGGGTGGCAAGAACCCGCTGATCGTGCTGGACGACGCCGATCCGGTGTTCGCCGCGCGGCTGGCGGCGGAGAGCGGGTTCGGCCTCACCGGCCAGGCCTGCACCGCGACCAGCCGGGTGATCTGCACGCCGGGCAGCCACGACGCGCTGGTGGACGCGCTGGTCCGGGAGGCCGCGCGGTACCGGCCGGGCGACGGCCTCGACCCGGGCACCGTGATGGGCCCGGTGGTCAGCGCCGGCCAGCTGCGCACCGACCTGGAGTGGATCGAGACCGGCCGCGCGCAGGGCGCCACCCTGGTCACGCCGCCGGTCGAGCACGACCGGCAGTTCCTCACCCCGGCGGTGTTCACCGGCGTGCTGCCGGCGCACCGGATCGCGCAGGAGGAGGTGTTCGGCCCGGTTCTCGCGGTGATGCGTGCCGACGACGTGGACGACGCGATCGCGATCGCCAACGACATCCCGTACGGGCTGTCCGCCGGCGTGGTGACCGATGACATGCGGATGGCGCGCCGGTTCATCGACTCGATCCGGGCCGGCATCGTTAAGGTGAACCGGCCGACCAGCGGGGTCGACCCGAACGTCCCGTTCGGCGGAGTGAAGGAGTCATCCACGAACACCTACCGGGAGCAGGGCAGCGCCGCCAGCGACTTCTTCACCTGGACGAAGTCGGTCTACCTGGGTATGGACCGCTGACCGTCCACACCGACCGTCCGGATCGGACTGTCCACTCTGGAATCGCCGGCGCCCTGCGGCGGGCCGGCCTCGGTTCGGTGGACGACTCCGCGCGGCGCCGGGCCGAGTACTCGTCCGACGCGTCGAACTACCGGGTGGTGCCGGACGCCGTCGTGTTCCCGCGGCACGTCGACGAGGTGCTGGCCGCGGTCGAGGCCTGCCGGCAGAACGGTGTACCGCTCACCTGCCGCGGCGCCGGCACCTCCATCGCCGGCAACGCGATCGGCCCCGGTGTCGTGCTCGACTTCTCCCGGCACCTGAACCGCGTCATCTCGGTGGACCCGGACGCGCGGACCGCGGTGGTGCAGCCCGGCGCCGTGCTGGACGGCATCTCCGCCGCCGGCGCGCCGTACGGGCTGCGGTTCGGGCCGGATCCGTCCACCCACTCCCGCGCGACGGTGGCCGGCGCGCTGGGCAACAACGCCTGCGGCGCCCGCGCGCTGCGCTACGGCCGGACCGTCGACAACGTGCTGGCGCTGGACGTGGTGACCGCCGCCGGCAGCCGCTTCACCGCCGCCGAGCTGCCGGCCACTCCGGTCGCCGAGCCGCTGGAACGGTTGGTCAGCGCCAACCTCGCACTGATCCGCACCCACTTCGGCCGGTTCGCCCGGCAGGGCTCCGGCTACCTGCTGGACCAGCTGTTGCCGGAGAAACAGCCGAACCTGGCCCGGTTCCTGTGTGGCAGCGAGGGCACCCTCGCGGTCACCCTCGGCGCCACCGTCCGGCTGGTGCACCGTCCACATGCGACAGCGCTGGCCGTGCTGGGCTACCCCGACCTGCCCGCGGCGGCCGCGGCGGTGCCGGCGGTGCTGGCCGCCGCGGACCTGGTCGCGCTGGAGGGGATGGACTCCCGGCTGATCGACGTGCTGCGCCGGCGCGGGCGGTCGCTGCCCAGCCTGCCGGCCGGCGCGGGCTGGCTGTTCGCCGAGCTCGCCGGGGCCGAGACCGCCGAGGCGGTGGCCCGGGCCGAACGGCTGGCCCGGGAGTCCGGCTGCCTGGACGCGGTGGTGCTGACCGGGCCGGCCGCGGCACAGCTGTGGCGGGCCCGCGAGGACGGCGCCGGCCTCGGCGGCCGCACCCCGGCCGACCACCCGGCCTGGCCCGGCTGGGAGGACGCGGCCGTGCCGCCGGCCCGGCTGGCCGAGTACCTGGCCGAGTTCACCGCGCTGCTGCACCGGTTCGGCTTCGACGGGCTGCTGTACGGCCACTTCGGCGACGGCTGCGTGCACGTCCGGATCGACTTCCCGTTGCAGCACCGGCCGGACCGGTTCCGCGCGTTCGTCACCGAGGCCGCCGACATGGTGGCCGGGTTCGGCGGCTCGATGTCCGGCGAGCACGGCGACGGCCGGGCCCGCGGCGCGCTGCTGCCGGCGATGTACGGCGCCGAGGTGATGGACCTGTTCGCCGCGGTGAAGCGCGTCTTCGACCCGGACCGGCTGCTGAACCCGGGCATCCTCACCGACCCCGCGCCGGTGGACGCCGATCTGCGGCTACCGCTGGTGTCGGCGACCGGGTCCGTGCTGGCGCTCCGGCACGACGGCGGTGACCTGGCGACCGCGGTGCACCGATGCGTCGGCATCGGGCGGTGCCGGGCGACGGACCCGGCCGGCACCGTGATGTGCCCGTCCTACCTGGCCACCCGGGACGAGAAGGACTCCACCCGGGGCCGGGCCCGGGTCCTGCAGGAGGCCGTCAACGGGCGGCTGGTGGCTGGCCTGGCTTCCCGCGAAGTGGTCGAGTCGCTCGATCTGTGCCTGTCCTGCAAGGGTTGTGCGAGCGACTGCCCGGCCGGCATCGACATGGCCGCGTACAAGGCCGAGGCGCTGTACCAGCGCTATCGGCGGCGGCCCCGGCCGGCCGCGCACTACTCGCTCGGCTGGTTGCCGGCCTGGTCCCGGGTCGCGGCCAGGGTGCCCCGGCTGGCCAACCTGCTACTGAACCTGCCGCTGCTGTCGGGGCTGTTGAAGCGGGCGGCCGGGGTGGACCCGCGCCGGGCGCTGCCCCGGTTCGCCACCCGGTCCTTCCGGGCCTGGTTCGGCTCCCGCCCGCCGGCCGCCCCGGCCAAGCCGGCCACGGCGGCCACGGCGGTCGAGCCGGCCGGGGCGGTCGAGCCGGCCAGACCGGCCGGGGCGGCCGACCGGCAGCCGGTGCTGCTCTGGGCGGATACGTTCACCGAACGCTTCTCCCCGGACGTCGGCCAGGCTGCCGTCGCGGTCCTCGAGTCCGCTGGCTACGCCGTCTCGCTGACCGCGCGGCGGGGCCTCTGCTGCGGCCTCACCTGGATCTCCACCGGCCAGCTCGGCGTCGCCCGGCGCCGGCTGCGGGCCAGCCTGCGGGCGCTCGCCCCGGCGCTGCGCGACGGCGTCCCGATCGTGGTGCTGGAACCGTCCTGCGCCGCGGTCTTCCGCTCGGACGCGCTCGAACTGCTGCCGGACGACCCGCTGGCCGCGCAGGCCGCCGGCGCCGTCCGGACGCTGGCCGAACTGCTCGGCAGCACCGCCGGCTGGACGCCACCGGACCTGCGCGGTGTCACCGGCCTGGCCCAGCCGCACTGCCACCAGCACGCGGTCCTGGGCTGGTCCGCCGACGCCCGGCTGCTCGCCGCGGCCGGTGCGAGCATCGAGCGCATCTCCGGCTGCTGCGGCCTGGCCGGCAACTGGGGCGCCGAGACCGGCCACTACGACACGTCCGTCAAGGTGGCGGAGAACGCGCTGCTGCCGGCGCTGCGCGCCGCCGCGGCCGGCGCCGTCGTGCTCGCCGACGGCTTCTCCTGCCGCACCCAGATCGACGAACTCGGCGACCGCCGCGGCCTCCATCTGGCTCAGCTCCTCGCCACCGGCCGGCCGGAGTAGCCGTCGCGCGTTCCGGCTGCCCCGGCCGGACAGGCCGCTATCCGGGCGGCGCCGCGTGCAGCATCCAGAGGAAGCTGAGTGGTTCGGCCGCCGGGTCGTCGGTGTCCACAGTGAACTCGTCCAGCAGGGCGCGGAGCCGGCGCTGGAACTCCTGCCGGGCCGGTGCGGGTAGCCGCAGCGTGCCGCGGATCTGGTCGCGGATGGCGGCCGGACCGGCCTCGATCAGCTCGGTGCGGTACGCGTGCAGCAGCGCGATCTCGACCTGCTGCAGCAACCCGGGCGCGGCCGCCGCGTCCCAGGCCAGCCGCAGCGAGAGGTCGGTGGCCCGGTACGGCTTCTCCAGCGCGCCGCGGGCCCCGGTGCGGACCGGCTCGGCCGCCAGGAACCCGGCCTGCGCCAGCGCCCGGACGTGCCGCAGCACGGTGGCCGGAGCCAGCTTCAGCCGGGCGGCGAGCTCCTGGTTGGTCAGCGCGGTGTCGCGGCACAGCCGCACGATGCGCAGCCGGGTCGGGTGGCCGAGCGCGCGCAACTCCGCCCCGGTCGGCGGCCGGACCGGCGGGGTCGTCCAGCACTCGTCACTCATTGCGGAAATACTAACCGATGTGCTTTTGTGCAATCACTCGACACCGGCCGGGCTCGACCTTGCGGAGGGCAGCATGACGCGGACCGTGTTCGTCGGCGGGCAGGTCTTCGACGGCACCGGGGCGGCGCCGGCCGTCGCGGACGTCGCCGTGCAGGACGGGCGGATCGTGGACGTCGGGCCCGGGCTGGACGGCGACGAGGCGGTGGACTGCGCCGGCCGCGCCGTGCTGCCCGGCCTCTTCGACTGCCACGTGCACCTGACCGTGTCCGCGCTGGACCCGCTCGGCTGGGTCACCGCACCGTTCTCGCTCGAGTTCTACGAAGCCGCCGGAAACCTGGAGCGCACGCTGGCCGCCGGCATCACCACCGTCCGCGACGCCGGCGGCGCCGACCTGGGCATCCGCACCGCGCAGGAACGCGGCCTGCTGCGCGG
>Ga0307499_10000784_pt1 | contig 10347 bp, 13 predicted proteins | sample 13_S_MG_FD_201363 | JGI IMG/M metagenome (GOLD analysis project Ga0307499, IMG submission 201363) | Soil microbial communities from Populus trichocarpa stands in riparian zone in the Pacific Northwest, United States - 13_S | ecosystem: Environmental > Terrestrial > Soil > Riparian zone > Trees... | reverse complement strand
CCGTAAGACAAGCGGAGTTATGCGACTGATTTGCGTGAGAACGAAAGCGGAATATTTTTGCGCGAAGGACTGGACAGACTTTTGGTGATTTGCCCGTCGTGCCATCCTGCCGCAGGCTGCTGCACGAAATTGCGCTTGCGCGCAAAGCAAATCAGTCCGCAGTCCGTAGGGTGGGCAAAGCGCCAGCGTGCCCACCATCTCGCGGCTTACTCGATGACGGATGGTGGGCACGTCGCTTGCGCTCCTTTGCCCACCCTACGCGACCACTGCCCAATCATTTTCGAGCGCCGCGAAAATCGACCCAGTAAAAAGGCCCCATTGAGATGGGGCCTTTTCACTTTCAATGATGCCGCCAGCTTAGTTGTAGTCCGAGTATTTGAACTGCGGCAGTGCCTTGAGCTGCTCCTTGTTGCCGCTCATCACGGCATGATCGGGCGCCCAGTCATTGGCATTGCTGGTTCGCGTGGTCGTGGTCGCGGTGGTGTTGGCCGGCGCCGTGGCGGTGCCGGTCGTGGTTTCGCGCGTTGTCGTCGTGGTGGAACTGGTGCGGACGGGTTCCTCGACGAATTTCAGCTTGTCCATGGTGACGGCGATGTCGTGCTCGCCCATCCCTAAGAAGCCGCCGACGCCGATCACCACGGCGCTCACCTTGCCGTCCTTGTCCAGAATCAGTTCATTGACGTCGCCGAGCTTTTCATTGGCTTCATTGTAGACGTCGAGGCCCATGAGCTTGGACGCGCGCCATTTGCCCTTCATCATCATCTTGTCGGAACTTGCCGGGCTGGCGGTCGCGGCAGGCGCCGCGCGATCGGCGGGCTGAGCCGTCTGCGCATAGGCTGCGCCGCCCGCGATTGCGGTGCTGAGAAGTGCGATGGTAACGAGTTTCTTCATGTTAACCCTCCGGAAAAAGTGACTGTGGTTTCCGTGAACGGGTCAGAGTGAGGAATGTTCCTGAAAATCGACGCGTTTGTCCTGCGCGCGTCCTGCACTGATATCTTCTTCGGGAAAGACAGGAAACAAACGCTTGCGCGCGTGTTGATGCAATGCTCGCGCCGGGGGACAACCGGCCATAACGGAGACGATGGATGCGGCAGTTTTGCCGGCTTCTTGTCGCGACATCAACGCATCGGTACGCGCTGACATCTAACCCGTTCCCGGCGTGAGCGCCTTGCTCAAACTGAGCAGCGTTCCGCGGCAGGCGGGCTGGTCAGACATCCAGTTCCTTGCGAACGGCCGCAGCCGAGTTTCCCACCTTGTCCACAGCGCGCTTCAATTCGTCCCTGGAAACGCCGAGAGCCTTCAGCCAGTATTTGACCTCGAAATCCTCGCTCATGTTGATCTTGCTGCGGTCGGGCTGATCTCGCTTTGTGAGGTTATCCATCTTCCTGTCTCTCCCTGAGCGAGAAGGAAACGTGGTGATGATCGGCCGGTTCCTTTGAAGCGCCAGCTCCCGCGACATCATGCCGGCAGGTGCGGGAAAAAATGGTATGGAGAGGAAAAAGCGGTTTGCCATGAACGATGATTTTTACAAGCAACGCGCCCGGGAAGTTCGGGATATCGCGGCCAAGGCCGACCCGTTCATCAAGCAGCGGCTTCTGGACCTGGCCGACCGTTACGATCGTCATCTGCGCAAGACAAGCGTTACGCCCTTACCGCCAGCACCCGCGGCCATCCAGAATCCGTCGGGCGAACATGACGGCAAATCAGGCTAGGCCCCGACGTCGACGTGCAACCATTAGGACCGCGGCCGAATTCTTTGGCAATGACACCGGTTTCATATCTGCAACCGGAACAGATTGAAAATCAGCCGGTTAGCCCCCGAGCGTGCCGGTCTGAAAGGGCCAACTAGAAATCTGTTCGCACAGAGACTGCCATGGCCAATGCAAAATACGAACGCGCCCGTGCGCGAGCGCGACTGGCGTTGATTGCGCCGACGGTTGACGACGTAACGGCCGCCTATTTCGAGAGGCAGGTTGAAAAGGTTCTGCTGGAAGCCAAACAGCGTGAGGAAAAATCCGACCGGGAATTGATATCGACGCTGCTCGATGCCGTTGCGAGGAAATACCTTTCGCTAGGCCTGCGTGACGGCGATCCCGAGCGAAGCGCTGATGATCCTCCGCCGCCTCCGAGCCCGACGGAGTCATGAAGCCTGCAGCCAAGTCGATTACAGTCCGAACGGCACCTGTTCTCAGCAATTAATTTTGCTTCACCTGAACGTAACTACTTCGGTGCACCTTCGCGATCAGATACAAATTAATGCACGAATGCGCGCTATTTGATCTGGTATTGACGTCAATCAGTACCTATTTCTGATTCAGGTAGGAAATCGCCCCAAGGATAACTCCATAAAGGAGCCATCTAATGGCGAATGTTCTAACCACTGGAGCTTTTCTTTCTGCTCCGAACAAAAAACCCTCATTTTTAGTACGATTGTTGCGTGCGTACGCCGAATCGAATCAGCGGCGGGCTGACCGCGTTGTCGAGACGTACATTGCTGCCCACGGACTGCAAAAGCTGTCGGACGACGCAGAGCGTCAAATCAGCCGCTTGATCGTCAAGGCGGGCCAGTAGCCATGGTCACACTCATCATCATCCACGTAGCGACCAAGCTCGCTCGTTTTGGCAACGGTGTTCGTGAGACGTGGCGCGAGACGCAACGGCTTCGTCGTACCCTCGGCGGTCCAATGGACGAGTAGTGAATTAACGTGTTCTTTTCCCGTCATGGCCGGGCTTGTCCCGGCCATCCCGTCTTATCGCTCTACCGATGCAAAGACGTGGATGCCCGGCACAAGGCCGGGCATGACGGCGCCTCATGATGGGGTTCGCGGTTGTCATGCGGCGACAATCAACCCGCGCGCCCTTCAGTATCGCTGTACGATCTGCTCGAGTTTCCGGCTGAGCAACCAGGACAGGCCGAGGAACGCGACCAGCATGACGATGCCCAGACCCGAAGAGGCATTGTTCATGGACGTCTCCGAGAATTGACCGAAGGCATAGCCGGCCGAGACGACGGCGCCGGACCAAAAGCCTGCCGCGACGAAGTTGAGCGCGAGGAAAGTGGACCAGGGCAGCCGCGATATCCCGTAGGCAAACCCCGCGAGCCCGCGGATGCCGTGCGGGAAACGATGAAACAGGATCATCCAGACATAGTGACGGTCCGTCAGGCGGACGACGGTCTGCACGGGCTTTTCAAACCGCGGAAAACGATCGAGCAGGCGGACGCCGTAGCGCCGCCCGATCCAGAAACGAATGACGTCGCCGGTGAAACTGCCGAACCAGCACACCACGATCAGCGTGCCGAGGCTCAGCGCACCCGAATGCGCCGCGTAGCCCGCGAACAACGCCAGCAGCAGGCTGTGCGAGGACGCATAGGCAAACATGAAGCTGTAGGCCGCATCGCCGTGCTGGCGGATGAGATCGAGGAACGAGGTCAGATCCGTCGGAAACAGCAATGCAGGCCCACCCAAACCGTTGACGCTAAACGCTAGCACTCCGCAGATGGGCACGGAAGCCGACAGGCAGGCCCACAGCCACCAGCTTTGCACGCCGAGCGTGTTTGTTAGGGAGGCGAGCCACACAACGCGTCAGGGAGGGTATATGGGCAGTTAGCACCGATCACATTTGGATCGCGCAAAGTCGCGAGAAGTTCATCCCGATTGCCCGCGTCGATTGGACGCAGCCAGCGTTGTTCGAGCGGTCCGGCAATGACGCCGGATTGCAAAACAAAAAGGGACGAACAATGCTCAGGAAGTTGCTTGGCGCAGCCACCATGGCTGCAACTGCTTTCGCTTTTGTGCCCGCACAAGCCGCGCACGTCCATCACGCCATGCATGTCGGCGTCGGATGTAGCGGCGACAATTTCGCCAAAGCCGAAGGCACGGTCGAGACCATGGCCGACAGTCCCGCCAAGTTCACGGCGGAGCGGGAGATTGCTCAGGCGCAGGATGCCATGCTCAGTGGGAAGATGAGTGGATGCGCCATGCATCTTGGCCGGGCCATGCGCGCTGAAAGCGTGGCCCAAACCCCTTATCCGCAGACGATGGCCCCGGCTCCGTTCGCAAGTACCGCCGAAACCACGCAGGGAGCGCCGCAGCAGCCGCAGTTTAACTGGACCCCGCTGAAAGGCGCGTATTGAGTCTGGACAGAAGCGGTTGAACAAACGGAGCGGCGCTTTTCGATGCAAGCGATGCGCGCCGCTCTTTCCAGAGATCGTATATTGTAGGGTGGGCAAAGCGCAGCGTGCCCACCATCGAGAGCACGCTCGGTGATCGATGGTGGGCACGTCGCTAACGCGCCTTTGCCCACCCTACGACTCTCGCCCGACTACAGATCCACCACGACGTAATCGCTCTCCACCGACACGGCGAGCGTCTCCGCCACATACGGCCCCTTCACCACGCTCGATCCCGGTTCGACGTTGACCGGATAGGCGCGGGCGCGAAAGCGTTTCGGGTCGCAATAGGATTGGCCGGTGCGGATGTCGAATTCCCAGCCGTGCCATGGGCAGCGAATGATTTCGCCGAGTCTGGTATATTCGATCTCGCCGGGATCGGAGGATTGCGCGAGCCCGATCAGGGGGCCCTCGCACAAGGCCGCGCCCTGATGCGGGCAGCGGTTCAACAGGCCGAAGAACTCGCCCTTGATGTTGAAGATCGCGATCGGCCGCTCGTCGATGGTGAGGAATTTCCGTGTCCCAGGCGGCAACTCATCCACCGGGGCAATGACGTGCCGAACCATCAGGAGAGTCCGTACAGCTTCTTCGCGTTGCCGAGATAGAACGCCTCGCGGTTGGCGTCGCTGACGCCGGCCGGCAGCACGCGCGACGGTTCATCGAAATCCCAGTGCGGGTAGTCGGTCGCGAACAGCAGCTTGTCCCAGCCGATCCACTCGATCACCTGGAACAGATGATCGCGGCGCTCCGGATCCTCCATCGGCTGAGTGGTCCACCAGATGTGGTCGCGGATATATTCCGACGGCTTGCGCTTCAGATATGGCACCTCGCTGTGTAGCCGCTCGAAATTCTTGTCGAGCCGCCAGCCAAGCGACGGCGCCCAGCCGAAGCCCGCCTCGATCATGACCATCTTCAGTTTCGGATAGCGCTCGAACACGCCTTCGAGCACCAGGCTCGCCAGCACGGTCTGCTGGCACTGCGCGTGCCCGACCATCTCCTCGATGTAGAAGCTCGGCCACCCCGACGGGGTGAGCGGATTGCCGCCGAAGCCGAACGCATGGATGCCGATCGGCAGGCCGATCTCCTGCGCTGCTTCGTAAACTGGCCAGTAGCGGCGCTGGCCGAGCGGCTCGACGTTACGGCTGAGCAGCAGCACCTGAACGAAGTTCTTGTCGCCGGCGCGCTTGCGGATCTCGGCGGCGGCGGAAACACCGTCTTCATTGGCGACCACGATCGAGCCCTTCAGGCGGGAATCCTTGGCTGTCCATTTCTCGATCTGCCAGTCGTTGATCGCGGAGCAGATCGCAACGGCCAGATCCTGGTTGCGCAGGCCCTGCCCGCTGTTGAGCGGATTGAGCACGCCGAGCGCAACATTATAGGGATCGAGCAGCTGCTTCTGCATGAAGGACAGCGATGAGCCCTGCGGCCCGCCTTCCGGCGGCCAGGCATCGCGGCGCGAGGCGTTCGGCTGCGCCTTCGGATAGGGCGGGCCCTCCATCATGCCGTGATAAGCCTGCTTGCCGTAGGCCACGAGGTGTTCGTGCCAGCGCTTGGCCATAAATGGATAAAGTTCGTCGTTGGTGGCGCGCGCCGGATGGATGTCGCAATCGGCGATGGCGGTCTTGACGCTGACGGACGCTGACGGCTCGGGACGGAACTGGACGTTCATAACGTCGTCTCCTTCGCTACCTGCAACCGGCCGTAGGTCGCCAGCGGGTTGTCTATCATGATTTTTCGCACCAGTTCGGGCGACAGGCCCGGCGGCAGCACTTCGTCGCCGTCGAATTGCCAGTGCGGATAGTCGGTCGAGAATAGAAGCAATTCGTCCGACTGCATATGGTCAAACAAGCGGTTCAGGGTTGCCGGATCGGGCGGAGCATCCACTGGTTGCAGGGAGAAGCGGATGTTGCTGCGCACAATCTCCAGCGGCGCGCGGTCGACCCACGGCGTTTCCATCCGTATGCCACGCCAGAACTTGTGCAGCCGCCACAGATAGGCCGGCAGCCAGGTGAAGCCCGATTCCAGCATCACCATTTTCAGATTCGGATATTTGGCGAACACGCCCTCGACGATCAGGCTGGTGAGCTGGGTCTGGAACGCGGTGGCCTGCGCGACATAGTCCTCGATGTGGTAGGAGCCCCAGCCGACCGAGGTCGGCGGGTTGTGATAAGCGCTGCCGGCATGGATGCCGATCGTCAGACCCAGCCGTTCGGCCGCCGCGTAGATCGGCCAATAGGCGCGCTTGCCCAAGGGCATGTCGCCCATGACCAGCATGAGCACCTGGACGAAACGCTTGTCGGCGGCGCAGCGCTCGATCTCGGCGACGGATTTTTCGACGCTTTGAGTGGGAATCACGATCGAGCCGCGCAGCCGCGCGTCCTTGTCGAGCCATTCCCTAGCCAGCCAGTCGTTCAGCGCGCGGCAGAACGCGTCCTGCATGTCCTCGGAGAACACCATTTGCACGCCGTACAGGGGATTGCAGATGCCGAAAGCCGTGCCGAAGCGGTCGAGCGCCTGCTTCTGCATGTCGGCGAGGTCCGAGCCCGGCTTGCCCTGCCCCGGCCGCCAGTCCGGGCGCGAGGAGATCGGCGAATTGGTCGGATAGGATTGCGAAACCAGGTCGGTCATGCCGCGCGTCGTCACCTGGTCGCGCCAGTAGTCGTTCATATAGGGCAACAGGCTGGTCAGATGAGGAACGGCGGGATGCAGATCGCAATCCACGCCGCCGGCAATCGGCGACGTCATGATGTTTCCTCGTTAGCAAGCGCGGTCTCACGGCATCTTGTACACTGCGCCGCTTGGCTCTCTCACCGCATTCAAGCAGGCTGCTGTGCAGCCCGCAACTCGGCAAACGCTGGGCCCCTGTGCTAGGAAAACATGGGTAAGGGGCCTTAAAGATAATCAGGGGCTTTGGGGAGATTTTCGATGATTCGGATTGGACGTACGGCGATAGCCATAACCCTGTTGCTGGGCGCCAGCGCATTCGCACAGCAACAAACCCCTGCCCCGGCGCCGGCGGCGCCCCCGCCGGTCGATTTCTCCAAGGTCGAGATCAAGACCACGGACCTCGGCGACAACGTCTACATGCTCGAGGGCCAGGGCGGGAACATCACGGTGGCGGTGGGGCGAGCCGGCATCATCATGGTCGACGGCCAGTTCGCGCCGCTGCACGACAAGATCAAGGCCGCGATCACAACCATCTCCAACCTGCCGATCAAATATCTGATCAACACGCATTATCACGGCGACCACACCGGCGGGAATGAAGGTTTTGCCAAGGACGGCGCCGTCGTGGTTTCCGACATTAACGTGAAGAATCGCCTGGCGGAGGGAACCACCAACGGACTGACCGGCGTCAAGACGCCACCGGCCACAGGGGGCGCGCTGCCGACCAAGACCTATGCCGGCAAGATGTTCAAGATCAGGCTTCCCGGCCGCGTCGCCGATCTCCACCACATCGCGAATGCCCATACCGACGGCGACACCTATGTCTGGTTCAAGACCGCCAATGTGCTGGCGACCGGCGACACCTTCACCAACGGCCGCTATCCCAACATCGACTTCGCCAATGGCGGCAACATCAGGGGCATGATCGCGGCGACCGACGCCTATCTCAAGCTGACCAACGCCAAGAGCCGCATCGTGCCCGGCCATGGCCCGATCGCCGACAAGGCGGCGCTGACCGAATATCGCGCCATGCTCGTCACGGCGCGCGACCGCATGGCAGCGCTGGTGAAGCAAGGCAAGAGCGAGAGCGATGTGGTGGCGGCCAAACCGTTCGCCGATCTCGACAAGAAATGGGCGCCGACGGAGCTGGCCTCCACGAATTTCATTCGCGTCGTCTATCATTCGCTTGCGGACAAGACAGACAAGAAGACGGTGTTGAAACAAATGCTGCGACGGGGTTGAAAGAACATGAATGAGCTCGTGACAACAGCCGAAAAGATCGCCGCAAAGCTGATCGAGCGGAAACAGACGATCGCCGTTGCGGAATCCTCGACCGGCGGCCTGATCTCGGCGGCGCTGCTGTCGGTGCCGGGCGCTTCCGCCTATTTCCTCGGCGGCGCCGTGGTCTATACGCGCGACGCGCGGCGGCTGCTGATGGATATTCCTGACGAGGCGATGAAGGGCATTCGCTCGGCTTCGGAGCCGTACGCAAAACTGCTGGCGGGCCAGGTCCGCCAGCGCTTTGCGACCGATTGGGGCTTGTCGGAAACCGGCGCGACGGGGCCGACCGGCAACCGCTACGGCGACGCCGCCGGCCATAGCTGCATGGCGGTGGCGGGGCCGCTAAACGACGTGTTCACGCTGGAGACCGCGAGCAATGACCGGCAAGCCAATATGCAGGCGTTTGCAAAGACGGCGCTGAACCTGCTGCTGGAGAATTTGTCGAAGTAGATTCGTAGGGTGGGCAAAGCGAAGCGTGCCCACCATCTTGATCCGTTGAATGAATGGTGGGCACGCTACGCTTTGCCCACCCCACGAATGTCGGGGAATCGCCATGCAACAATTCGACCGCGCCGCAGAGGATCTCGGCAATTCGATTCATTTCGAGCACGTCAACGTCACCATCCCCGATCAGCGGCTGGCGACGCTGTTCTATGTCGCCGGCCTCGGGCTGACCCGCGATCCCTATCTGATGGTTTCGGACACCAACATGTGGGTCAATGTCGGCAGGAGCCAGTTTCATTTGCCTGATGGCCCGGCACAGGTGCTGCGGGGCCATACCGGCCTCGTCATCGCGGGCCGCGAGGCGCTGCTGGAGCGGCTGGCGTCGGTCACGAAAAAGCTGGAGGGCACGGCGTTCGCATTCACCGAGCATAACGACCATGTCGAGGCGATCTGCCCCTGGGGCAACCGCGTGCGCTGCTACGAGCCGGACGCCGCGCGCTTCGGGCGCATCACGCTCGGCATTCCCTATGTCGAGTTCGATGTGCCGGCCGGCACCGCAAAGGCGATCAGCGCCTTCTATCCCGCGGTCATGGGGATGCAGGCCGAGTTTTTGAACGGCGACGCCGCCGTGGCGCGGGTCAAGGTCGGCAAGGACCAGGTTCTGCAATTCCGCGAGACCGACCGGCGCCAGCCGGAATTCGACGGCCATCACGTCCAGATCTACATCACGGATTTTTCAGGTCCCTACCATCGCCTGAAAGAGCGCGGCCTGATCTCGCAGGAAGACAACCAGTATCAATACCGCTTTCGCGACATCATCGACCTCGATGGCGGCAGGCACCTGTTCACCGTCGAGCACGAGGTCCGCAGCGCCACGCACCCGATGTTCATGCGGCCGCTGGTCAACCGCAACCCGGCCGAGACCAACCGCACCTACGCCCCCGGCCACGAGCAATGGGCTTACGCGATGGGGCCGGATGAGTACGACCAAAGGTAGGTAAACCGGGCACACCGTCGTCCCTGCCTGGTGCACAATTGCGCACCACAGTTCATAGCGATATCCGGAACGGTGCGAGCGGCATCTCACCGCGCTTCCAGAACATTCACTTTTGCAGGCAGAAGGGCCGAAGCGCGTCCTCAAAGCCGCGGGCCTTGGCATGCTCAGTGAGCGCAAGCCGGGCTGCCTCGCACCGCTCTGCGCTGGCAAACTCCTGAGTCGATACTGCGGGGCCATTTACAGCCCCGCCAAGCCACCCAATGATGATGAGAACATGGGTCAAAATAGCCTCCATGGTCTTGCTTAGCGGAAGCCCGGCACGGTTGCGTGCGACCTGTGCGGCCTTTGTGCCGGCACATCGAGCGGCTCAAGAAAGCTCATGGCGTGCGCTCCAGGCGCTTGATCCATGTCAAACGAATCCGCCGCATGCGGATGGTCGTCCCTGCGAACCCAAGGGACCATACGCCGTGCTGTGTTTTGAGGGACGCTGTTCGACGGCTTCGTTTCAACAATCGAAGCCGGTGGTTATGGGTCCTTGCGTTCGCAGGGACGACAGCGGAGAGAGCCTCACCGCTCCCTGAACGAGCGCATCAGTTGGTCGCTGAACGGCTTCATCAGATAGGAGAACATGGTGCGGTCGCCGGTCTGCACGAAGGCTTCGACCGGCATGCCCGGGATGATCTTGACGTTGTCGCCGAGACGGGCGACTTCGGCCGGCGGCAGCGAGACGCGGATGGTGTAGTAGCTCTGTCCGGTGCGCTGGTCAGTGTTGACGTCGGCGGAGACG
>Ga0307499_10000783_pt1 | contig 10352 bp, 6 predicted proteins | sample 13_S_MG_FD_201363 | JGI IMG/M metagenome (GOLD analysis project Ga0307499, IMG submission 201363) | Soil microbial communities from Populus trichocarpa stands in riparian zone in the Pacific Northwest, United States - 13_S | ecosystem: Environmental > Terrestrial > Soil > Riparian zone > Trees... | reverse complement strand
GGCGTTACCCCGCGTTCGGGCAGCACCGTACCCACGACAGCCTCATCCATCTGGCACACCCCCCACGGCCGGACCGCTCCGGCGCGCCCCGGATCGAGAGTACGGGAGGGCCCCGCGCCGCGGAGCCGGAGCGGACAACCGGTACCCGGTCGGGCAGGGCCGGGGGCCGGCCGGATAAAAACTACGCAGTGTAGTCAGAAGGCGACCCTGGGAACCGGGCAGAAGCCGTTCTTAGGGTCGCAATCAGGGCGCGAACTAGCTTGTGCTAGGCGCCTACGCTACGGTCGCGACGCTCGATGAGTAATCGGCGAGCGCCTCTCACCGCTTTCTGGCAAGCCGGTGCCGGAAACGCGGGACAGCACGGGCCGTTGGCGTCCCCACGGCCCCGGCAGGAAGGCAGGAGTCCTTCTCGTGCGTCATCGCACCCACTCCCGGCATCGCACCAGCGCACCGTCGGCGGCCCCCTCCACCGGCACCGCGCTCCTCGACCGCCCCGAGCCGGACGACCCGCCCGTAAAGGCCCGGCCGGCCCGGTTGCCGAAGGTCCACCTCCCGCAGCGGCTGGTGGTAGCCGCGATCATCCTCGTCGCCGTCTGCGCGACGTCGGTCGCGGTGGCCTACCCGCACCGCGGCCCGGGCCCGGGCGGCACGGCCGGCGCGGAGGTCAGCCTGTTCGGCTCGGCCGTCCCGAAGACCACCACCGACCCGGACACCCGCGCGGTCGAACTCGGCCTGCGGTTCCGCGCCACCCAGGCCGGCGCGGTGACCGGGGTCCGGTTCTACCAGGGTCCGCAGAACACCGGCAGCCACCTCGGCCGGCTCTGGGACTCCGCCGGTCGCCTGCTGGCCCAGGCCAGCTTCGCGGCCTCGTCGACGACCGGCTGGCAGCAGGTCAAGTTCGGGACCCCGATCGCGCTCACCCCCGGCACCGAGTACGTCGTCTCGTACTTCGCGCCGCACGGCCGGTACGCCGCCGACAAGGGCTACTTCGAGCGCGGCGCCAAGGTGAGCGGCCCACTCGTCGCCCTCGCCGATACCAAGACCAAGCCGAACGGGCTGTTCCGGTACGGCGCCCAGGGCGGCTTCCCGACCAGCACCTGGTGGTCGGCCAACTACTACGTGGACGTGCTGTTCCGGACCGGTACGGTGCCGGGCGCCAGCCAGCCGCCGCCGCCGGTCGAGGCGACCAGCGTGCCGCCGCCGGCGCCGTCCTCGGCCAAGCCGCTGCCGCCGGCCCCGCCGGCGTCCATCCCGACGATCTCGCCGACGCCCTCGGCGCCGTCGTCCCCGGCCGGCGGCTCGTCCGCACCGGCCTCCCCGCCGCCGGTCGGCGGGGGCGGCGCGACCCTGCCGGGCTGGCCGAACGCCAGCAACACCGGCAACCACCAGGCCTCGCTGCGCCGCCTCGGCGGTGACCAGTTGGTCGACGCCGGCTGGATGAAGGCCAACGGGTCCGGCGGCGCGGGCACCGCGGCCAACCCGTACAAGATCGACGGTTTGTTGATCGCCGGCATGCTGCACGTGCAGATCGGCACCAACAACTACCTCACCATCACCAACACCCGGATCTACGGCGGCGACTTCGCCGGCCTCTGGCTGGACAGCGGCCATGTCACGGTCACCGACACCACGATCGCGCCGCAGTCGGGTGGTGCCAGCACGATCGGGGTGCTGGCCAACTACAACGGCACGTTCCTGCGCAACGACATCTCCGGCTTCAACGTCGGGATCATGGTGCAGAGCAACGGGCCGTACCTGATCCAGGACAACTACTTCCACGACACGTTCTTCGCCGACGGCGACCACACCGACGTCATCAACATGAACCCGCACGCCAACAACGGCGTGATCAAGCACAACTGGATCGATGGCGGCCGGATGGACGGCGGGTACACGCACAACGGCATCGGGCTCTACAACGACGCCACCCCGGGCCAGGGCACCGCACCGAGCGCGAACTGGACGGTGGATGGCAACTACATCACCCGTTCCAACTACCTCATCTACGCGGCCGCCACCCCGCCGTTCGTGATCAAGAACAACGTGCTGACCACCAAGTTCCAGTACGGCGCGTTCTTCGACGCGCTGCCTGGAGTCACCGACGGCGGCGGCAACGTGACCGAAACGGGGAAGGCAGTGCGCATCTCCGGCTGATCGTCCCGCGGACCGCGGACATGCGGCGGACAGGCCCTCTCGGCCCCAGTTGACCGAGAGGGCTTGTCCGTTCCCGGGCGTACTTGCCCGGAAGGGTGGCTGTTCCGGTGAACGACCGACGGGCCGCGGGGCGGCGGCTAGACTCGTCCCGACCGACGGGCCCGGCGCTGGGGGAAACTGCGCCGCCCCGCGTCGCACTGGGGGGAAAGATCGTGAAGCGAACGCTGGTTCGTCTACTGGCCTGCCCGCACTGCCGCTCCACCCTCACCTTGCCGGCGGATCCGGCCGGGGACGGGTCCGAACCGACGGCCGATACCGCCGCGCTGGACGAGATCGACTCCGGCGAGCTGCGCTGCTCCGGTTGCGAGCGGACGTACCCGATCACCGGTGGCATCCCGAGCTTCGTGCCGGCCGCGGACCGGTCCAGCCACGTCGCCGAGAGCTTCGGCTTCGAGTGGCAGACCTTCCACGACGGCGGGTTCGAGAGCGCGACGGTCTTCGGCCGGACCATCGAGGAGGACGTCGAGCAGTTCGACGACGTCTTCGGTCTCAGCCGGAGCGCCGGCGGCCCGGCCCCGGCCGGCTCGGCTGACCCGCTGGACGGGCTGGTGGTGGTCGACGCCGGCTGTGGCAGCGGCAAGCTGACCGCCGAGATCGCCCGCCGGCACCCCGGCGCGACGGTGCTCGGGCTGGACATCAACCCGGCCATCCACGAGGTCCACAAGGCCAGCCTGGACCTGCCGAACCTGCACGTGGTGCACGCCAGCGTGTTCGACCTGCCGTTCGCGGACGGCACCGTCGACCGGCTCTGGTGCAACGGCGTGATCCACCACACCGGCGACACCCGGCGCGCGTTCCGCTCGCTGGCCCGGGTGGTGCGGCCCGGCGAGCTGCTGTTCGTCTGGGTCTACCAGCGCAAGCTCAGCCCGCTGGTGGGCGTCCGCGACCTGCTCCGGCCGTTCGGGCTGACCAACTGGTCGCACAAGACGATCTACCGGTTGTGCCGGGCGCTCTCGCTGCCCACGGTGGCCGGCGTCAAGCTGCTCAACCAGTTGGGCCGCATCCCGATGGTCCGGCGCAGCACGCACGGCCGGATCCTGACCCGGCAGCGGCACTACGACGAGCTGACGCTGACCTGGTTCGACGTGCTCTCGCCGAAGTACCGGGACAGCTACTCCAAGGCCGAGCTGGAGGCCTGGTTCCGCGCCGCCGGCTACCGCGAGCTGCGGCACTACTGGTGGCCGGTCGGCATTACGGGTCGCCGTGGCTGACGGGGCGGACGTCACGATGATCGCCCCGGAGCTCGCCGTCATCATCGTCACCTACCGCAGCGCGGACGTGATCGCCGAATGCCTGGCCGCGCTGCCGGCCGCGCTGGCGGGCACCGGGCCGTCGCGGCTGCTGGTGGTCGACAACGCCTCGCCGGACGACACGGTCGACGTGGTACGGCGGTCCGCGCCCTGGGCGCAGGTGCTGCCGCAGCCGGGCAACGGTGGGTTCGCCGCCGGTGTGAACGCCGGCCTGGCGGCCGCGCCGGGCTGCGACGTACTGATCCTGAACGCCGACATCCGGCTGGCCGCGGGCTCGGTCCAGCTGCTGCGCGAGGCGGCGGCGAAGCCCGGCGCCGGGATCGCGGTGCCGCGGCTGACCGACGGCGCGGGCCTGCTGCAGCCGTCGCTGCGGCGCCGGCCGACCGTGCTGCGCGCGCTCGGCGAGGCGGCGCTCGGCGGCACCCGGGCCGGCCGGTTCGGCCCGCTCGGCGAGCTGGTGCTCGACCCGGTGCGGTACGAGCACGCCGGCTGGGCGGACTGGGCCACCGGTGCGGCCTGGCTGATCCGCCGGGCCTGCCTGGACGCGGTCGGCCCGTTCGACGAGCGGTACTTCCTCTACTCCGAGGAGACCGACTACGCGCTGCGGGCCGGCACCGCCGGCTTCGGGCTGCGCTACACGCCGGCCGCCGAGGCGGTGCACCTGGGCGGTGAGGCGCAGACGTCGGCTCCACTGTGGACACTGCTGACCGCGAACCGGGTGCGGCTGCACCGGGAGCGGTACGGCCGGCTGCGCGGCGCCGGGATGCGGGCCGCGCTGCTGCTCGGCGAGGTGCTGCGCTCGGGCTCCGGCGGCCCGGCCGGCCGGGCCCGGCACCGCGCGGCCCGGTCCGGCCTGCTCCACATGCGACAGTGGCCGGTCCGGCCGGACGGTCGGGACCCGGCGGCGCCGTCCATCGCGCCGCCCCGGGACGTGCCCGGGTACGTCTGCTTCTCCGCGCAGGACTGGTGGTACCACAACCGGGCGCACTCGGATTTCCAGCTGATGCGCCGGGTCGCCGCCGACCGGAAGGTGCTGCTGGTCAACAGCATCGGGCTGCGGATGCCGCTGCCCGGCCGCAGCACCCAGGTGCTGCGCCGGATCGGCCGCAAGGCGCGCAGCGTCGCGATGCTGGCCCGCCGCCCGCTGCCGGACGTGCCGAACTTCATCGTGCTCACCCCGCTGGTGCTGCCCTTCTACGGCACGCCCTGGCTGCGCAAGCTGAACGCGATCTCCATCCGCGCCCAGATCCGGCTGGCCTGCCGGCTGCTCGGGATGGCGAACCCGGTCATGGTGGTGACCATCCCGACCGCGTGGGACGTGGTGGCGCCGATGCGCAAGCGGGCGCTGCTGTTCAACCGGTCCGACCGGCACTCCGAGTTCCCGGAGTCCGATCAGGACACCATCCGCGCGCTGGAGCACGAGCTGCTGCGGGAGTCCGACGCGGTGCTGTACGTCAGCCGCTCGCTGCTGGCGGAGGAGCGGCCGCTGACCGGTGACCGGGCCGAGTTCCTGGACCACGGCGTCGACCTCGCGCACTTCGTCACCCGCACCGAGCTGCCGGCCGAGATCGAGCGGATTCCCCAGCCACGGGTGGGTTTCTTCGGCGGGCTGGACGACTACCTGGTCGACTTCGACCTGCTGGAGCGGGTAGCCGCCGAGCTGCCGGACGCCTCGCTGGTGCTGATCGGCGACGCCACCCGATCGATGGAGCGCTTCGACAAGTACCCCAACGTGCACTGGCTGGGCTACCTGCCGTACGAGCAGATTCCCGCGCACGGCTCCGGCTTCGACGTGGCGCTGATGCCCTGGCTGGACAACACCTGGATCCGGCACTCCAACCCGATCAAGATGAAGGAGTACCTGGCGCTCGGCCTGCCGGTGGTCAGCACCGATTTCAGCGAGGTGCGGCACTACGCCGACCAGATCCGGATCGCCAAGGACTCGTCCGAGTTCGTCGCGCAGATCCGGCAGACGCTGGCCGACGGCGGGCTGACCGGGCCGGCGCAGCGCCGGGCCGCGGTGCTCACCGCGTCCTGGGAGGCGCGGGCCCGGCAGCTGATGGCGCTGGCCGAGGGCACGGACGGCCCGGCCGCGGCCCGGTCCGCGACTCAGCCCGGGGCCAGCTGATGTGCGGGATCGTCGGCGTCCGCCGGCTGGACGGGGCCCCGGTCGACCCGAGACTGCTCGCCACCATGGCCGAGCGGCTGCGCCACCGCGGCCCGGACGACATCGGTTACTGGGTGGACGGCCCGGTCGGCTTCGGCCACACCCGGCTGTCCATCATCGACATCGCCGGCTCCAGCCAGCCGATGTCCACACCGGACGGTCGGTGGACGGTCACCTTCAACGGCGAGATCCTCAACTACCGCGAGGTGCGCGAGCGGCTGGCCTACCCGTTCCGGACCAAGGGCGACACCGAGGTGCTGCTGGCCGCGCACGACGGCCTCGGCCTGGCCGGGGTGGAGCAACTGCGCGGCCAGTTCGCCTACGGCCTCTGGGACGCCGTGGACGGTGCGCTGCACCTGTTCCGGGACCGGATGGGCATCCTGCCGCTGTACTACTACGCGGACAGCACGGTGTTCGCGTTCGCGTCCGAGATCAAGGCGCTGCTGCCGGTGATCCCGCGGCCGAGCGTGGACCAGGACAGCCTGCCTGACTATCTGGCACACCGCTCCGTGCCGGCGCCGTTCACGCTGGTCGCCGGCGTCCGCAAGCTGCCGCAGGGGCACCGGCTCACGCTGGCGGCCGGCGGCCGGATCACCGTCACGCCGTACTGGGAGCTGCCGAACGAGCCGACCGAGCGCCGGGTCGCGCCGGCCCAGGCGGTCGAGCTGGTCGCCGACGCGCTCACCGCGTCGGTGGCCGAGGCGCTGATCGCGGACGTGCCGGTCGGCGCCTACCTGTCCGGCGGGCTGGACTCCAGCCTGATCACCGCGCTGGTGGCCAAGGCGCGCGGCGGCGGCACCGTGCAGACCTACTCGGCCGGCTTCGGCGACCCGCGGGTGGATGAGCTGCCCTGGGCCCGCCGGGTGTCCGGGCTGCTCGGTACCGAGCACCACGACGTGGTGGTGACGGCGGCCGATTTCACCGAGCTCTGGCCGCGGTTGACCTGGCACCGGGACGCGCCGCTGTCCGAGCCGGCCGACGTGGCCGTGTTCCGGCTGGCCGAGATGGCCCGCCGGGACGTGAAGGTGACGCTGTCCGGCGAGGGCAGTGACGAGCTGTTCGGCGGTTACCCCAAGTACCGGGCGGCCCGGCTGGTGGAGTGGGCCGGCGTGCTGCCGGCCGGTGTCCGGGCCGGCGCGCTGGGCCGGCTGGAGCGCGCCCTGCCGGCGCGGCTGTCCCGGCTGGGCATCCTGCTGCGGGCGGCGCAGGCGGGCACCGCGGCGGAACGGATGCGCGGCTGGTTCGCCCCGTTCACCGAGGCGGAGCGGGCCCGGTTGCTCGGCCGGGCGCCGCGCCGGGCCAACAGCCTGGCGCCGTACCAGCGGGCCCGCGGCGACGTGATCCGCCGGATGCTGTACGCCGACTCGCACTTCTGGCTCGCCGACAACCTGCTCGAGCGCGGCGACCGGATGTCGATGGCCGCGTCGCTGGAGCTGCGGCCACCGTTCCTGGACCACCGGCTGGTGGAGCTGGCGTTCAGCCTGCCCAGTTCGGTCAAGGTCCGGGGCGGGACAACCAAATGGGTGGTCAAAGAGGTCGCCCGCCGATATCTGCCGGCAGACGTGGTCGACCGCCGCAAGGTCGGCTTCCGGGTGCCGTTGGACTCCTGGTTCCGATCCGGCCTGCGCGAGATGGCCTGGGATCTGCTGACCGGACCATCCTCGTTCGTCGCGGACATCCTTGACCGGACCGCGGTCAACGCTTTGCTCACCGGCCACGACCGTGCCGTCCGGGACGAGCAGGCTCGCTTGTGGACGCTGCTGTCGCTGGAGGTGTGGCACCGCGAATTCTCCCGCGCCTGCCGGGAGGAGGTGACCGCATGACCGAGCTTCCGAGGGAGCGCCGGGGTCGACAACGTATAGTGATTGCGGGTGGGCGGGAAGGTGACCAGGGGGGCTCCGTGGACTTCGTGAGCGCTCTGCTCGTCCTGGTGCGGCACTGGCTCGTCGTTCTGAACGGTGCGGTGCTGACGATCGGGGCGACCGTCGCGCTGTTCGTGGCGGTGCCGCCGACGTACCAGGCGACCAGTTCGTCGGTGCTGCTGGTGCCGGCGCAGCCCGGCGCGACCGAGGCCGGCCAGCTGAATCCGTACCTCGGGTTCGGCAGCTCGCTCGGGATCGTCGCGCAGATCACCGCGCGCCGGATGAACAACCCGGCCACCGGCGAGAAGCTGACCAAGCAGGGCGCCACCGCCGCGTACCTGGTCGACATCGTGCCTGGCGACGCGCCGATGCTCTCGGTGACCGCGACCTCGCAGGACGAGCAGGCCGCGCTGCGCACCGCGAAGATCGTCAACTCGGCCATCAGCACCGAACTCCGGGACAGTCAGGTCGCCCTCGGCGCGCCGACCAACCTGCTGATCCAGACCAGCCCGGTGACCACGGCCACCCAGGCGGTGCTCAAGCGGGGCAGCCAGATCCGGGCCCTGGCCGCGGCGCTGGTGCTCGGCATCGCCGGCACGATCATCTCCGCGTTCATCGCCGAGAGCGTCCGGGTTCGGCGGGCCAAGTTCCGCGCCGACCCCGGCCACTTCGACCGGCGCCGCCGGCCGAAGTCCGGTGCCGGCGGTGGGCCCGGGTCGGGCCAGGGCGGCGCGGTGGACGAGCCGACCGAGACGATCCCGGCGCTGCATCCGGCGCTGGGCGGCCGTGGCCAGGCCCGCGCCGAGCCCTGAGCCGGGGCTGAGCCGGTCGACGCCGGCTGGTCGGCCATTGTGGACAGTCCGGTGCGCAGCTGCGGGATAGGGGAGCCGGCATGGGAAGGCGGCTGGCCAGGCGGATGGCGAAGCCGCGCGGCGACGCGCGCGGCCTGCTGGTCGGGTACGCGGTGCTGCTCTTCATGTTGCCGGCACAGCTGATCTTCGGTCCGCTCGGCGCCAGCGGCACGCCGGCCGGCGTGGTCGGCATCGGCTTCGTCTTCTACTGGCTGATGATGCGGCTGATCCCGGATTCCGGCACCGCGGTCGGCCTGCAGCCGATCCGGGTCGCGGTCGGTCTGTTCTGCGCCGCGATCCTGGTGGCGTACGCGTACGGCACGCTGCACCCGCTGCCGCCGGACCAGTTGTCGGCCGCCGACCGCGGGCTGCTGTCGATGCTGTCCTGGCTGGGCGTCACGCTGGTGACGGCCGACATGCTGCGGGACTGGTTCAGCCTGCGGCGGCTGGTGCGGGTCATCGTCCTGCTGGTCGGCATCATCGCCGCGATGGGGCTGCTGCAGTTCGCCAGCGGCTTCAACCTGGCCGACCTCTACCACATCCCCGGTTTGAAGGTGAACTACGACGTCGCGGTGGTGACCGAGCGGTCCGACTTCCGCCGGGTCGCCGCGACCGCCTCGCACCCGATCGAGTTCGGCGTGGTGCTGGCGATGGCGCTGCCGCTGGCGCTGCATGTCGCGTTCCACGCGCAGACCCGCAAGTGGCTGTGGTGGGGCTGCGTGCTGATGATCGCGGTGGCCAGCCCGATGTCGCTGTCCCGGTCGGCGATCCTGGGTCTGTTCGTCGCGTTCATCGTGCTGTTCGCGGGCTGGCCGACCAGCCGCCGGCTCGGCGTGCTGCTGGTGATGCCGGTCTTCATCGTGGTGCTCCGGTTCGCCGTACCCGGGCTGGTCGGCACGATCAAGAGCCTGTTCACCGGCCTGTCCAAGGATCCGAGCATCCAGGGCCGGACCGACGACTACAAGGTGGTCGGCCAGTTCATCGACCAGTCGCCCTGGTTCGGCCGCGGCTTCGGCACCTTCATCCCGAAGGACTTCTTCACCCTCGACAACCAGTACCTCGGCATCATCATCGAGTGTGGCTACATTGGACTCGCGGCGCTGATCCTCCTGTTCCTGACGGGGTTCGTGACCGCGCGCGGCGCCCGGATCCGGTCCACCGACCCGGAGCAGCGTGACCTGGCCCAGTCGCTGGCCGCCTCGACCCTGGTGGCCGGCCTCGGCTACGTGACCTTCGACGGGTTGGGTTTCCCCATGGTGACCGGTCTGCTGTTCCTGCTGCTGGGCTGCATCGGCGCGCTGTGGCGGATCTCCCGCAGGCGCCCGGACGAGCCGGTGGAGCCGCCGGCGGCGCCCGCGGTGACACCGGTGCGGGTGATGGTGCCGCGATGAGGCCGGTCCGGTGAGGCTGGGCTTCGCCTGCGGCTGGGAGAACCCGCCGCAGCCCACCTGGTCGTACACGCCGTGGAACCTGCGCGCGGCGCTGGCCTCCCGGGTCGACCTGGTCGACCTCGGGATCCACTATCCGCGCCCGGTACAGCTCGGGCTCAAGGCCGCGTGCGCGCGCCGGCACCGCGGCCAGTGGGTCTCGATGTGGCGGCACTCCCGACCGGCCCGCCGGTACGGCGAGGTGGTACTGGCCCGGGCCGCGCGGGCCCGTCCGGTGGACGCGGTGCTCCAGATCCAGGATCTGGCCGCCTTCCGCGGCCCGCCGTACCTGCTCTACCAGGACCTGTCGTACGACGTGCTGCTGGAACGGGCCGGCGAACCCGGCGGGTTGACGCACTTCCCCAGCCTGTCGATGGACGCGGTGCGCCGGCTGCGGGACCGGCAGTTGGAGATCTATGCCCGGGCGGCCGGGGTGCTGGCGATGAGCGGCTGGTTCGCCGACCACCTGGTCAAGAATTCCGGCGTGCCGGCCGACCGGGTGCACGTGGTGCACCCGGGAGCGTCCGCTTTGGACAGTCGGGTGGTCGGCGACGCGGTAGGCCCGGCGGCGGACGCGGTGC
>Ga0307499_10000779_pt1 | contig 10363 bp, 7 predicted proteins | sample 13_S_MG_FD_201363 | JGI IMG/M metagenome (GOLD analysis project Ga0307499, IMG submission 201363) | Soil microbial communities from Populus trichocarpa stands in riparian zone in the Pacific Northwest, United States - 13_S | ecosystem: Environmental > Terrestrial > Soil > Riparian zone > Trees... | reverse complement strand
GTCTGGTCCTTGCCCTTGCGCAGATCGAACGTCTCGACAGCGAGCTCGCTGGGCTCGGCGCCCTCGCGCGCGGGGATCTTCTCGAGGCCGCCCGAGCTGCCATCGATCACCAGCGCCAGGCCGAAATCCGCCTGCACCAGCGTGTCGAGGCCGCCGCCCTGCCCGCTCACCGTCGCATCCAGCCAGTAGTCGCGATTCTTCCAGCGCACTTTCGCGATCGCGTGGTCGAACGCCCCCGGGCTGGAGACGCGCTCGGCGACACCGCGAACGTCGTTGGCGCTCACGAGCGCCGGCCAGGCCTCGATCCCGAGCCGGTGCAGCAGCGTCACCAGCAGAAACACCTTGTCCTTGCAGTCGCCGTACCGCCGCGCCAGCACGGTGGCGGGCTGCGTCGGCCGGTACGCGCCGGCGCCGATCTCGAGCCCGGTGTAGCGGATGTCGTCCTGCACGAAGCGCAACGCGCGCACGATGCGCACCGCCGGGTCCGGCTCTTTCCCGAGGTCCGCGGCCAGCGCCGCGAGCGCGGCGTCCTTCGTACCGTCCAGCGTGTACAGCGGCGCCGACCAGGCGCGAACCGCGTTCCAGTCCGCGAATTCGCTGAGCTCGATGCGCGGATACAGGAAGAACCACGGCGGCCGATGAGAATCGCCGACCAGCGCCGCGAGATTCTTCGCGCCCCAGGTCGTCTCGATCCAGTCGCCCTGGCGCGTCACGGCGGGTTTGTGGAGCTGGCTGTGATCGCGCACCTGCAGCGGGCGATCCGCGCGGTGCAGGACCCGCAGGCGATAGCGCCGCACCGGCGAGCTCCACTGCGTGCTGAAGGAGTCACTGAAGCCGCGCTCGCCGAACGGATCCTTGCGCTCGGTCGTATACGAGTAGTCGAGCACGTCGCCGACGCGCACGTCCTGCAGCAGCACGTGCAGCGTCACCCGGCCGTCGATGATCCCGTCATCGAGATTCTCCTCGCGGTTCAGCAGCGAGCGGCGCGCATCGCGCAGCTTGTCGATGGAGTGGCCGTTGCGGATCACGCGCACCTCGTGGAGCAACACGCGCTCGTGTTCCGGGTCGATGTCGATGGCGATCTGGGCGCCGTCGTCCACGTCTTCCTGGCTCAACAGCCGTTCCACGAAGCGCACGTAGTGCTCGGTGACCGCGCCCAGCCGCAGCTGGTGATCCGCGAGTAGATAGTCCGACTCGCCCTCCTCCACCGGCGCGGACGTCTCCAGCGGAATGTCGCGCGCGATGGATATCCAGGGCGATGGCGGCGCCATGCGGTACGGCTGTGGCGGCTCGGCGGCGACTGCCTGCACGGCCGCGGCGGCGAACAGCGCCCACGCGGCGGCTATTGTTGGTGTTCTCAAGCGAGAAGTGGCTCCTGACGCGAAAAGAATACCGGCAATCTCCACCGTTACAAACTATCGCTTATGCTCTTCGCGAAAGGGGACCCATATGTCATCGAGAACACCACTGCTCGCCCTGCTCGTGGTAGTCGCCTCGCTGTCCGCCGCGTCCGAGCGGCCACTGACGGCGGCGGCCCAGGTGAAGGTTATGCAGCGCGGCGTCAACATCGTGGGCTACGACCCGTTGTGGAACGACGCGTCGAAGGCGCGCTTCAAGCCGCGGCATCTCGAGCTCATCCGGCAAGCCGGGTTCGATTCCGTGCGGATCGTCCTCCAGACCTTCCGGCGCATGGATGCCGAATACAAGCTGCCCGCGAGCTGGTTTGCCACGCTCGATGGCCTCGTCGACAAGGCGCTGGAGCAAAAGCTCACCGTGATTCTCGATGAGCATGATTTCGGGTTCTGCGGTTCCTCCGCGGAAGGCTGCCGGCCGCGGCTCATGGCGTTCTGGACACAGGTCGCCGAGCACTACCGGAACGCGCCGCCTCAAGTGGTGTTCGAGATCCTCAACGAGCCTAACAAGGCCGTGGACGCCACCTGGAACAGCCTGCACGCCGAGGCTCTCGCCATCATTCGCAAGACCAACCCGACGCGCAACGTCATCATCGGTCCCGCGTTCTGGAACAACGTCGGCTGGCTCGACAAACTCGAGTTGCCCGCGAAGGACCGCCACATCATCGTGACGGTGCACTACTACCTGCCGATGCAGTTCACGCACCAGGGCGCGCGCTGGACTCCCGAATACGTGAACACTTCGGGTATCACCTGGGGCAGCGCCGAAGAGCGCGCCACGTTGGACCGGGATTTCGACGCGGTGCGGGCCTGGGCGAAGAAGAACGGCCGCCCGATCCTGTTGGGCGAGTTCGGCGCCTACGACAAGGGGCCGATCGACTCGCGGGTCGCGTACACCTCGGCAGTGGCGCGCGCCGCGGAGAAACGCGGCTGGGCGTGGGCATACTGGCAGTTCGACAGCGACTTCATCGTGTATGACATCGACAAGGATCAGTGGAACGAACCGATCCTGCGCGCGCTCATTCCCGCGAGGGATTAGCGGCGCGCCGATTCCAGCCCGGGTTATTTCTTGCCGGAGAGGCGCTCGATCAGCGAGGCGAACTTCGAGCCTTTCTTGTCCACCTTGACGCGCAGGTGCCGCACGCCGGTGTCGCCCGAGCTGTCGTTGGTGATCTCGAGCGTGTTCGCGCCGAGGATTTCGAGGGTCTGGTCGAGCGTCTCTTCATCGACCTGCGCATGCGCATCGCGGCGCACGCCGCGGGCGCCCGGCTTGCGGGCCTTGGAGGCCTTCGATGCACCGGGGCTGGCGGCCGGCGGAGCGGCTGCGGTCGCCGCGGCCTTGGCGGCCGGAGCAGGTGTGAGCTGCTTGCCGAAGCGCGGTGACGTTTCGCCGTCCACGTCCTGTTCGATCATCGCGGGCAGATCGTCGTCGAGCAGCTTGAAGACTCCGCTGGCGTTCGACGAGGTCATGGAAAGCGGCGTCGGCGCCGGGCTTTCCTTGATGTTCACCGCGCGGTGAATGCCGCTGCGCGCAGCGTTGAGATCGTTGGCGCGTTCTTTTTCGATGGTGGTCACGGGCACCACGGACACGGTCTTGAAATCGGAGCGCACGTAGTACGCAACCTGCTTGGCCGAAACGGCATCGCTGAAGAAGCCGAGGCGCAGGCCGTACCAGGTGCGGCCTTCGCGGTTGGCCTCGGTGGTGTACAGCGTGTACGCGTTGAAGATGGCGAGCGGCGGAACCTTGCCCATGTCGAACGGCGTCACCGACCAGTCGAGCTGCACGGCGAAGAGAACCGGCGCGTTGCGCTTCACTTCGTTCTTGATCGCCTGCATCGACTGCGCGTCTTCGGGCTTGATGACTCTGATCGCTTCGTCGACGTTCGCTTCGGATGAACCTTCGCGGAACGGCGTGTGACGCTCGAGCAGGCGAATGGTTTGCGTATCGGAAAGGTCGTCGAGTTCTTCGATGACCTGGCGCATGTTGGTCAACGACGGCGTGGCGGAGATCGTCGGCATCTGCACCGTGGGTTCCGGCGCGGACGGCTGCAGCGCGGGAGCGGAAACCTTCGCCGCGATCTTGGGAGCGACCGCCGGGGGCGTGGCGGGCTGCTTGACCGGCGCAGGCTTCGCTGCGACCGGCGGCTTCGCCGCAACCGGGGGCTTCGCCGGAACCGCCGGCTTGGCGGCGGCGGCTTTGGGCGCGGAAGCCTTCGCGGCCGGAGCAGTCGCTTTCGCCGCGGGCGCAGGCGCCTTGGCTACGGGAGCGGCAGGTTTGGCGGCCACGGGCGCCGGCTTGGTCGCAGGCCTCGCGGCGGCTTTCGCCGGCGCGGGTTTCGGAGCGGCAGGCTTCGCCGCAACCGGCTGACTAACTACCGCCTCGGCCGGCGGGTGCACGACCGGGACATTGGCCGGCGTGAATTCCGGTGGCTCGTCGTTGAGGACGAACGGCTCTTCGAATTCGTACTTGAGTTCCGGCGACGGCGGCGTGGCCGCAAACGGATGCGGCTCGGGAGCCGGCGCGGCCGCGGCAGCCTCGATGGGCGCGGGCGGCGGAGTGGCGACAGCGGCAGCGGCCGGTTTCGGCGCAGCAGCGGCGGGAGTCGGGGCGGCAGCGCGCGGCGCGGCGGGTGCAGCAGGTGCCGGTGCCGCGGGCGCCTTGGCAGCGGGCGCCGGAGCGGCGGCCGCGGCGTTGTTTGCCCGCAGTTTCTTGCCCGGCGCTTCGCCGGCCCAGGCTCCGGGATAGACGTCGCGAACGACGACCAGCATTTCTTCGGCCGCCTCGATGGTTTCGAAGTAGCCCATGTGCAGACGGAAACGTTCGCGTCCGTCCTCACGGCGACGGCTCACGAAGAAACTGTATTGGGCGAGCGTCGGATCTTTCGGCTGCGACAACGCCATGGGCGTGGTCGAAGAGGTCAGATTAATTACAAAACCGCCCGTGGCGGCTCCGCCGGTGGGCCGCGTCAGCTTGCTGACGACGTAGTCTGGCTTGGCACTCATTTAGTTGACCGTTCCCCGAAAAGATCGAGATCGAACCGTGCCCCTTCCCGGACACGACCCTTTTTCACTCGCTTGGGAGTGTGCGAACCATGGCATATACGGTCAACGGGCGAACTGAGCACGCTGTCGCAGATCACAGACCGAAATATTCATTCCCTTACTAGAAATTCGACATAACGGTGTAGCAATTCCTGCGGCGCGGCGGTATGGGCCGCGCTATCGCGGGAGCCGGTTCCAGAAGCGTCCGGCAGAGAAGAAGCGCTCGGCGTAGAACTCGTCGTCGAGCGAATTGGTGGTCACGGGTTTACCCGCGCCGGGCGCATGCACGAATCGGTGATTGCCCACGTAGATGCCGACGTGATTCACCTCGCGGCTGTCGACCTTGAAGAACACGAGATCGCCGCGCTGGAGCTTGCGCGGCTTGATGCTCGTGGCCTCTTCGGCCTGGTCGCGCGACGTGCGCGGCACGGAGAGCCCGAGCTGCCGGTGCGCATAGAACACGAGACCGCTGCAGTCGAAACCGTCGAGCGTGGCGCCACCGTAGCGGTACGGCGTGCCTTGCAGCCGCAACGCGAAGTCGGCGAGAGCCTCGCCCCGATTTCGCTGCATGGATGCGCCGCCGTCACCATCCCAGCCGCGCGGAGTTTCGGCGGGTGGCGGCGGCCGTGGTTCGGGAGCGCCGGCGCAGCCCGCGAGAAGCAGAAAAGTGGTGACAAGAGAAATGGGGACATTCCAGATTTTCGCGGTCACATTTCGAAGGGTACGCTCGCAACGGCTGGCGACCGCAGGATTTGTGACTACCGAAATTTGGAATGTCCCCATTTCCTAGCCCGCGGCCCTCGCATCGGCGATCTCGGAACCCGGCCGTCGCGACTCCAGGATTTCGGTGAGGGCAGCCGCTGACATGGGGCGCGCCAGGTAAAAACCCTGCGCGGACTCGCAGCCCCGCGAGCGCAGGAATTCGAGCTGTCCGCTCGTCTCCACGCCTTCGGCCGTCACGCGTTTTCCGAGCGTATGCGCCATGGTGATGACGGATTCGACCAGTGCACCGGCCGAATCGTTCTGTGGAACCTCATCCAGGAAGCTGCGGTCCAGTTTCACGGTATGAACGGGGTACCGGCGAAGATAGTTGAGCGAGGAATACCCGGTGCCGAAGTCGTCGAGGGCGAGCTTCACACCGAGCGCCGCGATCGCTTTCAATGGCTCCTCGACCTCCTCATCCGCGAGCACCGATTCGACGATCTCGAGTTCCAGGCTCCCGGGGGTGATGCCGTGCTGGTGGAGCGCGTTCTGCACCATGCGCACGAAATTTCCATCCTTGAGCTGGTGCACCGACACGTTCACCGAGAACATGCGCGGCGCGATGCCGGCGCGCGCCCACTCGGCGTATTGGCCGCAGGCCGAATCGAGCACGAACCCACCGATATCGGTGATGAGCCCGGAGTGCTCCGCGGCCGGGATGAACTCTCCCGGTAGTTTGATGCCGTCGTACCGCGTCTGCCAGCGCAGCAGCGCCTCGGCGCCGCACAGCCGCCCGTCGGCGAGCGAGAACTGTGGCTGGTAGAACAACGACAGCTCGCGCCGGCGCAGCGCGCGATGCAGACCGCTGTCGGTAAAGCTGGCGCGCTTCTGCGCCATCTCGCGTTCGAAGAAGATCGCACGGCCGCGGCCCTGCGCCTTGGCGCGATACATGGCGAGATCCGCCTGACGGATCACGTCTTCGAGGTCGACGCCGTCGTCGGGGAACAGCGTGACGCCGACGCTCGCGCGCATCTGGTAATCACGGCCGCCGAGATTCGCCGGCAGCGCCAGCGAACGGATCACGCGCTCGGCGATGTTGCGCACGGTTTCCGCATCGCCGACGTTGCGCAACAGCACGGTGAATTCGTCGCCACCGAGCCTCGCGACGGTATCGCCCTCTTTCGTGCAGGCCTTGAGACGATGCGCCACGATCGACAGCAACTGATCGCCGGCGCTGTGCCCCAGCGTGTCGTTGACGCGTTTGAAGTGATCGAGATCCACGTACATGAGCGCGCCGCGCGTGAGTCCGGTGGCGGCGCCCGAGAGTTCCTGCGCGAGCCGGTCGCGGAACAGCGCGCGGTTCGGAAGCTGCGTCAGTGGATCGTAGTGCGCCTGGCGATAGAGCCGCTCGTCGCGCGCGCTGTTCGACAGCGCGGCGCGCAACCGCTCGGCGAATGCCGCGCCGTAGTCGGCCACCGCCGGATCGCGCTCGGGCTCTGAGTGATAACCGACGACCAGCATGGCGGCAAGCCGGTCTTCGTCGACGACCGGCCACAGCCAGAAGAATTCGGCGCCGGCGTCGCGCATGGAGGCCAGGAATGAGTGACGCGACTCTTCGATGCGCGCCACCGTCATGCCCTCCGGCGTTTCACGCACCGTGGCGATCATGGCGGAATCGAAGGTCACGCGCTGCACCGGCAATTCCTCGGCGCCGAGCGCGGCCGTGAACAGACGGCCGTGCGCCTGCGCCGTCGGATCGAGCAGGATCACGCCCACGCACTGGGCGCGCGTCAGCTCGCGAAATTTCGGCAGCACGATGTCGAGCGCGCGATCGATCTCGCTGGCGGCGAGCAGCGCGCGGTCGACTTCGCCCAGCACCTCGAAGGCGCGCCAATCCCGCTGCAGGGACAACGCGGTGAGATTGAATTCGCGCTCGAGTGGCATGAATTCCTCGACCGCGCTGCGCGGCAGGGTGTCGAAGCGGCGTTCGCGCAGGCGCGCGAGGCCACGTTGAATCGAGCGCAGCGGCGGCAGATAACGTTCGCTGACGATGGCCGCGACAGCGAAGGCGACGAGAATCGTGAGCGCGACGAGCGCCAGCGCCGTCGGCACCAGGTCGGACGCCGTGGAACCGAAAGTGGCCTCGGGCGCGAACACCACCACGGTACTGGCCGACAGTGCGTTCCCCGGCATGTTCGATGGCAGGTAGGTCATGGCGCCTCGCCATTCACGTCCCGACGCATACCAGGCGAGAATCGTGGTGCCGCCCGGCGCGTCCACCGCGTGCGGCACGCGGCGCTCGAACAACTGCACGAGCTCCGGAGGAATGGGGCTGCTGCTGAATCTCACGGCGCCGGCGCCGTCGAGCACGACCAGGTAGCGGCCCTCGAGGCCGCGTGTGAAATCCGCCGGGTAGTTGCGCGAATTGAAGAGCAACGTCGACGCCTTCTCGCGCGACAGTGTCCTCAGCTCCTGGTTCTGAAGATTCGCCCGCCGCTCCTCGGCCTCGAACCAGCGCGACACCAACGCCAGTCCGACGGGCACGAGCATCGCGAGCGCAATGACGAGCCACAGCCGGCGCGTCAGGCCGCTGCGCAAGACCGAGTTGTACGGAGTGGGGCTCATCGATGTTCCATAGCCGCACGTTGCGTCACAACAACGCCCGGTGCCCTCCCTGATGTCGAAGGGACTTTACGGAATGCGGGACGGCGCAAATGCGCGCCGCGTCACGAATGCGGTTGCACCGTATTCAGGGGGGCTTCTTTTTGGCTGATTGCGCCGCGGTAGGTTGAGCCGGACGGATCTCGGACAGCTGCTGAATACCGCTGAAGGTGTAGCGATAGACGCCCCGCGCGCCACGCCTTGCCGCACCCAGCATGGCCTTGCCGACGGTCTCCGCCGGGATCGCCCGGTAGGCTTCGCGCGGCCCGGTCAGAAAGGGGTTGATGAGCGGCGCGAAGATGCGGCCGGTGATCTCCAGCGGACGCAGCGCCTTGCGGGGACCTAACAACAAGCTCGGCTGCAGGATGTCGACCGACACGAATCCGAGGTCCGAGACGGCCTCTTCCATCTCACCCTTGGTCCGCAGGTAGAACTTCTTCGACTTCGAGCTCGCGCCGACCGACGACACGACCACGAAGCGGCTGGCTTGCGCGGCGCGCGCGGCGCGCGCGAACAGCAGCACCGCGTCGACGTCGGCCTCGCGAAAGGCCTCCTGCGAGCCGGCGTCGGCGATCGTCGTGCCGATGCAGCAGAACGCGTCCTGCGCGACCAGGCCCTTGAGCTGTTCCGCCATGCGCTCGAAGACCACCACGCGATTGGCGAGCCTCGGGTGCTCCTTGCCGAACGGACGGCGCGTGAGTGCATAGACGCGCGTGTAGTCCGGCGCATCCAGCAATGACTTGAGGAGAAATCCGCCGACGAGTCCGGTGGCGCCGGCGACCAGCGCGATTCTTGGTGTTGTGCTCACGCGCCGAAGCTTAACAAGAATTTTTCCCGCGGCGCGTCAGGGAAAGCAGGTCAATCCTTGTGAGGTGGTGCACGTTGCGCACTCGGCAGGTGCCAGTTGAACCACATCGCGAGGATTCGCAGGCCGAAGCACAGCAGCGCGCCGGCGATCGCCGTGGGCATCTGCGGCCAGCCGAGCCAGTGGCCGAGCACCACGACGAGCGCACCGGCGAGCGCCGCCAGCGCGTAGATGTCCGATTGGAAAACCACCGGGACGCGCGACAACAGCAGATCGCGCATCACGCCGCCGCCGATGCCGGTCAGCATCCCGAGCAGTGCCGCCATGACCGGATGCAGCCCGGCGGCCAGCGCCTTCTGGGTGCCGGCCACCGCAAACAACCCGAGCCCCAGCGCATCGAACACTCGCACGGGATTGCGCAGCCGCTCGATCTGCGGATGCCACAGAAAGGTGGCAAGGCCGGCGAGCGTGGCCGCCGCGAGATAACGCCAGTCCGCGAACGCGGCCGGCGGCACCGCGCCGATCAGCAGGTCGCGCAGGATTCCACCGGCGCTCGCCGTCGCGAACGAGAGCACGAGGATGCCGAAGAGATCGAGACGCTGGCGGACCGCCGCGGTGGCGCCGGCCAGCGCGAACACGAACACGCCGATGAGATCGATGACTAATAACACTGGCACATTGTGCACCACGGGACCGAAGCTGGGCATTCGCGGTGCTTATCGAGGCTGGTCACCCGATCGGGTGATGCGGGACGGTTGCGGGCGATTATGCTTTCGCGTGGGGAAAGGAGTCCCCGTACACCTCAATGCAGAAGGAGTGAAGACATGCATGTCCCTAGCTATCAAGGCGGCCGGCGGCTCGCGCCGGTCGCGGTGGCGCTGTTGCTGATGTTCGCGGGTCTCGCCGGCGTCGCGCGCGCCGTGGAGTTCGACGAGAAGCTCAAGGCGCCGATGGTCGGCAGCGGCGCTGAGCTCAAGCCGAAACTCGACAACTACGTTGCCCTCATGAAACGGATGAATGCCGCGTCGCCGCTCGACGTGGTCAATGACACCGCATCGCTGCGCGAACGGTTCGACGCGCGCTGGCTGCTCGGCCGCATGGTCGATGCGCGCGTGCCGCTGCCGGAACTCAAAGATATGGGATTCGAGCCGGCGGAGAACGGCGGGTACGTCATCGACTCCCGCCAACCCGCAGGTCCTCGACGGTTTCGCGCCCGAGCTCATCGCACGAGGCTTTCGGCAGTCGGACATCGACGCCGTCCGTCAATACGTGGACACGCACGATCTAGCGCGCGCGAAGGCGAAAGACAAATACGCAGTTGTCCTCGGCGCCAGCAAGGTCGCGAAGAAGTTCCAGAAGATCAAGCGGCCCTTCGACGACGACGCGATGTTGTCGTACTTCTATCAGAAGGCGTTTGGCGCGGCGGTAGTCGACCATCAGTGGTCGGCGGGTCTGCTCACCTCACTCGATTCGCAGCGGCAGAGAATTCTCGCTTCCTACATGCAGGAGCAAAGCGGCACCTGGTTCATCGGGCCGACTTCGACGCTGGACGCGATCAAGTACGAACGCAACCTGCTGCTTCGGCCGGATTCGGAGCAGTTCATCAAGACCGCCTTCGAGGAGGGCCGGCTATGAGGCGCGCAAACATGCTGAAAGAGATGGCCGCGTTCGCTGCCTCGCTGCTACTGCTCGATTCCGGAACGGCGTGGGCCGACCTTCATGCGAGCCTGCAGATCTACAC
>Ga0307499_10000778_pt1 | contig 10370 bp, 8 predicted proteins | sample 13_S_MG_FD_201363 | JGI IMG/M metagenome (GOLD analysis project Ga0307499, IMG submission 201363) | Soil microbial communities from Populus trichocarpa stands in riparian zone in the Pacific Northwest, United States - 13_S | ecosystem: Environmental > Terrestrial > Soil > Riparian zone > Trees... | reverse complement strand
AGGACTTCGCCGGGGTCGACATCACCCGCGAACCGATCCACATCAAGCCCGGCAACCACTACACGATGGGCGGCGTCAAGACCGACGTCGACGGGCGCACCGACATCCCCGGCCTCTACGCCGCCGGCGAGACCGCCTGCGTCTCGGTCCACGGCGGCAACCGGCTCGGCGCCAACTCGCTGCTCGACACGCTGATCTTCGGCCGCCGCTCCGGCGTCGACGCCGCGGCGCGGGCCAAGCGGATCGAGGGCTCTAACCCCTCGCGCGAGGTGCTCGAGGCCGAGCAGGACGCGATCGAGGCGATCGCCGCGCGCGAGAAGGGCTCGGGCCGCCGCGTCTCGGAGATCAAGCAGGAGCTGGGCGAGACGATGGACGGAAAGATCGCCGTCTTCCGCGACGAGACCGGCATCCAGGAGGCGCTGGAGACCGTGCGGCGGCTCAAGGAGGAGGCCGGGTCCGCCTACATCGACGACAAGGGCAACGTCTTCAACCAGGACGTGCTGGGCGCGATCGAGCTCGGCTACATGCTCGACAACGCCGAGTGCACCTGCATCGCGGCGCTGGAGCGCAAGGAGAGCCGCGGCGCCCAGTACAGGACCGACTTCCCGGAGCGCAACGACGAGGAGTGGCTGAAACACATCGACCTGCAGCTGGGGGACGACGGGCCCGATCTCTCATACTCAGAGGTGACGATCACCCAGTGGGAACCCGAAGAGAGGAAGTACTGAGGACATGGCCACCTACACCTTGAAAGTCCGCAGGTACCAGCCGGAGAGCGGCGAGGGGCCCTTCTGGGAGGAGTTCAAAGTCGACCTCGACCCGACGCTCTCGGTGCTCGACGGGATCCTGCAGGCGAAGGACCGCGACGACGGCTCGCTCTCGGTCCGCTGCTCTTGCAAGGCCGCGATCTGCGGCTCCTGCGGGATGAAGATCAACGGCCAGTCCGGCCTCGGCTGCAAGACCCAGATCGGCGAGGCCCAAGAAAAAGCGGAGAAGGTAGCCAGTGTCGGCAACGGCAAAGCTGACGGCACCCCACCGATCCTCGTCGAGCCGATGGGGAACATGCCCGTGATCAAGGACCTGATCACCGACATGGAGTCGACCCACTGGGAGAAGATCCGCCGCGTCACCCCCTGGCTCCTTCCCCACGGCGAGGCGCCCGAGCGCGAGTATGTGGTCGAGCCCGAGTCGATGATCGACATCACCCAGTCGATGGCCTGCATCCAGTGCGGCGCCTGCGTCTCCTCCTGCCTTTCGATGGAAGCCGACCCCGAGTTCATCGGCCCGGCAGCGCTGGCCAAGGCCTACCGCTTCGTCGGCGACCCGCGCGACGCCGAGACCAAGGAGCGCCTCCACGACCTCGCCGACGACCCGCACGGGATCTACGACTGCACCCACTGCTTCAGCTGCGTCGACGCCTGCCCCAAGGGGGTCGCGCCGATGGACCAGATCATGCGCCTGCGCCGCAAAGCCGGCGAGGAGGGAATCGTCGACCCCAACAACGGCCACAACCACGTCAACGCCTTCGTCAAGATGATCGAGAAGAAGGGCACCAACGACGAGGCGCTGCTGGTGCAGGAGTCCTACGCCCCTGGCATCAAAGGCAAGCTGAAACCGAGCAAAGCCGCGATCAAGGGCCTCGTCGAGTCGCTGCCCACCGTCCTGCGCGCGATCAAAACCGGCAAGGCGCGCTCCCCCGCCAAGGTGATCCCGGGCATCCACCCGAAGCTGCCCGGCGGCGCTCAGGACGAGGTCAAGGCGATCTACAAGCACGCCGAGGAGCACCGCGAGGAATTCAACATCTACATCCGCGGCGAGGAGGACGTCGAACCCGAGCCCGACAAGCCAACCGCCGCAGCGATGGCCGCCGAGGCGCAGGCCGCGGCCGAAAGCGAGGAGGAGACCGCATGAAACTCGCCTACTGGCCCGGCTGCGTCTCGCGCGGCTTCACCACCGAGCTGCACGGCTCGATGGCCTTCACCGCCGAGAAGCTGGGGATCGAGCTGGTCGAACTCGACCGCGCCAACTGCTGCGGCGCCGGGATCATCGCCGAGCACAACCAGGAGCTCGCCGACACGCTCAATGCGCGCACCTTCGCCCTCGCCCAGCAGACCGGGCTGGCGATGATGAACATCTGCTCGACCTGCCAGGGCGCGCAGTCGGAGTGCCAGCAGCGACTCGACGCCGACTCCTCCTACCGCGCCCACATCAACGAGGTGCTGAGCGGCCAGGGCCTCGCCTACGAGAAGGACAAGGACGGCTTCACCAACAAAAACTTCCTCTGGCTGCTGGTCGAGGACTACGGCCTCGACCAGCTCGCCCAGAAGGTCGTCCGTCCGCTCTCCGGCCTACGCGTCGGCCCCTTCTACGGCTGCTACGTCGTGCGGCCGAAGGAGCGGCTCGGCTACGACGAGTTTCCGGACCGCGACCTCTACCTGGAGAAGGTGATCGAGGTGCTCGGCGGCGAGGTGGTCGAGTACGACGGCGCCCGCAAATGCTGCGGCTTCCCGGTGATCACGATGAACCGCGAGACCTCGCTGCGCCAGGCCGGCACCCACGTCGGCGACGCGCTCGACGCCGGCGCCGACTGCCTCGTCACCCCCTGCCCGCTCTGTCACCTGAACCTCGACATGCAGCAGCCGGAGGCGGCCAAGATCGTCAACCGCGACCTCGGCCTTGCCGTCCTGCACCTGCCCCAGCTGGTCGGCCTCGCGCTCGGCGGCGAACCGAAGCAGCTCGGCATGAGCAAGCACATCGCCTCGACCAAGTGGGTCGAGGAGCGGCTCGCCGGCGTTCCGGCCTAGCGGGCCGCAGATTCGCCGCCGACGCGGGAACGCGTAGGCTGGCGGGCATCGACGGCTCACTGGGAGATGCGATCGGCCTGATCGGAGGCGCCGGGGCTCTGGTTGGCGCCCTGCTTCGCTACTGGGTGCTCTCCTTTGGCGTCGAGGGAGAGCTGGAGCTCGAGCGCGCGACCGCAATCGGCTACTTCATCGGCGTCACCGCCGGCATTTCCGCGACCCTGGGCATCCTGACCTGAGACTCGAGATGAAGGCGATCCCGCTCAAGCGCCTCCTGGTCGCGCTGACGATTACGGCGCCCGCGTCCTTCGTCCTCGGCGCAGCTCTTCAGGATGACGCGCCGGCGCTGCTCTTCGTCAGCGTATTCGGGTTTGCGGGCATCATCGGGATCGCCTTCTTCACCCCATGGGGACGCCGGAAAGAGCACTTGTGAAAATCCGGAAACGCGCTGGTCGTCGATGGCTCGCCGACTAGACTCAGCGCCTTGTCGGTCACGCCAATCGTGCTGCTTTCCCTGCCGCGCAGCGGCTCCACCCTGGTGCAGCGGGTGCTTGGCTCCTACGAGGGAGTGGCAACCGCGTCGGAGCCTTGGCTGCTGCTGCCATTGCTGCTGCCGTTGCGCGACGACGTCCCGGCCGCGGGGGGCTGGCAGCCACGCATCCACGAGGCGCTGAGCGATTTCTCGCGCACGCTTCCGGGTGGGGTCGCCTCCTACGAGCAATCGGTCGGCGATGCGGCGCGCACGATCTACGAGCAAGCGGCCCGCGGCGCTCCCTACTACCTCGACAAGACTCCTCCCTACTTCCTCGTCATCGACGAGATCGTCCGCACCCTTCCGGAGGCGCGCCTCGTCATCCTCTGGCGCAACCCGCTCGCCGTGCTCGCCTCGGTGGTGGAGACGTTCTGCGACGGGCGCTGGCGACCGCAGAACTACCCGACCAGCCTCTTCGGCGGACTGGAGAGGCTGGTTGACGGCGCTCGTCGCCACGGTGAGCTGATCCATACGGTCCGCTATGAGGATCTGATCGGCGGCGCGGAGGGTGAGTGGCGCCGGCTCACCGATTTCATCGGGCTCGAGTTCGACCCCGCCTCCCTGGTGCGCTTCTCCGATGTCCGCCTCGAGGGCGTGATGGGCGACCCCGTGGGGACGAGGGCTTATTCACGACTGGAGAGCACGCCGACCGAGAAGTGGCGGGGCACGATCTCCAACCCGCTGCGGCGCGCCTGGGCCCGCCGCTACCTGGAATGGATCGGCGACGAGCGCCTCGTCTTGATGGGCTATGACGGCAGCCGCCTGCTGGCCGAGCTTGACACCGCCGAGATGAGCCTCGAACACACGGCGGCCGACGCCGGCGACGCCGTCACCTCGATCGCCCGCGACGCCCTGAAGGCGCGCTTCGCCCGAAGAAGCGCCCCGGAAAGCGCTTGGGGGGAGCTGCTGCGAGGCCGCCGGAACGGCGCGTCGGCATAGGAGGTCGTTGTGGCGCCGCATGAGAGATACCGCTGGCCGAACCTCCCCGCCTGGCTGTTCAGCCTGGCACTCGCGCTGACCGTCTTCTCGGGCAACTGGCGCCAGCTCGGCCTGCCGGGCCTCGTCTCTCCAGATCGGCTGCTGCTGCTCACCGGCTTCGTCGTGCTGATGACGAGGAACCCCGCGCTGGGACAGCGTCCGTACGTGCGGCTCACCCCCACCCACGCGGTCCTCCTCCTCGCCGCCGCCTTCGCGATCTGCTCGGCGGTTGCCGCCGGCACGCTTGGCGAGCAGGCAACGATCTTCCCCTTGGTGGACCGCTTCGGCCTGGCTCCCTTCCTGCTCTTCCTCGTCGGTCCTATCGCCTTCGCAACCGAGAAGCAGCGCCGGATCCTACTCGGCACCTTCGTCGTCGTCAGCGCCTATCTCGGTGTCACCGCGCTGCTGCAAGGGGTTGGCCTCAACACGTTGGTCTTCCCCCGCTACATCGTCGAGCTCAGCGGCGAAGTCCAGGCCGGGCGCGCCCGTGGGCCCTTCCTCGACGCCGCGATCAACGGCATCTCGCTGTTCTTCTGCGCCGTCGCCTGCACGATCGCCTACATCACCTTCCGGCGGACCTGGACGAGACGGGTCGCGGCGGCGATCGCAGTGCTCTGCCTGATCGACCTCCTCTTCACCCAGGAGCGCTCCGTCTGGGTGGGGGCGATCGCCGCCGTCCTCTGCGCGGCGGCCGCGGCACCAGCGCTGCGCCGCCGGCTGGCGATCGCGCTGCCACTTGCCGTGCTGGCGCTGGTCGCCGCCCTTGTCCTCCTGCCAGGCCTCTACCAACAGACCACCGAACGAATCGGCGACCAGCGGACCGAATGGGATCGGCTCAACCTCGACACCGCCGCCGAGAACATGATCATCGCCCGCCCCCTCTTCGGCTTCGGCCTCGGCACGTTCAAGGAACGCAGCGGCCCCTACTTCGTCCAGAACCCGGACTTCCCGCTGACCAACACCGGTGGCGAACTGCACAACGTCTTCCTCTCGACCGGCGCCGAGCTCGGCCTCCTCGGCGGCTCGATCTGGCTGCTCGGCCTTGCCCTCGCGGTCGGCGGGGCGATGCTGGTGCGGGGACCGCCCGAGCTCTACCCCTGGCGGATCGGCTTGATCGCGATCGCCGTGATGTGGCTGATCGTCGCCAACCTCGTGCCGATGGTGCAGGCTTTCCCCAACCAGGCGCTCTGGCTCTGGGCCGGGGTGGCGTGGCCGTGGCGCTACGCGATGGTGCCGGCGCCCGCCGCGGACGCGACTCAGGCGGTGCCGGCAGCCTGAAGGCCGGCACCAACCCGCTTCTCCGCCTCGAGCAGGTGGACCAGAGCGAGAAACATGCAGGTCTCGGTCCAGCGCATGTGCGGGATCGGGTTGACCCAGTGGCGGCGACGCTGGAAGTAGAAGAGCCCGTCCTCGCGTCGCATGTTTGCCAGCATCCACTCGAACACCTTCCATGCCTGCTCCAGGCAGGAGGGGTCGTGCTCGGCGGCCAGCGCCAGGGTCTGGATGCCCTGCGCGCCACACTGGGTGTCGATCGGGTAGGGCTCGTTGTCGTAGTACTTGGGCAGGCCGTCGGCGCCGAACAGGTTCGCCCGCCAGTACTCGAGGCCACGGCGCCACGCCGGCTCGGCGCGATCGTCGACGCCGGCGTCGGCACAGGTGCGCAGCGCGTCGAGCACGTAGCCGGTGTGGAAGCCGTCGACCCAGTCGAGGTCCTCGCGCTCCCCGTAGGGCCAGGAGCCGTCCGGGCGCTGGCGCTCGAGCGTCCAGGTGAGGCCCTCGCGAATCACCGGCAGGTACTCCTCGGAGCCGTGCGCGACGAGCCGCGCGAGCAGGGCGCATACATGCGTGTTCGCGTTGTGGATCGGGCTTTCGTCGCCGACCAGGTAGCCGAAGCGGGCGCCGGGCGGGTCAACGGTCTGCGGCACGTTCGCGCTGAGAAAGCGGCCGGTGCTGCGCGCGAGCTCGAGCAGGCGCTCGTCGCCGATCGCCTCGTAGGCGTCGAGCAGCGCCATGCCGGCAAAAGAGGTGGCGATCGTGTTGGGGTCGGTCTTGGCGTAGAAGAAGACCCGCGACTGGGTGTCGAATGGGTAGCTCCAGCAGGCGTCCTCCCAGTCGGGCAGTCGCATCGAGGCGAGCAGGGCGGTGACCTGCCCGAGCCGCTGCCGTTGCAGGTCCGCGGGCAGGAACGACGCGCCGCGCGCGTAGGCCGAGACGGCCCAGGCGACGGTGGCGGCGTTGCGGCTCGGCGTGATGCCGAGCCACGGCCGCAGGTCGAGGGGCGAGCGCTTGACCACCTGCATGATCAGGCGGCGCCCCAAGGGGGTCCGGCGGGGCAGGGAGATGAAGCGAGTCGCGTTCAGGCCCTCGTAGGGGTCGGGCCCGATCCAACCCTGGCGGTTGCCGTGGTCCTCGAGCAGACGGATCGCGCCGAGCAGGCGCTCGCGACGATCCCCATTCTCTCCGGACCTGCCGCCGTGCCTGCCGAGGGCGCGCTCGAAGCGCGCCCGCTGCTCGGCACGGACGAAGGTGCGGAACTCGGGGTCCTCGACCCTGGGCATCCGCCTCAGGGCAGCGCCCAGGTAGCCGCCCAGGAACCAGACGCCGGAGAGACCGTAGGGCCGGAAGCGCAGCGAGACCATCAACGAGCGCAGCAGAATCCAGGCCAGCGAGTAGTGAACGATGTACTGGTAGGCGCCATGGCGGGCGCGTCCGCGGAGCGCCCCTTGGGCGGTGCCGATGTGGCGCAGGTGCCGCACCGGCAGATCGGTGAAGGTGGCCGTGCGGAAGTCGTTCAGCTTGGCGTAGGTAGTCGTGATCACATCCGCCCCGAGCCGTTCCGGCATGCCACCGATTGCCTCGAAGCAGGCACGGCTGTAGAGGCGGGCGGGGGCGGTGACATGGTCCGCCGGCGTGCGCAGCGGCTTCCAGGCGTCTCCCTCTAGCTCGAGTATCGCGCCGCCCGCCATCCCCAGCGTGGAGTCCTCGCGGAAGCGCTCGAGCATCCCGGCGAGGAACTCGGGTGGCAGGACGATGTCGCCGTCGAGCTTGCCCAGATGGGTGAACTCACCGGGATCGACCTGGCGCAGGCCGTAGTTCCAGGCCCGGTCGGGCGCTGCAGCCGCCAGCCGGTCGCCCTTGTCGCGGGTGAAGTCCGGCGGTGTCGAGACGATCCGCAGGTATGGGAGGCGGCCGGCGTGGGCGTCGAGCTTCTCGCGGGTGCCGTCGACGGAGCCATCGTCGACGACGATCCAGAGGTCCGGGGGTCGGACCTGCGACTCGACTCCCTCGACGACCGCGTCGATGTTCTCGCCCTCGTCGCGCACCGGCGAGATCAGCAATACCCGCTCGCTCATCAGTTCCCCTTCGAAGCCTTAGGCTTGCCCTGGAAGGCGACAGCATAGGCGCAGCGGAAGGTCTCGGCCTTGCCGACGGGCTCGCCGCCGGCGAAGCCGCCGAGGTTGTGGTTGTCGTAGACCGTTACGTAGTCGAGGCCTTCCGGGATCGGGTTCGCCGGCACCGGGACCGGGTCGGGTTCGCCCTGGGCGCCGTTGCCGCGCGCGCCGGGGGTCACGCCCTCCGAGCCGGCGGCGTCCGAGCCGGCGGTGACCGTGAACAGGTCGCCGCTCATCTCGCGCTTGTCCTTGATCCCGCGCACGGCTTCCGGCGTTTCTTCGGTCCCCGAGGTCGCCGGGTTGTCGTCGAGCGTGCTCTGCAGAGCCGCCTTCGGCGCGGCGCCGATCAGCTGCGCGGCGCTGGGCAGCCAGCCCCCTTCCCTGGTGCAGGTCTGCGCGGCGTAGAAGTAGTCGTTCTTGCCGACGTCGGCGGCCGGGATCACGTGCGGCGAGGCTTCCAGGCACCAGGTGCCGAACTGGATCGCGTTGGTGATCGGGCAGCGGACCTTCAGCGCCGCCAGCTTGGCGGCGATCGCGCTGCCGCCCTTGCCGCCCGCGTGTCCCCGCTCCGCGGGCGACGCGCCGGTGAGCGAGAAGACGAGGGCGAAGAGGGCGACGAGGAGCGCCGCCACTGCCAGTGGGTCGCGGCGCCGCGCGGGCGCCGGGGTCTGGGTCGGGGTGCTCATCGGTACCTCCTGGTCGTGTTCGTCGATTGGAAGGCGGGGTGCGGGCGCGGCCGGCGCAGGCCGCCGACGCCTGCCGCGGCGGCGAGCGCCGCGATCAGCAAGAGCGCCGGCATCAGACCGTGCAGGCCCCCGCTCCCGGAGTCCTGCCCGGCGCTTGCAGGGACCTGGGAGGGGCCCGGCGAGGGACGCGCCGACATCTGCGAGACGAGGTCGTAGGCCTCCTCCTCCTCTTCTTCGCGCTCGGTCGCCTGCACCTGCGAGGTGCCGCTCGGCGGCGTCGGCTGGACCGCCGGCGGGGGCGGCGGGGGCACGATCGCGACCAACGGGATCGGCGGCTGGGCGGGCGCGAGCGGGAGCGGCGGGGGCGGAGCGGGGGCGGGTGGCGGTGCCGGCGGAGCGGGCGCGGGCAGCGAGGCAACCGGCGCGGGCACGGGCGGTGGGGGTGGCAGGGGCAACGGCGGGGTCGGCGCGGGGGCTGCGGCTGGGGTCGGCGCGGGAGCCGGCGGCGGCGCCGGGGTCGCCCCCTGTTCGATCGCTGCCCGGTTGCGCAACGGGGTCGTGCCGCAGGGGCGCTGAACGCTTCCCGCCAACACGGTCACCTCCTGGGAGTAGGCGAGCCCGCCGGTCGAAATCGTGACCGTGGTGGTGCCGGCGTTGAAGGCGCAGAGCAGGCCGGAGTGGGAGTCGAGCACCGGCTTTTCGTTGACCAACAGGACGGTGCGCGGGTTGAGCGAGCGCGGGTCGGGCGAGACGAAATCGGCGATGTCGGGCTGCGAGGAGGTGAACGTGTATTCGGGGAAGAGGCTGGTCGAGCAGCCGGCCCCCTGGCATTGGGACGGGATGTGGACGTACGGTTCCGGGCTCTGCAGATCGCAGCGCCGCGGCGCCTGGCTGCCTTCACAGCGCGTCCCCGCCAGCGGCCGCCGGCCCAACGCTTCGAACAGCGCCGGCTGGCTGCGCCGCAGCAGCGTGCCGTCGGTCGCGTCGAGGGCGAGCGCGCCGATCGAGGGCACGAGCCGCGCCCGCACCGGCGCGATGTTGGTCCCCGGGTCGCGGTTCTTGACGTCGACCGAGACGAGCAGGAAGCCGGAGTCGCCGGCGAAGTCCCTGTCGGCGGTGGGAGCCGGCGTCACGTATCCGAGCGTGCCGCTGCCGTAGGCGGGGATCGAACGGCCGGCGGCGCTGAGGCTGTAGGCGCGGTTCGCTTCGGGGAAGTCGAAGAGGTAGGCCGAGGCGGCGGCGGGGGCGGCGGCGCAGCCTTCCGGCGCGCTCGCACCGACCAGGATCGGCACCACCTGCCCCGCGTCGGCGGCCGCGTTCGGCGCCTGGCCGGCGAGGTCGCGCTCGCCGATGACGATCGCCGGTCGGCCCGCCTGACTCGCGGCGGTGAGCTGACCGGCGAGCCAGCAGCGCTGTTCGTCATCCAGCGACGGGGCGGAGTAGTCGAGGACGATCACGCGCACCGCCCCCCCTTCCCCGCCGGATTCGAACGAGTAGTAGCCGTGAGTCCCATCGGCCTGGGAGAGCGGCGCGATCCCCGCCCCCGGGGGCGCCGTCCCCTGTGGAGCACCGAAAGAGGCGAAGGCGGCAGCGAAGGTGCCGAGCGAGTTCGAGCCGTCGAGGTCCGATTCCGCCGGCGCGGCGAAGACCGGCAGCCCGCCCGCGGCGGCGGCGAGGCGGTGAGCGTAGAAGACCTCCTCGCGAGCAAACGCGAGCGGATCCAGGGTGTCGCTCAGCGGCACTTCGTCTTCGCCGTCGGCGACGCCGCGACCTGCGTAGAGGAAGGCGTGCATGCCCGGCACGCTCGCAGCCCGGCCGACCGCGGCGCGCAGCCAGCGGTCCGGGCCAATCCCGACCCCCGCGAGGTCGGCGCAGGGGGCGGCGCACTGCGCCCCGGCGCCGAGCGCGAAGGTCGCCGTTTCCGCTTCGGTCGGGATCGACGACGCCGCCGCGTTCGAAGGCGGCGCCGCGCTCGCTCCGT
>Ga0307499_10000776_pt1 | contig 10389 bp, 6 predicted proteins | sample 13_S_MG_FD_201363 | JGI IMG/M metagenome (GOLD analysis project Ga0307499, IMG submission 201363) | Soil microbial communities from Populus trichocarpa stands in riparian zone in the Pacific Northwest, United States - 13_S | ecosystem: Environmental > Terrestrial > Soil > Riparian zone > Trees... | reverse complement strand
GGAGTACGGCAGCGCCGCGGCGGCCGGCACCGGGATGTGCGTGGCGGCGACCCGGCTGCACGTGACCGCGGACGGCGGCGAGCCGGTCGCGCTGGCGCTGGCCGAGCTGGACGAGGGCGTGCTGGTGCTCGGCCACGCCGAGCCGGGGCTGCGCCCGGGCGACCGGATCCAGGTCCACTTCGGACCGTCCGGTCCCGACGCCGGAGCGCCGCTGGCGCCGGCGTTCCGGCGGCCGGCGTGACCGGGCTGGGCTACTTCCACCGGCCGGCGTCGGTCGCGGTGGTCGGCGCGTCCGACGACCCGGAGAAGATCGGTGGCCGGCCGCTGCGGTACCTGCGCGAGTTCGGCTACGCCGGCCGGGTGTTCGCGGTCAACCCGCACCGGCCGGCCGTGCAGGGCCGGCCGACCGTGCCGTCCCTGTCCGAGGTGCCCGAGGTGCCCGAAGTGGCGCTGATCGCGGTGCCGGGGCAGGCCGCCGTCGACGCGGTGACCGCCGCGGCCGGGATGGGCGTGCGCGGCTGCGTGGTCATGTCGGCGGGCTTCGGCGAGACCCCGTCCGCGCAGGGCCGGCGGCAGCAGGCGGAGATGCTCGCCGCGGCCCGGCCCGCCGGCATGCGGCTGGTCGGGCCGAACTCGCAGGGCCTGGCCTGCTTCGACTCCGGCGCCACGCTGTCGTTCTCGACGCTGTTCACCGAGGAACCGCCCGCCGACGGCCCGGTCGCGGTGGTCAGCCAGTCCGGCGCGATGTGCTCGGTGCCGTACGGGATGCTGCGCCGGCGCGGCATCGGCGTGCGCTACTGCCACGGCACCGGCAACGACGCCGACGTGACCGCGGTCCAGCTGGCCGCCGAGACGCTGACCGACCCGGGCGTCCGGCTGCTGCTGCTCTACCTGGAGAACGTCGGCGACCCCGAGGACCTGATCGACCTCGCCGACCGGTCCCGCCGCAACGGCGTGCCGGTGCTGGCGCTGATCGGCGGGCGCAGCGAGTCGGGCCGGCGCGCGGCCGCGTCGCACACCGGCGCGCTGGCCACCGAGCGCCGGGTGCTGGACGCGTTCCTGGAGCGGATCGGCATCTGGCCGGTCGGCAGCGTCAGCGAACTGGTCGGGTCCGCCGAGCTATACCTGCAGGGCTGGCCGGACCTGGGCGACCGGCTCGCCGTGGTGTCCAACTCCGGGGCGGTCTGCGTGCTCGCCGCCGACGCGGCCGAGGCGGCCGGGCTGCGGCTGGCGGCGCTGGCGCCGGCGACCGTCGACGCGCTGCGGGCGCGGCTGCCCGCCTTCGCGACCGTGACGAACCCGGTCGACGTGACCGCGGCGCTGCTCACCGACAGCGGCATCTTCGGCCGGGTGCTGCCGGTGCTGGCCGCCGACCCGGGCGTGGACGCGTGCCTGCTCGGCATCCCGGTCGCCGGCCGCGGCTACGACGTGGCCCGGTTCGCCCGCGACGCGGCCGCCTACGCCGCCGGCCGGCCGCTGGTGCTCGCCGTGCCGCAGCCCCGGGTGGCCGAGCCGTTCCGGGCCGCGGGGCTGGCCGTGTTCCCGGACGAGGCGACCGCGGTCGGCGCGCTCGGCCAGTACCTCGCCCACCGCCGCCGGATGCGCGTCGCGGCCGGGCTGCCGCGCCCCGGGCGCCGGCGACGGGCCGCGGGTCAGGTGCCGCGCAACGAGTCGGACAGCCTGGCCGAGCTGGCCCGCCTCGGCATCCCGACCGTCCGGCACGAGCTGGTCGGGTCGCCGCCGGAGGTGGCGACCGCGTTCGCCCGGCTCGCCGCCGATCGGGTCGTGGTGAAGGGCTGCACGGCGGCGACCGGCCACAAGTCCGACCTCGGGCTGGTCGAGCTGGGCTGCGCCGACGCGGCCGCGGCGGTGGCGGCGGCCGGGCGGATCGGGGCGGCCGCCGGCCGACACGGCCTGGCGCTGGACGGCTACCTGGTCGCGCCGATGGTGGCCGGCCTGCACGAGGTGCTGATCGGCGCGCACCAGGACCCCGCGTTCGGACCGGTGATCGTGCTCGGCGCCGGCGGGGTGCACGTCGAGTACAGCCCGGACACCGAAGTGCTGCTCGCGCCGTGCACCCCGGCCGAGGTGCGCGCCGCGATCGGCCGGCTGCGGCTCGCCCCGCTGCTGGCCGGCGTCCGCGGCCGGCCACCGTCCGATGTGGACGCATGGGTGGCCGCGGTCGTCGCCGCCTCGGAAGCGCTGGTCGCCGGCGGGTCATCGGTCACCGGTTTCGACGCGAACCCGGTCATGCTGCTGCCAGCCGGGCACGGCGTCGTCGCGGTGGACGCGGTGGTGCTGACGGCTCAGTAGTACGCCTTGTCCGGGTCCAGGTGGTAGGACTGGAGCTTGCGGTAGAGGGTCGAGCGGGAGACCCCGATCGACAGCGCCGCCGCCTGCTTGTTGCCGTTGTGCCGGCGCAGCGCCTCCAGGATCGCGTTCAGCTCCAGCTCCTCCATCGCGGTCAGCTGCCGCTTCTGCGTGGTGCTCTGCAGCTCCACCGGCAGGTGCTCGGGCCGGATCTCGGCGCCGACCGTGGTCGACACCAGGCTGCGCATGCAGGCGTCGAGCTGGCGCAGGTTGCCCGGCCACGGCGCCCGCACCAGGCACCGCAGCGCCGCAGCGGACAGCACGACCGTCTTGTCGCCGCGGTGCTTGGCCAGCAGCGCGACCGCGGCCGGGCCGATGTCCTCGCGCCGGTTCCGAAGCGGTGGCAGCACCACCCGGCCCACCCCGATCGTGTCGATCAGCCGGCGCAGGTACGGGCTGACCGGCTGCTGCGGCGAGCTGGTCAGGGTGGCGAGCAGCCGCGGGCTCCAGTCGCTGCCGATCACCTCCTCGAGGATGGACGCGCTGGCCGCGGCGGCGTCGGCGCTGAGCGACTCCAGGTGCCGCAGCACCACCGCGTCCGGCCGCAGTTCGATCTCGCGCAGCAGCACGTTGACGAACCGGCCGGCGCCGGCCCAGCCTCCGGCCGCGTCGATCGTGGTGACCCGCACCGGGTCGATCTCGGCGCTGGCCAGCACCGCGCGGGCCAGCGACAGCTTGCCGACCCCGGGCTCGCCCTCGATCAGGATCGGCACCTGCTTGGCACCGAGCCGGGTGGCCAGCGACACCGTCTGCGTCAGCGCGGCGCTCTTGCCGGGCAGCGCCAGCGCGGCCCGGCCGGTGGCCGGCGCCGGCCGGGGCTCCCGCCGGTCGTCCCGCGGCACCTCGAACTCGACCAGCGCCCCGACCACGGTGCCGTCCCGCTCGATCGGCTGGCACCGGGCGATCCGGAACCGCTCCGGCGACAGCCCGTACTCCGCGCCGTCCCCGCGCGAGCCGGTGGCGACCGCCCGGACGTACTCCCACAGCAGCGCCTGGTCGATCCCCTCCAGCAGCTCGGTCACCTTCGGCCCGGCCATCAGGATGTCCGGGCCGACCGCCGCGATCGGGCCGCGGCGGGCGCTGACCGCCACCAGGTACTCGTCCAGCAGCTGCCGCTCGACCACCGAGGCCTGGTCCAGGATCCGGTGTTCGATCTCCTGCGCGGTGCTGGTCATCAGCGGGGTGAGCAGCGGGTTGGCGGCGTTCGCCCGGCAGGACATCGTGATGACGCCCTCCAGCCGGCGGGTGATCGGGTGGTGGATCGGGACGCCGACGCAGGTGAACAGGTGCAGCGCGGTAGCCAGGTGCTCCGGGCCGGAGATCTGCAGCGGGCCGCCGTGCTCGATCACCGAGCCGACCCCGTTCGTGCCGACCAGGTCCTCGGCGATGTTGAAGCCGGCGTCGGAGTTGATCCGGTCCAGCAGCGGCCGGATGGAGGTGTCCGCGACCCAGCGCTGCACCACGTTGGCCTCCGCGTCGGCCAGCAGCACGCCGGCCTGCAGCCCGCGCAGCCGCTCGGCCAGCTGGCCGAGCACCGGCTCGGCGGCCAGCCGCAGGGCGGTCGTGACGTGGCTCTCGCCGCGGTAGGCGAGCGCCGCGTCCGGCCGGGCACCACCGAGCACCGACCGGCGCCAGGACGCCAGCACGGACGGCCGGACCGCGCGGGCCAGGTGCTCGGGCAGCCGCCCCTCGGACAGCAGGTGGTCACGGGCGATCTGTACGGCTCGGAGCTGGCTCACGGTGACGCCTCCGTTCGACGTCCTGTGCGGCGCATTACCAGCGTGTTTGCATTACACATCGCCGTAACGACCGCGGCTGGGTCATGTCCCAAACCGCTACACCGATGCGCCTGCGGCTGGGGGGATTCTCCTGCGGGTGGGGATGTCTGTGTCCGACAGCCGGCCGGTGGACGTGTCTGACCTGCGGGATCGGGCATATCGCCTTCGCCGGTCGATGCTGGAGATGACCCGGGACAAGGGCGAGGGCTACATCGCGCAGGGCCTGGCGATCGCCGACTGCCTGGCCGTCCTCTACTTCGGCGAGCTGCGGCACGACCCGGCCCGGCCGGACTGGCCGGACCGGGACCGCTTCGTGCTGTCGACCGGGCACTACTCGCTGGCCATGTACGCGGTGCTGGCCGAGGCCGGCTACCTGGACCCGGCGGAGCTGCCCAGCTACGGCCTGGACGGGTCGGCGCTGCCGATGAGCACGTTCGACACCACCCCGGGGGTCGAGGTCGTCGGCGGCTCGCTCGGCCAGGGGCTGGGCCAGGCGGTCGGCATGGCGCTGGGGCTGCGGCTGGACGGCCGGCCGTCCCGGGTCTTCTGCGAGCTGTCCGACGGCGAGCTGGAGGAGGGCTCGACCTGGGAGTCCGCGATGGCCGCCAGCACCTTCGGCTGCGACAACCTGGTCGCGCTGGTCGACTGCAACGGCGTCCAGGCCGACGGCCCGGTGACCGTCGCCGTCGAGCCGGTGGCCGGCAAGTGGGCCGCCTTCGGCTGGGACGTGTCCGAAGTGGACGGCAACGACCCGGCCGCGCTCGCGGCGGCGCTGTCCCGGTGCCGGGCGCCGGACGGCCGGCCCAAGGCTGTGGTCATGCGCACCACCCCGGGCGCCGGCGTCCCGTCCCTGGCGGCCCGCCCGCGGGCGCACTTCGTCCGCATCTCGGCCGCCGAGTGGCGGCTCGCCCTGGCCGAGCTGGCGGCCGGCCGGTGACCCGCCCGAGCGGGCCGGGGCGTACCCGGGGGATGGGCGAGCTGGTCGAGCTGCCCGGCCAGCGGACCGAGCGGGCGCCGTTCGGGCACGCGCTGGCCGAGCTGGCCGCGCAGCGCCCGGAGGTGGTCGCGCTCACCGCGGACATGGGCCGCTACAGCGACATCCTGCCGTTCCGGGACGCGCACCCGCGGCGGTACTTCGACGTCGGCATGGCCGAGCAGAGCCTGGTCGCGACCGCGGCCGGCCTGGCCAAGACCGGCAAGATCGCCTACTGCACGACCTACGCGGCGTTCGTCACCCGCCGCGCGTACGACTTCGTGGCGATCGCCGCCGCGCACTCCGGGGCGGCGGTGAAGATCTTCGCCGGCATGCCGGGGCTGACCAACGGCTACGGCGCCACCCACCAGGCCACCGAGGACCTCGCGATGATGCGCGGCATCGCCGGGCTGACCGTGATCGATCCGTGCGACGCGACCGAGCTCAAGCAGGTGGTCCGCGCCGTCGCCGACATCCCCGGCACGGTGTACGTGCGGCTGCTGCGCGGCGAGGTCCCGGTCGAGCTGGGCCCGGACTACGCGTTCCGGCTGGGCCGGGCGGCCGAGCTGCGGGCCGGCTCCGGTGTCGGGGTCATCGCGACCGGCCAGCTCACCGCGCGCGCTCTGGCCGCCGCCCGGGCGGCCGCCGAGCGGGGCGTCCAGGCCGGCGTCCTGCACGTGCCGACGATCAAACCGTTCGACCGCGCCGGCGTGCTGGCCTTCGCCGGCCGGTACGACCGGCTGGTGGTGGCGGAGAACCACAAGACCTCCGGCGGGCTGGCCACCCTGGTGACCGAGGCGCTCTACGACGCCGGGCTGCTGCGCCCGCTGATCCGCATCGGCCTGGCCGACAGCTTCTTCGAGTGCGGCTCCCAGGAGTACCTGGAGGCCAGGTACGGCCTGGACCTCCCCCGGTTCGTCCGCGCCCTGGTCGACGGCACGTGACGGTGCCGCCCGGCGGCCGCCCCCGCGCCGCGGCGGTCGCCTCGTGACGCGGGTGTTCGCCGGGCCGCGGCGGTACGTCCAGGGCGCCGGTCTGCTGGACCGGCTCGGCGAGCTGCTCGCACCGTACGGGCCGGTGCCGGTCGTCGTCGCCGACGCCATGGTCATGCGGCTGTTCGGGGACCGGCTGCGGCGGGCGCTCGGCCTGGCCGGGCTGCGCCCGCAGCTGCGGGTGCTCGACGGCGAGCTGACCTACGACCGGGTCGGCGCGCTGGTCGGCTCGCTCGGCGGCCGTGACCCCGCCGTCGCGGTCGGCATCGGCGGCGGCAAATCGCTGGACGCCGGCAAGGCGGTCGCGCTGGCACTGCGTCTGCCGGTCGTCACGGTGCCGACGGCCGCCTCGAACGACAGTCCGGCCAGCGCGGCCATCGCGATGTACGACGAGAGCCACCGGCTGGTCGCGGTCGACCGGCTGCCGCAGCACCCGGATCTCGTCGTCGTCGACACCGCGGTGATCGCCGCCGCGCCGGTCGCGCTGCTGCGGTCCGGGATCGGCGACGCGGTGGCGAAGAAGTTCGAAGCCGAGGGCTGCCGGGACGGCACCGGCGGCACCCCGGTCGGCGGCCGCCCGCTGCTGACCGGGCTGGCGATCGCCGACGCCTGCTACCGGACGCTGCGCGCGCACGCGGTGGCCGCGCTGGCCGCGGCCGGCCGCGGCGAGGTCAGCGCCGACCTGGAGGCGGTGATCGAGGCGACCGTGCTGATGAGCGGGCTGGGCTTCGAGAACGGCGGCCTGTCGCTGGCGCACTCGCTCACCCGCGGCCTGATGGATGCCCGCGGCGCCGGCACCGCCCCGCACGGCTGCCAGGTCGCCTGGGGCACGCTCGTCCAGCTCGCCGCCGAGGGCCGGCCCGAACTGGCGGAGGTGGCGGGGTTCCTGCGCGACACCGGCCTGCCGGTCACCCTGGCGGAGCTCGGCCTGCCCGACCCCACCGGCGCGGAGCTGGCCGGGATCGCCCGGCTGGCGCTGGCCGCCCCGCACATCCGCAACCTCCCGGTCCCGGTCGACGCCGCGGCCGTCACCGCCGCGATCGGCCGGGTGGAGCGGCTGACCGTCCCGCCCGCGTCCGGATTTAGGACACTCGGCCCGGCCGCGCCGCTCCCACGATGACCCGGACGCCGTAACCGGACGGGAGACGCAGAGATGACCGAGGCTCCGACGACCGACAGCACCGGGCTCACCGCGGCCGGCCGCACCGGGCCCGAGCCCACCGAGGTCGACGCGGTGGTGATCGGCTCCGGCTTCGCCGGGCTGTACGCGCTGTACAAGCTCCGCGACGAGCTGGGGCTGCGGGTGCAGTCGTTCGAGAACGCCGGCGGCGTCGGCGGCACCTGGTGGTGGAACCGCTACCCGGGCGCCCGCTCCGACACCGAGGTCACCGCGTACTGCTACTCGTTCGACCGGGAGCTGTTCGACAGCTGGGCCTGGTCCGAGCGCTACCCGCGGCAGGCCGAGATCCTGGCCTACCTCAACCACGTCGCCGACCGGCACGACCTGCGCCGCAGCATCCAGTTCGACACCCAGGTGCGCAGCGTCGCCTGGGACGACGAGGCGGCCCGGTGGACGGTGCGGACCGACCGCGGGCAGGCGTTCCGGGCCCGGTTCCTGATCGAGGGGGTCGGGCTGCTGTCGGCGACGAAGATCCCGGAGTTCCCGGGGCAGGCGTCGTTCCGCGGCGAGATCCACCACACCGCCCGGTGGCCGCACGCGGGCGTCGACCTGGCCGGCAAGCGGGTGGGCGTGATCGGCACCGGCTCCAGCGGCATCCAGGTCATCGGCGACGTCGCCCCGGTCGTCGGCCACCTCACCGTCTTCCAGCGCACCGCGCAGTACGTGGTGCCGTCCAAGCACCGGCCGATCGACACCGGGTACCTGCAGTGGATCAAGGACAACTACGCCGACTACTGGCGCGGCGTGCTGGCGTCGGTGACCGCGTTCGGCTTCACCGAGAGCCAGGTGGCGGCCGAGGATGTGCCCGCGGCCGAGCGGGAGGCCACGTTCCGCAGGCAGTACGAGTCCGGCGGTGGCTTCCACTACATGTTCCAGGCGTTCAACGACGTCGGGGTCAGCCTGGTCGCCAACACCGCGGCCACCGACGTGATCAAGGCCAAGATCGCCGAGATCGTGGCCGACCCGCAGACGGCCCGCGCGCTCACCCCCACGGAGCTCTACGCCCGGCGCCCGCTCTGCGCGGACTACTACTACGAGACGTACAACCGGAAGAACGTCGCGCTGGTCGACGTGCGGGCCGACCCGATCGCCGAGATCACCCCGACCGGGCTGCGCACCCGCGACGGGCGGGAGTACGAGCTCGACGTGATCATCCTGGCCACCGGGTTCGACGCGGTCTCCGGCAACCAGCTGAAGATCGAGCAGATCGGCCGCGGCGGCGTCCGGCTGGCCGACGCGTGGGCGGACCGGCCGCTGGCACACCTGGGCATGATGACCGCGGGCTTCCCGAACATGTTCATGATCTTCGGGCCGATGGGGCCGTTCACCAACCAGCCGCCGGCGCACGAGGCGCAGGTGGACTGGATCGCCGGCGTGATCGCGATGATGCGCGAGCGCGGCGTCGAGGCGGTCGAGCCGACCGCGGCCGCCCAGGCCGAGTGGATGCGGATGTGCGACGAGATCGCCGGCGGCACGCTGTTCCCGCGGGTCAACTCCTGGATCAACGGCTCGAACATCGACGGCAAGCCGGTGACGGTGATGTTCTTCATGGGCGGCATGGGCGCGTACATGAAGCACATGCAGGCGGCGCTGGACTCCGACCTGGCCGGCTTCGAGCTGCGCCGCCGGGTCGGGGTCTGAGCCGGCCGGTGGCCGAGTTCACCTTCGCCCCGCTCACGCCCGCGTCGTTCCTGGACCGGTCCGCGGCGGCCTTCGCCGACCGGACGGCGATCGTGGACGGAGTGCGGCGGCTCAGCTACGCCGACTTCGCCGAGCGGGTCGACCGGCTGGTCAGTGCGCTGGCCCGGGCCGGCGTCGGCGCCGGCGACCGGGTGGCCGCGCTGTGCGCGAACAGCTCGACGATGCTGGAGCTGCACCAGGCCGTACCGCTGCGCGGCGCCGTCCTGGTGGCGCTCAACATCCGGCTGGCGCCGGCCGAGATGGCCCACATCCTGGCCCATTCCGGCGCGTCCCTGCTCGTCGCCACGGCGGGCTTCGCCGCGGTCGCCACCGACCTGGCGGCCGGCGCGGGCATCGGCTGCGTGGTCGCCGGGCCGGCCGGCGACTACGACCGGTGGGTCGCCGGCCCGGCCGACCACCGGGACCGCGCCGCGGTCGACGAGCGCGGCCTGCTCGCGATCAACTACACCAGCGGGACGACCGGCCGGCCCAAGGGCGTGATGTACCACCACCGGGGCGCGTACCTGCAGGCGGTCGCGATGGCCTACCACGCGCGGCTCGGGCCCGGAAGCCGCTACCTGTGGACGCTGCCGATGTTCCACTGCTCGGGCTGGTGCTTCACCTGGGCGGTGACCGCGGCCGGCGGCACCCACGTCTGCTTGTCCACAGTGGACACCGGCGAGATCTGGCGGCTGCTGCGGGCCGAGCGCATCACCCACCTCAGCGCCGCCCCGACCGTGCTGTCGATGATCGCCGAGGATCCAGCCGCCGGCGTGCTCCAGCCGGCGGTGCACGTGGACACCGGCGGAGCCCCGCCGTCGCCGGCGCTGCTCGCCCGGCTGGACCGCCTCGGCATGGCGGTGACCCACCTGTACGGGCTGACCGAGACGTTCGGGCCGATCGCGGTCAACGAGTGGCAGCCGGAGTGGGACGCACGGGAGCCGGCCGGCCGCTACCGGCTGCGGGCCCGGCAGGGCGTCGGCAACCTCGTCGCCCGGCCGCTGCGGGTGCTCGACGAGCACGGCCGGGACGTCCCGGCCGACGGCGAGACGCTCGGCGAGTTGGCCGCGGCCGGCAACGACGTGATGCTCGGCTACTACCGGGACGAGGCCGCGACCGCGGCGGCCACCAGGTCCGGCTGCTTCCTCACCGGCGACCTCGCCGTCCGGCATCCCGACGGCTACGTCGAGATCCGCGACCGGCGCAAGGACATCATCATCTCCGGCGGCGAGAACATCGCCTCGGTCGAGGTGGAGCAGGTACTGGACAGCCACCCCGCGGTGCTCGAGTCCGCGGTCGTCGGTGTGCCGGACGACCGCTGGGGCGAGATCCCCGTCGCGTTCGTCACCGTCCGCCCCGGCCAGCCCCTCGACCGCCTCGACCTGATCAGCCACGCCCGCCAGCACCTGGCCGGCT
>Ga0307499_10000774_pt1 | contig 10403 bp, 8 predicted proteins | sample 13_S_MG_FD_201363 | JGI IMG/M metagenome (GOLD analysis project Ga0307499, IMG submission 201363) | Soil microbial communities from Populus trichocarpa stands in riparian zone in the Pacific Northwest, United States - 13_S | ecosystem: Environmental > Terrestrial > Soil > Riparian zone > Trees... | reverse complement strand
ACGTGTGTACCCGGATGCGCGTGTGGAGGTAGTGGTACCCCCTCGCGCACGCCCACGGGAAGTCGAGCACTTCCTGCGCGAGCACCGCGTGTGGATCGAGGACAAGCGTGCTTCGGCGCTGCGCACGCGTCCGCCGCCGGAGGCCTTCCCGCCGGCCAGCATCGCGTTGATGGGTGAGACCTGGCGCGTCCACATCTCGGGTGGCCAGGGCCGCCTGCGCATCACGGAGATTCCCGCGGGAGAGGGCGGCCTCCTGAGAGTGAGTGGACCGCAGACGGACGCCGCGCTGCGCGCCGCGCTGCGTACCTGGTTGATGCGAGCCGCGCGTACACGGCTCACGCCACGCGTCGAGGCGCTGGCCTCGGCGGTGGGGGTTCGCTTTTCCAGGGTTTCCATACGCCGCCAGCGTTCGCGCTGGGGAAGTTGTTCGGTGCGCGGTACCATCAGCCTCAATGCCTGCCTGCTGTTCCAGCGTCCCGAAGTGGTGGACTACCTCATCGTGCACGAGCTCATGCACGTCCAGCACATGAATCATTCGAAGCGATTCTGGCAGGCTGTCGAGAAGCACTGCCCGGAGTGGCGGGCGCTCGATCGCGAGTTGCTGCAGGGATGGCGCAACGTGCCGCGCTGGTTGTTCGCAGACAGGGCCGAAAGCTGAGATGGAAAACGACGACAAAGAACCGCCCCGCCGCGTGGATCTGCGTAACGAGGCCGTTCACTGGGATCTGGGCGAGTCGCAGTCCTACGGCGAGTACCTGCAGCTCGACAAGGTGCTCAACGCGCAGAAGCCCAATTCCATCGAGCAGGACGAGATGCTGTTCATCATCGTCCACCAGGTGTCGGAATTGTGGATGCGGCTGTTCCTGCACGAGCTCGGCGCGGTGTTCGAGTGCGTGCGGCGCGACAGCCTCGATCCCTCGTTCAAGATGCTGGCGCGTATTTCGCGCCTGCAGGAAGAACTGCTGGGCGCGTGGAGCGTGCTCTCGACGCTCACGCCGTTCGAATACTCCGCGTTCCGCAACACGCTCGGCCGTTCGTCGGGCTTCCAGTCGCTGCAATACCGGCTGCTCGAGTTCATGCTCGGCAACAAGAATCGCGACATGATCGTCGTGCACAAGCGCGACCCGGCCGGCTACGAGCGGCTGGAGCGGGCGCTGAACGCGCCGTCCATCTACGACGAAGTCTTGCGGCTGTTGTCGCGCCGCGGTTATGGCATTCCCGAAGAAATCATCGAGCGGGACTTCTCGGAGCCGTACACAGCGTCGAAGGCCGTCACCGCCGCCTGGCTGGGCGTGTACCACAATGCCGAAAAGGACTGGGACCTGTACGAGATGGCAGAGCGCCTCACAGATCTCGACCAGAAATTCCAGCTCTGGCGTTTTCATCACCTCAAGACGGTGGAACGTGTCATCGGCTACAAGCCGGGCACCGGCGGCACGGGCGGTGTGTCGTATCTCGCCAAGGCCCTGGAGCTGAAATTCTTTCCCGAGCTCTGGCACGTGCGCACCTCGATGTAGAGGCGCCAATGCGTTGATCGTTTGACAATTCGACAATTGTCGTAATACCGTACTGCGCCATGAAAACCCCTGAAGTCATCGGCGCGCTCGGCGCGCTGGCCCATGAACATCGACTGGCGATCTTCAGATTGCTGGTGGAACGCGGACCGGAGGGTTTTCCCGCCGGGGCCATTTCCGAACGTATCGGCCTCGTGCCGTCGTCATTGACCTTTCATCTTCAGGCGCTACAACGCGCGAATCTCATCAGGCAGGTACGGGCGAGCCGGCAGCTCATCTACAGCGTGGATTTCGCGGCGATCAACGGGCTGGTGGGCTACCTCACGGACAACTGCTGCGCGGCCAGCAGCGCCAGTTGTGATGCCGGATGCGCTCCGGCACGGGAAATGAAGTCCACGAAGCGGAGGCGGGCGGCATGACGAGCTCCACGGTCACGGTGAGTGTGTGCCAGAAGCCGTCGCTGACGAGCGCGATCGCATTGCTCGCCAGCGCGGATCTGCCCACGGAGGATCTGACCGAGGCGCACTGTGAACACTTCTTCTTCACGGGGCCGGCGAGCTGTCCGACGGGTCTGGTGGGACTGGAGATCTTCGACGGTGTGGCCTTGCTGCGTTCGCTGGTCGTGACTCCGGAAAACCGCGGGCAAGGTGGGGGCGCCGCGCTGCTTGAACATGCCCAGGCTCACGCCCGCGGTCGTGGCGCGCGGGAGCTCTATCTGCTGACGACCACGGCCGGGCAGTACTTCGAGAAGAACGGGTTCGTGCGCGCCGCGCGCGATGCCGCGCCGGTGGCGATAAGGAATACGCGGGAGTTCGCGGACATCTGCCCGTCGGGCTCTGCTTTCATGATGCGCCGACTCTGAGCGAGGGAGATGAGCATGAACGACAAACCCATGAACGTATTGTTCGTCTGCACCGGTAACTCGGCACGCAGCATCCTGGCGGAAGGTCTGATCAATCACTGGGGCCGCGGAAGATTCGTCGGCCACAGCGCGGGCAGCTCGCCCAAGGGCAAGGTTCACCCGATTGCGCTCGAGTTGCTGCGGCACATGAAGATCTCAACCGAGGGCATGCATTCGAAGAGCTGGGATGAGTTCGCGCGGCCCGGCGTGCCAAGGCTCGATTTCGTGTTCACGGTCTGCGACAACGCAGCCGGGGAGATGTGCCCGGTCTGGCCCGGTCAACCGATGACGGCGCACTGGGGTATCGAAGACCCGGCGGCGGTCGAAGGCCCGGACACCGCGAAGTGGCTCGCCTTCCGCAAGGCATTCCACGAACTCGAGAGCCGCATCAAGGTCTTCACCAGCCTGCCGATTGGCTCGCTGGATCGCATGAAATTGCAGCAACGGCTGCAGGAGATCGGCCGGAAGACTCCCGCGGATCAAGTGGCCTGACATGTCTCGCAAGTTGTTAGCCGAGGCGCTGGGCGCCTTGCTGCTCGCGGCCTGCGTCGTGGGTTCGGGCATCATGGCCGAACGTCTCGCGGCAGGTAATGGCGCCGTCGCGTTGCTTGCCAACACCCTCGCCACCGTCGCAGGGCTGGCCACCCTGATCTGTCTCTTCGGCCCCATCAGCGGTGCGCATTTCAATCCGCTGGTGAGCGCAGTCGCATTTCTCCAGCGACAGATGGACGGACGCACGACTGCGCTATACGTAGTCGCGCAGATGGCCGGATGTTGCGCGGGTGCCATGCTGGCCAACGTGATGTTCGAGCTTCCGGCGATACAGGCTTCCACCCACGTCCGCAGCGGTGCCGCGCAGTGGCTCTCGGAACTCGTGGCGACCGCGGGCCTGATCCTGATCGCATTCCGCGCGCCTTCCATCGACGCCGCGGCGTGGCGCGTGGCGGCGTGGATCGGCGCCGCCTATTGGTTCACGGCCTCGACCTCGTTCGCGAATCCTGCGATCACGATCGGCCGATCTCTCAGTGACACGTTTACCGGCATTCGTCCCGTCGACGTAGCCGGATTCATAGGCGCACAGATCGCCGGCGCGATCGTCGGCATCGTGCTGCTGCGAATCTTCAAGACCCGCGTGGCGGCGACATGAGTGCCGCGCCCGCAACGCTCGCCGAGCGTTTCAATCACGACTGCGACTGCGCGTGCACGGATCTGCAGACCCTGCAGCGGCGGATCGATGCGGATCTCGGGCGCAGTGAGCCCGGCCAGTCCATCGTAGAGACACATCCGCACCTGTTTTCCGAGACTCCGGTCTTTCTGGATCCGGCAGAGGCACTCGCGATGCAGCGCATCGTCGAGACCGTGGAAACCGTAGTCAGGCTTCCGGGTTTTCAACGGGCGGCCGCTGGGGAAGCGGCGCCGATCGCGCACGCTCCGCAATACACGCTGGGTGTGTTCACGGGGTTCGATTTTCATCTCACGTCGTCCGGACCGCGGCTGATCGAGATCAACAGCAACGCGGGTGGCGCCTTCCTGAATGTCGCCGCACGCGATGCGCAGCGGGCCTGCTGCCGGGCGGCGGAGGAATTCCTTGCGGATGTGCCGACCACCCAGAGACTCGAGGAAGACATCTTCGCGATGTTCCTGCGGGAGTGGCGGCTGGCACGCGGTGAACAACCGCTGCGGTCCATTGCCATCGTCGATGAGAATCCAGGCGGACAGTACCTGTATCCGGAATTCCAGCTCGCCCAGAGGTTATTCCGCGCCAGGGGAGTCACGACGCTCATCGTCGATCCAGCGGAGCTTGCGGTGGACGGCGGCCGCCTCCTGGCGCGAGGTGAGCCCGTGGACATGGTGTACAACCGCCTCACGGACTTCTACTTCCACGATCCACACAACCAGGCGCTGCGTACTGCGTACATCGACAACCTGGCAGTGGTGACTCCGCACCCGCGAGCGCATGCGCTCTACGCGGACAAGAAGAACCTGGCGCTGTTGAGCGATCCACAGGCTCTGCGAGGCCTCGGAGTCAATGACGAGGCCGCCGAACTGCTGGCGCGCGGCGTGCCGCGAACGCGTTCGGTCACGGGCTGTGAACAGGGATGGTGGAGGGAACGCAAGGACTGGTTCTTCAAGCCACGGCATGGCTTCGGCAGCCGCGGCGCCTACCGTGGCGACAAACTGACGCGCCGGGTCTTCGGTGACGTCATGAGCGGCCAGTACATGGCGCAGGAACTCACGCCGCCGAGCCAGCGCTGGCGAACGAACGGCAACGGAAGGGAGGCATTCAAAGTGGATGTCCGTTGTTATACCTATGACGGACGGGTGCAATTGATGGCTGCCCGGCTCTACCGCGGACAGGCAACTAACTTTCGCACCGCCGGCGGCGGCTTTGCGCCGGTCTACGTGGTGGGCGCCCGTGACTAGCTAATTCCGCGTTGGACACCCGATAACGTTTCTCGTATGGCCCTCGACTGAAAGTCGCTTGAGCGTCCGGAGCGACGGCGCTATTCTCCGGCGCGGCGCGCGGAACAACTCGAACTCCGGGGATTCCTTGTCATGAAGACACGAGTACTTCTGGCCGCTGCCGCCGCGTGCCTGTCCGCCGCTTCTATTCCTGCCGCCGCCGTCACTCCCGGCGGTTACCTCGTCGAAAACCTCAGCCGTGGGCTGATTGCCCTGCGCAGCACTGAAAGCAGTGTCTATGTCGGCTGGCGCCTGCTGGGCAGCGATCCGGCCGACCTCGCGTTCAACCTGTATCGCAGCGCCGGAGGCGGTGTGGCGCAACGGCTCAATGGGACGCCGCTCACCGCGACCACGGATTTCGTCGATTCGACGGCGGATCTCACCCAGGCCAATTCCTACAAGGTTCGGCCGGTGTGGCAGGGGATCGAGTTGGCCGAGAGCGCGGCCTTCGTGCTGCCGGCGAATGCCCCCGTGCAGCAGTACCTAAACGTTCCGTTGCAGCGGCCGGCGGGCGGCAACGTGGACGTGCCGGCGGGCAATCCCACGCAAGCCTTCACATACAGCCCCAACGACGCCAGCGTCGGCGACCTCGATGGGGACGGCGACTACGAAATCGTGCTCAAGTGGGATCCCTCCAACGCGCGCGACAACGCGTCGGCGGGTCTGTCCGGACCGCAGGTTCTCGATGCCTATGAAATGGACGGCACCTTGCTCTGGCGCATCAATCTCGGGCGCAACATCCGCGCGGGTGCGCACTACACGCAGTTCATGGTCTACGACCTGGACGGTGACGGCAAAGCCGAGGTGGCCTGCAAGACCGCCGACGGCACGGTCGACGGCGCCGGCGCCGTGATCGGTGACGCCGCGAAGGATTACCGCTCGCTGATCGTGGCAACCGACGGCATCCTGGCCACCGCGACCAACGACGCACGCTACGGCAAGGTGCTCGCCGGTCCCGAGTACTTCACGGTTTTCGAGGGCAGCACCGGCAGGGCGCTCGCCACGACTAACTACATTGCCGGCCGCGATCCCATCGACAGCTGGGGCGGCATCGGCGGCAACGGCAACAACGACAACAACGGCAATCGCGGCGATCGAATGCTGGCGGCCGTGGCCTACCTCGACGGCCATCTGCCGAGCGTCATCATGGCGCGCGGCTACTACGGGCGCACGGTGCTCGCGGCCTGGGACTATCGCAACGGCCAGCTCACTTCACGCTGGGTGTTCGACTCGGGGCGTTCGGCGGGCACGGGCTTCCCGTGGGCCGGTTCGTCGCCCTTCAACGGCCAGGGCAATCACAATCTTTCGGTGGCCGACGTCGATCACGACGGCCGCGATGAAATCATCTACGGTTCGATGGTGGTGGATGACAACGGAGTCGGGCTGTTCTCGACCGGCCTGAGACACGGTGACGCCTTGCACGTCAGCGACATGGTGCCGTCACGCCCCGGTCTCGAGGTGTACGGCGTGCACGAGAGCGAAGGTAACACCTTGTCGCTGGGAACACCCGGCATGGCGCTGTACGACGCCGCGACCGGCCAGATCATCTGGAGCCTCGTTCCCGGGCGCGATGTCGGCCGCGGCATGGCCGCCGACATCGATCCACGCACGCCGGGCTACGAGATGTGGGGGGCCGCTGAGGCCGGACTGATCGACGGGCAGGGCAATCGCGTCTCCGACGCGCCGAGTTCCGTGAACCACGCCGTGTGGTGGGACGCCGACCCGCTGCGCGAGATCGAAGATGCCAACTGGATCAGCAAGTGGGACTGGAACACCGCCACGCTCACGCGCCTGCTCACCGCGGATGGCGCGGCGTCCAACAACGGCACCAAGCAGAACGCCTCGTTGACCGGCGATTTGTTCGGTGACTGGCGCGAAGAGGTGATGTTCCGCGCCGCGGACAATCTGAGCCTGCGCATCTACTCCACGACCATTCCGGCGGCCAACCGGCTGTACACGTTCATGCACGATCCGCAGTACCGTCTCGCAATCGCCTGGCAGAACGTCGGCTACAACCAGCCGCCACATCCTTCGTTCTTCGTCGGCGATGGCATGACGGCGCCGCCCGTGCCCGCCATCACCCACCTCGACACGCAGCCGCCGGCATTTCGCAAGCTGATACCGAGCAGGCAGGAGCTGTGGCCGGCCACTGGGCAGCTCGAGTCGGTGAAGATCAAGGTGAAGCTCCTGGACCTGCTGGACGCCGAGCCGACCGCGCGCATCGTCGGCGTGACCAGCAACGGCGCCCCGGAGGACGACGATCCCAACAACCCGGACTTCGCGATCGTGGGCGCATTCGAAGTGCTGCTGCGCGCCGAGGCGAACGCCCAGGGCGTGCGCACTTACACGATCAACGTCGAAGGCAGGGATGCCGCGGGAAACACGGTCATCGAGACATTCCCGGTCAAGGTCCAGCAGCCCGGGTCCTAGCTACTGGTTCCTGGCTACTCGGGCGCGACCCAGGAGTTGATCGACATCGACGTGGCGGTTCCCACGCTCGAGCCGATCACCGACGGATAGCCATCGACCCACGGAACGTCGCCTGCATAGGGCTTGGCAGCGGTCCAGAGGTAACCCGACGGCCAGATGTAACCCGACGGCCAGATGTAACCCGAGGGCCAGACATAGCCCGAGGGCCAGATATAACCCGAGGGCCAGATGTAGCCGTTCGGATCGGTGACCTGGAAGCTGCCGTCGGCGAGTTGGGTCGTGTGACCCATGTAGTGCTGCGAGCCGGCGATATCGGCGGCAAGGTTCAAGCCCTGGTTGGCGCAATTGTTGACCACGCCGAACACGGCGTCCCTGGCGTCCACCTTGCCGGAACCCTGCTGAAACACGCTGTAGGCGATCTGGCCGGTGCTGTCCACGGCGGGCCTGCCGCTGGCGATGATGCGGCACTTCACCTGGTCGGGCGTGAGGCCCGGGTTGGCGGAGAGCACGAGTGCGGCCACGCCGGAAACGACTGCGGCAGCCTGCGAAGTGCCGGACATCGTGAAGAAATCACCATTGTTCATGAAGGTCGGATGGTCCACCGCGATCTTCTGGTAGGTGGCCATGAAGCCCCAGAGGTGACCGCCCGGGGCGACCAGGTCCGGCTTCACGAAGCCCTCGAACGTGGGACCGGCGGAGGAGAACGACGCCAGGCGGTCATCGCTGACGCCGTTGGTGAAGTTGTCAGTCATCGCGCCGACCGTGATGACGTAGGGCACGTTGCCCGGTACACCCACGGTCTGCGGCAGCGGTCCGCTATTGCCCGCTGATACGACGACGACGATGCCGGATTGCCAGGCGCGCATCACGGCTTTATTGAGCGGATCGTCCCAATAGCGCGAACGCGCCGGGGCCCCTAGCGACAAATTGAGAATACGGATCGCATATTGCGTGCGGTTGGTGATCGCCCAGTCGATGCCGCGAATCACGGAGGCGTAGCTGCCCGAGCCATCTTCGCCGAACGCCCGGATCGAAATGATGCGTGCGTCGGGCGCGACTCCGAAATAGGCGCCCGTCGAATCCTTGCGGCTGCTCGCGATCAGGCTGGTGATGTGGGTGCCGTGACCGTTGGTGTCGGTGGTGCTCGACGACCAGGTGTTGGTCACCACATTGTTGACAGCGTCATAGAGCACGGCCACGCGGCCGTTGCCACCCGTGTCCTTGTCCAGCGAGTCGAGCTTCCAGAATCCGGTGTCGATGACGGCCACGCCGACGTCGCGCCCGCGAAAGCCGAGGGTGTGCACTTCACGCGCATCCACGTCGACGGGCTCCGGGTCGCCCTCGTCGTAGTTGGTGGTGTAGCTGATTTCGACGTCGTCGATGTCGACACTGTCGTCGCCAAACATGCCGCCCATCGAAGCGACGAAGCGCACCGCGGTATTGCGGCCGCGATAGGCGGTGATGTTGTAGCTCTGGCTGGTGAACGAGCTGTCGTTGGCCGGGCCGTTGATGCGGCCCACTTCGGTCCAGTTCGAGCCGCCATTGCCGCTCGCCTGCACCGAGACGTACTCGCCCGAATCGAGGGAGCGCAGCGACTTCAATTTCAGCGTCACGGTGGGCGAGTTGGAAGGCGTGGCCGCGCGACGATAGATGGCGCCGTTGCTGGTCAGGATGAGCCGATTGCCGCCACGGTCGTTCCAGCCGATGGTGACCTTGCCGCCGTGCGGGTTGTTGTCGTCGTTCTGCTCGACCCAGTCGCCAAACCAGCGATGCGAACCATTGTTGTTGGCAAGCGAGCCGGTTTCGAAATTGTCGCGAACGCTGGCAGCCGCCTGCGTGGTGACCGTCGCGTTCAGGGTGATCTGTTTGACCGCGGCCGCGGCGAGTACGCGCGCGTGCTGCTGGTCGGTGAGCCTGGCTTCTACAGCGTCGATGACGTTGAGCTGGGAAAGCACCTCACCGCCGGCATCTTTCACAGCCTTGGCGGCAGCATCCGTGCTTTTTGCCTCGACGATGTAACTGCGCGCCGTGGCCGCCGTCATCGCGGATGCGTCGACGGAAGCTTCGGGGCCGCTCGGCGTCGCGGTTGAGCACGACGACAGCAGCACCAATGAAATCGCCGCTCCCAGGACTCGAACGGCCGCATTACGCACAGTCATCTTCATCTAAGCATCGCCCCTATGGTGGCCCCAATTCGCTTGCGCGAATGGCACCAATTAAAGGCGGGGAGGGCGATTTCTGACCGTGCGCGTGTGACCGCGCTCTCGGGAAAAGTGTGACAGACCTCTAATAAGGGTCTGTTAAGTGTGACCTATGTCAACGAATTGCCTGTTTTATGTCAACGCCCGCGCCGGTTTTGCCGGCCGGGAGAATTTTCTCGAGCAACTCGCGTAATGGGGTCGCGGGAGCGAACAGGTGACCCTGTCCCTCATTACATTGTTCGCTGATCAGGAACTGCGCCTCGGCTTCGGTTTCGATGCCCTCGGCGACGATGTGCAGACCAAAAGCACGTCCCAGCGCGATGGCAGCGCGGCACACGGCGCGCGCCTCATGATCGTGGCCCACCTCTTCTACGAACGAGCGGTCGATCATGATGCCGTCGAGAGGGCTGTTGCGCAGCCGCCCGAGCGACACGTATCCCGTGCCGAAGTCATCGATGAGCACGCGCACACCCTGGCCGCGCAACTGGTGCAGGGCGGCGAGCCCGCCGCGGCCGGTCGAAAGCATTTGCTCGGTGATTTCCAGGTCGAGTTGCGACGGCTCGATGCCGGCTTCACGTGCCGAGGTGGCGACATCCTCGGCGAGGCTTTCCGCCGAAAGATATTGTCGGCCGACATTCACCGACACCCGCAGCGAGGGATAGCCGTTCTGCGCCAGCGTCGCGAGATCGCGGCAGGCGCGCCGCAGTACCCATCTTCCAAGCTGCACCGAGAGCCCGGACAACTCGGCAATGGGCAGGAATTCGGATGTAGGAACCAGGCCGCGAATCTTGTGTGGCCAGCGCAGGAATGCTTCGACGGCCACGATTTCGCGCGTCGCCAGCGTGAGACGCGGCTGGTAGTGCAGCTCGAGCTCGTCTTTTCGTATGGCCTGCG